>Ga0126376_10001780_pt1 | contig 11857 bp, 11 predicted proteins | sample PanSoiMetPlot_15_FD_92760 | JGI IMG/M metagenome (GOLD analysis project Ga0126376, IMG submission 92760) | Tropical forest soil microbial communities from Panama - MetaG Plot_15 | ecosystem: Environmental > Terrestrial > Soil > Tropical forest > Bulk soil | place: Panama | collected 2016-02-17
AGGTATGAAGGCCTGCGCTTTGCCAGTGCCAGATATAGAGGGCAATCACCGTAGAGAAGGCAAGGGCCTCGAGGAGGTCGGAGAGCGAGGCAATCGAGAGACGTTTGAGCTGCGGCGCCACTCGGAAGTCATAGCACAGGCCGACGAGAATCGCTAAAGAGTAGTGTGACGAACGGTCTGGCGTGACAGCGAGAGTAGCGCGGTGTATAAAGCGGCGCATAGAGGAGAGACGCCGCAAAGGACACATGGATCGACGGCGGAGGCGGGAACGATGGGCGAATTGGCACTGACGGGCGGGGCGAGGACGAAAACGAAGGCGTTTCCAGTGTGGCCGATTTACGACGAGACGGAAAAGCGCACACTGGTCGAAGTGTTAGAAAGCGGCGTGTGGTGGCGGACTCCGGGGACGAAGACGCTGGCATTTGAAAAAGAGTTTGCGGAGTTCCATCAGGCCAAGCTTGCGATCGCTGTAACGAATGGAACGGCGGCACTCGAAGTCACCATGATGGCGCTGGGAGTTGGACCGGGCGATGAAGTGATTGTGCCGAATTTCACGTTCGTGGCGACGGCGAGTGCGGTGCTGGCAGCTGGCGCGATGGCAGTGATCGTAGATGTTTTGCCAGAAACGCACTGCATCGACCCGGCGCTGGCCGAAGCGGCGATTACGCAGCGGACGAAAGCGATTGTTGCCGTGCACATGGGCGGACACCCAGCGGACCTGGATGCCTTGCGCGCGATAGCACAGAAACACGGGTTGGCACTCATCGAAGATTGCGCACACGCGCACGGGAGCGAATGGAACGGGCGACGCGTTGGCTCGATTGGGAAAGCAGGAACATTCAGCTTTCAAATGAGCAAATTGCTGACAGCGGGCGAAGGCGGAATTATTTTGACGAACGATGACGGCTTCGAGCGTCTAGCGCGAAGCGTGCACGATTGCGGACGCATGCCGGGGCAATGGTTTTACAGCCACTATATTCATGGATCGAACTACCGGTTGAGCGAATGGCAAGGAGCAATCTTAAGCGCGCAACTGAAGCGGCTGGATGCGCAGACGGCCTTGCGACACAAAAATGCACGGCAGCTGGACAAGTTGCTTGGTGAAATTTCCGGCGTCACACCGCAAAAACTGGATCCCCGGTGTACGCGGAACGGACACTACGCCTACATTTTTCGTGTGGATTCGAAAGAGTTCGCGGGCCTTCCGACAGAGAAATTGATTGCAGCGATGATTGCGGAAGGGATTCCGAGTCAGGCGAGCTATCCACCCGTGAACAAGCTGGATGTTTTTCAGAACGGCGAATACCGAAAGCGGCTGAGCGCATCGCAAGCAAAGGAAGCGCACGCTTTCTTGCAGGCAGAATACCCGGTGACGCATCAGGCGGCGTGGGAAAGCATCTGGATTCCGCAACCGGCGCTGCTCGGGGATGAAGAGGACATGCACGAGATTGCGGCGGCTTGGCGGAAGATTCAGCGGTGCGCGAAAGAGTTGGCGTGAGGCCGGCGAAAGGGCAAAGGGTCAACGGAGGAATAGGCCTTTACCGCCGATCGAGGGAAACTTTGAGGGGGCCGGCGCCGAAGATCATAAGCAGGAATTCCGAGACCCGGCCGGAGTGGTTCTTCACGACGAAGCGAACGGTCTCGCCGTCCGCGAGGTCAAACTGCGCGGATTTCTTGTTCCAGGTGTTGTCGACAAGGAGCTTGTGAGGCCCGGTTGAGATTTCCTTCGTCACAGAATCGCCGTACATCAGTTCGGCAATCTGCGCGCCGTCCAAAAGAACCAGGATTTGGCGTTGTTGTACGTCGTCCGGAGCATTGCGATCAACGGTGAGCGTGGCGGGCATGGAGAAAGTGTAAGGGTTGGAGAATCGCAACGGCAACTCTTCCGCACAGTACCGAAAGTAAGCCTATTCGTGGTAATAAGAGCTTACTTAAGGCAAGAATGGCCGGCTTGATGGATTTTCGAGGAGCCCCTCATGTGTAGCATTCCCAAGGCAAGGCGATTCCACGGCGTATATCTGCTGATTGCGGTCTGGCCAACGGTTGCGGGGAGCGCGAACGGCCAAAATGCAGGAGGGCCGGGAGCGAACACTGACGCAACGTATCAGGCACTGCGAAACATAGCTCTGGGCACGGAAGCCGTGACGGTCAGCGACTTGAAGCTGAAGCGCGACGCGGGGACATTTCTTTTGCGTTCCGGGGTTGTTTGCTTCGTGCCGCCGGTGAACGGCAAGGTGACGGGCGCAGTGTTTAGCGGCGAAGGTAAGTTCGCTTTGGCGCCGCCGACGGAGAGCGAGGCGAAAAGTCTACGGTACCTTACGAAGGAAGATGCCTTCGACGAGACGTTCGACCGAATGGTGCTGCGATTCACGGACGGGACGTATGAGGAGATCAAGAAAGCCGGCACGGCAGCAACAGGGGGATGCGAAGCCGGGCCGCTCAAAGACAGCCAAAATGCCACAAAGCACAAGCTTCACACGAATCTGGAGGCGCGGCTTCTCGCCGAGGTGCTTAGCCCTTCACCCCGAGGATTTTTTTGCGCTTTTATTCATGGAAAAAGGTATGACGGGCAAGAAATCTATGAAATCGACCCGGACAACAATCGGGACCAAGTAAGCTTCTGGACCTACGACGAAAACAAATTCGGCGACTGGGCTTCCTTCGGTTTCACCGAACCGCACGAGCGCGGCAGTTACGGACAGCCGATCAGCATCGATCACCAGCAATTGGATACTACGCTCGAAAAGAACGCGAATCTCATCGGGAAAGCGACGACAACCATCGTGGCGCGTCGGGATGGCTTGCGCGTAGCCTTGCTGGACGTTTTCCCGACGTTGCGCGTGCAAAGCGTGACCGCCGACGGACAACCGATTTCGTTCATTCAGGAGAACAAGAACGACGACGCGGACTTTGCGGTGGTTCTGCCAAAGGCGCTGTCGACGGGCGATAAAATCAGCATCACAACGACCTATTCGGGCAAGGAAGCGGTGAGCAACGAGGGCGGCGGAAACTATTTCCCGATAGCGCGAAGCACTTGGTACCCGAACCTGCCTGGCGGCGGATTTGGCGAATACAGTTCCTACGACATGACGTTTCGAATACCGAAGGGGATGAAGATTGCCGCGACGGGGATCCAACTGAGCGACACGAACGAAGGCGGGCAAAACGTTACGACGTGGAAGAGCGAATCGCCGCAAACGGTTGCAGGATTCAGTTTCGGGCGATTCAAGGTAGAGCAAGCGAAGATGTCCAAGCCCGAATACGCGATCGAGTCATACGCAAACGAAGAATCCCCTAACTGGGTGAGTGCGCTGCAGCGCGCGGCCGAAGGCAACGACCTGGAAAGGGGCCCAAATGCAATGGGTGGCCAGCCACAAGTGGCACTGGGGACGATGAACACGACTTCCCTGAACAAGAAAGCGCTGGCGGAAGGCCAGCTGGCGGTCGAGCTGTACACGGAATACTTCGGCCCTTCGCAATTCAAGCATATGCAATTGACGCAGCAGACGGCGTGTAGCTTCGGCCAGGCCTGGCCGGAGCTGGTGTGGATTCCGATCTGCTATTACTTCGACACAACGGTGCGGCACCAGCTGGGAATGGATTGGGGCGACCGCGGCTACTGGAAAGTGGTGACGCCGCACGAAGTGGCGCACCAATGGTGGGGGCATACCATCGGATTCAACTCGGGACGCGATCAGTGGATGAGCGAAGGATTCGCCGACATGTCTGCGTCGCTTTACCTGAGCATGATTGAAAAGAACGAGAAAAAATTCATCACGTTCTGGAACGACGAGCGCGATCTGCTGCTGGAAAAGAACGCGCAAGGATATCGCGCCATTGACGTAGGCCCGCTGACGATGGGTTACCGCAACAGCAACTCCCGCGTGGGGAGCGGAATCACGAGACGTTTGATCTATCCGAAGGGCGCCTACGTGTTGCATATGCTGCGAATGATGATGCGGGACACGCGAACGGGAGATCAGCAGTTCAAGGTAATGATGCGCGATTTCGTGGACACGTACCGTGGCAAGCCGGCGACCACGGAAGACTTCAAAGCGGTTGTGGAAAAGCACATGACGCCGGTAATGGACGCGGCGGAAAACAAGAAGATGGACTGGTTCTTTGACGAGTATGTCTACGGCACACAACTACCGACGCAGCGGATCGATTATGCCAACTTCGATCCAGGGTCGGACGGGGACATGGTCATGTCCATTAAGGTTTCGCAGTCCGGCGTGAACGAAAAGTTTCGAATGCCGGTACCGATTTATCTGGAACTTACGGATGGAAGGATTGCGTTCCTTGGGCGAATCCGGCTTGTCGGCAACAGTTCGTTCGAACAAAAGGTTCCTCTCAAGGGGCTGAAAGAAAGCCCAAGCGGGCCATCGTAAATTTTACTACGATGACGTGCTGGCTACGCCGAACTGATCCGAAGTTGGCGCGACTGCGCCTTTCCCGCTAGTCAGCTTGCCTCGCTGCGCGGCGCGGAGAACGTGGCATCCGGCAGATCGGGAAGTTCAAGCTTGGGGACGTTGCGCCACAGGCGTTCGAGGTCATAAAAGCGGCGCGCCTGGTCCGAAAATACGTGGACGATGAAGCCGCCGAAGTCGAGCAAGGCCCAATCGGTCGAGTGCTGGCCCTCGCGATGTTCCGGCTCGCGTTTTAGCTCCTTGTAAAGAACCTCCTCCACTTCTGAACAAATGGCTTGCACCTGCGGCGTGCTGAAGCCGGTGCAGATGACGAAATATTCGGTGAACGTGCCGAGGCCGGAGAGATCCAGGACAGCGAGGGCAGAAGCTTTTTTGTTTTGCGCGGCCTCGACGGCGAGGCGCACGGCGCGCGGAAGGGTTTCTAGTTTCACCTGGCGTTCGGTCCCTGGAAGGGCATCTCCTGCGTAAGGGGTCACCGATAGAGTCCTTGCTTAAGAATGTATTCCTCGACGCGCGCAGAAACAAGTCCGTGAATTGATGTAGCGCGATGGGCACGTTTGCGGATCTCGGTGGCAGAGACATCGCTGGAAACAGTTTCCAGGAGAAACACGGAAGTTTTGCGGAGGTGCGCAACGAGTTGCGAGGGCGGAACGGGATCGTCTTCGCGTTTCGCGTGTGCCGGCGCCATCAGGTCCGGCGGAATGACCAGCCGAAGCGCCTCGGTGCGAATGCCCGGGCGGTTGGCGATGATGAAATCGCAAAGACCGAGAAGTGTTTCGTACTCTTTCCACATGGGAATGTCGAGGAAGGCGTCCGCGCCGATGATGAAAAAGATGCGATCGCCAGAATAGGCGCGGCGAAAGTAGCGGACGGTGTCCACAGAGTAGTGAAGCTGCGTGCCGGAAAAATCTTCGCCGGCTTCGGCGAGTGAAGGAACGAAATGCGGATGGTCCACGCACGCGAGCGAGACCATAGCGAAGCGGTGCGGGAAGGGCGCGAGGTGCTGCTTCAATTTGTGCGGAGGACGGCTCGCCGGGATGAACTGAATTTCGTCGAAGTTGAAGCGGCGATCAGCGGCGCGGGCTACGGCAAGATGGCCATTGTGAATCGGATCGAAGGAGCCGCCAAAAATCGCTATGCGGCGGGGATGGTGTTTTGCGGCGGTGCGGTACGCTTGCGCTGTGGTCAATCTGTCTCCGTAGAGGAAGCCTGTTGGTTATTTTGCGGTGGCTCTTGTTCTAAGTCCAGCGCCGAATGGCTTTCCTTCGGAATCTTGTCGAGAGTGTCGGCGATCGCGCGAACAAGGTCTTTGACGCCGGTGCCGGAAGCGGCGGAGATGGAGTAAAACGGCAGACTCTGCTTCTCGCAAAAGGCCCTGAGCTCTTCGACGCGAGTTGTATCGGTAGTGGCGTCGAGTTTGGAAGCAACGACAATCATGGGCTTTTCGGCGAGTGCTTCGCTGAACGAACGGAGCTCGCCGGAAATGATTTCAAATGATTTGATTGGATCGGCATCAGTGGCGTCGCTCGTGTCAATCAAATGAACAAGCAAACGCGTGCGCTCCACGTGCTTTAGGAAGCGGATGCCGAGACCGGCCCCTTCGTGGGCTCCTTCGATGAGGCCCGGAAGATCGGCTACAACGAACGTGCGGCCGAGTTCCCTGCCCTCTTTGCTGGCAGAGCCGAGTCCATCGGCGTTGACCACACCGAGGTTCGGTTCGAGCGTTGTGAACGGATAACTGGCAATTTTCGGTCGTGCGGCGGAAATGACGGAGATGAGGGTGGATTTTCCAGCATTTGGAAAGCCGACGAGGCCGACGTCGGCAAGAAGTTTTAGTTCGAGACGAAGGTTGCGCTCTTCTCCGGGATGGCCGTCTTCGTGTTCGCGCGGCGCCTGATGCCAAGGTTTCGCGAAATGTTGATTGCCTCGCCCGCCGCGTCCGCCGTGTGCCACAAGAACGCGCTGGCCGGGCGCGGTCAAATCCGCGAGCGTTTCCCTTGATTCGCCGTCGTAAACCATGGTGCCGACAGGAACCTGCAAAATCATGTCCGCTCCCGAGTGGCCTGTGCAATTCGAGCCTTCGCCATGACGGCCGCGGTCAGCCTTGAATTCACGGTTGTACCGGTAACGCAAAAGCGTGTTGTCGTTCGGGTTGGCTTCGAGATAGATGCTGCCGCCATTGCCGCCATCGCCGCCGCTTGGGCCGCCGCGGGGAACGTATTTTTCGCGGCGAAATGCGACACAGCCGTTGCCACCGTCGCCGGCTTTCACAAAGATTTTTGCTTCGTCAACGAACATGAGGGCCTTTTTAGGACCATGCCCAAAATCCTAAGCCGAGATTCTTCAGCCGTGTTAGAACTAACGGCTTCGGCAGGTCAACCCTACTCCAATTAGAGCGAGTATCAACAAAAAGCGGTTCCGGCGAAGCCGGAACCGCAGGAAACCGCGAGAAACGGATTACGCTAAAACGAAAAGCCGGGCAACCTAGTTCGCAGTGGGAACGACGCTGATGAAGCGTCCGCGACGGCCCTTGTCTTCAAACTTGACGTGGCCGGTGACGAGCGCGAACAGCGTATCGTCCTTGCCCTGTCCGACGTTTTCGCCCGCCTGGTGCTTCGTGCCCCGCTGCCGAACAAGAATCGTGCCCGCATTGACGAGCTGGCCGCCGAACCGCTTTACGCCAAGCCTCTGACCGTGCGAATCGCGGCCGTTTGTTGAGGAGCCGCCGCCCTTCTTATGTGCCATGACGAATACCCTTTTTCTTGAAATCTGCCGAAACGAAGCTCGGCGCTACAACTTGATGTCGCTGACCCGCACAGCGGTGTAATTCTGACGGTGGCCGCGCTGAATCTTGTATTGATTGGTCTTCTTGTACTTCAGAACCGTGAGCTTCTTGGCGCGCCCTTGCTCGACAATCTTGCCCGAAACCGTGGCTTTGGCGGCATCCGCGCCTGTCAGGACCTTCTTATCGTCCCCGTGAACGGCCAGAACCGAGCCAAAATTGACCTTTTCGCCCACTTTCCCGTCCACCCGCTCGATGCGGATGGTGTCGCCCGGCGCGACTCGATACTGCTTTCCTCCGGTCTTAATGACTGCGTACATCATTCCTCCAGGAGCTAAAGACAAACTCCAATTATACGGGTCGATGGGAAGAGCGTCAACGCGGGTTTTTGAGGCAAATCTCAACACGACTCGTTGCCGTTCAAACGGCGATCGCGTCACCTTCCGGCTCGGGGAACAGCTTCGAAAACCAGAAGGAATGGGGCGTTGGGCCGTACATTTGATAGTGCTCCAGACGGGAGCGCCCCTCTGCAACGGTTGGGACACACCCCACGGGAATCCACCAGAGGCAATAGTTAGGCTTATCCATCTTTTCGAACCACTTGGCCCGATCTTTCAAGACGTTAGTGTGCTGAGAGCGATAGACGTAATTGCGCAGGTCTTCGACGGAGTTCCAAACGGACATGTTCACGATAACGAAAGGGTCGTCGTTGTAAGCGATATCGGTCGCGTTGCCGGACTCGGACTTCAAACGCCAAACGAAGCCGGGCGACTCTTCGGCGAGAGCGTTGATCGGGTCGAGTTGCGCGACGAATTCCGCGATACGCGGGTCGTCGAGCGGTGCAACAAGACGCCCAATATTGATTTGCGCGAGGTGATAATCCACGACGATCCTCCGGAGGACAAGAATATAGACCACACGAGTTGGTAGGAGAAGATGCGGGCAGGCGGTGAACGGTTACTCGGAGCTGCTCAGAAGCGGAACAGATAGGACACTTTCACGAAGAGCTGGCGGCCATCGTTTATGTAACGGTCGCGGACGCGGTTGAGGTTACCACTCGGATCGAACGTCAAGCTCGGGTCGAGATTCTGCAGATTGCTGTTGTATCCGAAATAGATCGCGGTGCCCGGATGCACGAGGTAGGTAAAGAGAATGTCGGCGTTGAAATTTTTCGTCGTTTGCAGCGACGTGAAGCTGGGGTTTGCCAGGTTCGCATTGTATTGGCCGATGAAACGCAAGGAAAACTCGCGGGTGAACTGGTAGTTCCATTTCGAACGAATGATGTGATTATTGAAAATAGCCGGTCCATCGGCTAGGTTTCGCAGCCGCGAAAGCAAATAGGTGTTGTCGATCGTGAGTTTGCCGACGGGACGAAGCGTCAGCATGACTTGCGCGTAGTTCGACTTGGCAAGAAAGGGTGCCTCCGCAACCGGAAGAGTTGGCGAGTCAAAGTTCGTGGATCTGCCCCAGCCGACCTCGCCGTTGGTGGTCATCCTCTTCGAGAAACCGTTGAAGAAAAAGAATCCATACGTATGGTGGGCGTAGTCGGTGTTTGCCGACAAGGTGCTGAAATCGCTCGGGCGCAGCAACTCGTGACCCGCGTTTACAAACGCTCCGAAGGCCGTCTGCCGCTGAAACCGCACTCTATAGTTGGTATTCAAAAACCACTCGAGCCGGTTTCCCTTGTGATCCCAATTGTTAATGGTGAATAAGCTCGGGCCATGCGAGACAAGATGCTTCCCTTCCGGGCGAAAAGTGTACGCCGCGAACTGGCTGAAGCGGCGCACATCCGGACGGCGGAAAAATCCCGTGGCGGTTTTAAAACCTTCGGAAGTGTCCTGATACATCGCGTTGTATTCGACTCTTCTCGTCGTGTGCTCCAGAAAATAGTGAAATGCGGGTCCTCCTTTGTGCGTGCCGTCGAAAAAATCCGTCGAGCTCGCCAGCGCCTGGAACTGCAAGTACCAGGTTCGCGTAAACGTCAACTTGGCATCTATGCCGCCAACGCGATTGGATTTGATGATGCACGGATCGTCGGCGCAAGCGGTACCCGGTGCCGTATTCAGTTCGCGGTCGGTGTAAATAAACCCAATCGTAGATTGCTTGCCGATGTCGCGATTCACGCGAACGATATCGAAGTAGGCACGATGGTCATGAAGCGGGTCGGAAGGGGCAACGCTGCCTCCGGGCGACTGATCGTCGGCAAAGAGCGTCCCAATCGACCACGGACCCCGCTTCCCAGTTAAGCGCAGACCGTATTGCGGATCCGCAATTCGCCTTGTGAACACGAGATTGATGGGCGTCTCGAAAAAGCTGGCGTTTTCCAGAAAGAATGGGCGCTTTTCCGGAAAAAAGACCTCGAATCGTTGGTTTACCGTTGTCTGTGGTTCGTCCGATTCAACCTGCGCAAAGTCGGGATTGATCGTAGAATCAAAAACCAGCCAGTCCTTGAAAACGATCTTGGAATCGAGTCCTGCACGAGGTTCAAAACTCTTTCCTACAAATTGAGGATCGGCGCCCGGTCGATTGTCCAGCGCCCGGAAAGAACGCAGCGATCCGTACGGGATGAATTGCACATTTCGTCCGGGCGAAATGTCCTTCATCCCATCCATTTGTGTTTCCTGAGTCAGGAAGCCCTGTGAATTGCTTGTGATGTGGGGATAGAAGGAATACTCATTGTTTCTACGAATGTCGCGCTCAAAAAAGACTCCCCAGGTCTGTATTGAGTCGCGGGAAAAGCGCAGCGAACGAAACGGGATCTCGAACCAGAGCACGTAGCCTTGGGAATTCACGCGTCCCTGTGAATTCCAAAGCATGTCATAGGAATAGTCCGGCTCCTGAAAATCGTTCCAAATGCCATCCTGTTGCACGCCGTAAGGATTTGCGTAGAAAAATACGCCATTTTTCCGGTCATGAAATGTGTCGAGGACAAAACCGAACTGGTCATCGTCGTTGATCAGCTCGCGACGAACCATGTGCGTGCGAATCTTGCCCGGTTCCGCATCGAAGCATAGGCAAACTACATAAAGACTTTCGTTGGTATACCCGAGATAAACTTCTGTCCTTTGCGAGATGGGGGCGCCGTCTTTCGGGTCACGTTGCGTAAAGCCGGATACCTTGAGCATTTCCGTCGCAATCGGCGAAACCGGCTGCATAGACGCAAAATCTTCGATTGTAGGGCGTTTTGAAAGATGCGGAATATGCAGTTGGATAAAAGTGACTGAATCTTTCCCGCCGGGCCCGGCCGACGCCTCCCGCGGCCAAAGCCAGCTTAGCGTCCAACAGACCAGAGCCGCGCAGCCAATTTTCCGAGACAGCGATGAGGGCACGAAACCTCGTTCGGGGCCGTGTCGGGGCCAGACGGAGTGAACGTTCCCGCGGGCGGGTGGAAAGGTCCCGTTCTACGTGTATTGACGCCGTAAGGGTCGGTGAAGTTAGTACGGAACCTTCAAAAAAAGCCCCGGCAGTAGCCGCTCAAAAGTCGAATCGGTACCCGATGATGGTTTTGGCGATGAGATGGTCCGTGGCGCTGGTAAGACCGACACCAACTCCAAAATTGACTTCCCATTTTGGCGAGAGATTCAGGTCGATCGCTGGAAAAATCTGGTGTTCCTGCAAGCGAATTGGCGCGAAATCCGTCGCAGGTCCTGTCGACCCATAGTACTCGATCCCAGCGGTGATCTTTTTTGTGAGGTCGTAACTAAGCTTCAAGTTCGGCGAGAAGACAAATCCCTGATGCACGTTCGGTCCGTGAAAGGACTTGTCGAACGTCGGATTGAATGAGAAATACCATTTGTAACTCCGTTTATCGATGATAGGTCGCATTTCCCACGTCCAGGTGTCCGCGGAATATTTGGCTCGTTGGTAGCCGATTTCATTGGAAAGGCTCAAACCCACGGGCCACTTCCATTTGGCGGGAATGCGAACCCGCGGGCGAATGTGGCTGCCGACATAGTCCCATCCCCGGCCGTTGTGCACCGAAGTGAAAATGTAAAAGCCGGTTTCGAACCAGTCGTTGAAGCCGTGCGTGACTTCGATGGTTTCGTGGAGCTGGTGATTCGTCGGGTAGGTTCCGTCGGTCGTTGTTTTGGAGCCTTGAAACGTAAAATTGCTGTGCAGCTCCACCATGGTGTGGCCTGGTTCAACCGTCTCGTAAGGATAGACTTGAATTTCGTAGTTTCCCTGGGCGCGCGACGCCGGCGCTGCGAGGGCCGCCGCGATGAGCCCTGCGACGGCATAAGAAACCCAATTAGGTTTCATGACGCCTTGGGTGTGTGTAACGGGAGAAACAGATACAGGCGAGTTTCAAGCATGAGGATGCGCTTTGTCGTAAATATCCATCAACTGCCGGATCGAGGCATGAGTATATTTTTGCGTGGTCGTAAGTGACTGGTGGCCGAGTAATTCCTGAATCGCGCGCAGATCCGCGCCATCCGCAAGCAAATGTGTTGCGAAAGCGTGGCGCAACGAGTGCGGGTGCAAATCCCAATTGATGTTCACGAGGCGCACGTATTTTTTCACGATTCGTCCAACCGAACGTTGCGTGAGCCGACGCCCGGCATAATTCAAAAAGATCGCTTCGGTGCACGGTGCGGCGTTCGGCTGCGCTCGCCTTGACGTAAGCCGCACCAGCAACTGCTCGCGC
>Ga0126376_10001781_pt1 | contig 11852 bp, 13 predicted proteins | sample PanSoiMetPlot_15_FD_92760 | JGI IMG/M metagenome (GOLD analysis project Ga0126376, IMG submission 92760) | Tropical forest soil microbial communities from Panama - MetaG Plot_15 | ecosystem: Environmental > Terrestrial > Soil > Tropical forest > Bulk soil | place: Panama | collected 2016-02-17
ATCTGTCCCAATCCGACCCGCGTCATGCGTAACCGACCCGTCAATGCAGCATTTGAAGATCACACGGGAACGTGATGCACCTCTCCGGGCCTGCCACAGTTCCGACGTGTCAGGCACTGGCCCCAGGCTCGGCAATCTCCTGCAGCAGGACCCGCTCCGGAAGGTCTCAGCGTCCGAGCTCTGTCTCAGGTATGAGCAAGACTGACCAATGCCACGCGTACTATGGGAGAGAAGTGCAGCAAATACCGTCCTAATGCATCAGCTGATCAGCGTGGGCGAGCAGCTGGCACTTCAATTCTGAGCGCCTTGGCACTCTTGAGATTGATGATGAACTCGAATTTGGTCGGCTGATAAAAAGGAATCTTGTCTGGTTTGGCGCCTAGAGGATCCCGTCGTGGCCATCAAGCTCAGTTCGGCTGTCAACAAGTACGCCACCGCGACAACGGCCAACAGCGCAAGCGCACAGCCGCGAATGACTGCCCGGCGGCGGAACGCACAAAACGCTGCAGCGACTAGGAGCGGCTTTGCGCACAAAGGTTTCTCCAAGTCCAAGCTAAATCAGTAGTCGGATCAGTTCCCTCGAGTAGAAGTTCTTGCAGCGGAACCTCACTCCTATGCGGAGGGAAGGGGGCATACATCAGATAGGCTGGATGAAATGCAACCAAAGAATAGTGCCAGTAAAGTCGCGAGCCGTACGTTGTGAGGGACTTGCGCCTAAACTTACCCTTTTTCCAAATGTTGAATTGTTGATGTTTTTTGGAGGTGCTGGCGGAGAGGGCGATGCAAAAGTGGGTGGTTCTCAGGCTATTTTGTAAGCCGTCGGCCGATCTGGGTATGTCGGTGGGTATGCTGTGGGCCTTCACTAGCGGCTGCGTCTGAGCTTACCCGCCCGATCAGCGTCTCCGCGTAGGGAAAACCCGCCTCCGACCGGCCTAGGACTGCGAGGAGCGGGGTCGACGTGGCCCTCGAGGCTGGCGCCCGCCTACGACCCAGATTTGGTGCCCCTGCCGAGGGGCTGGCCGAAGGCGACTAGAACGACGTTTAGGGTGTCTTGTGCATCGCTGCCGGTAGATTGGCATCGCGAAAGGCTTCCACCATTGCGATCAAGTGGCGATAGGCGACCTGCTCATAGCTGTCGTCTATGCTCGCGGCAAACTCCGCCCGCAACAAGTCTGCCACGTGCTCGACACCGATCGGCTCCATCACGCCAAGCCGGCCGAAGGCATCGATCAGCAATCCGCTCGTGATGACTGCCTCACGTTGAGTGAGCGTAAGGTTGGTGAGCTTCATGGGTGCCTCCCATTAGCCCGCACAATTGGTGCCAGGCTATCGAGGGCACGCCGGGTAACTCTCGTTGTTGTTAGCAACAAGGTTACTCAGCGGCGTGCTGGGTTAATCGTTGACGCTCGTGTTCTTCAGCCAGAGGTTGCCTATGTAGCGCTCGAAGCGGAAGGTGACCCGCTCCGGGTGGGTCAAAGCTCCCGCCATCGGGGACGCAGCGTGCGGTGACCACAGCGGTATAGGATGCGCCACGGGCGCCGGGGTCTTTACGTAGGCGGACACGAACGGGTTCGCAGGACAATCCACCATCAGAGAAGTAGAACTCATCGATCGAGAGTATTTCCTCGCATGGTTGGCCTTTATGCCAGCTGGGCAATTGCCATGTGCTGTCGCTGCCTTCGCGATTGTCATTGCACCACTGACCGACAAACTGGATTGGCATCGGCAGAGGCGACGGCGACAAGTGGCGAGCGCGAGCAGTAGGCGCTTCATTGCGACATCTCACTGAGGCGTGAAGTAATGTAGAGATTATCGGCAGGCGTGAAGCCAATCTCGATTTGCTGCGTCCAGGCGTTGTCGTTGGTGTCCTCGCAGCGATAGGTCGTGACAGTGTTTTTCTGATAGCCGGCGCGCTCAAGGCTCTTCATCCGGCATTCGATGAAGGCGCCGTTGATCTTTGCGCGATAGCCATCCGGTCCAATGGTGATCCAATCATTGCGGGCGTAGCAATTCTGGTTGCGCTCGTAGAACTTGGCGCCGTTCAGGGATGGGTTCTTGTTGACGATCTTTGCCGGGCACCATGTGCCGAGTACGCGGGCATCGAGACGGATCTTGCCCTCAAAATCGCTCGGATCAATCGGTTGCCAGGTTGACGCCGATGTTCCAGCGATCACGGGCGAGGCTGCGACGATGAAGGCTAAAGCTAGTAGCAAGCGTTTCATGGCGGTCACCTTTTGAAGTAGAGCGAGCTTTGTGATGGTTGGTCCGCGTTCACGGTAATCAGGGCCTGGCGCCCGTTGACTTTGATGAGGCGGAAGTAGATCTCGCTTTTCGACATTCCGGCAGACCACGTGACATCCACGCACGTAAGCTCCTCACTGCATGGCCGGATGCTGAGCAATCGGAGCGGGTCGCCGTAGCTGACCGTGTTGCGACCGACTACCATTGAGCCGCCCTCGACGTTAGCCCAAGCCCCTTGGAATGATTTCGGTATTGCGGGCAGCGGGTAGTCGGCCATCGCTGCGGTGGTGGCTGTGGCGAAGGCGAGCGCAAGTATCAGGCGTTTCATCGGTTGCTCCGCTGGGCGGCACGCGTACTGTCGGATTGTATGTGGTCAGTCGCCGGCTAGCGTCAGATCCACGGATTGGGGGATACCTGAAGGCTACAGATTGGCTGGTTTAGTGGGGGTTGGCTTGGGGGTGGGGAGCCCTGGCCGAGATGGGTGGGATGAGCCACCGGATGATCTTGATAGCGGCGCCGTGGTGGCGATGTCGATCAGAGTGCTGCGCACCAATAAGTTGGCGCAGAGATAATCGGGGGCGGCCAGCTAAGGAGGCGCAGGCCTGGCCGCCGTCTCACGGCTGCGGTGGTAGTGTGAGAAAGAAACCTACCGCAGCCGATCTCGTTAGATGATGTGATCTGTCTGCAAGGTGATGTCGATCGCCAGGCCGACCGTCATGCCGCCGCCAGTGCCCTGAACTTCCAGATGATCATGGGTGTCGGCGGTGCCGTGCACGACCGTTGAGAAATCCTTGAAGTGGCTCCAATCCACCGGGCCGGTCCAGTTGTTGTTGAAGTCACCCATGGTGATATGCAGAGTGTCGTTGCCATAGGTAACATCAAGCCCGAGTGATTGCTCAGCCGCGCCCATGAACGCGCCGCCGCTCATTAGCTAGGTCGGCCACGCTTGGCGCCTAGTACACACCTGGTCATGCCACCACCACCGCCAGTCTGGGCCTTGCAGATTTACTGGCGGGTTTGCCGTCGCAGTAAGTGGCCCAAGCATCCATCAGCTTACGGCGTTTGTCCAACAGGTCACCACGCTGATAGGCGGCGTGCACCTTGCCGCGCTTGTGGGCCAGTGCCGCCTCGCAGATATCGTGCGCGGTGTCGGTCTCATCACCGGCCCAGTCCCTGAATATGGAACGAAAACCGTGCACGGATGTCGCCGCGATCCATGCGACGGAGGACAGTCATCAGCCCCATGTTGGACAACGGCTTGCCGCGCTTGCCGCCGGGGAAGATGTACTCACTCACCTTGGCGGCGCGCATGTCCTCGATGATGGCGACGGCGCGATCACACAAGGGAACGCGGCGCTCGTGTCCGCCCTTCATGCGTGCCATTGGAATGATCCAGAGCTTGTTGGGGGTATCGACCTCGGACCATCTCGCACCCAGCACTGGGGTGAAGCGCAAGAAACCCCTGGCAGATAAGGGGTTAGAGCGCGGTTTTGCCTTATTTAGCTGGGTTTATGAGCCGTGTCCTGGCGGAGAGGGCGGGATTCGAACCCGCGATACCCTTGCGAGTATGCCGCATTTCGAGTGCGGTGCTTTCAACCACTCAGCCACCTCTCCGAGGCCGCTTGACCTAGCGTTCGGCCCCTGAAAACGCAAGCGATTCTTGCCGACCTTGTTGCGCGAATCTACTGCCAAGCAGCGCCCGCAGCGGTCCGCGCATGAGCGCCGCGCGGTAGCTCAACAGGTCGTCGGCATCCATGGCCTGCCGATGCGGCTGCCCGGCTTCCGCCTTCACCGTCACTTTTGGCCCGAGCGCCACGGTCGTTCCGAGGCCGGCATAGATATAGCGGTCGGCAAAGGTGTCTTTCAGAATGGCAAACGCCGGTTCTCCGGTGCAATGCACGGGGGCCAGATAGTGCACGCTCCACTTGTCACGCAACGAGACGGCGATGCTGCTGATATCCTCATCCTTCGCCGGTAGCAGATGCGTCCCACCCAAGACCAGATGGATCGGCTTGTTGCTGATGGTCTTGGTCGCCTCGATGATCTTTTCCAGGGTTGGATGACTGCAGCCGACGATCAGCACGATGCCGTCGGGGGTATCGATCGCCAACGACATCTCGCGCACCGCCAGGTCGACGCCCCAGGTGCCAGTCAGCACGAGCAAATGAAATCCCGGCGCCACTTCGGTGGTCTGGCTAATCCAGGTGAAATTGGCCGCTGGCCATGGGCTGCCGAAACGCAGCGTCTCCGGTGGTCGGCCGTCGAAGTAGCGCATGTCCGGGGCAAGCGTCTCGTTGCGTCGGTAAAACGTGCCTGGCACAGCGGAACCGAACACGCCGAAATTTTCCTGCGGCGCGTAAATCGTGACGCCGGGGTTGACCCGCAACAGATGATTCAAGCCGCTGGTGTGGTCGCCGTGGCGGTGGGAGACAATGGCGAAGTCGAGCTGCGTCAGGTCGATGCCCTTGGCCGCAACATTGTGCGCAAAGATCTCGGCATTGTTGCCGGTGTCAAACAGAATGCGCTTGCCGCCATAGGCAATGAACGCGGAAAATCCCCAATCCTTCTGCATTGTCGCGGTCTTGCCAAAGGCATCGTAGAGAACCGTAATCTCACCGGTGCTCGACTGCGCCGACGCCATCGAGGCACTGATCACCGCCAGCATCATCACCGCCGCTATCCCTGATAGACGATACCTGGTCATCGCTGAGCTCCCTCGACGCCAAGGCGTCACGGTGGTTGCTGCACTGAGGGCTGACGGGCGGCCATGCCGCCGGGCCGGCAATTTTCCCGCCGACATCACCGCTCGCGCGCAATCTAGCGGAACGCGCAGGCGCGAAGAAGCCATCTATTAGGCTGACGGCGCCGGTCGCCTTGGAGCTTTCTTCCGCAGAGGGCGGCTGGTTGCGGACAGACGGTCACACGGGCGTCAATCACCTCTAAACCTTGCCCGGATCCAGGGAGCTTTGTGAGGCCGAAGGATGGCCAACCCCATAGCGCCTCCAACCAGCAATTGGCGAGGGGCCGGCGACGTCGGATGCGACCGACCGAAGATACTTAGCCTTCACCGGGGGCATCGGAACGACGCGGGGGCAGGACGCTCCTGAGCGTCCACGGCCCAATCCGATTTCGATGCGGGGGGCGAAGTGGATCGGGGCCGGGCGAGAACCGGCTGGCGCGCGTGCGCGCCCCGAGTTATTCCGGTGCGGGCACAAGAATGAATGCCGACGTCACCGGACCGCGTCGCCTTCGCCAATCGGTGCCGCAACCAGAGGGATCGCCGCCTTTTTGCGTCGTCGATAAATGCTTGGAGCCTCAGCGCGACGGCGCCAGCCCGGCAAAGAGACGCGCCATATCCTGGCGCACGTCACGGTCCCAGGCCTTGAGCACGATCGGCACATAGCCGATGCTCAACACGCCCAAGCTCGCAAACAGCAGCGCCAGCGGCACGCCGGCCGCCTGCAGCGCAGCCACGACGGCGCCACCACTTAGCATGTATGCCGCATTGAGAACATTGACGGCGGCAATGACCCGGGCACGGCGATCAGCCGCGGCCCACGCCTGCACGGCTGCAAAGGAAGGCACCACAAACAACCCTCCGGCGATAGCGAGTCCCAGCAGCGTCATTGTTATCGCCAAGCCGGTGCCTGAAGTGACAAAGGCGACAGGACCAAGGCTGCCAGCGCCCGGCGCGAGGCTGGCTGCGAGCCAGGCCATCGCCAGAGCAGAGGCACCGATTAAAAGGGCGCCCGCCGGAACCAGCGCCAGGTTGGGACGGCCGCGGCTGGCGCTCGCGGCGATCATCGAGCCCAGCGCGATGCCGACGGTGAATACCGCGAGACAATAGGTGACGACGCCCTCGCTGCCCCCGGCGCCCTCCTTGATCAAGGTCGGCAGCAACGACAGCACGACGAAACCCACCACCCAGAACCAGGAAACGATATGCGCCCCGCCCCACAGGCGCCGATCCGATTTGAGCTCGCGCAGCAGCGCCGTGGTCGAGGTCCAAGGATTGAGGTTGATGGCCAGTCCAGGTGCCGCGGGGCCGGCTTCGGGGATCTGCCGCGCCAGCAGCCAGGAGGTCAGCGCCAACAGCGCAATGATCAAGGCCACAACCGCGGCGCTCCGCGCCTCGGCCACGGCGACACCCCCGGCGATGGTTCCAAGCAAAATCGCCAGAAAGGTAGCACCCTCGACCAGCGCGTTGCCGGCCGCGAGCTCGGCGGTATCGAGTTTTTCCGGTAGGATCCCGTACTTCACCGGGCCAAACACCGCCGCCACGACGCCGAACAGGGCCAAGGCCACGAACAGGATCGGCACCGAGTGCAGCAGGAAACCGGCGGCGGCGAGGACCGCCAGCGGCATCTCAGCCAGGCGGATGCTGCGGGCGACGCGGGCCTTGTCGAACCGGTCCGCCACCTCCCCGCCGATGGCCGAGAACAGAAAGAACGGCGCAATGAACACGACGCCTGCCAAGGTGACGAGCACCCCCGCGTTATCACCCACGCTGCCATGCGTGCTGCCGATGCCAAAGAGAACCAGCATGGCCAGGGCATTCTTAAGGAAATTGTCGTTCAAAGCTGAACAGAACTGGCACCAGAACAGAGGCGCAAAGCGCCGGGAGCGCATCAGGACGTCGAACATGTCAGCATCCCCTCGCTGCAGCCAGGAGCGGGCTGGCGGGCCAAACGGCCGTGTGGCGGCAATCATGAACCATGTTCAATACTCGCGGCAGCGCCCCCTCCGGCGCTCCCGACCCGGGAGCTGACAGCGCTTGCATCCCAAACCCTGCCATCGCAAATATCAGAGGCAGCATCGCGGCAACCCCCAACCTTTGACACCGCCAATGGAACTGAAAGTGTTTGTCAACGGCGAGCCCACGTTAACCAGCGCGGCCACCTTGGCCGAGCTCGTAGCCCAGTTCGGCTTTGCCGAAGCCGGGGTGGCGACAGCCCTCAACGGTGACTTCGTGCCGCGGACGGCGCGCCAGGCAAGGCGGCTCGTTGGCGATGACCAAGTGGAAATCGTATCGCCGCGCCAGGGTGGCTGAGGGGATACCATGAACACCGCGCTGTCACATCCGCTGACCCGGCCGGGACTGGCGCTCTACGGCGTCAATGTACCATCGCGCCTGCTGCTGGGCACCGCGCTTTACCCCTCACCCAAGGTCATGGCCGATGCGGTCAAGGCCGCGGCTGCCGGCGTCGTCACCGTCTCGGTGCGGCGGGAGACGGCGCGCGCCAATTCCGGTGCGGGATTCTTCGAGCTCATTCGCGGCCTCAATGTGCGGGTCATGCCCAATACCGCCGGCTGCCGCACGCCGCGCGAGGCCATTGCCACGGCGCACATGGCCCGCGAGCTGTTCGGCACCGATTGGGTCAAACTGGAGGTGATCGGCAACGACGATACCCTGCAGCCGGATCTGTTCGGCCTGGTCGAGGCCGCTCGCGCGCTCGTCGCCGACGGCTTCAAGGTGTTTCCCTATACCACCGAGGATTTGATCGCTGCCGAGCGCCTGCGCCAGGCGGGTTGCGAGGTGCTGATGCCCTGGGCGGCGCCGATCGGCACCGGCCGCGGGCTCGCCAACCCCTATGCCTTGCGTTCGCTTCGAACCTACTTTCCCGACACGCCGCTGATCATCGATGCCGGCATCGGAGCTCCCTCGCATGCGGCGGCGGCGATGGAGATGGGCTTCGATGCGGTTCTGCTCAACACGGCGGTGGCGCGCGCCGCCGATCCGGTGCGCATGGCAGCGGCTTTCCGCGCCGCCATCGAGGCGGGACGCAGCGCCTTCGAGGCCGGGCTCATGGAAATGCGCGACACTGCCACACCGTCGACGCCGGTCGCCGGTACGCCCTTCTTCGGCCTGGATAGATCCTGATGACCGGCCACGGGGACCTCGACACATTCTATCCCATTGTTCCGGATGCCGATTGGTTGGGCCGGTTGGTGCCGTTGGGCGTCAAGACCATTCAACTGCGCCTCAAGGATGCCGAACAAGACCGCATCCGCCGCGAAATTTCGGAGAGCCTCGAGATCTGTGCCCGCCATAACTGTCAGCTGATCGTCAACGACTACTGGCGCGAGGCCCTCGAGCTCGGGGCCGACTATATTCATCTCGGCCAAGAAGATCTGGCGACCGCCGATACCGCCGCCATCCACGCCAAGGGTGCCCGCCTCGGCATTAGCACGCATAGCGAGGCGGAGTTGGCCATTGCGCTCACCGCCAAGCCAGCCTACGTTGCCCTCGGCCCGATTTACGAGACCAAGCTCAAGGTCATGAAATGGGCGCCGCAGGGGCTTCAACGGGTCACGCACTGGAAGCAAAAAATTGGCGCCTTACCTCTTGTGGCCATTGGCGGAATTACCCCACAGCGGGCACCCAATGTGCTCGCCGCCGGCGCCGACAGTTTGGCCGTCATTACCGACTTTTTCACACACGCCGATCCGATCCAACGCGTGCGCGACTGGATCCAATTGGCGCGGCACCATTCATCGCCCACCGGTTGAGGGAAGGCGTTGGCCGACGGCGATGAGGATTAACTTGATCGATAGCACAATAGGGTGAGCGGGTCGGGCGCAGTGCCCGCCGGTTTTTTTGCGTATGGCGTACCGTCTCAAGCTCAAGGCACATCTCGCACTGGAGGTGCGGCGCATTGCGCTTGAGCAGATCGAGATCGCGCGCAACTGCCTCCTCCATCACGACGATCCTGCCACGGCCGTGCATGACGCCCGACGGTCGTTGAAACGATTGCGCGCCATGCTGCGGCTAGTGCGACCGGCGCTGGGCGAAACCTGGTTCAAGCAAGGCAACCAGCAGCTCGCCGGCCTTGGCCAGCGTTTGGCGCGCACCCGCGACCTCGATGTCATGGTGCTCACCCTGGCCAAGCTCGAGAATGGCGCCGGCGGCCTGCCGAGAGGACTGGCGGAGCGGCTGAAACAATCGATTACGCAAGCCCGCAACACGGCCGATCAGCCACGGCTGCCGGCCCCCGACCGCAATGTTGGTGGCGCCCTGCGCCGCGCCGAAAAGCTGTTCTCCACCGAGCGGCTGCGCGGCGTCGATATCGATCACGTCGCCGATGGCTTACGGCAATGCTATCGCCGGGCGCGACATGCCTTCCACGAGGCCTACGAATGCGGCAGCGACGAGGCCTTCCACGAATGGCGCAAGAGCACGCAAGCGCATTGGCGACACATGCAGCTCCTCGGCCGTAGTTGGCCGGAGAGCATCGGTGCGCGTGCCGGCGAGGCCAAGGAACTGTCGCGCCTGTTGGGCGATGATCACGATCTTTCGGTGCTGCTGGCTTACGCGCGCAACGCCGAATCCGCCGAGCTCTCGAGCCACGATCTGGCGGCGTTGAGGGCGGCGTGTTTGAGCTCGCAGCGGCAGATTCGCGACCTTGCCAAGCCACACGGTGAGCGGTTGTTTGTGGAACGACCGCGCCAGCTCACCAGGCGCGTCCTGCGCTACTGGAAGGCGGCCGAGCATTTGTCACGCTTGCTGCCGCCCGATCGCGAGACGCCCGTCCATCCGCGGGCACGGCTGGCCCCCGGATCCAACAAGCCGACGCGGGTTGCGGCGAAGAGGGGCAAAGCGGAAAAGGCCCAGACCTTGAAAAAGCCGGCCAGCACCGCAACGCCGCGGCGGGGTGGCAAGCCGCTTTCCGGCTAGACTGGCCGCGATACCGCGTTCGCGTCGGTTGGCCGCCGGCAGGTTGAGGTTGCATGTGACGAGGGTGTTTGCTAGTCGCCTGGCGGCCTGGCCGCACTGAGCCGGCGCACTACAAGGAACAGGACGCATGCGCATCGCAATGATCGGCACCGGCTACGTCGGGTTGGTGTCGGGTGCCTGTCTCGCCGACTTCGGTCACATCGTCAGCTGCGTCGACAACGATGGTGCCAAGATCAGCGCGCTGAAGGGCGGCGCGCTTCCGATCTACGAGCCTGGGCTCGACGATCTCGTCGCCAAGAACGTGCGCGAAGGCCGGCTTTCGTTTACCAACGATCTCGAGGCACCGGTCAAAACCGCCGAGGCGATCTTCATCGCGGTCGGGACGCCGTCACGACGCGGCGACGGCCATGCCGATCTCAGCTATGTCTTCCAAGCCGCGCGCGACATCGCCGATGCGCTCGACGGCTACAAGGTGATCGCGACCAAGTCGACCGTGCCGGTCGGTACCGGCGACGAGGTGGCGCGCATCATTGCCGAGGCGCGGCCGGGCATGTCGGTGTCGGTGGTGTCGAACCCCGAGTTCCTGCGTGAGGGCGCGGCGATCGGCGACTTCAAGCGACCCGACCGCATCGTCATTGGGGCTGAGGACGAGCGCGCTCGCAAGCTGATGCGCGACGTCTATCGTCCGCTCTACCTCAATCAGGCGCCGATGTTGTTCACCGACCGGCGTACCGCCGAACTCATCAAGTACGCGTCCAACGCCTTTCTGGCGACCAAGATCACCTTTATCAACGAGATCGCCGACTTGTGCGAACGCGCCGGCGCCAACGTGCAAGAGGTGGCCCGCGGCATCGGTCTCGACAACCGGATTGGGCCCAAGTTTCTCAACGCCGGCCCAGGGTTCGGTGGCTCGTGCTTTCCCAAGGATATCCTGGCGTTGATGAAGACCGGCCATGATTTCGGCGTGCCGAGCCGCATCGTCGAAACCGTCATCGCCGTCAACGACCAGCGCAAACGCGCCATGGCCCGCAAGGTAATCGACGTTTTGGGTGGCAACGTGCGCGGCCGGACCATCGCGGTCCTGGGTTTGACCTTCAAGCCCAATACCGATGACATGCGCGATGCGCCATCGATCGCGGTGATCACCGCGCTGCAGGATGCCGGAGCCAAGGTACGCGCCTACGATCCGGCAGGGATGAAGCAGGCCAAGACCGTGCTCGACAACGTCGAATATACGAGCGATCCCTACACCTGCGCCGAGGCGGCAGATGCACTTGTCATCCTCACCGAGTGGGACGAGTTTCGCGCGCTCGATCTCGACCGGGTGCGCGCCAGGCTGAAGCGGCCGATCCTCGTCGACCTGCGTAACATCTATCGACCCGACGAGATGACGCGCCAGGATTTTACCTACGTGAGTATCGGTCGCGCCACCGCCCGCAAACCCACCTGAGCCGGCGTCGCGCCCCTGAAATATTGCAATCGCTCACCGGCCCGTTTGGCGCTAAAACAGCGTTGCCGACAAGGTCGCAATTCGCAGGCGGCAACGGCACGGGACCGACGTGAACACGCAAGACCTCGATCGTTCTCTCAATAAGGTCGCGACCGGCGAGCGGCGCGGCCGCATCGGCGTGCTGCTCCTTAATCTCGGCACCCCCGATGCCACCGGCTATTGGCCGATGCGCCGCTACCTCAAGGAATTTCTGTCCGATCGGCGGGTGATCGAGGTTTCGCGACTGATGTGGTGGCCGATCCTCAACCTGGTGATCTTGCCGTTCCGACCCGGCCGCAAGGGCAAGGATTACGACAAAATCTGGAACCGGGAGCGCGACGAGAGCCCACTGAAGACCATCACCCGAGCCCAAAGCGACAAGCTGGCGGCAGCGCTTGCCAGGGACGCTGTGGTGGTCGATTGGGCGATGCGCTACGGCAACCCGTC
>Ga0126376_10001782_pt1 | contig 11852 bp, 12 predicted proteins | sample PanSoiMetPlot_15_FD_92760 | JGI IMG/M metagenome (GOLD analysis project Ga0126376, IMG submission 92760) | Tropical forest soil microbial communities from Panama - MetaG Plot_15 | ecosystem: Environmental > Terrestrial > Soil > Tropical forest > Bulk soil | place: Panama | collected 2016-02-17
TCAGACTTCCGCTGCCCAGCACCGAGCTCCGTCGCGAGAATCTGCTGCCACTGGCTTCTCAGGTCGAAGCGGTAACCACAATCGATCTCGCAAATATGCGGATTCTGGTAGTCGAAGATGAGCTTGATGCGCTCGATCTGTTGACGATCGATCTGAGCGCGCACGGTGCAAAGGTTCAGGGCGCCACGTCAGCCGCAGAGGCACTCGACCTGCTGCGCGCGCGCAAGTTTGACCTGTTGATTAGCGATATCGGCATGGCAGATACCGATGGCTACAACCTCATCAGGCAGGTGCGAACTCAGGAAGGTGAAGAAGGCGAGCACATCCCAGCCATCGCGCTGACAGCGTACGCGCGCACGCAGGACCGAATCCGCGCCATCACCGCCGGATACAATTCGCACGTCGCCAAGCCGGTCGAGATCAGGGAGCTCGTGACGGTCGTGAAATGCCTGACCGGCCGAATTGGTTAGACGAATCTCCAGCCATCGCTATAATAGCGGCCCATGTTGACGCGTTGCTTCTGGGCCACCACACCGTTATCAATCGCCTATCACGACGAAGAGTGGGGCGTACCCGTTCACGACGACACGCGTCTCTTCGAGTTTCTGATTCTCGAAGGCGCGCAGGCGGGACTCAGTTGGGAAACCATCCTGCGCAAACGCGACAACTTTCGCGCGGCGTTCGATGGTTTCAATCCGAAGAAAGTCGCGAAGTACGATGAGCGCAAAATTGCGGCGCTGCTGCAAGACCCCGGCATCATCCGCAATCGTCTGAAGATTAACTCCGCTGTAACCAACGCGATCGTGTTTCTCGAAGTGCAACGCGAATTCGGAAGTTTCGCTGCGTACGTCTGGCAGTTTGTGAACGGCAAGCCACTGAAGCGAAAGCCTGGAGAACCGCTCGCGGCACGCACGGAGATCTCAGACGCGCTTAGTAAAGACCTGCTCAAACGCGGCTTTAAATTCGTGGGCTCTACAATCTGTTATTCTTTTATGCAGGCAGTCGGCTTGGTCAACGATCACGATTCGAAGTGCTACCGTTACCGTCAGATCAAATAAACGGAGGTCCATTTTGCGACTAAAACTAATCCCCCTGGCAGCTATCATTCTGCTATCAATCTCAATTTCGACACTGGCGCAAAATCCGCAAACCGCGCTGGCGACACTACCCGAAGCGGACACACTGATTTACATCAGCCCGCAACGCATTCTCAACGAAGCCGCACCGCGAGTAATGGAGCCGGCTGACCTGACGAAGATGCGCGGTGGCTTCGCGGAACTGAAGAAAGCCGCTGGCATCGATCCGTCGTCTGTCGAGTATCTCGTGATGGCGGTGCGCTTCAACAAGCCTGCGAGCGATCTGAGTTTTGTTGCGCCGGACGTGATGATGGTCATCGGCGGCGATTTTAGTTCCGATTCGCTGCTGACGCTCGGACAACTTTATCTTCAGGACAAGGTGCGAGTTGAGAAGTACGGATCGAAAACGATCACGTTGATGAAGGTCGATCCGATAGCTGCTGAGGCAGAGAAGAATCCGATACTCAAACCGTTCAGCGAGATGGGCGTGGTGCCGTTAACTTCAAACTCGCTTGCGATCGGTAATCTGCGTTATCTGAAATCTGCGATTGATGCGGTTTACGGCAACGGCCGCATCAGCTCCGCGTCGCTCGCGTCGTTGTTGCGCGATCCGAACGCGCTCATCTCCGCGTCGGGCGCGCCGCTCGCCTCGTTTGCCAAGAGCTTCGGCATGATGGGATTGGAAAACACGTCGCGCGAGTCGCGTTGCGATACACACTTTGGCAACTTCTACGCTGCCGTTACAATGAACGGCTCAAACTTCAGCCTGCGCGGCGCGATGAACGCCGACAATCCCGACACCGCCAAAATCATTCAGGGCCTGCTGTGGGGATTGATGCAACAGGGTATCGGCGCAGTTCCGGACAAAGACGCGCAGACGATGTTGAAAGCGCTCAAGATGTCGGCGAAGGAAAGCGAGATCGTTGTTGAAGCGGACATTCCTGACAAGGTCGTCGCAGAGATGCTGAAGTCCGTTAACGCGCCGAAGCCGACGAAAGTAGAAACAACCGCCCCGAAACCCGCTGCCCGGCGGCCAGTGCGAAAGAAACGAACGCCTTAAGCAAAATTGAAGGAGAGAATCTAACCGATGCGAAAATCACTCAGCTTGTCCCTATTCGCGTTTTTATTGTTAGTTTTGGTCTCATTTCTGGTTGTGAACTCTTTTGACGTTACGAATGCCTCGTCGGCGCAAAACGCGAACAGCTCCACACAAAATCAGAACAGTTCAGCGCCGACCAACAAGAACCAGAACGACTCGAGATCGATCGGCGGTGCCCAGCCGGACTTCTCGAAGAACACGTGGGAACTTCCCGAGGATGCCGACAAGACGAAGAACCCTGTTCCCACTTCGGCAGAGTCGGTAGAAAAAGGCAAGACGCTCTACCTCGATCCTACCAAAGGTAATTGCATCTTCTGTCACGGCGATACTGGGAAAGGTAACGAAGCGAACATGCCACGTTTGCGTCGCAAACCTGCCGACCTCACCAACAAGGAACGCATAGCTGCACAAACTGACGGCGAGCTCTTCTGGAAGATCACGAAAGGCATTACCGGTATCATGCCCGGCCGCGAGAAGAAGATGACCGACGAGGAACGCTGGGACGTGGTTAACTACATCCGCACGCTGTCGAAATAGCAGTAAAGAATATTTCACGCAAAGGCGCAAAGGCAGACGCAAAGACCGCAAAGGTTCTTCTTAGCGCCTTTGCGTCCTCCTTTGCGCCTTTGCGTGAAACTAAAAGAACCGTTCGGCGTACTCCCGGATCTCTTTCAATGAAGATTCCGCGAGGACGCGGAAGACCTTGACTTCGCAGCCCGCGGGAATGCGCGGCGCCATTAACGAATCCGTTATCACAAACGCAGCCGAACGCAACCCCTTCTCCCAGTTGCGTTCGCGCGCGTCGCGAAAACTCAGCGCGTCGGCATCAAGCCCCGCCGCCACGAGCATCGTCCTGCCCCACCGCAAAAACTCCGGCCACCGTGACACGATCGCAACCAGCGCCTCACGCGACGGCCTCGTTTGCCCACGCATCCTCTCCACGACCGAAGCCGAGTGCAGCACCAGCAAATCCGTCTCAGGTTTGACTCGATCCACGAACTCATCCATGTGACCATACAGCACCAGCGGCGCGGCTCCAGTCATCTCGCCATCAACTTCCGCGGGACCAACACCCTTAACTTTCACGCTCGTCACCGAAGAGATCTCCGCCACGAGGATCTCTCGTAGCTCCGGATCCGCTTCGAGGAGAAGAAAATGATCCGGCCGCTCCACTGAGAACGAGCGCTGGATTCCCGCCTGAATCTCCGCCAGCGAGTATCCTTCTTCACGCAGATTCTTGAAGAAGCGCGCGATGAGTTGATCGAGCGCCATGCCCTGCTCGATTGTCTCGTCGTTGCGCGGGCGAACGTAAACACCGCTACCCTTCCGAAACTCTACCCAGCCGCGTCGTGCCAGTTCGCGATACGCGGAGCTCACCGTGTTGGCGTGGATGTGGTAACGTCGCGCCAGGTCGCGCGTGCTCGGCAGTCGCTCCGAGATCTTCAGGTCGTTGCTCACGATCCCGAGCACGATCTGGGTTACGAGCTGCTCGCGAATCGGAACTTCACTGCTTTTAGAAATCCAGAGGCGCATCGTGGATTTGACAGGATTTCAAAACTCACCGGATTATAAAGTATCAATGGATAAGGAAGCTGCAATTGCCGTTCTGACTGCGATGATCACGCCCGCGGTGCTGATTTCCGCCTGCGGCAGCATGATTTTGTCCACTTCCTCGCGGCTCGGGCGCGTGGTGGACCGTGTGCGCACGTTGTCCGATCGCCTGGAAAACATAGCCAACAGTCACGACCATGGCTCATCGTTACCCGAACGGCAGGCATCGATCTTTCAACAACTCGACAAGCTGACCAGCCGCGCGCGCATCCTACAACGATGCATGGTCACTTTTTACCTGAGCCTCGGCATGTTTGTCGCAACCAGCGTGGCGATCGGCGTCGTTCCCTTTACCGGAAGCCAACGTTACAACCTGGTACCGGTAGGGCTTGGCCTGACCGGTGCGTGTTTTCTGTTTTACGGCAGCGTGTTGCTGATCCTCGAGGCGCGGCTCGCGCTCAGCACCATTCACGGCGAAATGGATTTTATCTGGCGACAGTCGAAACGAGCTACGCCGGCGGAGATCGTTGAACAACATAAACCGCACTTCGTTCACTTCAGACGTCATGAGTAACGCAATCGAACCATCATACCGCGTGCTGTTGGACCAGGAGCTCCTCGAGAGTCGTGTCGCGGAACTCGAGAAGCTGTTGGAGCGTTGCCCGGTCTGCCCGCGCGACTGTTTGAACAATCGTCTCAACAACGAGATCGCGGCTTGCTACTCAGGCCGGCTGCCGGTCGTCTCGTCGTACACGGCGCACTTCGGCGAGGAGCCGCCGCTGGTCGGAACAAAAGGCGCCGGCAACGTGTTCTTCGGCAACTGCAATCTGCGCTGTGTTTATTGTCAGAATTACCAGATCTCTCAAAGGCACAAAGAGGAGATCAAAAACGAGGTAACTCATGAACGTCTCGCCGAAATGCTTTTGGAGCTGCAGGCGCGCGGTTGTCACAACATCAACTTCGTTTCGCCGACGCATTTTGCGCCGCAGATGGCGCGCTCGATTCTGATCGCCGCGCAACAAGGCTTGCGCTTGCCAGTGGTCTACAACACGAACGCATACGACGCCGTGAGCGTGCTGCGTTTGCTGGACGGCATCATTGACATTTACTTGCCGGATCTGAAGTATGCTGACGACGAATCGGGTTATCTTTATTCGAAGGTGAGTGGCTACAAGGAATTCTCGCGCGCGGCGTTGCGCGAGATGTATCGACAAACGGGCGATGAGCTCGTGTTTGACGAAAGTGGGTTGTTGAAGCGTGGGCTCGTGGTGCGTCTGCTCGTGTTGCCGAACGACATCGGGAGTGTGAGTGAGTCGATTGAATGGATCCGCGACGAATTGAGTCCGCGTGTTGCGATCTCGCTGATGGCGCAGTACTACCCGACGCATCAGGCGGCGTCGAACAAACGTTACGTGCTGCTTTCGCGAAGGATTCGAGAGACCGAGTGGCTCAAAGCCACGTCCGCGCTCGATGAGTTGGGAATGAGCGAAGGCTGGATGCAGGAGTTTGACGGCGCTGCTTATTACTACCGCCCCGATTTCACTGACGCCAAACGCCCCTTCCGCGACATCAGAGACTTTGAGCCGCAGATAAACGCAGATTAACGCAGATCAGCGTTCATCTGCGTTTATCTGCGGGTCGTATCTGACGGCGGGACTACCAGCCGGATAGAAAACTCCTAACAAGCGCAGCTCTCCGGTGCCTGTGTTCTCGACGCAATGAACCTGTCGCCGAGGAAGATAGATGCATGATCCTGGTCCGATCGGGGTGTTATCTTCACCCGCCCACATCCGGCCTTCGCCGCGCAAAATAAAAAGCACTTCTTCGTACTCGTGAAAATGATCGGGCGCACGTCCGGGCGGAATCGATCCGACAAACTGCGTGACCTGCTCGCTGCCGACTTCCTGATCGACCAGCACTCGATACCAGCGATCCGCAGTCGGCAACGACCTGCGATCCGAGAGTTTCACGATCGGAGGCACTTGCTCGCGAGCATTCGCCTGCGGTGCCGGAGTTTGCGAACTTACGAAGCGAACAACCTCCGGCCCGGGATTCTCGACACTGAAAGTCTGTCCCGGTCGAACGTAGATGCCTGTTTCTGGTCCAACCTGATAAGCATCGGCGTCGATCAGAACACTGCAAATACCCTCCAACACATACAAAACCTCGTCGCACTCGTGATTCTGAAGCACCGGTGAAACACCCGCCTCAAACTCGAGTATGCGCAACGAGATCGCATCCGCTCCGGTTTCCTTACCGATCCGGTTCCAAACCTTGAGCGACCCCGAGCCTTGCGGGGTGCCGTCATGCATCTTAGAGACACCTTGCATGCGGCGATTATAGGACAAGAAAATATAGGTCCTATAGGACCTACAGGAGCGGGTCGTGTTAAGATTGCCCGCATCTCCCCGAACTCCCAGAGGAACTGCCAATGAAAAGACTACTCACTTTGACCCTGACGCTGGGGCTGTTTTCCTTTTCAGTGCTCGCACAAGAACAGCAACCAACTCCCACGCAAACGCCCTCTGCCGAAGACCAGGAAAAGGAAAAAGCGGCAAAAGAAAAGAACGCTTACCGCCTGCTGGATCAGATTATCGACGAGGCCCAGTCGCTGCACCTCGCGGAGAATCGCGTCCGCATTCAGATTAACGCCGCCGACATGCTCTGGGATCAAAACCAGGCGCGCGCCAGGTCGCTTTTTTCGATGGCGGCCGAGAGTGTTGCTGAGTTGGCCCGCACTCAGGCAGCCGATCTGAATCGCCGTCCCAACGGCATGGACCGTCCGATTCCATATGGCAACCAAAATCTGCGGTCCTTTCAGTTACGACAGGAGTTGGTATTGACCGCGGCGCGTCACGATGCGGCACTCGCATATCAATTGCTCGCGTCTACCAAGCCTCCTCAGCCGGCGCAAACGATGGATGATGCGCGCGGGAACCGCCCTTCAATCACTTCAGACGACGTCCTGGAACAGGCTTTACTCAGTCGAGTCGCGGCTCTCGATCCGAAACTCGCGGCCCAGAATGCGGAACTGATGCTGGACAAAGGTCAGTTTCCCTACACTCTTCCGCAAGTGATCGCACAGTTAGATAAACAGGATCCGGATGCGGCTGCAAAGCTGGCAGACAAGGTAACGAAGCGACTCGAAGCGACAGATCTTCTGAGTAACTCATCCGCCGACATGCTCGTGCAAACAATGCTCGGAGGTGGTCCGAAACCAGCCGGTCAATCCGCCGACTCGGCATCGAAACAACAACCACCAGCATCATCGAGAGGTTTTACGGCTGTTCTGAACCAGAGCTCTTATGTCGATCTGCTGTCTGCGGCCGTAGACGCGGCACTGAAAGCCACGCCTGGAACGCAAAACATTCAGCGCGGACGCCCGGGAATGGCACGGACCAACACGACCCCACAACCACCGACTGACGCACAGCAGGAACAGATCAACGCGCGCCGTTTGCTCGGAGGGTTGCAGTCAATGCTCCCGATGATCGACCAGTTTATGCCCTCAAAAGCTTCGCAGGTGCGCCAGAAAATGGCGGAAATGGGCATGCAGCCAAATCAGGGAATGAACATGGTCCAACTGTTAAATGGGCCGAATGAACCAACCATCGACGCGCTCGTCCAGGCCGCCGCCACCGCTCCGGCGCAAATGCAAACACGACTCTATCAACAGGCTGCATTCAAAGCGTTGGACGAAGGCGACACAGACCGCGCGCGACAGATCGCGAGCGATCATCTGCAGAGCAATGTTCGCGATTCCGTGATGCAACGGATCGATTTTCGCGAGATGACAAAAAAAGCCGAGACGGCTCGCATCGCAGACGTGAGGCAAGCTGTGGCGCGTCTACAGTCAGATAACGAAAAACTCGATCTGTTGATACAAGTCGCGAACGACGTGCAAACGAGCAATCCGAAGTTTGCGCTCCAGGTGCTGGAAGACGCGCGCCAAATCACCAATCATCGCGCGACTGGTTACGATAATTTCGAACAACAACTGAAGGTGGCGCACGCGTTCGCCGCTATCGATCCGGCGCGCAGTTTTGAAGTGATCGATCCGGGCATCAGTCAATTAAACGACTTGCTCTCAGCCGCGGCAGTGTTGAGCGGTTTTGAGATCAACATGTTTCGCGACGGAGAGATGGCGATCCTCAATGGCAATGGTTTGACGTCAACGATCACCCGGTACGGTCAGGAACTGGCGCTGCTCGCGAAAAGTGATTTTGAACGTTCGGAGGCACTGTCCGGAAGATTCCAGTTTCCCGAAGCGCGCATCCTGGCCCGCATGGCGATCGTGCAGGGACTGCTCGGCACCAAACCCGTTTCTAACAACATCGGCGGTTTTGGAGGTAGAGACACAATCGTGATTCGCCAGGAGTAGGCTCTCGAGTATTGAAGTCTTCGCACCTGCTACTCATTGTTGGTTTCTCCCGCTGGATACTGCGCTTTTTCCGGCGTCTCGGCGTGTTGGGTCTGTTGCTGCTGAGTACGCTCGACTCGTCTTTTCTCGTCCTTCCATTCGGCAACGACCTGCTGCTGATCGCTCTGGTCAGTCATAATCGCAACAGCCTGATCTGGATTGCATACGTGCTGGTGTCGGCAATCGGATCGGTGATCGGTGTACTTACCGTTGACTTAATGATCCGCACCGCCGGCGAGAAGGGGTTGGAGCATTTTATCAGTCAGCAACGAATCGAAAAGCTGAAGGCGAAGATTAAGAACAAAGCCGGCATAACCGTTTTCGTCGCCACTCTGATTCCGCCACCGTTCCCGTTTACAACGGCGGTGATGACAGCATCGGCTTTACAAATTCCGAGGCAAAAACTGTTGATGGCTGTCTTCTTTGGGCGACTGTTACGATTCGGCGCCGAGGCCGTCCTGGCCCTCTATTTTGGACGGCAGGTGATCGCGTTTATTGACTCAGACGCGGTCAGTTACTTCGTTTATGGGATTATCATCATCGGGGTGGTGCTGAGCACGGTTTCGCTGCTGAGGTGGTTTAAGCGAACCGACGCCGTTCCCAAAATGTGACGTGTTTTACAAACTTTTTTTGTGACTTTTGTGGCTCTTTGCGGCCCTTTTTTATTCGCAATTCGAAAATTGTCCGTGTAAAATCCCCACCGAAAATCCTCCTGAAGGGAGCCAGCAGGCATGCCAGAGACACGGGGCGTTCAAGCCACCGACGAAGTAAAAGCAGAATGGTCTACGGCCTACAAGTACTACTTGAGAGCACCGGGAGACCGCTTTGATAAGAAAAAGGATCGGACTCAGCGCATCGACTACGTAGCCCAGGAAATGAAACTCACTCGCAAACAGGCCAAGCGCCGCATTCGAAATTACGAAGCCTGGCAGCGGAATATCAAAAAGGGCATCGTTCGACCGTAAATAGCCCGATGTTTTGATAACACTGGCTGGACCTCACCCAGCTTTCAACCGCGCACTACTCAGTAGTCTGTCTTTGAAGCCGCCTGGTCCAGCTCACGAGTTCTTCCAACAGTTGTCGGATTAGTTTCTTTGCTGTTTCGTCAATCAACTTCCCGTCCTGATCGAAATGCTTATGAGCGTTTGAGAGCATGACCTCGGGTTGATTGACGGCGTACATGTTGAGAAATACGAACATCTGGCGGAGATGATACTGCGCGCGTGCAGTGCCGAGCGTGCCGACGGTTGCGCCCATGAGTGCGACGGGTTTGCCGTTCCATGCGCTGTCGCCGTAAGGACGTGAGGCCCAGTCGATGGCGTTCTTCAACACGCCGGGTACAGAATAGTTGTATTCCGGAGTGACAAAGAGAATTGCGTCCGTATTGCGCACCTGTTGTTTCAGGTCGGCGACGATGGCCGGCGGATTCGCTTCGTCGTCTTGATTGAACGGCGGTATGCCGTCCAGTTCGAAAATATCCATTCGTGCGCCTTCGGGCGTGAGTTCCTGAGCTGCGCGCAGCAACGCGCGGTTGAACGATTGTTTTCGCAGGCTTCCGGCAATTCCCAGGATGACCAGTGGCTTATTCACTTCGCTTCGTTCCTCCCAATTGAGATTTTCAGTCCACAGATTACACTGATTTTAAGATCAATCTGTCGAATCTTTATGGCTTCGTGCGTTGAGCAACACGGGCTACTTCGTTATATTAAAGCTCCCCAATCCCCAAACTGTGGTCTAACAAAATGACTCCGCAGGAGGTTACCCGTGAGCTTCACATTTCAGAGTCGCCAATTGTGGCTCGCTCTTTTTCTTGTACTCAGCGCGGGATTAATGCTTATGTCGTGTACAGATAATCCAAAGTCACCTTCGGGTTCCGCCAACAAAGACGAGGCCGAGAAGTTTCTTGCCGATGCCGAAAAACGGCTTCTCGATCTAAGTATCAAAGCCGGTCGTGCAGACTGGGTTAAAAGCACGTTTATTACTGACGATACAGAGTCGATGGCCGCAGATAGCAACGACGACCTGATTGCAGCCACAACAGAGCTCGCCGAGCAATCGCGGAAATATGAAAACCTCGACCTCTCGCCCGAAGCGAAACGAAAACTCAAGCTGCTCAAACTATCACTGACGCTTCCGGCCCCGAAAGATCCGAAGGAGCGCAACGAGCTCACTAAAATCGCCGCTTCGATGGAGGGCGAGTACGGCAAAGGCAAGTACTGCCCGGACGGCGAGAACGGAAAATGCCTGAGCCTGCCGGACCTCGAACAGATCATGGGCAACAGCCGCGATCCCGAGGAACTAAAGAAAGCATGGGTCGGCTGGCACCAGATCGCGATCCCGATGCGCAAAGAGTACGTGCGCTTTGTTGAGTTGAGTAACAAAGGCGCGAGTGAGATGGGCTTCAAAGACACGGGCGCGATGTGGCGTTCGAAGTATGACATGGAGCCGGATGCATTCGCCGGCGAGATGGAGCGATTGTGGCAACAAGTCAAACCACTCTACGACTCGCTTTACACCTACACGCGCCGCAAACTGTCCGAAAAGTATGGACCAAGCGTTGTTCCTTTGGACAAACCGATACCAGCGCACCTGCTTGGCAACATGTGGGCGCAGACGTGGAGCAACGTATACCCGCTGCTGGCGCCCGCAGAGGCCGATCGTGGCTACGACCTCACGCAAATCCTGAAAGCTAGAAACACCGACGCGAAGCAGATGGTCAGCTATGGCGAAGGTTTCTTCACTTCACTTGGCTTTGACCAGTTGCCGCCGACTTTCTGGGAGCGCTCACTGTTAACTAAACCGCAGGATCGCGAAGTGGTTTGTCACGCCAGTGCCTGGGATATCGACTACGAAAAAGATGTGCGTCTGAAGATGTGCGTCTCGATCAACGAGGAAGATTTTTCAGTGGTGCATCACGAGTTGGGCCACAACTATTACCAGATGGCTTACTCGACCAAACCCTTTCTGTTCCGCGAAAGCGCAAACGATGCGTTTCACGAGGCTATCGGCGACACCATCGCGTTGTCAGTCACGCCGCCGTATTTGAAGCAACTCGGGCTGATCGACAAAGTGCCGGACCAGCGTGCTGACATAGGGTTCCTGCTCAATCGCGCGCTCGACAAAGTCGCATTTCTGCCGTTTGGTTATCTGGTGGACCAGTGGCGCTGGAAAGTTTTTTCCGGAGAAGTTAAACCGGAGGACTACAACAAAGCGTGGTGGGATCTGCGTGAGAAGTACCAGGGAGTTGCGCCGCCGGTTCCGCGCAGCGAACAGGATTTCGATCCGGGCGCGAAGTATCATGTGCCGGCGAATACACCGTACGCGCGTTATTTCCTCGCCGCGATTCTACAGTTTCAATTTCATCGCGCGCTGTGTCGAGAAGCCGGATTCAATGGGCCACTTTACCAGTGCTCGATCTATGGCAATAAAAAAGCCGGCGAGAAATTGAAAGCGATGCTGGCGATGGGAGCGAGCGAACCGTGGCCCGCAGCTTTGAAAGCGATGACGGGCGAAGACAAGATGGACGCCACCGCGATCATCGATTACTTCGCGCCGCTGAAGTCGTGGCTCGACGAGCAGAACGCGAAATAGTCAGGGTTCCTCTTTGCGACTTTGCGTAAACTTTGCGTCTTTGCGTGAAACTTTCTTTCGCGCAAAGGCGCAAAGCGGTTTTAACGGGCTACGGGCGAGATGCTCGTGTCGCGAA
>Ga0126376_10001785_pt1 | contig 11833 bp, 12 predicted proteins | sample PanSoiMetPlot_15_FD_92760 | JGI IMG/M metagenome (GOLD analysis project Ga0126376, IMG submission 92760) | Tropical forest soil microbial communities from Panama - MetaG Plot_15 | ecosystem: Environmental > Terrestrial > Soil > Tropical forest > Bulk soil | place: Panama | collected 2016-02-17
ATTCCCTTCTGACGGGCGAGATCGTCGGCTAGCTCGCCGAATCCCGCCGAATTGCGCGTACGCGCGGCTCGATTCGCCGCAGCCTGCTGCAGCGAATCGAATGCACTGGCGAGCGCGCCCTGCGATTGACCCGTAACGGCTGCTTTGTCCGCGGGGCTCAAACCCGGATTATTCAAAATGTTCTGAAACTGGGGCACGAGCAGATTGCCGAGTTGTTGCTGCTGGCCGAAAAGCTGCTGGTTCAGTGAACTAATGTTGGCAAGCTGCTGATCGGTCAGCTGTCGTGTTTGTTCTTGTAAGACGGCGGCCGAACTTCTTGGCGATTGCCGGCGGCAGCCACGCGTGGACGTCTTCGAGACCACGCTGCCAAGCGTCGCGGCGGGTTGCTTCATGAAGCGCAAGTAATGCTTGCCATCGTTCGCGAGGCGAGCCGCAGTGTGGATCAAGCAGCAGGTACGCTTCCGCAGTCAGGCGGAGAAGCGCTGCTCCGCAAATTTCTTCGTTTGAGCCTTCGCCGTCCGCCAAAACAATCTTTGTCACGAACAGCGGATTCCGCAGATCGGGAAATGCGTAAGGAAAATTTTGCGCCGTGTGGGCCCTCTGAAGCTGCTCCAGGTCCTCGGCCTTGTATTCGCGGAGCTGCATGCGAAGTTACAACAAAGAATTCCGTACGAAGCGCGCGCCGGGATGAAGGCCGAAACCATTTCCGCCGGGAGCAATGCCGTTTGCCAGAGCCCCACTGTTTTGCGACGGCAGCGGTGCCGGTCCAGAGGCTCCACCGCCAGCGACAGAAGTTGGAGGTGCGCCAAACGTGACAGGCGCCGATGGCAGCGAGCCGATGTACTGCGAATAGGCGCGCCAATAAAGCGTCTGATTGCCCAGCTGCACGTATAAATTGCGCGACGCTCCCATGAAATAAACGCGGGGCGAATTAAATCCTGGGTTGACGTCCGACTCAGCAAAGTAAAACAGTCCTGGCCGCACGTTTGCCGGATTGGCGATGGCCAAATCGAACCAGCCGTTTGAAGCATGAACCGTAAGGGAAGCAATCGGCGAAGGCGCAGGCAACGGCATGCTGGGATCAACGCCCGCCCGCTGACTCGTTGCGTTTACGGCGGAAACAATCTTCACCAACGTTTCGTACAGGTAGGGGTCGCCCTTCTTCAAGGGCGCAAGTTGTGCCACCGTAAGCATTTAGCTCCCTGCCACTTCCCTATCCTTTTCGGATACTCCTGTACTTTTACTCCATTGACAGCCGCTTGCGGCGGCAGCCAAACTTTTCTAATCCAGCCGGTTTCAGGCCCAAGTGCGTCCGTTTGAAGGACTTGGACTGGCAGACATGGCTTTTATCAACCGAATGCGGCGCAAATCCTCCACTCCCTTTCCCGACGCCGTGAATCCGGTCGCCACGGTCACGACCGAACGTCCTTCCACGTCTGCCCTGGCGCCCAATGAGGCGCTTTATCGCTCGCTGATCGAGCGCGTGCCCGGCATCGTGTACATGTCGCAATTCGGGCCGAATGCGCGCTGGCATTACGTCAGCCCGCAGATTCAGGAGTTCCTTGGTTACACCGCCGAGGAATGGCTCGCCGACTCTTCGCTCTGGCTCCAGCACGTGCATCCCGACGATCGCGAGCTTGTACTTGCCGAAGAACAGCGGCTGCACAAAACTGGCACGGCTTTTTTTGCCGAATACCGGATGGTCGCCAGGGACGGCCGCGTCATCTGGTTCCGCGACGAAAGCATGATCATCCGGCCCGAAGGCGCAGATACGCCGATCCTTTATGGCATTTTGTTCGACATCAGCGAGCGCAAAGCCACCGAGTCTGCGCTGCGCGAATCGGAAGAGCGTCTACGCCTCGCGCTCGAAGCAGCGCACCTCGGCATGTGGGAATGGGATCCCGAAACCGATGCGCTTTTCTGGGATGATCGCCATTGCTCGCTCTTCGGACTTGATCCGAAGCGCGCCCCTGGCACAGCGGCAAAATATCTGGAGCTGGTCCACCCCGAAGATCGTGAATGGGTGCTGCACGCGGTGCGCGAAGCTTTGCGCAACGACGAATCGTACGGCGCGGAGTACCGCATTCGCTGGCCCGACGGCAAAGAGCATTGGCTGGCGAGCGCCGGCCGTGTGCTACAGCGCGACTCCAATTCAAAAGCGCGCCGCATGCGCGGCATTACGTATGACGTTACCGACCGCCGCGGGCTCGAAGAACATCTTCGCCGAGCGCAGAAAATGGAAGCGATCGGCCAGCTTGCCGGCGGCGTCGCGCACGACTTCAATAATCTCTTAATGGTCATTCGCGGGCACGTGGAGCTTTTGCTCAACCGGCCCGGCGTAGATACGAGCGTCGCGCGCAATGCCGAAGCGATTCAGAAGGCATCCGACCGTGCCGCGGGCATCACGCAGCAGCTTCTAGCGTTCAGCCGCAAGCAAGTTTTGCAGGCGCGCGTCATCGAGCTGCGCTCTGTTGTGAAAGAAGTCGCCAATCTTTTGCGTCGGCTCCTTGGACCAATGGTCGAATTCCGCTTGCAGTTGCCGCCGGAACCGCTTTGGGTGCGTGCGGACGAAAGCCAGCTCGAGCAGGTGGTGTTGAACCTTGCGATCAATGCCCGCGATGCTATGCCGCAAGGTGGCGTCGTTACCGCAATTTTTGACCGAGTCGCTGGCGATTCGCATATGGTGCGGCGGCGCCCAGGCATGCCGGAGATTGATTACGTCCGCATGCGTGTGATTGACACCGGAACTGGCATGGACGCGGCGACGCAGGCGCGCATCTTTGAACCGTTTTTCACGACGAAAGAGTTTGGCAAAGGCACGGGCCTTGGTCTTGCGACCGTCTATGGCGTCGTAAAGCAAAGCGATGGTTGGATCTGGGTCGATTCGGCGCTCGGCGAAGGCACGACGTTTGAAATTTTTCTGCCGGCCGTGAATGAGCCCGAAGCCGAAGTCGCCAAGAGTGAAACGAAAGCCAAACAAGCGGGCGGCAGCGAAACGATTCTTGTCGTAGACGACGAAGACGGCGTCCGCGAAGTGGCCACGCAATATTTGTTGTCGCGCGGCTACCACGTTTTGTCGGCCGAATCCGGCCCTCAAGCCTTAGAAGTTGCTAGCACGCAGGCGGGGCCGATTCACGCGCTCGTTACGGACGCAGTAATGCCGGGTATGAACGGCCCAGCTCTCGCGAAAAAGCTGCTCGCGACGCGGCCCGAAACGAAAGTGCTTTACATCTCCGGCTACGCGGAAGACACTTCCCTGCTCCAGGATGCCCACGTGCGCGATGATGCGTTTTTGCAAAAGCCGTTTGGGCTTGATTCGCTCGCGGAAAAACTCCGTACACTGCTGAATAACTGACTCACGTTGTCATTCCGAGCGAAGCGAGGAATCTGCCTCTTCCCCAATCTAGAAGATAAAAGCAGATTGCTCGGGCAAAATCGGCCCTCGGAATGACACATGGACCGCAATTATTCAAACCGCGGACGGCGGCCCAGGGATCTTTGCGAACCGACGGAATGGATTCTCGGAGGCAAAACCATACGCCGAATTTCAATTCTATCGATCTTTCAATAGCTTCTGCACGCAGCGGAGATTTCCACAACAGTTAGCCCACGCGCAGCTCAACGCCTACACCAAACTTTTCGCGGTCAACCCTGAACTGCCGGTCGAAGAGACAAATCGAACGCGCAGGAACTTTGCCTGGACGTTGGCAACAGTACGCGCTTCGCCCACCGTCGCGGTCGTCGTATCGAGCGTCTGGTATTCGGCGTCCACGTCATTGATCGCGCCTGCAGCACCATGTTCACCGCCGTTGGCGCCGTGCCGAAGACGGTTTGCCAGCGCACGGCCGCGCCTCCGTCGGGCAATCCAGTGAAACTGGGTATGGCAAACTGCGACTCTGAAGTAGCGCCTCCGGGAAACGCTTCGTTATTGAAACTGAAACCCACGTCGCCGAAAAAAGCGAGATCGGAGGCAATGTGTTTTGATATGCGGGCATACAAACTCCTGGAAGGTAGAGGCTTCGGCTTCTACGGAAGTTGACGGAACTGTTGCAAGTAAACGAGATGAAAAGCTCGGGCGCACGCAGTGTCACAAAAACAAAACGGCCCCGATTCGGTTGGGGCCGTTCAGATACACTTTTCTACGTGTCGAGGTATATCAGAAGATAATTTAATGTCAAGGAAGTTTTTGTTATTTCCGAAAATATTTTTGCAATCGCCGAACTCTTTTCTTTTCAACGGACTTCGGGGTTGCGCTCGCAAACCCGAGTTGCAACCAGGTTCGGGGTTGTACTTACAAACGCCGAGTTGCAAACAGTGCTACACTCCCCTTCAGGGAGTCCCACCGATGAATGGCCAGCAGCGTAAGCTCACGACTATCCGAATCGTAGTTTTGATTCTTGTTGGACTCGTCTTTCTGATCGCGCGTTTCGTCAAAGCTCAAGATCCTACTGCTGCGGATATCGCGAAAAAGGAAACGGTCGCTTCCGCTTTCACACGCGGCTTCGGGTATCAGGAATACCAGGTTCGCTCCGCCGCAGAGGCCATGCCCGAAGACAAATACGCGTTTCGTCCCACCGAGGCGAACTTCAAAAACGAAACTCCCGGTTACGGTCCGGCGCAGCTCCGTACGTTCGCCGAACAAATCAAGCACGTCGCCTGCGCCAATTTCGGCTTCGCTGCCGAAATGGACGGCGGCAAGCCGCCCGAAGGTTGCGATAAAGGCGGCCCCAGTCCGGCAAAGACCAAGCGCGAGCTTCTTCTCTACCTCCGCGACTCCTTCAAAGCCGTGAACAAATCCATGGGCGCAATGACGGACAAGAACATGTTCGACCCTATCGAAGGCCCCTACGCCGGCCCCAACTCGCGTATTGGCCTCGCCACCACAATCGTCTGGCATGCCGCCGACCATTACGGCCAGATGGCGCTGTACCTCCGCCTCAACGGCATCGTGCCGCCCTCCAGCCGCCCTAACCCGCCAAAAGTACAGGACACCTACTAAAAATAAGGGGATTTTGTTGCATTAATTGTCACTTTGTACGATTTTGTACAAATCTGATGATTTGTACATTTTCGTACAAATAATAATTCTTGTACATTTTCGTACAACTGGTATTCTTGGCTTGGGATTTGCCATGTCTGCCAAACTGTACGCTGTGCTGATCGCCGACATCGTCGCCTCAAGCGCGCAACGCCGTCTGCGTAACCGCCTCGGGGCGACTCTCGCGCTCGCTTCCCGGCGCCACCTTCGCCGCAGGTTTATCCGGCTTCCCTACTCCGTCACCGCCGGCGACGAATTTCAAACCGTTTGCGCGGATCTGCACGCCCTGCCTCAACTCATCCTGGATTTGCGCATTCTGCTGCAGCCGCTTTCGCTGCGCATTGGCATCGGTATTGGCCGCATCGCCGACCGCATCGAGCCGCCCGTCAACCGCCTGGGCGGCGAAGCATTCCAGCGTGCGCGCACCGCCATCGACACGATCAAATCCGGTGGCCTATTCAAATTTGACACTCTCACATACTTCGTTTCGTCCGAAACGTCCCTCGACGAAACACTTAATCTGATCTACGGTCTCAACGACACGCTGCTCTCCGGCGTGACCCGAAAGCAGTGGGCCACGATTGCCGCGTTCACGCGCAATCCGGCCCTGGCCCACACCTCCCGTCAACTCCATCGAGATGCTTCCACCATTTCAAGAAATCTCAAAAGAGGTTATTATTGGCAGCTTTCTGAAACCGTTAAGGCAGTTGGATCGTTTCTCGGCCGGCTCCTCAGCTAATTTGCACGGGAACGTACAAACCCCGGAATTTGTACAAAACTATGCAAATCCTTTTTCGCACTCTTCTGGCGCTTTTTCTGGCGCACCTGCTCGCTGATTTTGTTTTTCAAAGCGACCGGCTGGTCGCCAAAAAGCATTCAGGAAAGTGGTCCGGCTATCTCTTACACGGCCTCATTCACTACTTCTCTGCGCTAATCCTTATGGGCTTTTTTGTTAAAGCTTCTGCGCTCTCCTTCAAGACCTACTTCGTTCTTCTGTTGCTCGCCGCAATGCATCTGCTCGTTGATGCAGCAAAAATCCGCCTCACCACTGCGGGCTTCTTGCGCGACGGCTCATCCATCTACATCGCCGACCAGTTCATTCATTTTCTTACGGTCTTGCTCGGCGCGTGGATTCTGGTCCCGGGCATCGCGTTCGGCCAGCTTCTCCAACCCATCGGCAATCTTCGTTCGGCAGAAACGAAATGGCTCGCTGTCCCGATCATTTATGTAGCGGTGATCTTCGGCGGCGGCTATTTGATCCGCTATCTGACGCGCAGTTTGTCCGAAGGAATCAAGAACCATCATCCCGAAAAAGCAACCGAACAATTGCAAAACGCTGGCCTTTACATCGGCTGGCTCGAACGATTCCTTGTTATTACCGCTTTGCTTTTGCAATCTCCGGCGACCATCGGACTCATCCTCACCGCGAAATCCATCGCCCGCTATCCCGAATTCAAATCCGAACGCTTCGCCGAGTACTTTCTGATTGGCACTCTGCTCAGCATTTCAATCGCGATGGTCGGCGGCGTAATCCTGGCAAAACTCCTGCTCGGCTTTGTCAAATTTTCCTGAAAATTTACGGCTCGCGCCCCTCTTGACTCCCACTTCCCCGCGGCACATAGTTCGGGCTCCCCAGGAATGCCCCTTCAAGGAGTCCCTTATGCCGTTCTTTCTTCACCAAGTCAGTTACACGCCGGAGGCGCTAACGCGCCTTATTGCAAATCCCCAGGACCGCTTTGATGTGGTCCGCGGCCCGATCGAAAAGCTCGGCGGCAGAGTCATGAACTCATACTTCGCCTTTGGCCAGTATGACGCCGTGATGATCACCGAAATGCCCGATAACGTTTCCGCTGCGGCGATTGCACTCGCGTTTGCCGCCGGCGGTTCGCTACGCAATTGTCAGACGACCGCCCTCATGTCAAACGCGGAAGGCCTCGACGCGTTCCGAAAGGCAGCGACGTGCGGCTATAAGCCCGTCAGCGCTGCGGCCAGCGCAGCCGCTGCGACACCATAAGCAAATTGCAAATTTGTGGTCCGTCCCGGAAGCGCGCCGCGCGACTCTGCTAGACTTTGTGTGTGTCCGAGCTCAATCAGCGTCCCCATCTTTCCGGCATTCGTCTACACCCAATCAAGTCTCTGGATCCCGTCAGCGTTCCTGAGGCGCGCATTGGACCTAATGGCGGCCTCGAGCTCGACCGCGTCTGGGCCCTTTTCTCCACCGACGGCAAATGGATCAACGGCAAACGTGCGCCCGCGATCCACTTGATTCGTGCAGTCTATAAACCAGACCTGAGCGGCGTTGGCCTTTCCGCTCCCGAGGATCATCGCGGCATCAAGCCGATCCGTCTGAAATTTCCGGAAGACACAGAGCGCGCTTCAAAATGGTTCAGCGACTATTTCGAGCAGCCAGTCACCGTTCGTTACGCATGCGAGGGCCAGCCGGATGACGGGCTCGCTCCCGGCCCCACTATTGTCTCTACTGCTTCGCTGCAGTCCGTCAGCGATTGGTTTCCGGGAATTCCACTCAATGAAGCGCGCGAACGCTTCCGCGCCACGCTCGAAGTCGCCGGCGTTCCGGCGTTCTGGGAGGACCAGCTCTTCGGCCCCGATGAAAATTATGTAGTGCGTTTCAAAATCGGCGACGTTGCGTTTGAAGGCAGCAATCCCTGCGCGCGCTGCCCGGTTCCGCCGCGCAATCCGCGTACTGGCGAAGACTGGCTCGGCTTCAGCAAACATTACAGCGACATGCGGCGTAACACGCTGCCTTCCTGGTCGCCCGAACCACGCTTCGACCATTTTTATCGCCTCTCAACCAACACCCGCGTCCCCGGCACTGAACAGGGCAAACTCCTCCGCCTCGGCGATCCGGTAGCGCTCTCCTAGACGGACCGGAGAGCGTGAAACTGCATGCGCTCCCCGGCTCCCCCTCGGAAGACTCTTCGCTCTCCGGCTTCAACGCGGAAATGCCCCGCTTCGTCTCCAGCACTTCCCGCGCCCCACGATACACTTTCCAGCAAACGTCAAACGCTAGCTCCAGCTTCACGCCCATCACAACCCTCCGACCTCCTTGTCATTCCGAGGGCGGTTTTTGCCCGAGGAATCTGCTTTTAAGTTTTCCCAGCATTCCGAATGACAACCACAAGATCGAAGCCTTCAACACACTGCCATCACCGAAGAATCAACCGCCGTTTGCGTCAGAGCGCTCTCCACGCGCTCAGTCGCCTTCCTCGCTGCAGAGCTCGCCCGCAGAGTTCCTGTTGTCTGCATCGCGAAACAGTCTCCAGTGTTATGAACTGTCCCGACTGGTCACGCGTCCAATTTGCGCAAGGAAGTTGCCCCGATGCTGGACCAATGGGTGGAAGAAACTGCCTCTGCCATGCTCGCAAGGTGGCTGCTGGAGCACCGCGAACGGGAAGCTGCGGCCCCGGAACAGAGCGCGGCCAAGCCGGAGGAGCGCACTAGTGCGTCCGATAATTTCTTCTCGAATTCGACGTTTGCCGGAGGCTAATTTCCGCAAAAAAGGCTGAACGATTCGCCAAACGTACATTTTTTGCGGCGTGAAAAGAGATTAGCGGTACAAAGCGCAGTCCAAGTCGAGTGGACGATGTAGGGCGTCCAGTTTTTGCTCGAGAAAGGAAGCCGTGTTCGCCTTGAAGGGATCGTCGCGTAGATACGTTCGCTGCGATGCCTTATTGCTCGCAAATTTCGCGCCCTCTCTCCCATGCGACATCGTTGCTTTCCCATCCGCCACGAGCGCCGTAACCCCTGGCCCTCCGACTTCTGTCTTGCCAACTTTCTAGGGATTAGAGGACTCTTAAAAACATGACGAGGCGGCGCACAGAGTGCGTCGGTGAGCGAAACCAAAATCAACTTTGTTCAGGGATAAAAACTGCAAAAAACAAACTTGTACTGCTTAGTGAGTAGCGGGCTTCTTTGGCAGAATGTCTTTTTCTAGCATTTGCTCTTTGCGATAGACCAGTGCATTGATGTCGTACGGCGCAAGCTCAAATCCGTGGCCGTGGGTGATCGCATCCGTTGGGCAAGCTTCCACACAGTATCCGCAGAAAATGCAGCGCGAATAATCAATGTTGTAAACAGAAGCGTAGCGCTCGCCTGCAGAAATCCGGTTCGTGTCTGTGTTCTCGGCGGCTTCAATGTAAATGCAATTCGCAGGGCACGCTGCGGCGCAAAGGAAGCACCCCACACACTTCTCCAGCCCATTTTCATCGCGATGTAGCACATGAATTCCGCGATAGCGAGGCTGGAAATGCACCGGCTCGTGTGGGTAATTCTCCGTTACCGTCTTACGGAAGATATTCTTGAAGGTCACGCTGAAGCCTTTGACCATCGTCGTGAATGTCGCGAACACTTCGCCGAGTGGATTTCCCATAGTCCGTGAGTTTAACAAACGCCCCGCAGGCGGGCAAATTCTTAGCCCGCCTGCGTTGCCGTTTGCTGCCCTTCCAATGCCCCTCTTAATGCATTGATGATCTGCTTTCCATGAAACCGCCCATTTTCAATAAAAATCTCGCTCGTGTGGCGCCCACCGATCACCACGCCAGCTAGATGCAACCCCGCCACATTGCTTTCCAGCGTTTCCGGATTAAGCGTCGGTTTTTTCGTGTGGGGATCCAGTTTCACGCCAAAGCTCTCGATGAACCCGAAATCAGGATGGTACCCCGTTAGCGCAAACACCTGCCTTGCCGGCAGGCGTTTCTCGCCCGCGCCATTCTCGACAATCACTTCGTCCGGCGTAATCGTTTTCACGCGCGTGTTGAAGAGTGAAGCGACCTGGCCAGCCTTAATCCGGTTCTCAATGTCAGGCCGCACCCAGTATTTGATTGTCTTGCCTAATTCCGCGTCGCGATGAACAAGCGTCACTCTCGCGCCGTTGCGGTATAAATCCAGCGCGGCTTCCGCCGCTGAATTCTTCCCACCGACTACAACCACATCCTGATTCCAAAACTCGTGCGGTTCCGTGTAGTAATGCGAAACGTGCGGCAAATCTTCTCCGGGCACTCCGATAATATTCGGCAAGTCGTAATAACCAGTCGCAATCACCACTTTCTTGCCGTGATATTTCTGCTCGGTTCCCTTCTCGTTTCTTGTGACGATTGTGAAATTCCCGTCGCTGCCTTCAAGGCGCTGTACCGTTTCATACAGCCGCAGTTCCAGTCCGTAGTGCTCTGCCGCCTTCCGGTAATACTTCAGCGCTTCCACGCGTGTCGGCTTTTCCGCCGCGCACACCAACGGCAAGTCGCCAATCTCAAGCAGCTCCGGCGTCGTAAAGAAATACATGTTCACGGGATAGTGAAAGATCGAGTTGCACAGCGCGCCCTTGTCAATCACCAGCGGCTTCATTCCGCCACGATTCGCTTCAATTGCGCACGCCAGCCCTGTCGGCCCTGCGCCAACGCAAATCACGTCATAAGTTGCCATAGAAAATTAGTGTGCCGTGGGCCTGTTGGTTTTGCAAATTAGATTCGTCCAAGTCAAGTCCATGCAGCTCATTGTGGCGACGTCTCCGCAAGTACTTCACCTAGGGTCGCCTGGAATTCCGCCAATTCCTTCAATCGCTCTGAAGTAGCCTCAATCTCTTGGTTTTTGAACACAAATACCTCTCGGCCCCCGCGCTTCACGCGCACCCCAAACTTTCCATCGACCAAAAACGACGCAGGCGCAAGAATCTTCAGTCCGCCACCGTCTACCTGCGCCAACACCGCAGCGCATTCTCCTCGCCTCAAGCAAAGGGCGCTCTCGTAAGGCGGAATCGCAATTGGACGAAATCCGGCCTCAAACAGGCGTTGCAGCACCTGCATTTGTTTCTCGGTCAGTTCCATGTGTTCGATCGGTTATTGCAGCGGCTGCCTTCAGAGGCGAGCGTGCTTTCTTTACGCCGCGCTCGAATCTACTTCAGAACTCTCGGCGCCTTCCAATTGCGCCAATATCTCGCGCAACGTGGTAATCAATTCATTCCGCGAAACATGGCTCTTCTTGAACTGAATCCGGAACTTGAACGATTCATTCTGCGGTTCGAACTGAAAAATGAACGGCTGTGGCCGGTGTGGCGTTCCTTGCTCTTCTTTACGTTCGCGCCGCGCTTCATCGCGCGTCAGCCCGCCCTGCAGAATCCGGTGGAACATTTCCGCCATCTTCTTTTCGGTAGGCTGCCGTGCAATTTGCAGCAGTAACGATTTCGACGTCACGCCATGCTCAATGCATTTCTTTCGCAGTGCTTCCGGAATATTCCGCAGTGACAGCGTTTCCGTCACGGACGACCGCGCTCGCCCGATTTTCTTCGCAATATCCTCATGCGTGTACTCGAATTGCGACGCGAGTCCGTACAGGCCGTCTGCTTCTTCAAACGGCGTCAAATCCTTGCGCTGAATATTTTCAATCAGCGCGATTTCCAACGTTTCCGCGTCGTCCGCCATCTTTTCGATGCACGGCACTTCGCGCAGTCCCGCCGCCCGCGCCGAGTGATATCGCCGCTCGCCCGAAATGATGTAGTAGCACTCTTCGCGCGGCACGTACCGCACCAGCAGCGGCTCCAGCACGCCTTTTTCGCGGATCGACTCAGTCAGCTCCGTCAAATCGCCCAGCGCCTTGCGCGGCTGTTCCGGGTTCGGGCGAATCTGATCCACGCGGATCATTCGCCCAACCGCCGCTCCGCTGTAACTTGTCAGTTGTTCTACGTAGTGCGCGTCATGCCGCATCTTCAGTGCGACGGGCAACCCCATTCGCTTCGACACGTTGTATTACCTCCGCAGCAAGCTTTTTGTACTCCGTCGCGCC
>Ga0126376_10001786_pt1 | contig 11829 bp, 9 predicted proteins | sample PanSoiMetPlot_15_FD_92760 | JGI IMG/M metagenome (GOLD analysis project Ga0126376, IMG submission 92760) | Tropical forest soil microbial communities from Panama - MetaG Plot_15 | ecosystem: Environmental > Terrestrial > Soil > Tropical forest > Bulk soil | place: Panama | collected 2016-02-17
CAACCCTTCCGGCTGCCGAGCGGTGGCCTGATCGACCGCTCGCGGATGCTTCGTTTTCGTTTCGACGGTGACGAGGCCACGGGCTTTGGCGGCGATACGCTGGCATCTGCGTTGCTCGCGAACGGGACGCGTATTGTCGGACGGAGCTTCAAGTATCATCGTCCCCGGGGCATACTGAGCGCGGGCTCCGAGGAACCAAACGCGCTCGTGGAGCTGCGTTCCGATGCACGACGCGAGCCGAATACTAAAGCCACCACGATCGAGCTCTATGAGGGGCTTGAGGCGCAGAGCCAAAACCGCTGGCCTTCGTTGAAATTCGATGTTCTCGCGGTCAATTCGCTGCTGAGCCCGATCCTCGTCGCGGGTTTTTATTACAAGACCTTCATGTGGCCATCGAGCTTCTGGGAGAAGCTCTATGAGCCCATCATTCGCCGCGCCGCGGGCTTGGGGCGCGCAGCCGGCGCTAGCGATCCGGACCGTTACGAACATGCCTACGCGTTCTGCGACGTGCTCGTCATCGGCGCAGGCCCGGCAGGCCTGGCAGCGGCACTCGTGGCGGCGCGTTCGGGTGCGCGCGTCATCGTTTGCGACGAGGACTTCTGTTTCGGCGGTCGACTGCTTGCTGAACGCCGGGACATGGGCGGCACGCCGGGCCATGTCTGGACGAGACGCGTTGTTGACGAGCTGACAAGTCTGTCGGACGTGCGCCTGATGCCGCGCACCACTGTGTTCGGCGTCTACGATGGTGGCACCTACGGCGCCCTCGAACGCGTCGCCGACCATCTGCCGGCTCCGCTCCCTTATCAACCGCGTCAACGGCTCTGGAAAATCGTGGCCAAGCGCGCGGTGCTTGCGGCTGGCGCCATCGAGCGACCCATCGTGTTCGGCGGCAACGATCGCCCCGGGATCATGTTGGCTTCGGCGATGCGCAGCTACCTCAACCGGTTCGCGGTTGTACCAGGCCGCCGCATCGCCATCTTTACCAACACCGATGACGGCTGGCACATCGCGTGCGATCTTGCAAGGGTCGGTATCGAAGTGCCCGCGATCATAGACAGCCGGACTACAGTCTCGCCGCAACTCGCAGCACAAGCCTCCCGCGCTACACGTATCCTGACCGGCAGCCAGGTGATCGCAACGAAAGGCCGAAATGCCTTACGTGCGGTTACAGTGCGGACACCCGACAGAACCGAGAAGATCGAGGTCGACTCTCTCGGAGTATCCGGCGGTTGGGACCCGGCCGTGCATTTGTGCTGTCATCACGGCGGTCGACCGGTGTGGAGCGACGCTATTGCGGCGTTCGTGCCGGGTTCCCTTTCGAAAGGCCTGATGGTTGCGGGCGCCGCAAACGGTACGCTGACGCTCGCCGGCTGCCTTTTCGAAGGCGTGCGTGTGGGGACCGAAGCGACGGAGGCAGCGGGGTTCACCGCCAAGTCGATCGACCTTCCCAAGACCGAGGGCGAGGCGTCTGCGGCGACGCCGCTGTGGCATGTCGCTCGATCAAAGGGAAAGGCCTTCGTCGATTTCCAAAACGACGTAACGGCTGACGACGTCTTGCTTGCCGAGCGTGAAGGCTTTCGGTCCGTCGAGCACCTGAAACGCTATACCACCCTCGGAATGGCGACTGATCAGGGCAAGACGGCCAATGTCAACGGCCTTGCAATCGTGGCAGCCATCGCTGGTCGGTCGGTCGCTGAGACTGGCACGACGATCTTTCGCCCGCCCTATACTCCGGTTGCGATCGGTGCCTTGGCCGGCCCCCATCGCGGAAGGGGGTTCCGCCCAGCGCGCCTGACGCCCTCGCACGCGTGGGCCGAGGAGCAGAACGCGGTCTTCGTCGAGACGGGGCTCTGGTCGCGTGCTCAGTATTTTCCCCGCGCGAGTGATGGCGACTGGTTGGAGACGGTGAACCGTGAGGTGCGGACCGTCCGATCTGCCGTTGGCTTCTGCGATGTGTCCACGCTCGGTAAGATCGATATTCAGGGACCGGATGCCGCACTCTTCCTCGACCGGCTCTACATCAATAACTGGTCGACGCTCGCAGTCGGCAAGGCACGTTATGGCGTGATGCTGCGTGAGGATGGTTTCGTCATGGACGACAGCACCACTTCCCGCCTTTCTGACGATCGCTTTCTCATGACGACGACCACCGCGAACGCCGCAAAGGTGTTTCAGCACATGGAGTTCTGCCATCAGGTACTGTGGCCGGAATCGGACGTGCAGTTCGTTTCCGTGACGGATCAATGGGCGCAATATTCGGTAGCCGGCCCTCGTGCAAGGGATGTGCTAGCGGGCATTGTCGATGCCCCTTTCGATATTTCGAATGTGGCATTTCCATACTTGGCGGCGGCAGAGTTGGCGGCCTTGGGCGGCATTCCGGCCCGCCTCTTCCGCATCTCGTTTTCCGGAGAGGTCGCCTACGAGATCGCGGTGCCCGCAAGATACGGAGACGCACTCGCGCGAACGCTGATGGAGGTTGGTGCACGATTCGGTATCGCACCATATGGCACCGAGGCCCTCGGTGTCCTGCGCATCGAGAAAGGACACATTGCCGGCAACGAGATCGATGGTCGTACCACGGCACGGGACCTCGGCCTGGCCAAATTGATGTCGACACGGAAAGACTACATCGGCCGGATCATGTCGAATCGCTCTGCGCTGCTCGATCCCGATCGGCCCACCCTTACCGGCTTCAAACCCGCGGACAAGAGTGCTCGCCTTCACGCCGGCGCCCATTTCGTACCAGTTGACAGTCCGGCGAGCGCCGATAATGACCAGGGAGTGATGACCTCCGTCGCGTTCTCGCCGACGCTGGGGCATTGGATTGGCCTGGGACTGTTGACCAGCGGGGCGGAGCGGATTGGCGGGCGCGTGCGGGCTGTCGACCCAGTGCGCAACAATGATGTCGAAGTCGAGATCTGCGCACCGTGTTTCGTCGACCCGCAAGGAGAACGACTGCGTGGCTAAAATCGATCTGACGCCTTGCTCCGCTCTCCAGGGACTTGCGATCCCTGGTCGATATGGAGCTGCGAATGGCGGACCAGGCGTCTTGCTTTCTGAACGTGTCGATCTCGCGCTCGCCGCCGTCTTGGTGCGCAAGGGTGCAGGAGAGGCACTGACGAGGCGCGTCCGCGCTGTCTTTGGGCTCGACCTGCCGACAACGTCACGTCGGGCGGCGCGCGGATCGCTCGCCTTCGTCTGGGCTGGGCCAGGGCACTGGCTCGCGGTGACAGAGGGCGGCGATGGGAGCTCCTTCGAGAAGTTGCTCCGGCACGACCTTTCGAATCTCGCTTCGATCAGCGATCAGTCTGATAGTCGGGCGATTGTGCGAATTGCAGGAGCCAGAGCGCGCGATGCACTCGCCAAGGGTGTCCCGCTCGATCTGAATCCACGAGTCTTCACGGCGGGAGATGCCGCGGTCACGACCGTGGGCCATATCGGCGTCCACCTGTGGCAGCTCGATGAGGCGCCGACCTACGAATTCGCGGTGTCCCGAAGTTATGCCGCTGCATTTTGGCGATGGCTTATCGACTCGGCTGCAGAATTTGGGGCCGCCATCAAGGGGCCAAGCTAACTGGGCCCGCCGACCATGCGGCTCGCATTGCGGCGCTCGCTCCGCTGATGCTGAAAGCGGTGGACGACATTGCAAGGGCGACGGACCTCAACCTTCAAGCACGGATTGAATTCATACTGGCCCGGGGTTGCCGGCATGATTGGCACACACAAGTTTGTCTACGACCTGTGGGGCAATACCGTAAATACGGCGAGCCGGATGGAATCCTATTCGCTTACTGGCCGGATTCAGATTTCCGCTGCGACGCGGCGTGCGCTCGGAGACAGTTTCACGTTTGAAGCCCGTGGTCCAATGCAGTTCAAAGGGAAGGGAATGATGGAAACCTACTTCCTGCTCGATGGAAACCGACATGCGGGCGGGAGCCCGTAGCCAGATCGGTGATCGGCAGCGGGCTGCGATGTCGGCTTGTGGACAACGCTGCAGGTGGAAACGAAGACAATTGAAGGCGACTTCTGGAGTGACATTGACGCATGTCATTGCTTCTAGCGGCGGCCTGCTGGATTTCGGGGTCCTTCCTCAAGCCGGAAGGCATCGCGGGGGGCAACCGCGCGCGGAGCCGCTGGGTGCAGCTGATCCAACTTAAGCTTGACAATTTGACAGGTTGACAAGTTGTCAACTTGTCAACCGCGGTTGACATACAGTTCGCGGAGCTGGGCGGGCGGAAAACAGGCGGACTGTCGCCCTACGCCGCGCTGTCGCACGCCACGTACTCAGGTCATTCGGGCGGCACGTCGTCCGGCAGGCGCCGATGGACATGGAACGGCGCGCGGGCGTGCGCCATGCAGAAATGTCCCACTAGATCGCGAAACTGATTCGCGGCGCACGCCGCGTCCGCATTCGCCATATCGAGACGGGCGACCGCCTCCTCCGCCTCCTGCCGTAGACGCGCCTCGTCGACCGTCAACAGGCGGCGGTCACGCACAACGAATTGCCCGTCGATCATCACGCTGTGAATGGCGGCGCCATTCTCGGCGAGAACCATCTGCCGCAAGGGATTGCGCAACGGCACATAATTGATGAGACCGATGTCCAAGAACAGGATGTCGGCGCGGTACCCAGGCTCCAGGCGCCCGATGCGATCGAAATTCAGGATCTTGGCGCTGCCTTCGGTCGCCGCCCGAAAGGCCTCTTCGGTCGAAAGCCACCGGCTGTAATCGGCATCGCCAACCCGCGACAGGAAAGCCGCGAGGCGGAGCGCCTCGAACATGTTCTGCCCGTCCGACGTGTTGCTCGCATCGGTGCCGATGCCGAGGCAAACGCCGGCATCGAGCAGCGCGCGGGCGGGCGCTACTCCCGAACCAAGCCGGAGATTGCTCATCGGATTATGCACAATCCCCGCTCCGGCCGCCGCCAGGCGCGAGATGTCGTCGGAATCGAGCCAGATACCGTGCGCGGCGCTCAGCCGCGGACCTAATACGTTCAGCGCCTGAAGATGCGCGACAAGGCTCTGCCCGTACTTCTTGTAACCGAGCACCGCCTGCGTCTTGCTCTCGGCGAGATGCGTCTGTAGCAAGACGTCGTATTCCTCGGCAAGCCGTGCGCACTCGACGAGGAACGCGTTCGAGCAATGCAGCGGGATCGTCGGCCCCAGCGCCGGGCGCAGCTTGTCGCGATCGTGGCGCCAGTTGGCAAGAATGTCACGCGCCGCCGCGACGCTGGCCTCGTACGGAGCCGCCTTGATCTGCTGCGCCTGTTCCTGGAGGTGAGACGGCAGCCGCTCGATGAGACCCGGAAGCGCTTCGTACAGGGTGTGGTCGGCCATCATCGGCGCGATCACGGCGCGCATCCCGACCGTGCCGTACGCTTCGGCGACCGCATCGAGCCCTTCGCGCGAAGGGACTGGATACTCGACGAACAGGTCGTAAGCCGCTGTGCATCCCTTGCGCACCAGTTCGACGGCGGTCAGCATCGCGCTCAGCCGTTTATCCTCGACTGTGCGGCTGCCGTTGATCGCGCCGCTCGCACTGAGGAACACCTCGAGCGGCACACGGTCGCCGACCGCGCCCTTGCCCAGGCCACCGTGCGCATGGGTGTGCCCGTTGACTAGGCCGGGCACGAGCAGTCGGTCGGCAGCCTCGATCATCTCGACGTCGCTACGCGTGATGAGCCCCACTGGCTCGATCGCTTGGATGAAACCATGCTCGATAAGCACGTCCGCCGCATCGCACTTCACAAGATCCGGGCGCAGCACGCGCCCGCCGCGAATCAACGTGCTCATGCGCTCAGCCTGCCCTGCACCATGTGCCGCCCGATCTCGTAGCGATCGGCGCTTGCCCGATCCGTCTCGTAGCTAATGCGGCCCGCTGCTATCACCAGCACACGGTCAGAAAGGTCGAGGATCTCGTCAAGATCCTCACTGATCAGCAGGATCGCCGCACCGCGTTCTCGCGCCCGCATGATTTGACCGCGGATCTCCGCGACTGCTGCTGCATCCAGTCCGACGCAAGGATTCTGCATGATCAGGAGCCGCACGTCCCGCGACAGTTCGCGCGCCAGGACGGTGCGCTGGATATTGCCGCCGGACAGCGTATCGAGACGCGCGAGCAACGATGCGGTTCGGATGCCGTAGCGCCGGACCAGGTCTGCGGCGAAGCGGCGCATGGCGCGGCGGTCGAGGACGAGCCGGCCGCGCGCCAGCGGCGGCTGGTCGAACTGGCGCAGGGAAAGATTTTCCATCACCGACATTGAGCGAATCGCGGCGTTGGCAAGCGGCTCCTCTGTCAGCAGGGAAATTCCGTATTGCTTAAGCTCGCGCCGCGTCCCGCTGAATGCGTGCCCCGCAATGCGCAGGCTTCCGCTCTCAGCCTTGCGCTGTCCTGCCAGAACTTCGACAAGTTCCTTCTGCCCGTTGCCGGATACGCCGGCGATGCCGACGATCTCGCCGGAGCGGACCGCGAGACTCGCACCGGCGACCGCGATCGTGCCGCGATCGCCCAGTGCATGCAGGTGTTCGATCTCGAGATAATTAGCGGATGGTTCGGCGCGCGACGCGCGCTCCGGTTTTGCCATGTCGTGCGACTGGCCAAACATCATCGCAGCAAGGCGCTCTTCAGAGGCGTCCGCCACATCGATCTGCGCCACCACTTTTCCGCCCCGTAGGATCGTCACGTCCTGAGCAAATTCCATCACCTCGCGCAACTTGTGAGTGATCAGGATGACGGTGAGTTCTCCGGCATCGGCCAGGCGGCGCATTTCGCCCAGCACTTCGTCCGCCTCGCGCGGGGTGAGGACCGAGGTCGGTTCGTCGAGTATGAGAAATTGCCGGCCGAGATCGAGCTGTTTCAGGATCTCCAACTTTTGCTTCTCGCCGGCGGCAAGCGTCGCCACAAGCCGGTGCGGGTCGAGCCGGAATGGCATGCGCGCCATGAACTCCCGCAAAGCGGCGTACTCGGCTGCCCAATCCAAGACTGCTGGCAATCGCTCGCGGCCGAGCACGAAATTCTCCGCCACGCTCATCTGCGGCACCAGCGTGAAATGCTGATACACCATGCCGAGGCCAAGCACGTGCACGTCGTACGGATGGGCAATCGCGCGGGCCTGCCGGTCGACGAGAATGCGCCCGGCGTCGGCCTGATAATACCCCATCAGGCACTTCACCAGCGTGCTCTTCCCGGCGCCGTTTTCGCCCAGCAGAGCGTGCATGCGCCCGGCGGTAAATCGCACCGATACAGCGTCCAGCGCCTGCACAGCACCGAACCGCTTAGAAAGATCGACAATCTCGACCTCAGGCGGGCTCGGCGTCATCGCGATATCGACAATTCGCTAGGGGCGCCCGCAAGCGCCTGTGTGGGCGAAGAACTGTAGATCAGCAAGGCGAGCGTCAACGCGTAGGGCGCGGCATAGAAGAGATAATAGCCCTCGGTGATCCCGACGGTCTGCACCGCCGGTCCGATCGCCGAAGCCCCCCCGAACAGGAGCGAGGCGTAAAAGCAGCGAACCGGTGACCACCGCGCGAAGATGACCAGCGCCACCGCCATCAGGCCTTGGCCACTCGACAAGCCTTCGTTCCAGTTGCCTGGATAGAAGAGCGAGAGAAAGCCGCCGCCAACCCCAGAGAGAAAGCCGCCCGCCATGGTGGCATAAGTGCGGATATGCTCGACCGATCGCCCGATGGCGCGCGCCGCATCGGCGCTGTCCCCGGCAATGCGTAGAATGAGCCCCCAGCGGGTGTTCTTCATGCCCCACTCGAGGCCAAATGCGAGCGCAATCCCGACGAAGAACAGCGGGCTCACGTCGAAGGCAGAGCGGATCGCGGGATGGTGGCTCCAGCTGCCCAGCGGGAATGCCGGCAGCATCGGCGCCCGCGGTTCGATGAACGGCTTGCCGAGATAGAACGCAAGCCCAATCCCCAAAATTAACAAAGCGATCCCAACGGCGATGTCGTTCACGCGCGGCAGATTACAGATCAGCGCATGCAGAAGTCCCATCGTAGCGCCCGAAACACCGGCTGCCAGCAGGCCGAGCCAAGGCGATCCGGTCAGATAGGACGTGGCGAACCCGGTCATGGCGCCGAGCACCAACGTCCCCTCGAGCCCGAGATTCACCCGCCCGCTCTTTTCTGTGAGCGTCTCGCCGAGGCTCACCAGCAGATAGGGCGTGGAGACGCGAATGGCGCCAGCGATGATGGCCAGCACTACGCCCCACCATCCGAGATCGAGCGTGCCGCTCATCTCGAGCTCCGACGCCAGCGTCCGGTCGACGCATTGCTGGCCAGCACGCAGATGAAGATTAGGCCCTGCAGCACGATAGTGACCGCATGCGGCATGTCGAACCTGCGCTGTAACAGGCCGCCGCTCGCCGAGATGCCGCCGAGCAGGAGTGCCACCAGTAAGACGGCCAGTGCATTCTGCCTCGCCAGGAATGCGACCAGGATCCCGGTATAGCCCAAGCCGACGACGAGCGATTCGCTGGCGGCGCCGTGCACCGCGACGATCTCGACGGCACCCGCAATTCCGGCGGCGCCGCCGCCCAGGAAGCATGCCAGCAGCATGAGCCGGCCGATCGGCAAGCCCGCCATCTGCGCAGCGCGGCGGTTGCCGCCGAGGATGTCGAAAGAAAAGCCAAGCGTCGTATGGCGCAGCACGAGATGCACCAGCACGCAGAATGTGAGACCGATCACCAACCCCCAATGCACCGACCAGCCTCGAATATTCCCGATCATGAAGGCATTGGGGATCGACCAGCTCTGCGCCTTCAGGGTTTGCGAAAAATCACGGATCGGGCCGCTAATGAGATGATTCATCAGAGCGACTGCGATGTAATTCATCAGCAGCGTGGAAATGGTCTCGTTCACGCCACGCATGTGCTTCAACGCTCCGGCAGCGGCGATCCAAAATCCGCCAGCGAGCGCGCCGGCGGAGATCGTCAATATCGTTCCGATCGAGGCTGGGGCGCCGGCGAGCGCGACGCTGGCGAGCACAGCCGCGAGCCCGCCGAGGACGACGGCTCCCTCGCCGCCGATGACGAGCAGGCCCACGCGCGCCGGAATGAGAGTGCAGAGCGCGGTCAGCAGCAGCGGGGTGGCCTGGGTCAGCGTATTCTCGATGGAAAAGCGCGTGCCGAAGCCACCCAGATACAGCGTCTGATACACCGCCAGCGGGTCGTAGCCCTGCAGGGCGACGAAGCCGCCGAACAGGATCGCTGCAACCGCGAGCGCGGCGAGCGACAACAGCAAGGATTCCAGGCTATCGGTCGGTAGACGCTGCGTGGTGAGGCGCCAGCTCTGCGTCGCATGGGCCGGCGAAGGAGCATGCGCTTCCGGCGGCCCCATATCTCTGTTTCGCGCATCGTACCGCGAAAGTGCCATCCCCTCACTGGAGCCCGGTGGAACCGATGGCACCTTCGACGAGCCATTTCACGTTGAGCTTGAACGCATTGTCGGTGTTGGAGATCTCCTGTCCAGCGGCGAGCACTTGGTTGCCCTTGTTGTCCTTCAGCGGGCCCTTGTAGAGCTTGAGTGTATCGTCGAGGAAACCCTGACGCGCCGCGAGCACGGCCTGTTGCACCTTCTGCGGCACGGCTTTCCCGAACGGGCTCAATGCCACCATCTCCTGGCGGAACCCGCCGCGATACAAATTCGGATACGGTGCACCGGTCTGCCACGCCTTGACGAAGTCCCCGCCCTTCGCCCAGTTCCACTCGGCACCCGTGAGAAAGCCGTTGGGGGCGAGCGCCGATAGGTCTGTGTGGTAGCCGCAGCTCATAATGCCGCGGCGTTCCGCAGTTTCGACCGCGACCTTCGGGCTGTCGACGTTGGCGACGATAATGTCGACGCCCTGATCGACCAGCGCATTCACTGTCTCAGCCTCTTTGACCGGATTATCCCAGTCGCCGGTGATCACGACCTGGCACGTGGCGTCCTGGCGGGCCGACCGCGCCCCCATCACGAAGCCGTTGCAGTTGTTGAAGATGAAGTAGAGCGGTTTCGAACCGATGAAGCCGAGTTTGCCGGTCTTGCTCATCATCCCGGCGGCAATCCCGCACAGGTAATGCGGCTCTTCCATGTAGCCGCGATAGCCAATTGTGTTTTTCGCATCGCCCTCCTTCCACAATCCTCCGGCGTGGACGAAAAGCACGTCGGGATATTTGGGCGCTATCTTCTGGATGAACGGCCAGAATCCGAAGGACGTCGGGAACAGGACTTTGGCGCCGTCGATCTGGATCATGCTTTCCATCACCCGCTCGACCTGTACGGTCTCCGGCACCCGTTCCTGCTCGACCAGTTTGACCCCGGGCAACGCTGCGATCCGTCGCGCCGCGACTGCGTGCGCTTGATTCCAGCCGTAATCATTGCGGGTGGCCGCGTAGATGAAGCCTACCGTGATCGGCTTGACGTCTTGGCCAAACATTCGCGAAGGTGTGCTGACAATTAGCGTGCCCGCCCCCACCTTGGCGGCTCCCGTCAACAGGCTGCGGCGTGAAATAGAATCGGACATCGTCATCTCCCTTTGCCGGCTGCAACAAAGCGCCGCCTCACCCGTACGTTTCCGACAGGGCGTCCCGCAGCATCCGCTGCATCGTAGAACTATGCCATGTCTAAGCCTGTTTCGCACCAGGAATGCTGAGCCGGCGGCGTCGACGGAGGTCGGTTGCAGCTCTTTCTACCGGCCGCAGCTAGCGCCGGCTCGCTTCAAGCCGGGCGATCGAGTGCGCACCAAGAACATCCATCCGACAAAACACACCCAGCTCCCGCGCTACGCGCGCCACAAGGCGAGGTCGAACTCTGCCATGGTTGTCACATGTATCCGGATACGGTTGCGATCGATCAGGGCGACAGTCCGCAATGGCTATACACGGTCGTGTTCGAGAGCCAGGAATTGTGGGGTCCGGACGCCGACTCGACGCTGAAAGTCTCGATTGACGCCTTGTCTTCGCCTTCGCGGACTTCCCCCCGATCGCGGCCTGATCGAACCGGAAGCGCATCCGATCCGTTCTGGATGAAGACGGGCTATTCCAACTCTACGGTTTTGAACTCCGCGGGTAGGATGATTTCGAGCACCTCGCAATCGTCGGAATAGTCGAGCACAGTGTGCTTAATGCGCGGTGGCTGCAGCCAAGCGGCGCCTTCGCGCATCGTGACTTCGCCTTGACCCTCAAATTCAGATTTGATCCACCCCTTCAGGACGTAGATCATCTGGACATCCACGTCGTGGAAATGACGCTTCGACACGACCGCCGGATCACACGGCGGGATGAAGCGGATGACGTGCGCCTGCAGCAGGCCATTGGTGGCCTTGCTCATGCCGAGATCGCGGTATTTCGCGTAGCTCCGTAAACCATCCGCCCGAAAGTCTTCCGCTCGGAAGTGACTGACATTGAACGTCTGCTTCGGTCGTGCCTTCGCCTTCGCGCGTGTAGCAACCGCATTCTTGCGCGACGTCTTTCTCGCTCGCGCCTGTAGCTTTGCTGGTGTCTTCGCCATGGTTAGATTCCTACCGTATGGTCTGGTTACGCCTCTCTCTGTTCGGATTCCTGGTCGCCTGATCCTGTATCCCGGCACTTCAACTCTGTTTTCGACGAGAGACCTCACGATCATCGGGGTCTGATCTTGAAAATCTTGTTGCGACCGTGTTGCGACAGCGGGCCAACCATTTGCGCCCATGCTGATGTAACATATTGAGAATAAAGGCATAAAAATATTAATTGACAGGGCTGATCCAGCCTTTGAGCACGTAGACCATCTGGAAATCGACGTCGTGATAGTGGCGCTTCGAGACCTCTTCCGGGCGGCAGGGCGGAATGAAGCGGATCACGTG
>Ga0126376_10001787_pt1 | contig 11825 bp, 9 predicted proteins | sample PanSoiMetPlot_15_FD_92760 | JGI IMG/M metagenome (GOLD analysis project Ga0126376, IMG submission 92760) | Tropical forest soil microbial communities from Panama - MetaG Plot_15 | ecosystem: Environmental > Terrestrial > Soil > Tropical forest > Bulk soil | place: Panama | collected 2016-02-17
GGCCTGAGCAGCCGCGTCGCCCGCCGGCGCGGTGGTCAGCCCAGCGCCCGCCTTTTCCTGGTCGATGACGACAATGCCGTGCGCGAGGTCACCGCCGCGACTTTGCGCGAGCTGGGGTACACGGTGCTGGAGGCGGGGAGCGGTGGAGCCGCGCTCGAATTGTTGGAGCACAGCACCAATATCGACCTGATGCTGGTCGATTTCGCCATGCCCGGAATGAGCGGTGCCGAGGTCGCCCGACGCGTGCAAACGACCCGTCCGGCGCTGCCGGTTCTGTTTGTCACCGGCTACGCCGATCGGGCGGCACTGGAGGGCGTGAGCGAAACCCAAATCATCGGCAAACCATTCCTCGACCAGGAACTGCACGACAAGGTGCGCGCCGCGTTGGCCGCGCGCACACCGGCGGCGCCAAGGCGTTCTGCCTAAGCCGGGGGGAGAGCGTTGGCCACGGCCGCGCCGGTCGGCGGCGCCGCCGCTGGCGACGGCGGAACAATCGCCGCCGATCCGACGTTACCCCGAGCCTCGTCCCGGCGGCCACGCGCCGCCACGCCATGGCCCAGGCAACGGCGCGCAAGCCAGCACCGGATCCGCCGGTGGCGCCCGGGGCGAGAGCGAGGCGAGCACCGTCGGCGGACACCCGACAACGGCGAAAGGGCAAACCGGCCGGGCGGACAAGGCGGCGGCGGACTGGGGCTCGGCGACTGGGGGTTGGCAGACCGAGGGGTGGGCAGACCGGGGTTGGCGGACGGGCCGTCGGCGGACAACTAGGGGGTGGTGTCGGCCCTGGCCGCGCCGCAGCAACGACCGCCTCGTGTTCGCAACGGATGGTCGCCTCCATGCGGCGCCGCCCGCGATTGAGATTGTGGTGTTGATGAGATGGAGCGATGACCCGGTTGCGCACTGTCGAGCGTTTGGCGCTCATTGTTTTGTGCCTCGTTGCCGCCGGCGCCAGCGCGGCACGCGCGCAAGCACCGCCGGCCTTCTCGCACGAGACGGTCAAAGCCATGGCGCAAGAGCTGGCCAAGGGGGCCTACACGGCGCCGCCGGAAGACGCCGCCAAGGCCACCAAGGACCTCACCTATGATCAATTTCGCCAGATCAGGTTTCGCCGCGAGCGCACGATCTGGCGGGGCGAAGGCTTAAATTTCGAACTGCAGGTGCTGCCAACGGGCTGGCTTTTTAAGACCCCGATCGACATCAACCTGGTCGACGGCGGCAATGTTCGCCCGCTGTCGCCCGACAATTCCTACTTCGACCTCGGCCCGCTGGCCGGCAAATTGCCGCCGGAGGCGCGGCTGGGCTTTTCCGGGTTTCGCCTCACCGGCCCGCTCAACCGACTGGACCTGTTCGACGAGATCATCGTGTTCCAGGGGGCGAGCTACTTTCGCGCGCTCTCGCGCGGCCAGATCTACGGACTATCGGCGCGGGGATTGGCGCTCAACGTCGGCAAGCCCGAGGGCGAGGAGTTTCCGATGTTTCGCCGCTTCTGGATCGAGAAGCCAGCCGCTGGCGCCGGCAAAATCTCGATCCATGCCTTGCTCGACAGTCCATCCGTCGCCGGCGCCTATCGCTTCGAGGTCACGCCGGGATGGCCGACCACCATCGCCGTCGAAAGTACGCTTTATCCGCGCCGTGACCTCAGCGACGTCGGCATTGCGCCGATGACCAGCATGTATCTGTTTTCCAGCAGCAATCGGGCCCGCATCAACGATTTCCGGCCGGCGGTGCACGACTCCGACGGTCTCGCCGTCCACAATGGCTGGAACGAGCGGCTTTGGCGGCCGCTCAACAATCCACGCCGCCTTGAGACCAGCGATTTCCTGGACCAGAACCCGAAGGGCTTTGGCCTCATCCAACGGCTGAGATCGTTTGCCGGTTTCCAAGATCTGGAGGCGGACTACGAGCGCCGGCCGAGCGCCTGGGTGGTGCCGCGCGAGGAGTGGGGCGCCGGTGCCGTTGAGCTAATCGAGATTCCGTCGGAGGAAGAGATTCACGACAACATCGTTGCCTACTGGAAACCGGTGCAGCCGCTGGCCACCGGCAAAGCGCACAGCTTCAACTACACGCTGTCTTGGCCCAACGATGTGCCGCGCGGCTGGCCGGGCGCCTTCGTCTATGCGACGCGCGCCGGCCTGATCGCCGGCCCGCAACGCAAGGCCGGCACCATGCAGTTTGTGGTCGATTTCAAGACCTTTGTCCCCCCCTCGCAGACCGAATTGCCGTTCGCCAAGGTCGAGGCGAGCAGCGGCGCCATCGGCGCCCCGGTGGTGCAGCTCAACCCCGAGATCGACGGACTGCGGGTGGCCTTCAGCTTCGATCCCAAGGGCGCTGCCACCAGCGAGCTCAGGTTGGTGCTGCAGGCCAACGACAGCCCGATCTCGGAAACCTGGCTCTACCGATGGACCAAGGATTGACCGCGGCGGCGGTGAAGCGGCCGCCGTTGTCCGACGCGTTCCTGCCCCAAGAGAGCCCACAGCCGATGCCGGAACAGAGGTTGTGGGCCGAGCTGCCGCGCCAGCCGACCAGCGCCGGCCGCGTGCGGGTGGCGCGCGCGGCGCTGATCGTACTGTGGGCGTCGGCCTCGGCAGGCTTCGCCTGGACCCTCTACCGGGTGCTGTCGGTCGAAGCGCCGACCTTGCTGCAGCTGGTGTTTTTGGCCCTGAGCACGCTGTGCTTCGCCTGGGTGGCGGTGGGGTCGGCTAGCGCTCTCGTCGGCTTTGTTGGGCTAATGCTGCGGCGCCACACCGATAGCTTGGAGCTGCCGACGGCGCCGGCGACGAGCCTGGGGCGCACGGCGCTGTTGTTTCCCGTCTACCGCGAGGACGCTGCGGCCGTTGCCGCCACCATCGACGCCATGTGCCGGGAGATCAGGGCGGCGGATGCCGCGGGCCGGTTCGATGTCTTCATCCTGAGCGACACACAGGACGCGGCCGAACGCCGATCGGAGCAGGCGATCTATGCGGCACTCAGGGCCGAAGCGGCAGCACCGGTTTATGTGCGCTGGCGCACGCCCAACCTGGGCAAGAAGGCGGGCAACATCCAAGACTGGGTGGAGAAGTTCGGCGCCGCTTATGCCTATTTCATCATTCTCGATGCCGACAGCATCATGTCGGCCGACGTCCTGCTGCGCCTGGTGGGGGGCATGGAGGCAAACCCGCGCGCCGGTCTCATTCAAACCGTGCCCCGTCTCGTCGGCGGCCGCTCGAGTTTCGCACGCCTGCAGCAGTTCGCCGCCGCCACCTATGGTCCAATCGTCGCCGCCGGCCTCGCCGCCTGGCACGGGCACGGCGGCAACTACTGGGGACACAACGCCATCATCCGCACCCAGGCCTTCGCCCATTCGGCGGGGCTGCCGCGGCTCGCCGGTGCACCACCGCTCGGCGGCCATATTCTGAGCCACGACTTCGTCGAAGCCGCCTTGCTGCGTCGGGCCGGATGGGAGGTGCATTTGGTGCCGTCGCTGGCCGGCTCCTGGGAGGGTTGCCCACCCACTCTCGGCGAACTCGTCATCCGCGATCGGCGGTGGGCGCAGGGCAACCTGCAGCACTTGCGCCTGCTTGGCGTCACCGGTTTGCCGCTGTTGAGCCGCGTGCACTTGGCGATGGGGGCCGTGGCCTATCTGGCGTCACCGGTCTGGGCCATGACCCTGCTGGTGGGCGTCGTGCTCGCCGTGCAGGCCAAATATGCAACGCCAGCCTACTTCGGCAGCGAGGTCACCCTGTTTCCGAAGTGGCCGGTGTTCGACGCCCAAAAGGCGTTGGCCCTGTTCCTGGCCACGGTTCTGATCGTGCATTTGCCGAAGCTGCTGGGAGCGATCTGGGCCCTGCGCAATGCCCGCGAGCGCCGCCGCCACGGCGGCGTCGGTCGCATCGCTGCCGGCGTGCTCATCGAATCGGTACTGTCGACCTTGATTGCACCGGTGCTGATGCTGACGCAGACCAGCGCCGTCGCCAGCATCCTTTTTGGCCGCGATGCCGGCTGGGGGGCGCAGCGTCGGGTCGGTGCCGACGACGGACTGAGCCATTACCTGTGGCAACACCGCTGGCACACGGCATGGGGCATCGCCGGCGCCGCGGTGTCGTGGAGCATTTCGCCGGCCGTGTTCGCCTGGCTGAGCCCGATCGCGCTGGGGCTGCTGCTGGCAGCGCCGATGGCGCGGCTGACGGCCAGACCGGCGGCACGCGCGCTGGCACAGGTCTTGGCGACGACCGAGGAGCGCAGCCCTCCGGCGCTGATCGAGAGCCGGGCCGCGACCCGGCGGCTCTGGCACCGGTTTCCGCGGATAGCTCCGACGACGCCGGGCCGGCCGGCGGCAGCAGCGGGCCGGGATCGCGAGCCCTCCTCACCCGCCTCCGATGGCGAACCGCCCGAGGCTTGAACCCCCGCCACCATCGCCGTCCCTGTCACCGCCGTAGCGCCGGGGCGTCGCCACCGAAGCGGCCGCCGCCGCCCCGGCAGGGCAAGCATCGGCTCGCCGACAGCGGCTAGCTGAGGTGGGCGGCCCACTCGGGCCGCGCCTTCAGCGCCGTGGCGTATTTGAGGGCGATCCGGCGCAGGCGCTCGGGTTCGAAGGCCTGCTGTGCCAGGGCCATGCCGCGATCGAAAACCTCCGCATAGCGCCGGATGCGGTCGCCCTCGAGGTCGAAACGGCCGATGCCGTCAAAGGTGACCCGGCCGCTGGCCTCGGGCCGCGTCGATTCGAAACTGAAGCGATAGCTGGCATAGCCAATGCTGCCGGAGATCGCCGGGTCATAGAACTCCCAGCGAAAGTTGCGCCCGCCCTCGGCGAAATGCACCAGCATCGCCTTGATCGCGGCGCGACCGCTGCACGGTCCAAAGAAGTAGTCGTCGTAGGTGCCCTCCGGCGTGAAGAGGTCGGCCAGGGCATCGCCGTCCCCGGCCGCGGCGGCGGCGGCAAAGCGGCGAATGAGGTCCTCAAACTGCTCAAACTGCATGGGGTCGCTCTCCTTGTCACCGCGCGCCGACGGTTCGTGCTCCGGCGCGTCCGTCACCGTTCTAAGACCTCGCCAGTCGGTGCCGGTTGGCTTGACCGAGCCCGCCGGCCGCAAGGCAACCAGCCCCGCTAGCGCGCCTCGGCACCGATCACGCGCCCGGCGACGGCATCGAGCTTTTTCAGCACGGCGGGGTCGCGCATGGCGGGAGGCGTGATAATGGCAACGTCGAGGGCGCGATCGGAACCGATTGGGCAGGGCGGGTGCTCGCGCGGAAAACTGTGCGCCACGCGCGCAATCAGGGCGTGCGCCTTATCGACGTTGGCGTTGAGCACCTTGATCACCGCGGCGACGTCGACGTGGGCGTGCTCATCATGCCAGCAGTCATAATCCGTCACCATCGCCACCGTGGCGTAGCAGATCTCCGCCTCACGCGCGAGTTTCGCCTCCGGCATGTTGGTCATGCCGATCACCGCGCATCCCCAGCTGCGATAGAGATTGCTTTCGGCGCGGGTCGAGAACTGCGGCCCCTCCATCACCAGGTAGGTACCGCCGCGCGTGTAGGCGATGGCCGCCGCCTTTGCCGCCGCTTCGATGCTGTCGACCAGGCCTGGGCTCACCGGATCGGCCATCGACACATGCGCCACGCAACCTGGGCCAAAGAAGCTCTTTTCGCGCGCAAAGGTGCGATCGATGAACTGGTCGACGAGCACGAAGTGGCCGGGCGGCAACTCCTCCTTGAGCGAGCCGCAGGCCGAGATCGAGATCAGGTCGGTGACCCCCGCGCGTTTCAAGGCATCGATGTTGGCGCGGAAATTAATGGCCGATGGCGGCAGCTTGTGGCCGCGCCCGTGGCGCGGCAGGAAGCGCACCGGCAGCCCATCGATCTCGGCAAACAGGATCTGGTCGGACGGCTCGCCCCAGGGCGAGCTTACGGCTTGCCAGTGCACGCTGCGCAGCGACGGCATGTCGTAGAGCCCGCTGCCACCGATGATCCCAAGCACGGTTTTGGTCATGGCTTGCCCTTGCTGCTGTCGGCGTTCACCCTATGCGGCATCCAGCATGTTAGGGCTGCGCCCTGCCGCCGCAAGAGCCCCGCGCACAATTGAAGCCCCATCTTGTGCTCGGGCAAGGACCCGTGAAAAAATTGCCCCCGCGCCGTAAAACAAGGGCGTGCGCGACAGCGAGCAAGAGAGAGGCCGACATGATCTACGAACTGCGCGTCTATAGCTGCCTTCCGGGTCGCCTGCCGGCGCTGCTGAAGCGCTTCGAGACGCAAACCCTCAAGATCTGGGACAAGCACGGCATCAGGCAGGCCGGCTTCTGGACCGTGCTGATCGGCGACGGCAACAATGACCTATACTACCTGTTGGCCTGGGAATCGATGGCGGAGCGCGAGCAGAAGTGGACCACCTTTCAGGCTGACCCGGCGTGGATCGCCGCCCGCAGCGATAGCGAGCGCGATGGCCCAATCTTGACCAACGTCAAAAGCATGTTCCTGCAGCCGACGGCGTTTTCGTCGGTCAAGTAGGCGGCATGATTTTGCCGTTCAGCGCTGGGGTTGTGAGCGGCTCGGCCCCAGCCAAGCTCAATGCGTGCCGCGCCAGATGCGGCGCTTGGCGAGGCCGAGGAGGAGGGCGGTGAGCACGATATAGGCCACCACCAGCAGCCCCATGCGCTTGCGTTCCTCGAGCTTGGGATCGGCGGCCCAGGCCAGGAATGCCGTGACGTCACGGGCGTAGTTGTCGACCGTGGCCGGGGTATTGTCGTCGTAGCCCACCATGCCATCGCCGCCGAGGAAGGGGTTGGGCATCGCCGTCTGATGACCGGGGAAGGTGTCGTTGTAATTCATGAATTCTTGCAGCTTGGTGCCGGCCGGCGGCTCCTTATAGCCGGTGAGGTAGGCGTAAACGTAGTCGGCGCCGCTCTCCTGGTAGGCGGCCAGCACATCGCGCAGCATATGGTCGGGCACCCGGTAGAAGGGGGTCGCTTCCTCGACGGCGCGGGCACGGACGATCAGCGAGAGATCGGGAGGCAAGGCGCCGTTGAGGGTAAATCGGGCCTCCTGGTCGTTGCGGAAGGGCGGCGGGATGTGGTCGGCCAAGGTGGCCGGCCGCTTGACGATCTTGCCTTCTTCATTGGGCTCGGCGTCCACCTCGTGGGTGGCGGCCAGCGACTTGACGCCGGCCTCGGGAAAATTCGGGCCGCCCGGCTGTGCCAGATTGCGGAAGGCAAGGCGCCGCACGCCGTGGCAGCGCGCGCAGACCTCCGAATAGACCTTAAAGCCACGCTGCAATTGTGCGTCGTCGAAGTGCCCGGTGAGGCCGCCGAAAGTCCAGTGCTGGCGGGCAACCTCGCCATGCGCCGGGTCGGCGGCGGCGGCGGGAAGGACCAAATAGGGCAAGGTGGCGCCGAGCAGGATGGCAGCCAGGCCTGGTCGAAAGGCGAACCTGTGGCTCATGTCGTTCCCCGGCCTAGCGCTTCTCTGGGGCGCTTGCCGCCCCGACGGTGACATGGCCGCCCGACCCTAGCACCGCCTCGCTGATTGAGCGTGGCAGCGGCGCCGGTGTCTCGATCACCCCGACGATGGGCAGCACGAGCAACAGATGGATAAAGTAGTAGGCGGTGAAGATCCGCGCCCAGAACACATAAGCCCCCTCCGGTGGCTTCGAGCCCAGATAGCCGAGCGCGATCACGGTCAGGATGAACAGCCAGAAGAACCACTTGTAGAGCGGACGGTATTTGGTCGAGCGCACCGGCGAGGTATCGAGCCAGGGCACGAAGCACAACAGGATGATCGACGAGAACATCGCGATCACGCCCAACAGCTTGTTTGGGATCGCGCGCAGGATGGCGTAGTAGGGCAGGAAATACCACTCGGGCACGATGTGCGGCGGCGTCGAGAGCGGATTGGCCTCGATGTAATTGTCGGCATGGCCCAGGTAGTCGGGCAGGAAGAACACGAACCAGGTGAACAGCACCATGAACACGGCCAAGCCAAACAGGTCCTTCATCACCGCGTGCGGCGACATCGGCACCGAATCCGACTTGGTCTTGATCTCAAGGCCGGTCGGGTTGTTCTGGCCGACCGTATGCAGCGCCCAGACGTGCAGCATCACCACGCCAACGATGGCGAACGGCAGCACGTAGTGCAGGCTGAAGAAGCGGGTGAGCGTCGTGCCCGACACGGAAAAGCCGCCCCACAGCCATTGCACGATGCGGGTGCCGAGGCCGGGAATGATGGAATCGATCGAGGAGAACAGGTTGGTGATGACGGTGACCGCCCAGAAGCTCATCTGCCCCCAGGGCAAGGAATAGCCCATGAACGCCGTGGCCATCATCAGCAGCAGGATGATGACGCCCAGGATCCATAGCACCTCGCGCGGCGCCTTGTAGGAGCCATAGTAGAGGCCGCGGGCAATGTGAATGTAGACGGCAAGGAAGAACATCGAGGCGCCGACGGCGTGCAGATTGCGGATCAGCCAACCGTAGTTGACGTCGCGGCGGATGGCTTCGACGCTGTTGAAGGCATCGTGAGCGGAGGGCAGGTAGTGCATCGCCAGCACGATGCCGGTGAGGAGCTGCACGCCGAGAAAGAACGCCAGCATGCCGCCCGTGGTCCACAGGTAGTTGATGTTGCGCGGCGTGGGAAAGTCCACGAACTGCGCGTGCATCATGCGCGCGATCGGAAGTCGCTCGTCGAGCCAGCGCTCAAAGCGCGATTTCGGCTGGTAGGTCGATTCGTGGCCTGCCATCTGGCACTCCGTCAGCCGATTTTGACCTTGGTGTCCGACACAAAATCGTAGTTCGGCACCTCCAAATTGCGTGGCGCCGGCCCTTTGCGGATGCGTCCGGCGGTGTCGTAGTGAGAACCGTGGCAGGGACAGAACCAGCCGCCGAAGTCACCCCGACTATCGTTCAGGCTCTGGCCCTTGGGGATGCAGCCGAGGTGGGTGCAGATGCCAACCAGGATGATCCAGTTCTCCTTGCCCTTCTTGGTGCGGTTGAGGTCGGTCGCCGGCGTGCTTTCGGGCAAGGCGTCGTTGCGTGCCGAGCGGTCGACCAGGTCGGCGAGCTTGACCTCTTTTGCCGATTGCACCTCCTGCGCCGTGCGGTGGCGCACGAACACCGGCTTACCGCGCCAGGACACGGTAATCGCCTGACCTTCCTTCACCGGCGTCAGATCGACCTCGATCGAGGCCAGCGCCTGGGTGGAGGCGTCGGGGTTCATCTGATGAATGAAGGGCCAAAGCGCCACCGCGGCGCCGACCCCGACAAAGGCCTGAGCGGCAATGACGATGAAGTCGCGCCGATTGGGCTCGTCCACGGTTCCAGTCGCCAAGTCGGCCTCCCTTTACACTGCCTAATGCGTCGCCCATCCGCCGGTCGCAGTGCTGGCCGACACGCGCGCACCGCAGGCAGCATGCCGCCAACGCTTCCGGTCGACACCCCGAAGCCCCGGAGCCGCCTCAATAGCCGCGGCAAACTGTCGGTGATCGCCCCGGCACTCCCAACAGGACGTATTGACGCGCGTTCTTTTTGCATTCTTCCCGCTGATGCACAATGGCTGTTGCACAGCCTCGCCGAGGGCAATTTGGCGCACATCGATCGCGCTTGCTCGAGGCCAGCGGAGGGATCGCCTCGCCCCATGCGCCTCGCCCTCTACCAGCCCGACATTCCACAGAATACGGGCGCGATCCTGCGCCTGGCGGCGTGCTTGGGGACGCCGGTCGACGTGATCGGTCCGACCGGCTTCGACATGACGGCGAAGAGGCTGCGGCGGGCCGGCCTCGACTATCTCGTGCACGTCGAAATTTCGCGCCACCCGAGCTTTGCTGCGTTCGAGGCCGCCCGGCAATCGCGCGGTTCGCGGCTGATCGTGCTGACGACGCAGGCGGGCCTGGCCTACGTCGATTTTTCCTTCCGCGCCGAAGATACCCTGTTGTTAGGCCGCGAGTCCGCCGGCGTGCCGGCGGCGGTTCATGCCGGCGCCGACGCCCGCCTCGTCATTCCGATGCGGGCCGGGCGCCGCTCGCTCAATGTCGCGGTGGCGGCGGCGATGGCCCTAGGGGAGGCGTTGCGCCAGACCGGCGCCTTCGCCCGGGCGGGCTAAGGCTGGCGGGTCGCGAGCGCCGGCCTATTCGGCGGCCTCGCGGGCCAGGAAGCCGCCCGACTGGCGCGCCCACAGCGCCGCATAAAGCCCGCCCAGGCCCAACAGTTCACCGTGGCTGCCGGCCTCGACGATGCGGCCTTGGTCCATCACCACCAGCCGATCCATGGCGGCAATGGTCGACAGGCGGTGGGCGATCGCAATCACGGTCTTGCCGGCCATCAGGTTGTAGAGCTGTTCCTGGATGGCGGCTTCGACCTCGGAATCGAGGGCGCTGGTGGCCTCGTCGAGCACCAGGATCGGCGCATTCTTGAGCAGCACCCGGGCAATGGCGATGCGCTGGCGCTGGCCGCCGGAAAGCTTGACGCCGCGCTCGCCGACGTGCGCGGCATAGCCGCGGCGACCCTTCATGTCTTCCAGGCGCGCGATAAAGTCGTCGGCTTGGGCCTTGCGCGCCGCCGCCACCACCGCCGCCTCGGGAGCATCCGGCCGGCCGTAGAGAATGTTGTCGCGCACCGAGCGGTGCAGCAACGAGGTATCCTGCGTCACCATGCCGATGGCGGCGCGCAGGCTATCCTGGGTCACCCGGGCGATATCCTGACGATCAATCAGGATGCGGCCGGATTCTAGGTCATAGAAGCGCAACAGCAGATTGACCAATGTCGACTTGCCGGCGCCAGAGCGGCCGACCAGGCCAACCTTCTCGCCCGGTGCGATGGTCAGCGACAGGTCGTCGATCACGCCGCCCGTCCGGGCGAGGCCGAGCTGCTGTCCGTAGTGGAAGCTCACGTTCTCAAAGCGGATCTCGCCGGCGTGCACCAGCAAGTCCGTGCTGTCGCGCCGATCGACCACCAGATTGGGCAGGCTGATGGTTTCCATGCCCTCCTGCACCACGCCCATGTTCTCGAAAATGCCGGCCACCACCCACAGGATCCAGCCCGACATGGCGACGATGCGCATCACCAGCCCGGTAACGACGGCGATGGCGCCGATGCTGACAAGGTTTTGGCTCCACAGCCAAATGGCAACGCCGGTGGCTCCCGCGATCAACATGCCGTTAAGCGCGTAGAGCACCAGCTCCATGGCGGTCTGCACGCGCAGCGAGGCCTGCCACTTATCCATTTGCTCCTTGAGGGCGCCACGAGCGTAGGCATCCTCGCGATCGGCGTGGGCGAACAGCTTGACGGTGAGAATGTTGGTGTAGCTGTCGACGATGCGCCCGACCAGCATCGAGCGCGCCTCCGCCGCCGCGGTCGAACGCTCCTTGATCAGCGGCACGAAAATTTTCAGCGCCACCAGGTAGGTGCCGAGCCAAATCAGCAGCGGTGCCAGCAAGCGCCAGTCCGCCGCCGCAAAGATGACGGCGGCGCCCATCCACTGCACGGCGGCATACCAAATGGCATCGATCACCTGCACCACGGATTCGCGCAGCGCCGGTGCTCCCTGCATGATCTTGTTGGCGACCCGGCCGGCGAAGTCGTTCTGGAAAAAGCCGAGGCTCTGCCGCAGCACGTAGCGATGTGTCAGCCAGCGCACGCGGTTGGTGACCGGAGCCGAAATGATCTGGTTCTTGATCAGGTCGTGTACGGTGGAAACCACCGGTCGCGCCACCACTGCGACGAACGCCATCCAGGTCAAGGTCGGGCCGTGCTGGCTGAGGAAGTCGCCGGGCGAGACGGCGGCCTTCATCAGATCGACGAGCTTGCCGATGAAGGCCATCAGCGCCACTTCGATCAGCGCGCCAAGAAAGCCCGCCACCAGCA
>Ga0126376_10001788_pt1 | contig 11824 bp, 7 predicted proteins | sample PanSoiMetPlot_15_FD_92760 | JGI IMG/M metagenome (GOLD analysis project Ga0126376, IMG submission 92760) | Tropical forest soil microbial communities from Panama - MetaG Plot_15 | ecosystem: Environmental > Terrestrial > Soil > Tropical forest > Bulk soil | place: Panama | collected 2016-02-17
AACCGCAGGTAGCTATCAATCTTCCAGTCGTTCGGATAAAGACCGCGCAACGCCAGCGCCATCTCGATCCCTGTCAACAACGGTCGAAATGCAACCCGATCGGTGACGATGATGTTCACGCCGCCGCACTGCTCGTCTTTGAACACAGACGCGTTCGGCTTAAACCGCAGCGGCACAAACCGCACTCCCGGAATGCCACGCTGATTCAGATAATCAGCCAATTTATCGCCCTGAATCCACGGCGCGCCGACGATTTCAAACGGCGTGTCAGTGCCACGACCCACAGAAACGTTCGTCGTCTCGAGTAAACCCACTCCGGGATAGAGCGTCGCTTCCGTCAGGCTGCGCATGTTCGGCGACGGATTGATCCACGTGAGATTAGTTTCATCAAACCACATCGAGCGCCGCCAGCCTTCCATCTTGATCACACGCACGTCCGCGCCGATGTTTCGTTGTCGATTAAAGAGCTGGGCCAACTCACCAATCGTCAGACCATGCCGCGTCGGGATCGTGTGATACGACGTGAACGAAAGTTTATCTTTATCTGCAATCGGACCTTCGACGTCGACACCGCCGATCGGATTGGGCCGATCGAGAACAAACACCGGTAGCTTCACCTTCGCCGCCTCTTCGAGCACGTAACCGAGCGTCGAGATGTAAGTGTAAAAACGCGCGCCGATATCCTGAATGTCGAACACGAGCGCATCGAGATCTTTCAGTTGCTCGGCCTTCGGACGGCGCGTCTCGCCGTAGAGTGAATAAATCGGCAGCCCGGTGGCCTCGTCTTTTGAATCCGAAACTTTTTCGTCTGCCGTCCCGCGAATGCCGTGTTCCGGTGAGAACAGTGCGACAAGTTTGACGCCCTGCGCCTTGTTCAGCACGTCGATCGTTTGCCGCCCTTCACGATCGCGTCCGGTGTGATTCGTGATCAGCCCGAGACGCATGCCCGCGAGCGGTTTGAAGTTGTCGCGCTCGAGCACGTCGATTCCCGTCAGCACTTTCGTCGAGCCGTAACCTTCGTTGCGAAAAGCGAACTTCTCCTGGCTCTTGACCACCTCGTTGTAATAACTGGCTTCCTGCTCGCGCGCGCGCTCAACCACGGCTGTGTCAGTCACCGCACCGGCGACAATCGACGCCACGCGCCCGCGCAGTGGTCCAACATCGCCTTTGCCGTCCGGATGAACTCGATTGCTTAGAAACACCACGAACATGTCACTCGCCGGATCGATCCACATCGACGTGCCGGTGAAACCCGTGTGACCAAACGAACCGAGCGGAAACAGGTCGCCACGATTACTGGAGTAAGTGGTGTTCATGTCCCAGCCGAGTCCACGCGTGGCGCCCGTGCTGGAAACGACACGCGGCCGCGTCATCTCGGCAACTGTCGAAGGCGCGAGAATACGAACCCCGCCGTACGCGCCGCCGTTCAGGATCATCTGGCAGTAGATCGCGAGATCGTTTGCAGTGGAAAAGAGTCCGGCGTGTCCGGCAACGCCGTTCATGCGATACGAAGTCGGATCGTGAACCTCACCGCGCAACCAAACTTCACCTTCTGCTCCGGCGTTTGCAGAACTATCGCCAAGATAATTCAGTTGACCACGGCGTTTCTCAGTCGGTGCGATTCTGGCCTGCAACGTCGCGCTCGGACGAAAGCCTGTGTTGGTCATGCGCAGTGGTCCAAAGATGTTCTTCTGCGCAAACTGATCGAGCGGCATACCACTGACGCGAGCAACAACTTCGCCCAGCGTGATAAAACCGATGTCGCTGTAAGTGAAACGTGTGCCGGGAGGGTTGCGCAACGGCTCTTTAATCAGCCTCGTGATCGCTTCGTCATAGCCGGTCCAACGCTCTCGCAGATCAAAATCCGGCGCGTAGCCGCTGACGTGAGTCAGCAGTTGTTCGATCGTGATGTGCTCTCTTCCCTCACCTTTCAACTCCGGAATGTAAAGTGAAACCGGATCGCTGAGTCTTAACTTGCCGCGCTCCACGAGAATCATGATGCTGGTCGCAGTCGCAACGACTTTCGTGAGACTCGCCATGTCAAAGATCGTGTCCGTCGTCATGGCTTCGCGCGCGGGCTCGAGCGCGCGTGAGCCATAACTCTTCCGCCACACAACACGCCCCTTGCGTCCCACCAGCACAACCGCCCCCGGCAGATGCTTCTCAGCAATCTCCTGAGCGATGACTGCATCCATCTGCGCGAGACGCTCGCTGGAAACTGAAACTGATTCCGGCCGCGCAAGCGACGACTGCGCGAGTGTTGCGGGAGCAACCAGGAGAAGAATCAGAACCGCGTTTATCCGTGTAGATCTGTGGCTCATCTGCTCTTCTTAAGCTGAATTCCCGTTCCTCTCGGATACAACCCCGGTAACGAGATCGGCAGTTTCCCAACCACATCAATCTCACCGACGAGCGCGCGCGCAACCGCCTGCTGCAAGCTCGGCATGTCGCCGTAAGCCACGATGTACGTGCGCAGCCCTGGAACGCTCTGCAACAAGTAAGGATTACCAAAACTGATCCCGACGATTGCCGTCTTGGCTGCGATCAACGCCGACAACGCACGCGCGCCCGCATCCGGTATACCGACACTCGACGCCTGCCCCGATCGCACGCGGCCATACAGTGAAGCAAGCACCAGGTCAGCAGACTTAGCCTTCTCGATGGCTTTCTGCACGTCCTGCTCAGTCGAGCGCTCGTCGAGCACAACCGTTTCGACTTTCACACCGCTGCGACGGAGTCTCCAAACAAATGCGTTTGCGATCCAGTTGCGGTCGTCGCCGTTGGTCACGGCCAGATTAAACACACGCGAGTCGGGCCGGAGATTTTTTAGCGGCACGAGTTTGTCTTCGTCACGCACGAGGGTGACGGCATGCTCTGCGATCTCAGTCACAAGTTTCACCACGTCCGGGCTGCTGACGACGCGATCGATCGTCTCGATCGGCGTGATGCGCTGGTCCACCAGACCGAGATCGTACTTGGCGGCGAGTAGCTTGCGCGCCGACTCCTCGACGCGCTGCTCGGTGATGCGACCACCTTTCACTGCCGCGAGCACGCCGCGAAACGCAGCATCAACATCGGCAGGCTTGAGCAGCATGTCAGCGCCGGCCTCGAGCGCGCGGACCGCGGCTTCTTCCTGCGTGAAGTAGATCGTCAGTCCACTCATGCTCAACGCATCGGTCACGATCAGTCCGGGAAACTTCAGATCGTTGCGCAGGATGTTACCAATCACCGGTGACATCGTGGCCGGCATAGCCGCTTTCTCTTCGATGATCTCGCCGTCTTCGTCCGTATCGGTCGGTTTCGATTTCATGTTGCGCGGCAACGGCCTGACTGCCGTGGGATCGATCTGCGGCAAAGCGATATGGCCCACCATCACTGCGCCGACACCAGCGTTCACCGCCGCCTGAAACGGAACGAATTCGACTGTGTTGAGACGTTCTCGATTGACGTTGATCTCCGGCAGCCCGCGATGTGAATCGACTGCGGTGTCGCCGTGTCCGGGAAAATGTTTCGCGGTCGCGATCGCGCCGGCATCCTGCGCACCTTCGGTGAACGCAGCCGCAAAGCGAGCGACATCCGTGGGATCTTCGCCATACGAGCGCACATTGATAACTGGATTCGCGGCGTTGTTGTTCACGTCGACCACCGGCGCGAAGATCTGCTGCACTCCGAGCGCGCGTGCTTCGCGCGCCGTTATCTCGCCCTGCCGGCGCGCGTATTCCGGATTGCCCGTCGCCGCTACCGCCATGTTCCATGGGAAATTGATCGTGTCGTCAAAGCGCATACCCGCGCCGGCTTCGAGATCGGCGGAGATGAGCAACGGATAGTGGGCCAACTGCTGCATTCGGTTGACGAGAATCACCGACTCGTAAACCGGACCACGAAAAAGGATGATGCCGCCGACTTTGTTGTCTTGGATCTGGTGCTTGAGGGCGCGATACGCGTCGGAGTCCTGGTTTAGAAAAGTGGCGTTGACACCGACGGAGATCAGTTGACCAATCTTCTCTTCGAGCGACATCTTGTGCAGTTGATCGTTGGCCCACTTGAGCGCCTTGCTCGATGGCTCGCGTTTGAATGGCCTGACTTTTACGGCTTCCTGCGGCGCGACCGGCAACGCAGCGAGGCAAAGAAGAACCAGGATCAGAATTATCGAAAGATTGCGCTTAACCATTGAAAAGATCATTCCTCGTCTGAAATAGGTCCTATAGGCCCAATAGGACCTATTCGCTTCGCGGCTGGAGCGAACGCAAAACTCGCCACCCACGCCACTACAAACGTGATCAGGCTCCCGAGAAACACATACCAGGTCCACGCAATGCTGGTCCCAAAGAACACGTAAAGCATCGACGCGATACTGACGAGCATGCCGATCAGCGCCGGCGGCTGGCTCACGCGACGCAGAAAAGTTCCAACCAGAAACACGCCCAGGATCGGTCCATTGATCAGCGAAGCGATCGAGAGCGCCATGTTCAACGCCGAGCCGGGTTGATTGCGAACTGCCAGCGCGACGGCGATCTGAACTATGCCCCAGGTCAACGTCAGCACATGCGACACCCGTAAATAGTGCTTGTCGTCAAGATTCGGCCGGAATGGCTTGTATAGATCGTTCACCGCAGTAGCAGCGATCGAATTGAGCGACGACGACATCGCCGCCGCAAAGATTGCTGCCACCACTAAACCGGAAAGACCTGTGGGCATGTACTTCGTGATGAAGTCCGGAAAGACGCGGTCGCTGACGGTGAACGGAAACGCCGTCGATGCGGCGGTCGCGTAAGCCGGATCGGTGAACGGGTGATAAAACGCAAAGAGCAGCACGCCGATAAAAAGAAATCCGATGAACTGCGCTAACACGATGGCGCCGCTGGTCAGCAGCGCAACTACTGCTTTGCGCGGACGATCCGTGCAGAGATAACGCTGAACGAGATACTGGTCAGTGCCGTGTGTGCTCATCGTCAGAAAGCAGCCACCAATCAAACCCGACCAGAACGTGAACGTGCGCGTATAGTCCAGCGTGAAGTCAAAGATCGAGTACTTTCCGAACTGAGTTGCCAGCGCGTTTACGGTACCCAGACCGCCATTAATGTAAGTGATCAGAACGACTGCCGCCGCGACAGCACCGGCGATGTAAATTCCGAGTTGGACCACTTCCACCCAGATCACCGCCTCCATGCCGCCGAAGTAAGTGAAGATGATCATCGCCAGGCCGATGAGGATTATCGAGCCGACGATTATCACTCCGGGGTTCGCGGCCGGTTGAAAAGCGGCGTAGACGGCAGCCAATACGATCGCAGTGAGCAGCAAGCGAATGCCGTCAGCGATATTGCGCATCACGACGAACAGTGACGCCGCCACCATCTTGATCTTGCCGCCGAAGCGCTGGTCCAGGAGTTGATAGACGGTCAGCAGTTCACCGCGAAAGTACGAAGGTATGAAGAGGATCGAGATAACCACTCGTCCAAGCAAATAGCCGAAGACAAGTTGCAGAAAGCCGAAGTTGCCGCCGCGCGCGAAGGCAATTCCCGGAATCGAGATGAAAGTGATCGTCGAGGTCTCAGTGGCGACGATCGAAAACGCCACGGCCCACCATGGCACGGAACGATCGCCGAGAAAATAGTCGGCGGTGGTCTCTTGTTTGCGACCAAACCAGGTGCCAAACAGAACGATCCCGATCAGGTAGCCGAAGATGATGATCAGATCGAGAGCTTTCATTTAGTCATAGGGTTGTTTCAGTGCTTCCTGGACTATCCAATTCGTCGCTTCTAACTTCATCAGCGCTTCTTCCCGTCCCACACCCGTCTCCGCCATCACGATTCGCACGGCACGGTCGCGCAGTTTGATGTTGCGTGCCTGCAGGTTCGACATGCGATTGCCACTCACGTATCCGAGACGGACCATCGTTGCCGTCGAGATCATGTTCAGCACCATCTTCTGCGCGGTGCCTGCCTTCAGACGACTCGAGCCAGTAAGTACCTCTGGTCCAACTATCGGAACAATGCTCAACTCCGCCACCTGCGTGATCGGTGATCCGGGCACAACCGTCAGAGCAACCGTGAACGCTCCGAGCGAGCGCGCGTATTTGATAGCGCCGACAGTATAAGGAGTTCGACCAGATGCCGCGATTCCGACCAGCACATCGCCGGCCGCAAACCCTCGCTGCTTCAAATCAGTCGCGCTCGCGTCGGCGTCATCTTCCGAAGCTTCAACCGCATGATAGCAAGCATCGTAACCACCCGCGATGACGCCCTGGACCAACTCCGGTGAGACTCCAAACGTCGGCGGACATTCAGACGCATCCAGTACGCCCAAGCGTCCCGATGTTCCAGTGCCCGTGTAAAAGAGTCTGCCGCCCCGCGCGAGTCTCGCAACCGTTTCATCAACCGCTTTCACGACATCACCGAGCACACGCTTCACTGCCGCCGCCACGAAAGCGTCCTCGTCGTTCATCAGCTCGGCGATCTCCGCGGTCGACTGTGAACTGAGATTTTGTGAACGTGGATTCTCTTGTTCGGTGATTGGAAGCGCAGAGTTGCTACTCATCTTATGTCGTGGGATCAAACCGCTAGAGCGACGTGATTGATACGTTCACGCGCCATTCTAGCGGCAGCGACGGCTGGAGCGAAGTGAGGCGGCTCAAAAAACGCTCGCGGCGCAACCTTTCTGACCTCGGCGCGAAGCGTGTCGAGCATCAAGTCGCCGGCCGCACGAAAAACTCCGCCCACGTGAGCAATCTGGAAACGCTCACGCTCCATCTGCAAATGACGAATCACTGCCACTGCCGCAAGTCCAAGCTCAGTGCCGCCGTCAGCAACTATCTGCAACGCTACTTGATCTTTTGACTTCGCAGCGTCGACGACGTCTCGACCGAAACCAGCCAAACGTTCATTCGTTATCGTCGGCTGGTAGATCGCAGTCGTCAGATCGTCAGGCGTGGTGACGTGAAAATACGAACAGGCGAGATCGGTCAAAACCGTTTTTGGACCACGTCCGTCAAACGCGTAGGCAACCGCGCGCAGCGCGCGACGCGCCAGCCACGCGCCGCCGCCTTCATCTCCCGCAATCGGTCCCCAGCCGCCCGCGCAGAAACGTTTGCGACGCGCGTTGATGCCACAGCAGATCGAACCCGTGCCCGCAATCACGACCAAACCGGGCGCGCCGTCAGTCGCTCCGTACAACGCGATATCGGCATCGGTAACGACTTCGATCTCGCCGATACCCAACGGCGCGAGCGTTTCGCGCATGCGTTCGCGAAGTTCCCTGCGACGCGCGCCGGCCAGCCCGATTTCAGCCGCAATCAGATCACCGCGCCGCAGTTTTGCCGCCGCGCAGGCATCGTCAATCGCCTCGCGCACCGCCGCCGCCGCTCCCGCAATACCGACTCGCAGGGGATTGGATGGTCCGGCTCGCCCTTCGCCAATCACACGCTGATTAACGTCGATGATCACGGCTTCAGTTTTGGTCCCGCCGCCGTCGACCCCGACCACCGAGTTCTGCGTGTGCAAGCGCCTGGCCGGTGAGAGATCTGCTGTTCGTCGTTCGCTACTCACAGTTTGGGGCTCAGTCCGACCAGAAAAAACAGTCCACTTAACATTATTGATTATTCTAGGGTTCGCTGATTTATAATGGAAACTAAAAGATTTTATTATTACGATAATCCATCTTGATATCGGGAGCTTGTTGTGGAAATTCGACAGTTGAGAGCCTTCGTGGCCATTGCCGAATCGGGCACGTTTACAGCCGGCGCTTTGCGAGTGCACGTGACCCAGGCGGCCATCAGCATGCAGATCAGGCAGTTGGAGACAGAGATCGGGGCGAAAGTGTTCGTGCGCGCGCCGCGCCACGTGATTCTGACGGAGGCTGGTGAACAGCTTTTACGGCGCGCCCGGCATATCCTCCGCGAACACGATGCGGCGGTCGACGAGATTGCCGAGCTGGCCGGCGCCGAACGAGGGCGACTCAGAATCGGAAGTGCGTCGGCGATGGTCCTGTCCGAACAGTTGCCGTCGATTCTGAAGGAGTTGCGCAAACAGCACCCGGCGGCCGAGATCGCGGTTACGTCAGGAACGAGCGAAGTGCTGGTGGACCAGATACTCGCTGGCGAGGTGGACGTCGCGTTCGTTTCGCTTCCGGTAGACGTGCGTGGCATCAAGACTGAAAGACTCAGCCAGGACCAACTGGTCGCGATTGCCTCACCGCGGCACAAGTTGGCGAAGCAGAAGACGATCAGCGCCTACACGCTCGCGGGCGAGCGCTTGATCCTCGGTGAGCGCGGCGGCAATACACGTCGTTTGATCGATCAGTTTTTCGCGCAAGCCGGAGCGACCCTGCACGTCGCCATGGAACTGAGTCGTCAGCAGGCAATCAAGCGAATGGTTGAGGAAGACATGGGTGTCGGTATCGTGCCGTTGCAATCAGTGAAGGAAGAAGTTGAGAAAGGAAGATTGATTCGCTGGTGGATTGAAGGCGCGCAGATCAACTGGGAGCTCGGGATGGCGCAGTTGAGCAATGGTTACGATTCGCCAATCATGCAGAAGTTCGTAGCGCTGGCGCATAGGAATTTCGGCAAGCCTGTTGCGGTCGCGAAAAGTAAACCGAAGAGTAAGAAGTGACGTGACGTATTATTGTAGGGGCGCCCTCCGTGGCCGCCACTACAAAGCTTCGATCAGCGCTTGAATATCATCTTCGTTGTTGAAGAAGGCAGTGGCGACGCGAAAGCCTTGTGGTTTTTCAGTGACGAAGATCTTTTCGGATGCAAGCTTCTTAACGACTTCGGCAGGATTTTCCGCTGCGACGAGCGTTTCCGCGGAACGAAACTTCTCATCCTGAAGCGGCGACAAGACTCGCCAACCAATCTCATTCAATTTCGCCGTCAACATGCGATTCAGTTCGAGAGCGCGCGCTTCGATATTCGGCATCCCGATCGACTGCATCAACTCAATCGACGCATCCAACGAAAAGATACCCGCGAAATGTGGACAGCCGAGTTCGGCCCGCGCAGCAACATCATGACGCAGATGTACCTCATCGTTTCTGGTCGCATAAGGATCCTGAACGCTGAGCCAACCGATTGTTCGCTGTCGCGAAGCCTCCTGAAGTTCTCGGCTGATGTAGACAAATCCGGATCCGTATCCCGAGAGCATCCACTTGTGACCGGTCGTACACAACGCATCAATCTTCATTCGCTTCACATCGATATCGAATACGCCCGCCGCCTGGCTCGCATTCACCACGAACGCGTGCGCACCTTTAATACTCCCGAGCTCCTCCAGATCCGATCTGAAGCCATTTGAAAACTGCACGTGGCTCAACGAGAGGATGCCGGTGCGTGTATTCATCGCTGCGCGCAAATCCTGTGGTCGCAAAACTCCATTCTCCGACTTAACAAGATGGACTGGGATACGGCGATGCATCCAGGGAATCGTCGTCACCGGAAACTCGAGATCGCATGAGATTACCTCACCATGTTTCTCGAGCGCGTCGACGATCACATTTATGCCGCTCGACGTGTTAGTCGTAAATCCAATCTCATCCGGTTCCGCATTGATGAAAGCGGCAACGCGCGCGCGCACCTCTTCGCGCTGCGCGAGCCACTCATCCCAGTGAACGTCGCCGTCGTCCCGCATCTGGTCGTAATAAGTCGAACCTGCTTTGGCGGTCGACTCGGCGAGCGGCCCGGCCGCAGCCGTGTTGAGATAGACACTTCTCGTCGTGACGGGAAACTTCGCCCGAACTTCAGCCCAGTTGATCATTAAATCGATTCCTTGTACGTCTCGAGGTTCTGCTGGATTTTTTGCAGTAGTTGCGACTTCAGTGTGTTTGAGTTGAGTTTTTCGGGCGGCACTGGTTGCCACTTTCCGGGGATCAGGATCTGCGAGTCAATGAAAGCATCGAGTGCTTCCTGTAGGCCGTCGATTCGCATCTTGCCTTTCATCGCGATCACTTCTTCGATGATCCACGTCACTGCATCGCCCGTGATGCGATGCCGGTGATTGATCACCGCCGATCGTTCCTGAAGCGTCTTCAGGACCAGGTCGAATGGACCACCGAGCGCAGCAACCAGGCGCAGGTAACATTCCTGAAAATCTTTCACGTGAGCGGTAATCGCCGGCGTCGGTTTCAGATCTCTTTTGCCAGCGTACGACGCCGCCATGATACGGCAGAAAATGTCGTCTGGCATGTAAGCGCTCGCGTCGTCGAAGCGACTGATCGTCTGGGCCACGTAGTAAGCGGGTAGGAGTCGCAGCAGGCTGCGGATCAGGAAGACGGGATTGTGCGTAAACCCGTCGGGAAGTTTTTCGATGCCCTTACTGACTTTGCGATCTTCGAAGTAGCTCAAACTGCGATCGAACTCTCTGACTTCTTTGCGGGCGTTGTTCACTAGATAATCGATCTGTTCCGGAGTGAAACCGATTCTCCAAAGCATGCGCCGATCTCTTTCGTTCGCGAAGGCTTCATCAAAGACACGCAGGCAACCGGCATTCTTGAAACTGTTCAAAGTTTTTTTGTTGCCCGATTGGATGAAGTTTATCGTCTGCGCGAACACCTGGACCAGCGATCTGGCCCAGCCGCGCTGCTCGGCCAGTGAAGCTGAATAACGATCGACGTCTTTGTAGCGATACTTGTCGTGCTTGGCTGCGAACTGGCGAATCGAGCCGTAATCGAGGACCGCGCCGCTCGCAAGCATGTTGTCGCCGTCCCACGACAGCCAGTTGAAGATGTATTCCTCTTCGAGTAACGCGGCGAGTTTCGCGTAAGAGCGTGCGAAGTAGTCGAGCGCTTTGGTGTAGCGTTCGTTTCCGCCGGGCACTTCCCAGAAACCATTCTCGACTTCGCGATCGATGAAGTAATCGACTGACGCTTTCAGCTCTTCGTGCCGACCCTGTTTGAGATATCGAAAGATGTGGGCGGGCCTAATCAGGTTGGGCGCGCTGCGCACGCCGATGGCGGTGGTGTCCGGAAAGCCGATGACAGCCAGACAGCGTTCGGTCGGAATTTCCTGTCGATAGAAGATCTCCGACATCACGGCGCTGCCGAGCATCTCGTCGAGATCCGCGAGACCTGACGAATAGCCGTAACTGTTATCTCCAGTCGCAACTGTGCCGTTGGCGTATTGCGCGCCGGGACTCAAGATCGTCGCGCCCGTACCGCGACTGGAAATGTCGAAGGTCAGGTTTTCGTGCTTGATGCATCCGTTCCAGATGCTTCTGCCGTCACCCGATGTCTTGCCTTGCCGGCTGCGATGTTGAATCTGAAGATAACGCGTCGCCATGTAAGGGTGAGGTTTGATCGTCTCGGTCGGATACTTCTTGCCGTGCTCGATGTCGTATTCGTTGATGATCTGAAGTGAGAAAGTGTCGAGGATTACTTGTTCGAGCTCTTTGTTGATGCTCGGTGGATGATCGGATGGGATGAGGCCCATCTCTTTGGCGAGTGGGAAGTTAAAAAAGAGGACACGACCATGCGGGCGATAACGAGCCTGATAGTCGACGTAGCCATCAGGGCTCACGCTCCGCCAGGGATGTCTACCGTCTACCTCCTTAAACTTCTCATACATATTTCGTGGTATGAGAATGGCAACTGCAGAGAGTTTGCCACAAAAAGGCACAGAAGGCACAAATAATTATTCGGTTGAGGTTCGTCTTTGCCGTTGACAGAATAATGAGCTAAGTCTACTCTCTCTGCTGGGAGAAACCTCATGATCTACATTCAAATATCCAGAGACGATAATGCCGTCGGATTCGTTACCCTCGCTAAGAGCGATACCTCCGTGTTGTGCTTACCCGATGACATTTACGGAGTCTCACCGGAACACTTGGAACTACTCAGA
>Ga0126376_10001789_pt1 | contig 11823 bp, 9 predicted proteins | sample PanSoiMetPlot_15_FD_92760 | JGI IMG/M metagenome (GOLD analysis project Ga0126376, IMG submission 92760) | Tropical forest soil microbial communities from Panama - MetaG Plot_15 | ecosystem: Environmental > Terrestrial > Soil > Tropical forest > Bulk soil | place: Panama | collected 2016-02-17
CGATGATAACGGTCCGCTGGTTTAGCCCGGCTTCATAGGTTTTGGCCGGCATGCCGCGAACTACAAAGCGGCCTCCGCCAGCTGTGATTGCCGGCCCAGCCAGCTTTCCATAGGCGGCAAGCGCCTCTGGCTTCGAGACCGAGCGGTAAATCGTAATCCAGTATCCTTTGGGCATAGGTACTCCTCCTCGCAATAAGGCTAGTGAGTTTATCGCGCGCCGCGACTTGTCACTTCTCCGTCAAAGCGGACTTTGCATCGGCAATTTGGGGATCGGCAAATTGCAACCAGAAGCCCATCATCTCTTCGTCGCTGGGCTCACCCCAACGCAACGCCTTGGACGGATCAGGGTTTTGGAAATTGTTCTTGGAATTATCGAAATAGGCCACGGTCATCAGTTTGGTGCCCTTTGGCAGCAAGAACTGCTTTTTCAAAAAGTATGTTTCCTGCCATCGAAAATCGTAATGAGGAACATACAGGAGCACCTCTTCGCGGCCGTCCGGATAAATTGCCTTCGTCAGCATACTCTTTCCACGAAAATGCATATGTGCTGTGTACGCCACGACGAGCACGTCTTTCGGCAAAGTAAAACAGGAAGTCACGCGGTGATTGTCGTCGTTGGCCGGAATGAGAAACATGTTGTTCCAGATTTCGTACTGGCCGATCTCGTGTTGAACGCGTTCCCGCGCGAATACCAGTCCGATGCTGGTGCGGTCCTTCGCGTCGATTCCGTGATGATTGCTGTAGTGAATCTGAAATTGCAAATAGCTTCCGGCGGGAATACGGAGCGCATAACCAGCAGGTCGTGTCTCTGCCAAATGGCCCGGAAGATAGATCCCCGGCACAATGTTCAAATAGCCGGAAGATTCGCCGGGAATGCCTCCGCCGTCCGGCGCTGAGCATCCATCGTCAATCACGGGCGCATCCGGCCTGAGGTGCAACACTTTTCCGGTGCGGTAGTGATATTGGTCTTCGCCCGCATCCGCTTTCGGTTGCTCCTGCAAATGTTTCGCCGCTTCTGTCTTGTCGACCACGGAAACCGTTGCGTGATGAACCACGCGGCGGTCACCTGGAAGCACTTCGACGGCCTGTATCCATCGATCCTCGGTGAAGTTCGTGGGAACGTATATATATTCGTAGTCGTCCTGCATGGTCTTGGGGACGAGGAATTCTGGAGTGGTGAGCACCAAATCGGGCTTGATATGCCATCCGCTCGGAGTGGCTTCCGTCGCTAACTTTTTCGTGGCTCCACCTCGTTTTGCTCCGCCCTTTACCCAGGCGACTATTGTCGCGATATCTGTCTCTTTTACTCGGGCATCATTCGTAAACTCGCCAAAAGCCGGATCAGCATGCCAGGGAGGCATTTTGCGCTGGACAACGTTCTCCCGAATCATCCGGGCAAAGGGCAGCACTTCGTCGTAGGTCATAAGGGACATCGGCGCAATATCGTTTGGGCGATGGCAACCTACGCAATGCGTTTGCAGAATTGGTGCTATGTCTTTGGTGTACGTGACTTCTACTTTTGGGCTGGTCTCTTGTCCGCGCGCTCGGGTTATTACCCAGAAAGCGACACAGAGAAAAGTTACGAGCGTTCGGCGCAAACGCATATGAGTTTGGGCTCCGCAAACGAACCGTTTGATTTCCGCTCAGCGCTGCAGCGCATTAGGCATGCGCCTTGGACGAGCATTGACTATCGTGGATTCTACACCGCCCTTTTTGGTCCCTCTAGTCCCATCGCCATGCCGGATTCTTGGCACCGGAGTTCACCCCGACCGCGTCCGGGCGAGGGCGTCCGGACGCGGGGAAATCCTGTGCGCGGCCAGAATCAAATTGGCATTCCCTTTCATCTAACAAGTCTTAGGGGCAGAATCAGATTGGAGTCCTCGTTATGCCAGCAAGCGAAAGACTCGACACGCATCAGAAGGCACTCAACCTCAACCTCGATCCGTCCAAATTCGGTTCGTTTGCGGAAATTGGCGCAGGGCAAGAGGTTGCGCGCTGGTTTCTTGCCGTGGGAGCGGCCTCCGGAACAGTCGCCAAGACCATTTCTGCGTACGACAAGGAAGTGAGCGACGACCTCTACGGACCCGGCGTCCGATACGTATCCAAAGAGCGCCTGGAAGCGATGCTCGATAGCGAGTGGGCCCAGCTCCTCAAACAATTGCAGAAAACGCGCGGGCCACAGACGCGCTTTTTCTCCTTCGTTGATACAGTCTCCGCCCGAAACTTTGCCGGAACCAATGAGCCTCACGGCTGGGTAGGACTGCGTTTTCAACTTCAGCCTGGCGCGCAGCCAAACGACATTTTGCTGCACATCAACATGCGCGATCCTTCGAACCTCCTGCAGCAGGAAGCCGTCGGCATTCTTGGCGTGAATCTGATTCATGCAGCATTCCATCAAATGGAAACGCCAGAGACCTTCCAGGAAGGTCTGGCTGAGGGACTGGAACATCGAATTGAAATTGACTATGTGGAAGTGCGGGGGGCCGATTTTGCGGCCTGGGACAGCGGCTCGCTCCTCTTGCTTCTGGTGGAGAAAGGCCTCGCCGAGGCTGTTTGTTTTCCGGCTCATGGATCGCCCGTCCCGCCCAGCGAAGTCCTTTACAAGAAGGCTGTCATCCTTGCGCCCGGATATTTCGAGCATGTGGATGCAACGCACGCGGCAATTCACGAACGGTTGCTGAACGCGGCGATCCAACAGTTTCGGCAGGAATTTAGCGAAGCGAAGGCTCCCAGTGGTTTTTATTGCATGCCTGCCATGCCGCTTGCATCGAGGCCAACCTCACCGGAGTTGCCAGCACTTCTTGCTCGCATCGAGGCGCTTCGCACGCGCGGCGGCAGTGTTCTGGTGTTTCGCGAACCGGAACTCTATGCGATGACATCCTTCGTGAATCGCTACACAAAAGAGCCCGTCCGCTTCGTCATGGGCCTCTCCCTCCTTATCCGGGCGTTCGAATACCGTTACAGCAAACTCGCCGGCAGTTTTCTCGAGGCGCTTTCCCGACTCTTCGCGCAGAATGTCCGCATCTACGCCTATCCGATGACCTCGAACGATCTGATGGAAGCGATTCAGAACCTCTCCGCCGCGGAATGGGAGTGGAGCGAAACGAATGGGTGGGTAACCGCCAATCAGCTGCGTTTGCGCCCGCCGGCCGGCCACTTGTTAGAGTATGTCCTCGCCAGCAATTTTCTTGTGCCGATGCAAATCACAGCGGCGCAGGCTGCCGACGCGTAGTTGGCCTTTTGCGCTTCTCCGTGAATTCTGGTCTTTGCGTCGGAGTCTACCCTTGAAGCGGTCGTGGCACGGGGGCACTTCTCATACTTTGTCTCGCTTCCGCGCCACACTTGTTTGGTTTGTTTGGCAAGAATGATGCTAAATATGGCATTCCTGCCACTAGCGCGGGCGGGCCGCGGAACGTAATCTCCCCAAAGGCCACATTTGGCCTTAGGAGAATTGAAATGGTTTCACTTGGATTGTTTGTACGACTTGAAGCAAAACCCGGAAAGGAGCAAGAGGTCGCCGCTTTCCTGTCGCAAGCGCTGCAAATGGCAAATCAGGAAACGACGACTCGGTTGTGGTTCTCGCTTCGCCTGGGCCCATCAACGTTCGGAGTATTCGACGCGTTTTCTGATGAGCACGGAAGGCAGACTCACCTCAACGGGCCGATTGCCAAAGCACTCATGGCCAACGCCTCGAATCTTTTTTCCGTACCACCTTCCATTGAAAAGACGGAGATTCTGGGAACCAAGCTTCCGCAGGCGGCACGCGGTGCAGCTTAAGTAATTTCTGGCCAGCGCTTGAAAGGCCGACTTACTTGTCCCCGTCCAGCGAGGGCCGAGTCGGCCCTTTCCATTTGGTCAGTTAGGATCCGTTGGCAGGAACGGCCTTTTTGGTATCATATTTGCCATGCGTATTTCAGTCCTTGTGCTTAATGACGTTTTCGATCTGGGCTTGTCGGCAGTCCTCGATGCCTTTCAGACCGCCAACGAACTCGCCGAGATGTCAGGGTTCTCCGGCGAGCGATTTGATGTGAAAACCGTTGGATTAGCCAAAACAGTCAAGACGGCTCAGGGGTTGATTGTACCGGTACAAGCGATCGGCGCGAAGGCGCCGGACTGCGTGGTCGTGCCCGCCATTGGATTCAAGATGCCCGAACCGTTGGAGGCAGCACTCGCACGGCCGCAAATCAGGGATGCCAGCGCGCTCTTACGCCGGTGGGCTCGAAAAGGCGCGATGATGACAGCGGCGTGCGTTGGGACTTTCGTAATGGCCGAGTCCGGCCTGCTCGATCAGCAACGGGCCACGACCACGTGGTGGCTGGCGCCGGTGTTTCGCCGGCGCTATCCAAATGTTTCACTGGACGAATCAAATATGCTGGTAAAGTCCGGAGTTTTCGTGACGGCCGGAGCTGCACTGAGCCACATGGACCTTGCGTTGTGGATCATCCGCGGAGTCAGCCCCAAACTCGCTTCGCTCACGGCGAAATACCTTATCGTGGACTCGCGGCCATCGCAGTCCGCTTACGTGTTGGTGGATCATCTTGTGCACTCCGATCCGCTTGTCCAACGTTTCGAAGATTGGGCTCGAGCGAAACTGAAGGACGGATTTTCTTTGGACGATGCAGCCAAGGCAGTGGGAACCAGCAAACGAACCCTCGCGCGACACATGCAGGCCGTACTGGGCAAATCCCCTTTATCCTATTTCCAGAGCCTACGTGTGGAACGTGCCGTTCATTTGCTGAAAACCGGCGACGGTAATGTAGATGAAGTCGCCGCCCGTGTTGGGTATGCGGACGGCAACACCTTGCGCAACCTTTTGCGCCGCCGATTGAAGCTAGGAATCAAGGAAATCAAAAGAGCCGCTTGACAGGGCTGTTTGACTGCGCCTAGGCGGCTTTGCGCTCGGCTGCCCCTGCCAGCGAGGATCCCCTTCAAACGTGCTACCGTAGCTTTGATGACCTTCACCAAACGCCTTCGCGAAGGAGTCCGCCACGGCGAAATCACGTGTTCGGTTCGTTTCTGGCTGTCTCCGCGCGTCACCGTCGGCAAACGCTACCCAATGGAAGAAGGGGCCATCGAAATCGATTCGATCGAGTCCATCGGCCTTCCCGACATCACTGCGGAATTGGCGCGCGAGTCCGGCTTCCTCGGCCTGCTGGACCTACTCAAGGTTGCCAAGCACGGCCGCGGCGAGAATATCTATTTGATTCGCTTCCACTATGTCCGCCCCCGCTGTAAGAAAATGGCTCGGGGCAAACACTTATAACTAAGAGAAGACGCCGGCTGGAAGCCAGCGCGCGTCAAACTCTGGCGGTTTGGGCTTTTTCGCTCAGAGGTTGGAAGGCGGCTTCGGCTTCGCGGCTTACTTTCACTTCGGGATGCAGAACTTTTGCAAGAATCTCGAGGCCCGTTACGAGGCGCGGTCCCGGCCTTGAGAAATAGCTGTTCGCTTCCAGCGCAAACACCTGACCGTTGCGCACGGCAGGAACATCGTGCCATGCGCTTGGGAGTTTCATTTCGCGGAACTCCGCGGCCGCCTGCTTCGCCGTGTACCCGCACGGAGCCACCAGCAAAACGTCCGGCGCAGCGTCCAGCACTTCCTCAATCGTCACGCGGAACGATGGCGTCCGCGCTGTGCCGAACACATCTTTGCCCCCGGCAAACTCGATCATCTCCGGCACCCAGTGCCCGCCCACGTAGATCGGCTGCAGCCACTCCAGAAACGCTACGCGCGGCCTGGGGTTTTCTATATTGGGAATTTGCCCAGTCTGCATTTGCAGGGCGCCCAGCTTTTCACCGATCTCGTGCAGCAATTTTTCCGCTTGCCAGCCGCGGCCTGTTTCTTCCCCGACCCACAAAACATCGCGCCAGACGTCGCCCATGTCCTGCGGATTCAGGCAGAGCACTTCCGGCCGCGCATCGAACTTCGCCAGCGCGCTTGCCAAATCGTCCGGCGAGGCTGCGCAGACGTGGCACAAATCCTGCGTCACAATCAGATCCGGCGCCAGCGCCTGGAGCGCTTCCGCGTCCACGGCGTAGACGCTTTCCCCGCGCGCGACGTACTCGCGTACTTGCCGGTCGATTTCAAGTGGGCCCGCATCCTTATCAATGCGCGAATGGATCACGATGGTCTTGGTCTTTGCGCGTGGCGGAAAGTCGCACTCGTGGCTCACGCCCACAATTTCCCGATCAAATCCCAGGGCAAACAGGATTTCCGTGGCCGACGGCAGGAGGGACACAACTCTCATGCGCGGACTCTACCACACGGCATTCCGCCAGGCCACAATGCCAAAGTTCTATTAGTACTACTGGCTAGCGCAATGAGGGGTCGAACGCAACGATGAGGTACCAGGTGGGAACAAATGCAAGAAATCCAAGGACGATCGCAATTCCGGCGAACCGACGCCTTTGTCCTGCGCGCGGAGGAACAGAAGGGCGCAGTCGGTCCAGAATCACCAACGTCGCAAGCCAAATGGATCCGGCAGAAACAAAAAGAAGTGGGAATTTGCGCGCAGAAAATGCCCAGCCGAGTGCAGTTATGCCGACGCAAATGATAGATGCAATCAGTAAGGTGCGTCGTGAAAGCTCAGATTTTCCGCCCATCAAAAATCAAACTAGCACTGGGGACTCAACCACTCAACAATTATTCGCAGCTACCAAGAATAATTCGCGATGCTATTTATACAGAAAATATTTCTTCCGCATGGAATCGTACAAGGCCAAGTCACTTTTCCATCCGTCAACAATCTTTTCCGGCGCAACGTTATCCTGCAATTGCCTTACCGTCGCGGCATTTCCCAGAAGGGTCAACGTCTTCGCCAAGTCCACTTTGTCGGGATACAACTTCTTCAAAACCGCTGCAATCTCCAACCCCATCCGCATCGAACGCACGGCGGACTTTTCTCCAATCTTTATGCTCACGCCGCCGCATCGTTGCCCCACATATAAACCCGAAACTGGAATCAGCAACTGCGAAACGAATCTCACTCCCGGCAAATGCTTCGCATTCAGCGCAGTGGCTACCTCTTCCCCGTTCATCCACGGCGCGCCAAAGATCTCAAACGGGGCTTCCGTTCCGCGCCCAACGGAAATTCCTGCGTTCTGTAAAATTTCCAAACCTGGATACAGGATCGCCTTTCGTCGTGCGCAAATTCGGAGAAGGAGGCACCCAGCGAATTCCTGTGCTCTCGAAGAAATAGCTTCTGTGCCAGTTCCTCATCTGGATGATGTGCAAGTCTGCGCCGATATGATTTTCTGTGTTGTAAAGCTGCGCAAGCTCGCCGATCGTCAATCCATAACGCACCGGGAGCGGAAAGTACGCGACAAAATCGCGCTTGTCGCTGTCGAGCATTGGCCCTTCAACGATGTCGCCATTGAGGGGATTTGGCCGGTCGAGCACGTAAAACGAAATGCCGCGCTTCGCCGCTTCCTCCATGCAGTAGCCCATCGTGGTCGTGTAGGTGTAGAAGCGAATGCCCGCATCCTGAATGTCGAAGACCAGCGCGTCAATGTGAGCAAGCATTTCGTCGGTGGGCCGCCGCGAATCGCCATAGAGACTGTACACCGGCAAGCCGGTCGTCGGATCTTTCGACGAGGTCACTTTCTCGTCCATCTTTCCGGCGAGGCCATGTTCGGGGGAAAAGAGCGCGACGAGCGTCACCCCGGGGGCGTGCGCCAAGATGTTTACTATCGATTTTTCCTGTGCATCGAGGCCGGTGTGATTGGTGATGAGGCCGACGTGCTTGCCTTTGAGCGGCGTGAATTTTTGCGCTTCGAGAACGTCAAGGCCGGTTTGCACGCGGCCAGGGCGAGATTTCCGGGCAGCCGATTTTGGCGAGCCAAGGCAGTTAGATGAAAACGAAAACAGCAATGAAAGAAATGCGCAAAGAAAAAGAATTCGATTGCTCCGCCGCAAGCGCCCTCCCAAACTTCTGCGTTTCGTTTCCGCAGCCAATGATATTCTGGAACGCCCTGCGGTGGACTTCGTTGTACGCGCAAGTTGCGTGTGTTATCAACAAGACAGAGCGGGGCGTCGCATCCGGGAGAATCCGTGTGAGCAAACGCCGCACCGCGCTGTGCCTGCTCTTGCTTCCAATCACACTTCTTATGGCCAAAACGCTTCGTTCGCAAAGCCAAAACTCACCGAAAAAATCGGCAAAGACTGTTGGGCAAAATCCTTCCGCGAAATCCCCGTTGAAAAAGCTGACGCCTGCGGCGCAGCAATGGGTCGACGCGACGATGCGCAAAATGTCCGTCGAGGAAAAGATCGGCCAGCTGCTTTTCACGACGTATCACGGCACATTTACTTCGACGGATTCGCCGCCATACCAGCAGATGCTGCACAGCGTGAAGGATTTGCACGTAGGCGGATTCATCATCGTCACGCACATCGGCCCCTTGGGAATTGAGAAGAGCCAGGCATATCCGACCGCTGCGCTCAACAACGAGCTGCAAACAAAAGCGAAAATTCCGCTGTTGGTTGGCGCGGATTTCGAGCGCGGGTCGGCGATGCGGTTGGATGAAGGGACTTCGTTCCCAACAAACATGGCGCTTGCGGCAGCGGGCAATCCCAAGGATGCGTACACGATGGGAAAAATCACTGCCATTGAAGCGCGCGACGTTGGCGTGCACTGGATTTACGCGCCGGTCGCGGACGTAAACAACAATCCGGAGAATCCGATTGTTAATACGCGGTCGTTTGGGGAAGATCCGGCGCGCGTCGCGGAGTTTGTGAGCGAATACGTTCGCGGCGTGAATGAAAACGGCGGTCTGGCGACGGCAAAGCATTTCCCGGGACACGGCGATACCGCGGCGGATTCGCACATTGATTTGCCAGTGATTAAAGCGGATCGCGCGCGGCTCGATGCCCTGGAGTTGGTTCCCTTCCGCGCTGCGATTGAAGCGGGTGTCGGGAGCATCATGACCGGACATTTGAATGTGCCTTCGCTCGAACCTGATCCGAACACTCCGGCGACACTTTCCAACAACATTCTGACGGGCGTGTTGCGCGACCAGCTTGGATTTCAGGGGCTGGTAATTACCGACGCCATGGACATGGGCGGAATCACGGTGCGATTCGCGCCGGGTGAGGCTGCGGTACGCGCAGTGCTGGCGGGAGCGGATGCGTTGCTCATGCCGCCAGTGCCGGATGCCGCGTTTGAAGCGCTGCAGGAAGCCGTGAAGTCCGGACGAATCTCCAAAGAGCGACTGGATGCGTCTGTGCGGAGAATTCTGGAAGCGAAGGCGCGGCTAGGGCTTGAGAAGAATCGGTTGGTTGATCTCGGCGCGCTGAATACCAGATTTGCGTCGGTGAATTGGCAGAGGGAAGCGCAGGATATTTCCGATCGCGGAATTACGTTGCTGCGCGACACACCGAAGCGTTTGCCACTCGATGCGACGAGGCCGAGCCGTGCCCTGTTGCTGGCGTTTTATGCAGACCCGGAGCCGTATCCAGGCGAAGATTTGGAACGCGAGTTGCGGAAGCGATTTGATTCGGTGACGACACTGCGCGCGGACACGCGATTTGTGAGCGCTGCGAATCTGAAATTGCCTTCGCCCGATTCGTATGACGTTGCGCTGCTGGCGCTGTTTGTGCGCGTGAGCGACCGCAAAGGGAATGTGGATGTTCCCGCGGAGCAGTCAGCGCTTGCAGAGCAAGTCTACAAAGCGGGAAAGCCAGTAATTACGGTGGCGTTTGGAAGCCCTTATTTGATTGAGCGGTTTCCGCAGGCAGAGACGTGGCTTGGCGCATTCGGGATTAGCGATGTGGCGCAGATTTCAGTGGCGCGCGCGCTGTTTGGTGAGATTCCGGTTCGTGGACACTTGCCGGTGACAATTCCGGGAATAGGATTGAAAACGGGATTTGGAATTGAAGTGCCTGCCGATGCGATGAAGTTGCAACCGATGGATGTGCGGGAAGAAGCGCGGTTACAACCGGCTTTCGATGTGATTGAAGCTGCCGTAAAGGACAAAGCGTTTCCAGGCGCTACGCTCGCGATTGGATACAAAGGAAAAGTTTCGGTGCACGCGTTTGGAAAATTGTCGTACGACGCGAATTCGCCTTCGGTGAACACGGGCACGCTGTATGACATTGCTTCGCTGACGAAGGTGGTAGGCACGACAACGATTTCAGAAAAACTGGTGGAACATGATTTTCCGGTGGCGCTGGATTTGGATGCAAAGGTAGAGCGCTATTTGCCGGAATGGATTTCCTCTGGTTCACAGCTCGAATGGCGGCATCGCGTGACGGTCCGGCATCTGTTGACGCACACTTCTGGATTGCCCGCGTTCAAGGAGTATTGGCGGACGTCGAAGGGCAAACAGGACACGCTGAATCGGATTTTTGCTGAGCCGCTTGAGTACGAGCCAGGGACGAAAATGATCTATTCGGACCTTGGAATTATTTTGTTGGCGGAGATTATTCACCGGCTGACGGGCAAGACGATGGACGAACTGGCGCGCGAGAATATTTTTTCGCCTCTCGGAATGAATCACACGATGTACCTGCCGCCGAAAAAGATTTGGCCGGCGATTGCGCCGACGGAAATTGATAATCAACTGCGGCACCGTTTAATTCAGGGCGAAGTCCACGACGAGAATGCGTTTGCGATTGGCGGAGTCTCCGGCCACGCGGGACTTTTTAGTACGGCGCCCGATTTGGCGGTGTTCTGCCACATGGAATTGAACGGTGGCGTTTATGGGCACGCGCAGATTGTGAAACGCGCGACGATTGCGCAGTTCACGGTACCTCAGGAACTCTCCAAAGGGACGCGGACGCTTGGGTGGGTAGTGCCGACAGAAGGCAGCTTTATGGGCCATTTCTACGGGCCACATGCTTTCGGGCACACCGGGTTTACGGGAACATCGATTTATATCGATCCAGACCGGCAGCTCTTTGTTGTGCTCCTCACGAATCGCGTAAATCCCACACGCGAAAACATGAAAATCTCAAAGGTGCGGCCAGCGCTGCACGACGCCGTGGTGCAATCGCTTGGCCTCGCTACTTCTGTCGCGCCTGCAAATTGATTGAAATAGCTGCCGGTTTTTAGCGCAAAAACCGCAGATGGGATGCTTCATCCTTTTGTTTATTCGATATCTTTTGCGGCTTGTTCAAGATCTTCGAGGCGGCCGAGGTCACGCCAGTAGTAGTGGTCGGCACGGAAAGCGGAAATTCTTTCCCGGAACGCGGCAAGACGCAGGTAAGTGTTGATAATCGAGAAGACGCCAGACTCTATGATGAGCGGCAGCAGGTGCGGCGAGACAAGCTGAATGCCGGCGAAAGCCAAGGGCATGGGCGTAGCAGCTTTCGCAGGCGTCTGGGAAACGAGTGTATCGACGTTGTTGATACGGCGACCGATGAGGACATTGTTCTGGTCGAAGAGCAGCTGGCGGGAAGAAGACCGGTGCTGAACGGCGAGCGTCGCAAGAGCTTGCTTCTCTTCGTGCGTGTCCAGCATTTTATTGAGATCGATGGTGCTGACAACGTCTACGTTGTGGACAATGAAGGGTTCTTCGGAATTCCCTTCCAGAAAAAACCAAGAGGCTTTTTTAAGGCCGCCGCCGGTGTCGAGGAGGAGGTCGTCTTCGCGGGAAATTTCGATGCGGACGCCAAAGCTATTCTTGGATTGAAGGAAAGCGACGATTTTTTCGGCGTGATGGTGGACGTTGACGATGAATTCGGTGACGCCAAAAGATTTGAGGCGTTCAATGGTGATTTCGAGGAGGGTGCGGCCATTGAGTTCAACGAGGGCTTTGGGAATGTTGTCGGTGAGAGGGCGGAGGCGCGTTCCCAAACCGGCAGCCAAAATCATAGCCTTCATGCGTGAA
>Ga0126376_10001790_pt1 | contig 11822 bp, 9 predicted proteins | sample PanSoiMetPlot_15_FD_92760 | JGI IMG/M metagenome (GOLD analysis project Ga0126376, IMG submission 92760) | Tropical forest soil microbial communities from Panama - MetaG Plot_15 | ecosystem: Environmental > Terrestrial > Soil > Tropical forest > Bulk soil | place: Panama | collected 2016-02-17
ATTGAAAACAAAAATTGCAACCTTTACTTGGTAGGTCTTGTATAGCATTGTAAAACTCTTGGCAATGCGACCTTTTGCACGTGGGAGGAAGCGATGGCTCGAACGCGAGCACTGGCCGCCATGGGCGTGGCAGTTGCGGGCGTGGTACTCTTGCGAGCGGCAGTTGTACCGGCCGATAATTCACCATCTCCGGCGACCGCTCAACCCCAACCGTTTGACCAACATTCGGCTTGGCAAACCTGGAAGCTGTATTGTGACACTTGTCACTTCGGTCCCAGGGCTCGCGCGAATGTGAACCTGGAGACTTTGGATCTCGCCAATCTCGACACCAATGGCGCCCTTTGGGAAAAGGTGTTGCGCAAGCTGCGTGGCCGCGAGATGCCGCCTCCCGGCGCGCCGCGGCCCGATGAGGCGACCTATCAGGCCCTGGTCAACGCCATCGAGGGCGAACGCGATCGCCTGATTGACGCCAGGCCCAATCCCGGACGCCCCACGCTCCATCGCCTCAACCGCGCCGAATACGCCAATGCGATTCGCGATTTGCTGGCGCTCGAGGTGGACGTTTCGGAACTGCTGCCGAGCGACGACGCTGGCTATGGCTTCGACAACATTGGCGACGTGCTGACGGTGTCGCCGGTGTTGCTCGAAAAATACCTTCTGGCGGCGGGCAAGATCAGCCGGGCGGCCGTGGGCGACACCACGATCCCTGCGGCCTATCAGACCTATGATGTTCCCAAAGCGCTCAGGCAGGACGATCGCATGAGCGCGGAGATGCCGATCGGCTCGCGTGGCGGCACCGGGGTCAATCACTACTTCCCGGTGGACGGCGAATACGAGATTTCGGTGGGCCTCCAACGGGGTCGGGCCGATGAGATTTTGGGAACGGGGCGGGAGCGCAAGCTCGACCTCAGACTCGATAACGAAAGGGTTCAGTTGTTCACCATCCGGGCGAGTGGCCGGAGGGCGAACATAAACACGGCAACGGGGGGCAATAACCCCGAGGCCGGTCTCAAGATTCGCTTGCCGGTGAAGGCAGGCGCGCACGCGATCGTTGCGACGTTCGAGAAAGATACGGTGGTGCAGGAAGGCATCATCTTCAAGCAACGCGCTGACGCGGTACAGGCCCATTTCGAAGGCGTGGGCAGCATTTCGATCGCCGGTCCCTTTAGCGTGGAAGGGCCGGGCGCAACGCCGAGCCGCAGCAAGATCTTCATCTGCCATCCATCGGAGTCGACCGAAGAACAGGCTTGCGCGGAAAAGATTCTGACCAACATCGCGCACCGTGCCTACCGCCGGCCGATCACCGCTGACGATCTGCCGCAGCTCATCGCTCTCTATAAGCAGGGCGCCGGGACTGGCGGATTCGACTCGGGCATTAGGCTGGCATTGCAGAAGATCCTGGTATCGCCCGAGTTCGTTTTCCGTGCGGAACTCGATCAGGCGAGTACGCCTACCGGGAGCGTGCATCGGCTCAGCGATATCGAGCTGGCGTCGCGCCTGTCCTTCTTCCTGTGGAGCAGCATTCCCGACGACGAGCTGCTTGCCGTTGCCGAGCGGGGCGAACTCAGCGACCCGGCGATGCTGGAGCGTCAGGTTCAGCGCATGCTGGCCGATCCGCGTTCGGAGGCGCTGGTGCAGAACTTCGTCGGCCAGTGGCTGTTCCTGCGCAACATCCCGAAAATGCAGCCGGACATAACGGCCTTTACGTACTTCGACGACAATTTGCGCCGGGCGCTTGAAAAGGAAACGGAGCTGGTCATCGAAAACGAGGTGCACCAGGATCACAGCATCGTTAACCTCCTGACGACGAACTATACTTTCGTCAATCAGCGCCTTGCCGAGCACTATGGGATCGAGGGCATTTACGGCAACGAGTTTCGCCGTATCCCGGTGACCGACCCGAAACGGTACGGGTTGCTCGGACAGGCCAGCATCATGGCGGTGACGGCCTACCCCAACCGGACGGCACCGACCATACGCGGCAAGTGGGTGCTGGAACAACTTCTCGGCACGCCGCCGCCGCCGCCGCCGCCCAATGTTCCGGCGTTGAAGATCGACGAGAACCAAAAAGTGCTGACCATGCGTCAGCGCATGGAAGAGCACCGGGTCAGTCCCCAGTGTGCCGTTTGCCACCGGATCATGGATCCGATCGGCTTTGCACTGGACAACTATGACGGTCTCGGGAAGTGGCGCGACACCGAAGGGGAAGAAGTGATCGATCCCTCCGGTGTTCTGCCCGATGGCACCCCGTTCGACGGGCCGGTGGGTTTGCGCGACATCTTGGTGACCAAGAAGCGCGACGTGTTCGTGGAAAACTTTACCGAGCGGCTCCTGACCTATGCTCTCGGCCGCGGCACGGAAGAGTACGACCAGCCTGTCGTTCGCAAGATTGCGCGCGAGGCTGCCGCTAGCGACCATCGATGGTCAGCCATCATTCTCGGCATCGTTAAGAGCAAGCCGTTCCAGATGATTCAAACGAGAGGAGCATAAGCAAATGGTTATTACCGGGAAATTCGTAGACCGGCGAACGTTCCTGCGCGGCACAGGTGCAGCCCTCGCGCTGCCTCTGCTCGACGCCATGACGCCGGCCCTAGCCGTCCCCGGCCCACGGCCGACCCGCATGGGGTTTGTCCAAGTCCCGAATGGCATCATGAACTTGAACAACGAGTTTGCGCCCGCAGGCGCGAGCGGGCCGATTCAGGAGTTGCCGCGGATTCTACAGCCGCTCGCCGACTTCAAGGACCGCATGCTGGTGTTCTCGGGGCTCGATAATCAGCAAGCGGCGGGGCTCGGATTTGAGGTGGCGGGCGACCATCCACGCGCCTGCACCGCCTGGCTGACGGGAACTCACGCGAAGATGACCGCGGGTGCCGACCTGCATGCCGGCGTCTCCGTCGACCAGGTCGCAGCGAAGGAATTTGGCAAAGAGACCCAGCTCGCCTCGATCGAGGTCAGCCTGGAGTCGGCGGATGTGCTGGGCTCGTGCGAGGCCGCCTATAGCTGCGCTTATTACAACACGATCTCGTGGCGCGACGACACCACGCCGATGCCGATGGAGAGCCGCCCCCGTGCGCTGTTCGAGCGTCTGTTCGGCACCACGACCGATCCGAAGGCTCGTGCGATCCTGAGGCAGGAGGACCGCAGCATCCTTGACGCCATCAACGAGGACGCCAAGCGGCTGCGCATAAAGGTTGGCGCGCCGGACCGCGGCAAGCTTGACCAGTACCTGGACGCGGTGCGTGACGTCGAGCGGCGCATCCAGCGGGCGGAGGCGCAGAGCAAGGACCACGATCTGCCGGAGATGGCCGGTCCCGCCGGTACCCCGTCGGCCTGGTCAGATTACTACAAGCTGATGACCGATCTCATGGTTCTCGCCTGGCAGACCGACATGACACGCGTGACCACGTTCCAGGTCGGCCATGAGATGAGCCTGCGCGCCTATCCCGAGCTCGGATTCGGTGACTCGCACCATTCCGTGACGCATCACCACGGCGAGCAGGACAAGATCGCGAAGGTCATCCAGATCAATACCTTCCACATGAAGATGCTGTCCTACTATCTTGACAAGCTGCGCTCGACGCCGGACGGCGACGGCTCGCTGCTCGATCACTCCATGATCCTCTACGGGGCAGCGCTCAGCGACGCCAACCTGCACCTCTATACGGACCTCCCGCTCATGCTGGTCGCCGGCGGCGTTAACGGCATCAAGGGCGGACAGCATATCCGCTATCCCAACCGGACGCCGATGGCCAATCTGCTTCTCACGTTGCTGGACAAGGCAGGCGTGCCCAACGTGACCAAGCTGGGCGACAGCACCGGGAAGCTCGAATTGGTGGCGTCCACTGCCAAGTCAGCGGATGCGGCACAGCGAACGACGCTTTAGGGCACGTCCCTCGCCGATCCATCACGTGTCGCCGGGCTTGCCCCGGCGACACGATTAAGTGGGCCGGCACCTCAATCAGGCGAAAGTGACCAGGAGCGCCCCGGTCATGACGGTTCGAGGATGGAAACCGCTCCAAGCTGGAGAACGACGATGAGCATTAAGGTTGCGATTCTGGCGAGTGTGCTGAGCCTGCCGCTTGTTGCAGGCGCCGCGCTTGCCGCTGATACTGGCAATAAATCACTGGTCAATGCGGCGAAGCAAGGAGACCGCAACGCCGTGCAGTCCCTGTTGAACGGTCCTGCGAAGGAAGAAGTCATCGGCGCCCAAGGCGCAGCTGCGCTGATCGCGGCGGCTGCCCGTGGCGACGTGCAGATGACCGATCTTCTTTTGAGCGCCGGCGCGGACCCGAAGGCCGTTAATGAATACAGTGCAACGGCGCTTTATGCGGCGGCCTCGGAGAATGCAGACCCGGCCATCACCAAGAAGCTGTTGGAGGCCGGGGCGGATCCCAATGTCGCGCTGGCGTCTGGCGAGACGCCGCTTATGCAAGCGGCCCGCCTGGGCAACGTCGGGACGGTGCATGCACTGCTGGCAGGCGGCGCCGATCCTAATGTGAGGGAAAAAAATGGCGCACAAACCGCGTTGATGTGGGCGATTGCGGAACGCCACTCAAAGGTTACGGAAGAACTCGTACGAAATAACGTCGACGTCAACGCCCGTTCGAAAAACGGGGCGACCGCGTTGATGTTTGCAGCGCGGGGCGATGCGGGGTCCGCTCGTATCCTGCTCGCCGCCGGCGCCGACCCGAATGTCCGGATCCCGGACTGGGGGGGAACGGCCCTGATAATCGCCAGCACCATGAACAAACTCGATGTTGTCGAAGTGCTGCTCGACAACGGCGCTGATGCCAACATCAGGGATAACAACGGCTTCACGGCTTTGCATGCTGCCGTGCGGGATTCGGATTACGGACAGGACCAAGCACAGAGAGCCTCAGCCGTACCCATCGTCAAGGCGCTCCTTAAGCATGGTGCGGATCCAAATGCGCGAATCCACCAGGAAAAGCAGACTGTCCGCGCCACTAACGAAGTCTCCTTTGAAGGCGCGACACCGCTCGCGCTGGCCGCGGAAGTTAACAATCTTGATGCCATCAAGGTGTTGGTGGAGGCCGGTGCGGATCCCACCATTCCGACCGCTTACGGCACGACCGCGCTGGTTCTGGCGACCGGCGGCGCGACCGACGAGCAAAGGCCAAGGCCGGCAGAGGAACGGGCAATAGCGATCCACACGACAAGGTTCCTTGTGGAGCATGGCGTCGACGTGAATGCCGCAGGCCAGTTCGGCTGGACCGCGATGCACACGGCGGCCTACCAGGCACTGGACGACGTCATTGAATACCTGGCCAGTAAGGGCGGAAAGCTCGATACCTTTGACGAGCTTGGACAGACGCCGTTGAGCATCGCCCTGTCCGTCGTCACCAAGGAGGCCGGGGCTCGTCGTCTTCAGATCCCGCGCCGATACCACAAGTCGACAGCCCAGCTTCTGCTCAGATTGGGCGCCACCCCGCTCAACAAGTCGGGGGTTCACATTGTCCTCCAGCGCAATGGCGATATAGCTACGGAGGAATAAGCTTCGCCGGACCACAAAAAGACCTTCACCACAAGGTCTTTCGGCGTCAGCGACTAAAGAGAAACGCGCCGGTCGTGCCAATGCACGGCCGGCGCTTCCATTTTGCGGCCCCATTTCGCCGGGGACCCGTGCGAGCCCGGCTGGTTGGCCACGCCGCGAACCGATTATCCGGGAGTCGGGGAGTGAAGCTCGCGCACCATGGTGCCCTGGCGCGGGCCGTTCCCTTTACCCTCCCGCCCCTGCTCCGGAGCAGAGAGGTGAAGGGAGGCCGTCACCGTCACCCCGGATGGCTCGAGGAGGGCCAAGCTTGAGAGCAGCAGATTTGGGGCTTGGTTCGACCGCTATACGAACGATCCGAGGTATGCAGTCAGCCGTCCCGCAACGAGAGCTACGCACCACACCAGAAGGGAAGGGGCGACGAACTTGACTCCATGCGAAGACACGGCACCCGCCGAGTCCCATGACGCGGCCTCTCGCTTGATCAAGCCAGAGAGGTAAAACGTCAGAACGGTGCCGACAATGACAAATAAGAATTTCAGCAGGAACGCCACGTCGGTCACATATCGTGTCGGCTTGGTCATCCAAAGTGCAAAGCCGGTCAGCAATTGTAGCGCGAGCGCAACCCATATCACGGGAAATAGCCGCTGGAGCGAGGCATATGGAATTGTTTCAAATAAGCCGAGCAGCCGCAGGCAAATGATGAAGATGAATCCCATCACCAGCGCCGTCCCGAACTCGTGGAGGGTCAGCGCCAATGGCCAACCCCACAACTCGCTGCGGATCCAACCGGAGAACTGTGAATTTTCCAGCCCTGCAAGCACTGCTCAACCCTCCCCTGCCCTGTTTTACGTCCGCCAGCGCGAACGTCTTATCGGCCGCTCTGGCTCACGGCCTTGTTGAACTGATATGACACGAAGAATGCGACGCCGAGCACGGACGCATTGACCGCGATGACCATCAGGACGATTTGAAGGCCGTTCATCGGACACCCCTCCTCGATCAAAGATAATTCAGCATCCGGCCACAGACGATCACCCCTGCCCACGCCAGCACCACCACGGCGGCAACCCATTTGGCGCCCGTCGGCGCATCCTCTCCCGGCTTGAGGTTCCAAAGCCGGTTGGATACCGAGAAGTACAATGCCGCCGTCGCGCCGATCGCAATGAGGGCCATCTTCGGCGCGAACGTGTAGTCGTTCACCACATAGCGATAGCTGTCAGCAAGCATCATCAGCATGCCGGAAAATACGTTCATCAGCACTCCTAGAACTCCCAGCAGCAGCAGCCGGTGCACGGCAGCAAACGACACGGATTTCCAGAAGCCCAGCAGTCGCAGCAAGACGGCAAACGCCGTTCCGAATATCAGGCAATATCCGAAGAAATGCACAACCTGCCATGGCACGAACCAGATCATGCGGCTCATCAGCGACTCAACTGCCATGGATATCCCGGCCTGTGGATCGGTCGGCAGTATTTCCGTCGCCACGCGAATCTCGGGGTGATTGATTAGCCCGCCGAGGTGCCCGGTTTCGGTCATTATGCCCAGGGTGACGACCGCAAACACCATGACCAAGGTCAGCGACAGCTTGGAAAAGCGTCCAAAATATCGATAGCGCCATAGCTCAAACCAGGAAGCGGCGCCGGTAAACGCCAGGCCAAACAGCGTCCACAGCGCCATGTCGCGGTGAGCGTTGATGACGGCCTTGGAGATCTCAGGGATGGGAGGCTGCGTCAACGCCCACATCGAGGCGGTGCCGGTCACATAGGTGGGGACACCGAGGATGCTGCATATGATAAACAGGATTAGGCTGCCCTGCTTCATGAGGTCGTTATTGGCGACGAGTGCGATGACATAGAAGGCAATCGCGAACACCCAACCGACCGTCGGCGCATGATTCAAGAAGATATGCACGTACGGCCAAGCCCGCGGCGTGGTGACATCAGGAATGACGACAGTCGATTGCAACTCGCGGTGACCGAGTTCAAAGCCGTTCGTTACAACGAGCACACCCAGGGTGACAACGGCGAGGCCCAACACCAGACGCGCCGCGTCCCTCGGCGCCCGGCCGGCCCGGCTGTCCAGCACCAGCGCAACCAGCGCAACAACTCCCGTAATCACAAGCGCGACAAGGGCTGCCATCCCCCAGACGTAGTGGCTATTCATCGCGGCCTTGGGAAATCTGGGATTTCCAGACAGGACGGCCATCGCACCGGCGCCGCTCAGATAAATCGGGACGCACAGGGCCGCCAGCATGACAAACAAGACGAGGCAGGCTCGTTTAGTGACTATGTTGTCGGTGAGGAGCCCGGTGAGGTAAAAACCGAGGACACACACAAGCCCAAAGGAGGGGAACACACTGGCCAGCATGTGCAGGTGCGCCCAGGACTGCGGAATCAGATACATATAAGTCTCCCTCCCCAAAGTAACTCCCGCGCTTGACCCGCGGATATGTTTTTGTAGCCTTGTCCGCGATGAAATCCCGTTCACTCACCTCCCCGGTCCGACCAGTTGCTGCATCAACCTTTCCGCCGGCGCAGTCTCGCAAGCTGGAAAATCCCGATCTCAGATCCGAGGCGCCCGATTTCAGTCTACCCAAGGAATTCCGACAGCGAAACCCTCGGTCGTTAAAAATCTGTCGTTTCCCAGACGGCGGGCAGGTCTCGGGGGGTGCGCGGGCCTACGATTTTTTGGAATGTTTCCGGATGGAGTTGATTCACCTCTTCGCCGGTGATCCTTGGGCTTTCACCGCGCGTTCCATTTCGCTTTCGCGCATAATGATGGCCGGGTCAAAGCCCCGTCGTGGCAAGGTACCGTTTGATGCTTGACGTCGCGAGCGGTCATCCCGCCATCGATCTCTACCTTGCGCAAAGTTACGAGCGGGTGCGCGGCATGTCCTCCCGCTTTGCGGCGGCCATCTGCGGGCACCTGATTCGGCGGCAGTCGGCCCTCGGCATTGGCGGTGACCTCGTCGAAATCGGTACTTTCGAAGGCCGGTTTTTCATCGCGATGGCGCTCGGCCTGGAGCCCGATGAAAGGGCAATAGGCATCGATCGATTCGATTGGCCCGACGCCGGAATTGAAGGTCGTTTTCTTGCCAACTGTGCCGCCCACGGCCTTGCGCGCCACCGCTACTTGTCTTGGAAGACGGACAGCCGCGAGATTACTTCAGGAGACCTGCGAGAAAAGCTCCACGGGCGGCCCCTGCGCTTCGTTCACATCGATAGCCACCATTCCCGCGAATGCTTAACCAACGATCTGGAACTGGTCGCGCCGGTGCTGCATCGCGATGCGATTATCTGCCTCGACGACATGCTCCATCCCGGCTATCCCATGATGGCTTCAGCTGTGTTCGAGTATCTCGAGCGCCATCCAGAGCTGCGCCTGTTGTGCGTCCTTGACCGCGAAGATATCGTCGCGGCGCCGAAATTTCTCATTTGCCGATGCGATGCGCTCGCGCTTTACGAGCAAGATCTGTTGAGCGCTTTCTCGCGGTTCCACTTCACGCTCAATGCCGACATGGAAACTTACTTTGCGCTCGTCCTAACGCCCCGGCCGCGGCTGGCGGAGGTGGGTTGAACCGGTTCGCGAGCTCTCCTTTTTTAGGCTGTCCGCGCAATAATAGCTTTCAATGATTGCAATACGGCGTAGCGCAATTCTCCTCCCTGCCCGGAGACCGCTAGTGGGCTATTTTTTTTCCATTTTCCTGGCAGCTGCCGTGCCCGAGGAGCCGGCGCACCAGAAGGGCTTCGCGCAGAGGCGCCGACTAACCCGTGCTCGCCCGTTCACTCGACCTTGAGCAGTTCAGGCAGTCTCGCAAAATCGAAGGCCATCTGACGCGCTTCGTCGAGAGTCAGAATGCCGGCCCGCATTGCCATGCTTGGGTCCGCCCTGCCGTAAAACACGCCCAGCCGGTGCCCTCTGGCATCCTCGACTGCATAACCGTCCTGCAGTTCGAGCACCTGCCAGGGCGGGAAGCGACGTCGAGCGATCGTCCGGACTTTGAACATATTCCCACTACCCTGCTGTCAATGGCACAGCAATGTAGCGAGCCGCTTCCCCTGACTTGATACGCATCAAGACGGCCTGCTTTCCTGCTGATCGTGCCTGATGAACCGCGTCGCGGACCTCGAACGGGTTGTCCACGGCCTTTCCGGCGACGTCGAGGATGACGTCACCGGCATGGACGCCGCGCTCTGCCGCCGGACCCTCTGGATCAACATCGGTCACCACCACGCCGTGCGTACCTTCGCCGACGAGCGCCGCAGCGGGCGCAAGCCTCAGGCCCAACGAAGCGGCGTCCAGGTGGTGCTCTCTGCTTGGCTTGTTTTCCGTTACCGTCCGGTCTGGCATTTTCGCCACCGGCAACGCTATCGTCTGTTCCGATCCGTCGCGGAAGACCTTGAGCGTCGCGGTTTGGCCCGGCTCGATGCCGGCGATCTTCTTGGCGAGGTCGCGCGCGTCCCTGACCTCCTCTCCAGCAACGGACTGGATTACGTCGCCGGGCTTGATGCCGGCCTTGGCGGCCGGACCGTCCGGCTGCAGTTCGTCGACCAGCGCTCCTTCCGCCCTGGGGAGACCCAAACTGTCGGCGATGTCCTCGCTGACCGGCTGGACCTGCACTCCGATCCATCCGCGAGTTACGGCCCCAGTTTCCTTCAACTGGGCGACGACGGATTTCACCGTATCGGCCGGGATGGCAAATCCGATCCCGACGGAACCGCCTGAGGGCGAATAGATCGCGGTCGTGACTCCGACCACTTTGCCGCTTTCGTCGAACGTCGGACCGCCGGAATTTCCCTTATTCACCGGCGCATCGATCTGAATGAAATCGTCGTAGGGACTTGTGCCGATGTCGCGGCCGCGCGCCGATACGATCCCTGCGGTGACGGTGCCGCCGAGGCCGTACGGATTGCCGACGGCGAGCACCCAATCCCCAACCTGCGGGACGCCGTCTGCGAAAGCGACGTATGGGAAATCGTCGCGGCCGTCGACTTTGACCAGGGCGACGTCGGTTTTCGGATCGGTTCCGACGACCCTAGCCTTGTATGTTTTCCGTGCGTCCGTCTCGATCTCGACAGACTGGCTGTCACCCACGACGTGGGCGTTGGTTACCACATAGCCATCGGCAGAAATGAAGAAGCCCGAACCCTGTGCGAGCGTGACTCTGGGATGGCCGCCACCATCAGGGAAATTCGGCATTCCGAACTCGCGCAACGGCGGGCGCCTGGAGAACGGCGGGCGTCTTTGCTCATGCTCGTTGTCCTCCGAACTCATGTCCTCGGAGTTCGTTTCATGGAGTTTCACCCGCACTGAAATCACGGCTGGCTTCACGCTCTGGACAATCGCCGCAAAGCTCGGCGGTCCAGCCCGCTCGGCGGGTTGCGCCAGTGCTGCCGGTGTGGCGGCCAGCGTAAATTGTGCACCCGGGTGGGCGACGGTGATAATGCCTGAGATCGCTGCGACCGACGCCACCAAGGCCAAGCGGCGATCAAGACGCGTTCGCCCGGATTGCAGCGAACTCATGATACGCGCGAACATTCTCATCTCCTGTAAGAGACCTTGTGATCAGGCGCGGGTGACGGGTGCTGGTACACCCCGCCGCGGCACAGACCGTGCAACTCGCCTCGACCCAAAAAATTCCAAATTCAGACATCGGGCCGTTCGTTTTCGGAGCTGTCCGTCCTCACACGCTGGGCCATGAGGCAGAACGCACACACGAACTCTAACCGCGAGGGTGCCGGTTCAGTTCATGCCAGGAGAAATCCGTTCATTAAAACGGGGTTGGCGGCTTCCAGTGAGATCGAGTCACCTCTCCGCCGTCATGCTCGTCGCCGGACTCGAGCCGGACTCGTCGCTGACATCGTTCCCTCGGCCCCTCAGAAAGAGCCTGGGGTGGCCGGGACGAGCCGGGCGAGGGTTCCAAAAAATTGGATTAATATGACCTACACCTACCTCCCGGGATGCGGCATGCAGCGGACTGCGCTGTCCGCCTGGGGTTCTGGGGGCGTGCCTTGGGCATCTGCCAATTCTTGGCCGCGGCCTCTGCACCTCGATATCCAGCTCGGGCCGCTTGCCGGCATGAGTGCGAGCCGATATAGGATCGGCTTGACCCATCCGGGCGCGTAGCTCAGCGGTAGAGCACTACCTCGACACGGTAGGGGTCACAGGTTCAATCCCTGTCGCGCCCACCATGCCGTTGAAATGCATCGTCGGCCCGCTACCTCCCGTCGGCTTTCCATCTGGATCACGGGCAGGGGGCTGTCGCCTTTAGGCGACAGCGGAATGCCTGTCCTTTTTGCTGTTGTTGACG
>Ga0126376_10001791_pt1 | contig 11822 bp, 10 predicted proteins | sample PanSoiMetPlot_15_FD_92760 | JGI IMG/M metagenome (GOLD analysis project Ga0126376, IMG submission 92760) | Tropical forest soil microbial communities from Panama - MetaG Plot_15 | ecosystem: Environmental > Terrestrial > Soil > Tropical forest > Bulk soil | place: Panama | collected 2016-02-17
AAACGCATCCCTACAAAGCGGGCTTCCAGCCATTCGCAAGTGACATCTACCGCATCCCCTTTGCTTACCCCTATCGCGGCGGAAAAGGCGCTACCGGCGAAACCTTTGCCCATCATCTCGAAGACGCTTTCAAACGCTCCGTCGCGCCCGAATCCGTCGCCGCGGTCATCGCCGAGCCGGTTCTCGGCGAAGGTGGGTTCGTCGTTCCCCCGCTCGATTACTTCAAGCTGCTGCAGAATATCTGCCGCAAGCACGGCATTCTCTTCATCGCCGACGAAGTGCAATCGGGGCTTGCGCGCACCGGCAAATGGTTCGCGTCCGAACATTTCGGCATCGAGCCCGACCTCATCACCATGGCCAAATCCCTCGGCGGCGGTATGCCCATTGCTGCCGTCACAGGTCGCGCCGAGATCATGGATGCCCCCGGAGTCGGCTCTCTCGGCGGAACCTACTGCGGACACCCGCTCTCTTGCGCCGCCGCGCTCGCCGCCATCGAAACCATCGAGAAAGAGGGCTTGCTCGCGCGCTCCACGGCCATCGGCGAGCGCTTTGAAAAGCGCGCCCGCGCCTGGCAAAGCAAATGGGATCTCGTTGGTGACGTCCGCGGCCTCGGCGGCATGTGTGCCGTCGAACTGGTTCGCAGCGCCGCCACGCGCGAGCCCGCCGACACCGAAACGAAACAAATCGCGCGTTATTGTTATGAGCACGAGCTCATCACCATCACCGCGGGCACGTTCAACAACGTCATCCGCATCCTCGTTCCGCTCGTCGTCACCGACGAGCAGTTCGACGAGGGCCTCGACGTCATCGAAGTCGCGCTCGCCTCCGTCGCCGAGCCGCAGCGCACCGCCCTTTCCCGCGCCTAAGGTCGTAAGGACGTAACGAAATAACGAGGTAAGACCGCGGCAGCCCCCTCCTACGCCTGGGTCCTTTTTGGAAAGTGCGGTTTGTCCTGAGACTCGAAGGGCCGCGGCTTTCTTCCATCTGAGACTCCTGCGGTAACTCAGGCGTGTGAAGCATCGGGAAGACCGAAACCGACGGAAAGCTCGCCCACTCCAAGAACCTCGACCGCAATGAGACGAGCCTTGCTTCTGCCCTTTTCCCCGTGTCCTCTGCGTTAAATCCTTGCTTCGTTTACAAAATGCCTTCCAATTTGGCTCCTGATGCGCTGTTCTGAAACTTGCGGGTGACGCGGTGCGTAGTAAAGGCGTAAGATTTCACGACCTACTCCCCGAGAAAGGAAAACGCAATGAAGAAGAATCTCGTCATAGCTCTGGCGCTCCTGGGCGCAACCTCTGCGGCCCCAGCCCTGCGCGCTCAAGCCACCTCTACACCCCAGCAACCACAACAGCCGCCCACCGTAGCGTCCGTCCTCAACGGCGTTTTCGGCGCCGTTGAGCAGCAAGTGGTTTCCGCCGCCGAGGCCATGCCCGAAGAGAAGTATGGGTTTGCTCCTACAAACGGCGAGTTCAAGGGTGTGCGCACCTTCGCCGAAGAGGTGAAGCACATCGGCTTCGCCAACCATCTTTTCTTCGGCCCGCTGATGGGCGAGACGATCGACGTGAAGTCCCTCGAACAAAACACCAACGGCCCCGCTGAGTTGAAAACCAAGGCCGAAATTGTCCAGTACCTGAAGGATTCCTTCGCGCTGGGCCATCGCGCTCTTTCCACGATCACAGCCGAAAACGAAGTCACACCACTGGCCAAACCGGTATTGCCGTTCCTCTCCACGCGCCTCGCGATCGCCAATATTGCCACGTTTCATCCGATGGACCACTACGGCCAGATGGTCGAGTATCTGCGGATGAACGGGATCATTCCGCCCGCCAGCCGCCCGCGCCCGCCGCAACAGCAAGCGCCGGCGTCACAACCCAAGTCTCAGCGATAAGCTCAATGCCTTCGTTTTGGTAAGGGCGCAGTTGCGCCCTTTCGGCCTAGCATCTCGTTCTCTGAGGGGCACGATCGTGCTCCTGTTCGTTCGTACCGCCGGCTTCCAGCCGACCGTTTCCGTCCTCCGTGGACGGCTTGCAAATTAGAAGCCCGCCAAACAAGAGGGCTGTTGCTCTGCTCGCTCAAGTTTGAGCCTGCGGTTGAACTCACGCTGAATGGCCTTCGTTCGTTGAATATCCCGTCGGCGCGACCCCGCCAGGTTTGCGATGATTTCATTGCTGAGCGTCCGCAGCCATCTCTCGAACGTCTGCTTGGAGCGACTCTTCCTTTTGCCACGTTTCTTCTTCATAAGCTGGCGCCCTTGATCTTATCTCGAATTGACCCAATTCAGCGTCGGAGCGGGTCTGCTGCCTCTCAAATTCAACGGACGTACTTGGCAGGCGTAAGAGAAGGAAAACACAGGGTTCGCGTGCGCAGAGGGCGATATGGACGACAGAACCGGAGAGCGTCCACGTATCCACATGTCTTCGGGAGCCGTATTAGCAGCAGGTACATCGATTCCGATGAGGAGACACGTTCGCCAAGAGAAGAACATTGGTTTACTTAGCGTTATTCGCAAATCTGGGCGTGCCAGCTGCTCGCTCCCAGAGTCCTAAGTCCCAGGCTCGCAAATATCCGCCAATCGAACAATATCTAATGCCAGAAGCGCCGGAAATTGCCTTAGCCAAGAGCGCAGCCGCGGCAAGTATTTCGGACCGCGCCACGATCAAGGTTCTTACGACCTCTGGATTTAAAGTCGTCCATCAAGGGGATAACGGTTTCGTGTGCATGGTCATGCGCGGGTTGTCCGCCCCGACATATACGCCTGCGCCATTTCGCGATCTGGTCTATGACCCATCCGTGCGGGCGCCGATTTGCTTCAACCCTCAGGCGGTGCGGGAAGTGCTGCCGTATTATGAGCTGCGAACGAAGCTCGCAATGCAGGGAAAAGATCCCGAAGAGATTACCAAAGGCGTAGAGGCCGCTTACGCCGGAGGTGAACTGCCCAAGAGAGAGGGAGTGAGCTTCGCGTACATGTTTTCCGCCGACCAGAACCTTGCCTCGGGAGTCGGGCACTGGCACCCTCATGTAATGGTTTTCGCTCCGTACTACGACAATGCGATGGTGGGAGGGAACCCCTTCGGTGCGCCGTCGCCGCAGTTGTCGGACGACGCAGGGACGCCGTTCTCGGTGGTGGTCATCCCGGTCGATGACAAGCTGGCAGTAAAGGCAGAGGCGAGGTGACGCTGTTGCGGCTGGATCGATGCTTGTTTCGCAGGGAATGCATGGGTCATGAATCACACGGAATATCTCGAGCCGTCTGGTCCCTTTGAACCGCGCTACGTCGCTTTTCTCGAGACGATTACGGAACTTCGCCCGAGCTTGCACCGCTATTGTTCACGAATGACTGGGTCGGTGATGGACGGCGAAGACGTGGTGCAAGAGGCGTTGTTCGAGGCCTATCGAAAGCTCGACAAATTCGACGACAGCCGTCCTCTAAAACCATGGCTGTTCCGCATCGCTCACAATCGGTGCATCGATTTCCTCAGGAAGCGTGGGGTTCGCGTTGAGGCGGAACCGCGGCGAGGGTCCCCGATGCGGTCGAGGCGGCCGTCCCACCAGCGCTTGGACTTGGCCGCGCCGTGGAACATCTGGTGATCAGCCTGCCTCCCAAGGAACGTGCGTGTGTGCTCCTGAAGGATGTGTTCGATTACTCTCTCGAGGAGATTGCGGCGCTGGTGGACTCGACGGTTGGCGGCGTCAAGGCAGCACTCAACCGCGGGCGCTCAAAATTACCCGCATCTCCGATACCGGTAGAGTTACCGCGAAACGTGGATCCGGAATTGACTAAGGTGATGAAACTCTACGTTGAGCGTTTCAACCGTCGCGACTGGGACGGCGTGCGTGAATTGATTAGCGCCGATGCCCGCCTTACGGTGGCCGACGCGTTTGTGGGGAATTTGGAGAATGCTCCTTACTTCAGAAATTATGAGCGCTTCTCGATGCCGTGGAAGTTGGTCATGGGTGACGTGGATGGCGAACCGGTTGTAATCATTCTGCAACGCGGTGTGGATACCTGGACGCCGTATTCGTTGGTCCGCATAAACGTGGTTGGCCAACATATCGATCGGATCGTGGACTACGTGCACTGTCCGTGGATCCTCACAACGGCCAGCTCGGTGACCGTCTAGGCATTCTTCTCAATGAGGCGGGGCGAGCCGCCTACTTGTTGATGTCGTCTTTGGCTTCGAGGCGCTTGAGCAGGCCCTGGAGTTGGGGCTTGTTCGGATCCGGGGCGGTGCTGAGCGCCTGCGACATTTCCTTGGAGGCTGCGGCGAAGTCGCCCTTGTTCGAGTCGATGCGCGCAATGGCCACGTGGCTGATCCAGTGGTTCGGATCCTTCTTCGCAACCTGCGGATAAAGCTCGAAAGCGCGCTTCGCGTTTCCGGCCCTCTGCAGGCCGCGAGCATAAACGTAAAGTTGAATGGCGTTGGCCTTCTCAAACGCTGTTGCGAGGGCTTTGTCCGCTTCGTCTTTCTTGCCCATCGCGGTCAAAATGCGCGACTTGGTCTCGTAATTCTCGAAGCGCGGCTCGCCTTGAATGGAGGTGTCTTCCCACTTCAGGGCTTGCTCGAGTTCGTAATTGTTGTCGAGGCACCACTGCGCCGCCTCGTCGTATCCCGCCCAGGTGAACCCGCCGACGTTGCGCAGTTCGTTCTTGATGCTCCGCAGAACGGCCGCCTTCACGTCCACGCCAACCTGGAACGGCACGGCCAGCTTTTCCCACCGCAGCGTGGCCACCGCCGAGTCCGGCTTGACGTCTTCAAAGGTGTAGGTGAGCTGCTCGAACATTTCCGCCGGATGGGGCTTCACGGTCACGCGCAGCGCATCTTCTTTTTCGTCATAGCTGAAGCTGCCCCACGACGTGGAGTTCTTCGAGAAGATAATCGTCCACTGATCCTTGTCCGGAATCGCGTGCAAGCCATAAGTGCCCGCCGCAAGCGGCTTGCCTTCCACCGTGACGTCGTCGGCGAACGTGATGGTCGTATTCTCGTTCGCGCCAGCGCGCCAGACCTTGCCGTAGGGAACGATTTTGCCCCAGATTTCGCGACCGCCGACCGCCGGCCGGTGGTAGTGGATGGTGATGTCCGTCAAGCCGATTCGCTGCGTGACGCTTCCCCGCTGGCTGACGCGCGGGATGTTCAGCTCCGTCGGCTGGCTGCCGTTTTTGAATTGCGCGTGCGCGCTTCCGGCGAGAAGACCAAATCCCGCCAAACCTGCACAAAGGCCCAGAACACACTTTGATATGCGCATAAACGCACCGTCCTCTCTCTTGAACTACGACCTGGTGAGTCCGCCGACGTTTCCGGCGGGACACCCCCGTTTTGGAGGGACGTGCCCGCCGCCGTTCCGTGAGCAGCAAAAGCGAAGAAAAGAGCCACGGATTCTCGCGGACTTAGCAGATTCATAGAAAATTTAGAGGAAAATCCGCCCTGTAGCACGGACGGAAAGGAGGTCATTTAAGCGAAGACCCAGTTTCCTGAAACGTTCGGGTAGCTCGGGCGTTTTCTTCATCAGAGTCTGCGAAGGAGCGGGACATGAAACTCCGTTGAACAATAGCCGTGGTAGCGGCCCTAGCGATGGTCCCAGCCGAATGGAACGGCCGGGCGAGGCGAGCTCAGTCGCAACAGGCGCCGCCAGCCGCTACAGCGTCGGCATCCAAGGAACCCTCCAATCAGGAAATCAACGATGCCTTGGTGCAGCAGATTTCCAAGCAGATTGCGGGCCATGAGCAGGAGCCGTCAGGGCAGGTATTCAAGAATATCCAGGTGGATTTTCTGCAGAAGGTTCCAGCCGGGCGGCTGCTCCTGATTATGAACCAGGGATACAGCCGCGCGTTGGGGGTGAATTGCAAGCATTGCCATGCGGCGGATGATTTCTCGAAGGACGACAAGCGTCCCAAGCGCTGCGCTCGCGATATGGCACTGATGCATTTTTCGCGTCCAGGGCATAAGCTGGGAGGACGCCGCAAAAGTCAAAGAGGCTGAGAAGACCGGTGGGCAGCAGGCGGGTTTAAGGGTTTTGCTGAAAATCCTTTCAAAAAACAGCGCCAGCCGACTTTGTCTGATTAAGCACCTGAACGCTCCGAAACCACGGACCTAGCATTTTTCTCTATACAATGCGTTCATGTGTTCGGTTTCTCTCTGGTCACAAATCAAAGGGATTCCTCACAGGATTATTGCCAGGTTTCTTGCGCATCGACGGAAAATTCTAGCAATCGTCGTTCTCCTGGTTGTCGTCTCTTCCGTCTTTGTCGCCGGGTACTTTGGCCACCGCGCACCCCAGATGGACCAGGATGAGGCCCAAGGGTTCTTGGGTACAGAAACAACTGTACCTGGACAGGTTCCAGCATATGTGAAGTACTACAGAGTGGTACTCGAATCTATCGATGAAACATATCAGACGGCTCACTTGCGAGCCGACCTTCGGTACGTATCGGGAACAGACCCGAACCTGCTAATTCGAGCGCCACTGTTTACGTTCATTGATGAATCACCTGAGACCCACGAAATCCGTAAGAACTATTCTGCCCCCGTTCAGGTATTTTTTAGTCCGTTTGAGATTTCTGACGCCACGAACGAATTCTCTGTCGGGGTTTTCGGACCACGCGGGTGGACGAATAATGTTCCATTAAGGCATCCTCCTGCTTCCTTTTCCGAATCTGTTCCCAAGTCTACTCAGGCAGACATTCGACTCTTGGGAGACCCATGGCTTTATCCATTTGACAAATATGTCGTTGCCGCTCAAATCAAACTTACGATTGTCGCAACACCCGACTGGAACCAGTATTTCAGAATTCCGGACGACCGTTACACGGTTTTGCCCAAAACACCCAATCTCATGGTCAGAAACATAAAAGCAAACGACTTGGGTTACTGGGCCAAGTACTTTCAACAAGACCCGAAGGAATTCGCTCGACTCTACAGGCCTGACTTTTGGAAAGATGGCCGCATTCTCCTAGTGTTAGAACGTCCATTGTTTCCAAAGCTTTTCGCCGTGTTCTTCGGTATTCTTGCGGTCGCTTGGATTCTGGTGGTCGCCAAGAGTGCGGACCCAAAACAGTTGACACTGAACGAGTTCGCTTATTTTCTAGCTATATGGGCGATTCGAGCGCCGTTGGCGGCAGGTGCACCGAAAGCTCCACTGCTGATGGACTATATAACAATGGGACTCTACGTCCTTCTCATCGGTGTTGCGCTGGCGAGATTCATCTGGGGATTCCGCAATCCGTGGCAACTTGAAGAAAAACTTCGCCAAGAATGAATGGCCTACCTCTTCCTTTCCCTGAGTCAATCACGGCGCAGATCACAGCACCTTTTTTGTCTTTGCCGAAGGGCACAAGCGACGCGGCTGGAGTTTGCTCCTTCTTTCCAGTCTTTGTCACAACAAGGCCAGCGCACGCCCAAGAGAAAGCAAAACTTGCCGCCCCCAAAATTTATGACAGCTTTCTGGCGGCGGAGTCCGAGCCTTCAATAATCAATCCAAGTAAGCCCAGAAGCAGACGTTTTTGAAAGGCGCTGCGCTCCATATAGCCGCGCTGATGGACTGTCTAGAGAGCGGTCGGAAAAACAAATCGATTTTACGTAGCAACGAGGAATGGACTGACCTCTACGAAAAGGTCGTGACTGATCCTGCGTTTCTGGTTCAAGAGTGGTCGAACCGAGAGGCCAAGAAATACGAACACAAGAGAACGTTCAAAGATACTCAAACGCTTGACAGAGCGGCTGAAATCCTTGCACTAGCAGCGTTCATAACACCGGGGAATTAGGGTCAGTACCTCGTGCGGATGGGCAAGTCCGGTAGGACCAATGCGGGATCTGCGATAACCACAAACCGAAAAACCTTGTCCCCGAAAGCACGGCCTCGCAATCACCTTTTTACTTGACTCGCACTTTTTGAGCGCGTATTGATTCTGAGTCTCCCAACATTGCCCACGCTCTCTGTCCCCCTGTGGGCCACATGACTCCGAGGAGGAAATAGCCATGGCGACTAAGATCTACGCGGCAACAAACCCAGCTTGGAGAATACTCCGCACGATTAACAACATGCTGCCGGAAGGGAATTTGCCTAGTCCAAGTTGGGCCCCTGGCCGACTCCCGAAGCAGCGAGAGCGTATGCCGATGGCCACAGGGGTTCCGAGGCGAACCGCGTCGCTATGCCCTGACTGCAATCGTGAAGCAGTTGAGGCGGTGCAGAGAGGTGAGATGGATGTCGAGGATTTCCGAGATAACCCCGGAATCATTGAAGCAGAGATATTGGAAGAAGGCGGGCGCATCCTCATGCGGAAGGCATGCGAGAAACATGGCCCGTTCGAGGACGCACTCTCCAGTCACCCGGATTTCTTTCGAAGGATGGAGCGCCTTTCCTTCGGAAGAGACTTCGAGTGCGCCGACGACTGCAACGTGCACGGTCACGGTCCAAACAGTATTCGCTCCGGCAGAGGGAGCTTCCTCATCGTCGATTTGACCAACCGATGCAACATGATGTGTTCGCCATGCTTCATGGACGCCAACGCCGCCAGCTACGTCCACGAATTGAGCATGGAAGACATAAAAGTAATTTTCAGCAACGCACGCTCGTTTAAGCCTCAGCGGGAAATCAACATTCTCTTTTCGGGAGGGGAACCAACCGTTTCGCCGATTTTCCTGGACGCCGTTCGCTACGCGAAAAGCGTCGGTTTCCATCGGCTTCACGTTGCGACAAACGGTATCGAGTTCGCCAAGACCAAGGACTTCGCTTTGCAGGCGCGGGAAGCTGGTTTGCACGGCGTCTACCTCCAATTGGACGGAGTTTCCGAAGACGACAACAAACATCGCGGACTGGGAAATTACATGGCGGTGAGGCGGCAAGCACTGGAGAATATTGCCGCCGCTGGAATGCGAACCACGCTTCAAGTCACCGTGGACAGTTGCCGGAACAGCGGCGGGCTTGGCGACATTGTCCGGTTCGCGATTCAGAATATAGACAAAATCCACGGAGTTGTTTTTCAGCCGATCATGTTTGCCGGCAGAGATGAGGGAGTATCCGCCGATGAGCGTTATGCCCGACGCTACCCTCTCACGCAGCTCGCTTTCGATTTGCAGGAGCAGACTTCCATTGGCTGGCAGCCAATGCGCGACTGGTTCCCTCTGTCGAGCTCTGGGGTCTTTGCTCATCTATCCGATGTTCTGAACCCGGAGGCAAAGCTAGGAAGCCTTTTCCAGGAAACGCATCCCAACCGTGGGATCTTCAGCGTCTTGCTGGTGGACACCTATCGCAAAGAGGCTGTCGCTGTGCCCGCCTTTTTCGACTTGGAACAATTCATGCGGGACATCCTAGAAATAACAGACTCCGGGAGGGGACCGGCAGCAACAAAGGCGCTTCTTTGGCTCTCGATGCTTCGCAATTTCGACAAGGAGCAAGCGCCCTCAGGTTTCGGGCTAGCACAGCTTCGGAGTTTGTTTGAGGACAGCCTCTATCGCGTCGCCGGCAGCAGTGAGGGTTGGTCTCAGAAAGCCTATTCCTACGACGGGCGCTGGAGACTCATGATCCTCAACGGTATGTGGTTTCAGGACGCCTTCAATTACGACTTCGCGGGAATCTGCAATTCCACGACTCCAGTGGCACTGACTCAGGGCGAAATCAGCTTTTGCGCGTATTACGGCGGCGGTTGGCGGAAAGTCGTCGAGCATCAAAGCCGAAGTGTAAAGCTGGCCGAATGGCACAGGACGCGTGGTCGGCATGAAATCTATGCCAGCGGCAAAAAAGTTGACCTTGGGCGGCCAGCAAACACCCCAGATTTGAAGTTGCTTCAGATTGAACCCGAATGCGGGTTGTCTTGGCGAAAGTAAAGGGACAAAACACCTTCGGGGATACGGAGTGTTCGAATGGCAAACCCAGCAAAACAATTGTTACTGAAGGGCGAATGCGACGTATGCGCTCTGGATCCTGTCTGCAGACGCGTCGGGATCGCGTGCTTGTAAGTGCGTGGAGGCCCGCGCGGCTGCGCAGAAGACCACATATTGCCGGCCTGCCTGCTCGTAAACTGCTGGCATTCCCTCTAGTGCGGCATCGACTGTGGCTTCCCACAACACCATACCGGTTGCGGAATCCAGCGCTCTTACTTTGCGGTCACGCGTGCCGGTGAAAATGAGGCCGCCGGCGGTGACGACCGGGTTCACCTTTGGGAAGTGGGAACCTGTGTCGGTAATGCCCCGCGCCGCAAGCTCGGGGACTTCGCCCAAGGGGATCTGCCAGCGAATTTCACCGGAATTGAGGTCGTACGCGGTCAAAGTAGTCCAGGGCGGCGCAATCACAGAGAGGCCACTGTTTGCGAACATAAATCCAAAGCCGCTCTTGTAATGCGCCGCCGAGAGATTGGCGATTCCAGCATTGGATGGAAGCTGCGGTGAGTCAGTTTTCGAAAGGGGATCTGCCAGGGAAAGTTTTAGCATTGCCGGCAGATCCTTCGAGATGACGTAAAGGTAACCGTGCCTGGGATCCACGGCAGAACCGCCGAAATTCGCGCCGCCGTTGTTCCCGGGCATCTCGATTGTGTCCTCGGTGCTCGGAGGTTCGAAAAGCCCACGGTTACGCGCCTTCAGAATCTGCGTTCGCAGGCGAACTCGCTCTTCCGGCTCAAGATATGGGCTCAGATCATCCACCGTGAACCTCTGCCGCGCGAAAGGTGCCGGCTTCGACGGAAAGGGCTGGGTCGGCCACGTCTCCTCTCCTGGCATATCGGACGTCGGAACTGCGCGTTCCTCAATAGGCCAAAGCGGCTTACCAGTGTCGCGATCGAAAACCCACACAAAGCCGACTTTGTTGACCTGGGCGACGACGTTAAGCAGCTTGCCGTCATGCCGAACCGTAGTCAGCATAGGCGTGCCAGCATTGTCGTAGTCCCAGACGTCGTGATGGACCATTTGGTAGTACCAAAGCAATTTGCCTGTGCGCGCATTGATCGCCAGCAGGCAGTTGCTGTATAGGTTTTTTCCTTTGCGGTTGGCACCATAGAAGTTGTATTTGGGGCTTGCAGTGGGCACGTAGACTACGCCGCGATTGGAATCGAGCGCCATACCGCTCCACGCATTTGCGCCACCAACCGTTTTCCAAGCGCCCTTTGGCCAGGTTTCATAGCCTGGTTCGCCTGGGTGGGGAATCGTATGAAAGCTCCAGACCAGCTTGCCTGTGCGGACGCTGTACGCTCGGATGTCGCCGGGGCCGGAGTCGTACTCCTCATTGGTCGCGGAGCCTAAGATCAATAGGTCTTCGAAGATGCGACCGGGATTGGTTGACTGCGCCAGCGTTAGCGTCTTCGGATCGCGCCCAAGCCCCTTGCGGAGGTCCGTGCTGCCACCCTCGCCGAAGTCAATGATGGTTTGTCCGGTCCGTGCGTCAATTGCCTGCAGATGGTTGTCGGCAGCAAAGAGCAGGCGCCGTTCAGAGCGACCCGCGCTTTCCCAGTAGTCGATGCCTCGGTTGGTTATCAGCGACGTCTTCGCTCCGGTCGGATGAATCCAGATTTCCTTTCCTGTAGCGGCGTCGAGGGCGACGATGCTATTGGTCCGGGCCATCACGTACATTACGTTGTCAACGACCACCGGATTGAACGCGTACGGCAGGTCGTCTCCAGTCTGATAGCTCCAGACCCTCTTCAGCTTTGCGACATTGCTGCGGTCAATTTGGTGTAGAGAAGAGTACTGCGCGCCATCCGCGGCACCGCCATAGGCACGCCAGGTTGAATGTGTGTCTAAGAGTTCGCCATTGCTATGCTGACCGAATGCGCGCACATCGCGGGACTTACTGTTCTGAGCTGGCGTCACATTTGTAAGGACCAGAACAACACAGGA
>Ga0126376_10001793_pt1 | contig 11820 bp, 24 predicted proteins | sample PanSoiMetPlot_15_FD_92760 | JGI IMG/M metagenome (GOLD analysis project Ga0126376, IMG submission 92760) | Tropical forest soil microbial communities from Panama - MetaG Plot_15 | ecosystem: Environmental > Terrestrial > Soil > Tropical forest > Bulk soil | place: Panama | collected 2016-02-17
CCGCACAGCAGTGTGCCGGGCGTGCTAACCGCACTGCACACATTCACGGAGTCACGCCCCTGACTCACGGACGTCGCACCTTCTCGAGCAGCTCGTCCCAGCGCGGCCGCTGGTACCAGGCCAGCAGCGCCAGCAGCACGTCCAAAACCTGCGCCACGTGCTGCCGCTCGCGGTGCTCCTGCTCGGTCATCCAGACTGCTCCGGTTCGGACGGTTTTTCGCGGTGCAAACCGGCTTCCCAGAAGTGCAAAAACTGCTCGTGTTCCAGGTCCCGTTTTGTCACGATTTCGACGAGTTTTCCGCGGTCCATGCGGGTGATCTCCTCGTGGCAGACCCAGCACACGCTCGCGAGGTCGAAGAGCGGCTCATTGCGCCAGTGTCGGTAACTCAGGTGGTGCACCTGCGTCGCCTTCTGGGTGCAGCGCTCCAGACGTGCCTGACACTGGTATTTGTCGCGCTGCAGGACGGCCGAGCGCCGCTCCTCCCAGGCCGCTGAAGCGAGGTAGCGAGCGTGCTGCTCGAGCCACTCCGCGGTGGGCTGATTCTGCGCTGGAACGGCCTGATTTTCAGCCACGAAAACCGCTCAAATCTTCGGGCTCAGGACGGATTTTGTGGCGTGGCGAGTCCAGGTGCTCGCTATAGCTGCACGTGAAAATTTCTGGGCAGAGCGGGCATTGCTGAGCGCCGTTGGGCAGGCGCTCGACCTGTTGGCGCGGGCCGTACATGGTCGTGATTGCATCTTGCGCGGAGCTCGTGGGGAGGGGTGGGGCGCGCCGAGCCGAAGGCTCATCGGGCGCGGCCCCGTTGGGGAAGGGGTAGGGGTTAGGGAGAGACGATTTGAGCGCTACGCGCTCATCGTCTCCGGGACCGGGACCGGGCGCGCGAGGAATCCCGCTGGAATCGTCGCCGGATTCCGGGGGGATTCCGGCCGGAATCCGGCCATTCTTCCGGCCTGTTTTCCGGTCTCGGTCGTCGGCTTGCTCGGCCGCAATCTGGGCTTTCGAACGGTTCCAGTCCGTGTAGTCGTGCAGCTGGTAGCCGCCCTCGACCGGCTCGTACAGCCGTGCCCCATCCAGCTCTGCCACGCCACGACTGAGCTTCGCCGGCCACGCCCCATCCGGAATGAATCCGTCCGACCGGGTGTAGTCGCAGTAACTGATGGACCAGGCGTGCAAGGCCATGCCCACCGGAGTCAATCGCAGAATTTTCGGATGCGCGTGCCAGCCCGTATCCAGACGCGCCATCATCCCGCTCCGTTAGCCGGCCGCCCGCAACACGTCGAACCCGTCGCCGAGTAGACGTCTGGCCAGCGCCACCCTATCCGCGTACACCTCCTCGAGCGCGCGTTCCGCGTTCGGGATACTGAAGCGCAGCATCAGCCGCGCGTCGTCGCCCACCGACGCGCGCAGCTTGACTTTCAATTCGTAGACGACGGGCTTGCCCGAATCATCGACGTGTCCTTTCAATATGGGAACGCGAATAGTGATCTCCGAGGGCAGGTCCACCGTGCCACCGCGCGCGCTGATGCCCTTGTCGTCGGTGTAGGTGACGCTGGTGCTGCCGTCTGGTTTGAGCTCGGTCTGCGCGCTCTTGTTGACGGTGGTCCGCAGCGTGCGCAGCATGGCCATCAACTCGCCAGCGGCCGGCTCCACGATCTCCGCGCCGCGGTCCTCGAGCGCCTCGATCGCCACGCGCTGTGACCGTCCACGCCCGTCCGCCAGCTGCGCCCAGGCCGCGAACTCGGGTGCCGGGACGAACGGCATTTTTGCCAGCCATTGCGAACGACCGGGCGCCTCGGCCACGTGATAGTCCAGTACCGCGGTCAGCCCCGCAGCGTTCCACGTCACCAGCGGCGGAAAGTCCGGCGCAGTCGAGAAGCGCGACACGTAGTGCGTCCAGCTCTCGACATCGCCGAAGCATTCGGTGGTCTTGACCGGCGACACGTGCTCCTCGAGCTCCCACGGCTTCAGGACCTGCACCAGGTCCTCATGCACCCACAGTGCGCCGGTGGCCGCGTCGCGAACCGAGGCCTCGATCTGGACCGCGTAGTCGTTGTCGTCTTTGCTCGGCAGCGTGTCCGCCATCAGTTGGCCTCCCGCACGGCCTGGCCCTCATCCGGTGGCCGGCGCACGTTCGAATCCTCCTCCAGCACGCGGAACTCCAGCTGCTGCTGGCGCGGGTCGTGGCGGTGGAACTCGCCGTCGCCGACGAACAGGATCGCGCCGCGCGGGTCACGTTTGGGCGGCGTGCGTTTGATCTCTTCGGCGACCAGCACGGACGTCTCACCGGGCGTCGCCTGCGCCAGTCGCAGCGTGAGCGTCACCGTCCCCTTGCGCCCAGTGGTGATGACGTCCTCGGCGACGTCGACCAGCGCTTCACACAGTTCGTCGAACAGCTTGCCGCGCGCGAGGGTTTGCAGCGTTCCCAGGGCATCCACAGTGCGTTACTCCTTGCGTCTCGGTCTGTCTCTGCATGTCCGCCAATGATTCGTTCCGGTCCTGGTGCCATCAGGTTTGATGTCGAAGGGTGTGCGTCGCTGATTGACAGCACTCCATCCCCACCAGATGTCCGCTCGACACAGCGGTTGTCCGCATTTCCGAGCCGGCGCGGCGCTGGGTAACAGCAGCTCACGCGCGTCGTCGGGATACTTTTCCCAGGCACGCTCGCGTTCCGTCAGCTGCTCCGTCACGTCGACGTCTCCGCGTGACACGCACACTCGCAGGCGACTTTGGGTCGGCCCTCGCCGCGGCGGCCGTAGCAGAACCAGTGGCGATAGCTGCGACAGTGCGCGCTGTAGGGCAGGCTGCGCCGTTTCGCCCAGCGCTGGCGGTCCACCACACGTCGCTGCTCCAGGCTCCGAACCACGTCTACAGCAGGCCCTCTTCTTTGCGCTGGCGATCGATCTCGGCGAGCTCCAGGGCGCGCGCGATACGCGTTTCCAGCTCCAGGTTGGCCGCCTCGACCACGTCCTCCGCCCTGCCCAGCGCCAGCGGTTCGAACCCAGCGATGCCCAGCTCTTTTGCCCGCGCGACGAGCTGTCGATTGCGCTGATACTTGCCGATGAGCGGGTTGTCGCCGGAGGGTGCGGACGACGGAGGGGCATGGTCTCCAGCCGCCGCACCCGGGGAAGACGGCCCAGGCTGGGGAGCAACCTGCGCCTCGGTGCGATCGGAGAGCACTTCGCCGGTGACCGTGTCGACCAGGCGACCGGAGGGCAATTCGTAGGGCGAGCTGTCCTCGTCGGCGCCGAAAATCTCGGTGTACCGCTCGGCGAGCCGCGGCTGCTCCTGGCGCCAGTCCTCGTCGATGCGCGCGAGCTCGAGCTCGTTGGTCTCCAGCGAGAACTGGCGTTTGAGCGCGAGCGCCTCGGCCGTCTTGGCCAGCATGTGCGGGCCCATCTTTTCCCAGAACGGCGCCAGCACCTTGCGACCGGTCTTGTTGCCTCGCGCGTCGTACTCGTCCTGGGTCTGGACAAATTCGCGCCAGGTAGCCACGCTCCACGTTGGCTCTGGAAAACCCTGCTGGCGGATGCCCACGCGCGCCGCGGCAGGCGGCTTTTCCAAGAGCCACACGTCCAGCCATTCCTTGCCGTCGGCGGTCCACTGCGGGCCCACCTGCTGAAACCGCTTGCGCGAGCGCTGGGCCACCAGGCGCAGCCCGTCGATCGAGATCTGCGGCGTCATGACCTCCTTGCGCAGCTTCGAGTCCCAGCGTTTGATGTAGTAGATCTGCGCGGGCTTGGCGAGCGGATCCAGGTGCGTGCGCTGGTAGATCAGCGCGATGTGCTCCAGCTCCGCATCGGTCATCGGTTCGCGCCAGCCGCGGCCGAGCTGCTCCTTGAGCACCGCGATGCGGTCGGCGCCGAACACGTTGCGCGCCAGACCAATTGGGGCCGCGTGGTCGATGGCTTGGGTCATTTGATAAAGCCTCCTCTCATGCCAGTCCCACCAGCGCCGGTTGGAGCAGCGCCTCGTACCGGACGACCTGGTCGTGCAACTCCTGGAGCTCCGCACACCAACGCTCGAGATTCTGTTCGAGAGGGTCGCCCTCATCGAAGTGGAGATTGGCAAGCGCTTCGTCGAAGAACATCAGCAGTGACATCGCCTCGCCGCGGTCGAGGCGCCAGGTGATCTCGTCCATCAGCAACCCGAGACCACCCACTGCGCACGCCGGCCAAGCGCCAGGTCGTGGCTCGCGACCGCCCGGGCTTGTTCGGGATTCCACGGGCTCCAGTCGTGGTGCCCCATCTCCGCGGCGTGTGCGGCGAACGTCGACGGCATAAATTGCAGGACACCCACCGCCCCGCTCCCGCGCGCGTTGGGCACATTGCGGCCCCCAGATTCTTTCGCCTCAAGGCACGCCACGCGCGCGTCGAGCGGGGTTGTCCTCGGAGGTGGCGGCGGCGGAACGCTTCGCTCGAGCAGGCCCTCCGCGCGCGCGTACACCCACGGGTCGACGCCCACCGTGTTGGCCGCGCCCGCCAGCTCGACCGGATCGACGCCGGCCGCGCGTGCCGCCGTCTCCACGTCCGTCTTCGGGTCCTCGGCATGCAGCTGCAGCGCGGCCGCGCCAAAGACGCCCAGCACGATCCCGAACGCCACCAGCGCCACGTTGCGCGCCATCAGGACACTTCCCCGGTCCTGCGGAGATCCGCTTGTATCGCATCGAGCACCATCCGAAGTGGAGCGTTCCATCCTGTGGCGCCGACGTGTCCGCCAAGCAAAAGGACGGCTTTCTCTAGCCGCACGATGCGAAGGTCGAGCAACGTGACCGCGGCAGTCATGCCCAGCACCGCATCATCCAACTCCGCCATCTAGCCAGCCCTCGTCCCGCGCCACTCCCGACGATACGGGTCATAGTGGTGCAGCCCGTAGCTCACGTCGCCGTTGCTGGCGTGAATGGTCAGGATGCCGTCGCCATAGCTGGCGTAGCGCCCGTCGACGTGTTCGGCAAGGAAGCGGTCCGCGACAATGATCTCCTGCGGAGCGTCAAGGATGTCGACCGTCTGGCCGTCTGGAGTCATCGCCATGAGCATGACCGGGCGCGCCATCAGTCGAGACTCCGGATCACGATCACCAACACCAGCGCCACCAGTGCGCCGAACACCAGCAGCACGTGGAAGTGCTCGTCGCTCATCCTTGACCTTCCCAGGCGTGCTCGTTGCTGATCTCGGTCTGGTAGGTGCGACGGTCGCCCGTGAACCAGTGAAAGCGCTGGTAGTCGAACTGCGCCAGGCCTTTGCCGACGTGTTCGCGGTGAGCATCGCCATCATCCAGCGAGCAGCGCGTGTGTAGCCCGCTCGTCTCGGAAGGTGGCGTCGGTAGACCCGGATACCAGCCCAGGCTAATCGCACTCCGACAACGCTCAGCCATCAGTCCAGGCACCCCGCGCACGGCACCTCGTCGGCGCAGTCGCAGCGCGCCGTCTGCACGTGCGCGCAGTCGCCATCGGGCTGCGCGTCCCAACAAGGGATCCGCCGCCCGCGCTGATAGTGCCGCTCGCATACGTGGGCGATGACCTCGGGCTGCCGGTCGAACATGATGTGCCACGTCCCGACGACCAGCGACATGCTGCTCACAGCGGCACATCCACATCGTCGTCATCGTCGTCGTCATCGCTCGAGACGCCGACGCCCGCGAGTTCGCGCTCACGTTGGTACTCGGCCTGGCGCTCCAGCCGCTCAGCTTCGTACTTCGCGCGGCGCTCCAAGTCCTCCTGTTTGCGACGCTCGAGCATGACCGTCTCGCAGGCCTCGTGGTAGTAGCCGTCGTTGTCGTCGCCCAGCGGCTGCTTGCACTCGTTGCACAACCGCGGGCGTGGGTTCGCCTTGCGCCGTATGACCAGCGTCCGCGAGTTGCTCAGGGTGTGGGAAATCTGCGCACGCGCCTGCCAGAGCAGTTTTTGCGTGCAGTCGAGCGCGTCGTCCTCCGCGCCCAGCTCGGCGGAGTACTCCACCTGGGCGCGCTCCGAGCCGTAGTCGTTGTCGCCAAGGCGTTGCTCGAGCGCGATGCTCACGCGGGTAACACGCATCTAGGATTTCCTCCACCGCAGCACGCGCTGCACCTCGGGCCAATCGCGGGCGCGCCAGCAGAAGTAGTCCACCCCGGGGCAGCGCTCGAGGCCGTCCTTCCAGGCCTCCTGGGCCAGCGGCAGGCGCTTCGGCGCGTCGTCGGCCTTGCACTCGATGAACACCACGCGGCCGTCCTCGGGACGGACGAGGACCAGGTCGGGAAACCCCGCGGCCGAGTGCTGGCTGTTGTGGGTGTGGTAGATCAGCTGAAACCGCTGCAGGCGCGCGTACTCGACGACGCGCTGCAGAAAACTCGACTCGCGTTCGACGGGCAGAAAACGCCGCGCCTGACCGCGCGTGAGCGGATACGCCAGCCCACGCCGCAGCGCCAACGCACTCATGCCTCACGCTCCAGGAGCGTGAGGCGTCCGTCACCGTTGCGGCCGCAGCGTCGCCATCCGGCCTTGAGAAAGCAATAGCCGGGATTCGACGAGCGCACCTTGGCGTCGGCTACATAGGTGAAGTGCCGCGCGCCCGGCCAGCGCAGATCGGCGAGCTGGTCGGCTTCGCGAATCAAGTCGCTCGAGAGTCCGGCACCTTCGTTGCGAAAGACCGTGCAGCACACGCCTGTTTGGCCGTCGAGACGCCTGATGGTGTTGCGCTGCCAGGCGAATACTGCGCGCCCACACGCCGTCAGCAACACCAAGGTTTCGCCGGGTCCCATGAACTCGGTGCAGCCCGCGGCACGCCAGCGCCAGTTCTTCTCCGCCGAGTAGTGGCGCCGCCACAGGCCATACGCACGTGGATCGTTGCGTCGCACGCTGAGCCAATGGCCCTCGACAAATGCGCTCATCGGACCCACCTGAACCAGCGCGCGCACGCCGCGCCGAAGCACACGCTGGCGAGACACCAGGCGAGCAGCGCCCACGCCCAGCCCGAGAACAACTCGAACATCACGGCGCGGGCACCTCGTCGGACCAGTACACGCTGGGCCGTTCGTGGTCGCCGGCGTCCAGGCCCAGCAAGCGCTCCAGGACCTTGACCGCGCGCTGGGTCGGCCGACTTTCGAGCGCCGTCGTCAGCGTCGTCGAGGCGCGCAGGGCCTCCTCGGCGCCGAACCGCTGACCGTCGCGGTAGCCCTGGTCGTAGGCCGCATCGCGCACCTTGGCCAGCAGCGCCTGCTCGCGATCGCTGAGCGCGTGCCAGCCGTTACCGTCCAGCCAGTCGATCGCGACGTCGTCCGTCGTCACGCGACCTCGGCCACCGGCTCCGACTCGCCGCGACCCTCAGTTTTACCCAATTCGGTGAACAGATCGCCCTTGAGAAGCCAGACCAACAGGCCGCGCGCCGTGATGTGTTCTTCCTTAGCCCTGGCCTCCAGGCGCGCGTTGATGGAGTCGGGCACCTCCAGGACGTATTTCATGACGGCTAGTCTGAAACGCCCGACACATGCTGTGGTTCAAAGTCTCAACGACCTATGACTTTGGTCGAAAAACCGGCACCCACTCAGACAAGCTTCTTGCGGTGCTGCGCATAGAGCTTCTTTATCGTCCAGGTCAGGCTGTGGTTTTCGAGCATGTCGTTCTCCCGGAGACGATTCGCCAGTGTGCCCTTGCTGATTGGTTGTGGCATGCGCTCGGCGACCTGCTCGGGTGTCACGTTCGGCCACCACTCATCGGCTAACTCCTGCAGCGTGCCATGCAGATCGTGTTTGAAGACCTGCGGATCGGCGTAATACAGGGGGCCGCGATGCGTGTGATGACCGTTGTCATCGTCCGCGCCGCCGCCGTCGCCACCCCCATGCCCTCCGCCTCCGTTTCCGCCGCCACCGCCGCCGTGGGCAGCATCACCATGCCGAACTTGCTCCTCGAGCAGCGCGACCCGTTTCTGAAGGCGCTCAAACTCAACCTTCAGCTCATCGCTCGTGCCGCCCTCCATCACAACGCGCTCGCGCAATTCGCCAGCGCGCTCGCGCAGCGCGTGGATCAGCGCCGCGGGCAGCTGCGGGACCGTCGTCCGTTTGAGTTCAACGAGCGGCCGCCCCTTGACACGCATAAGGTCGGCATCGTTACCACCCTCGACCGGTGGATCCTCGACCACCCAAGGCAGGAGCGCTGGCTGGCTGCTGATGTCGTCGACCACCCACAGGTAGCGCTGCGGAACGTCTACAGAGGCGTCTTGAAGTGTCTGCCGCTCAGATCCCATGTGCTTCCCCTTCGGATTCCTTCAAGCGATGATGTCCCGCGGCCTCTGCCCCCGCGGAACAAAATCATCACTTTGTACGGATTGCCGGCGTCGAACGGATGTCCGGCCGTACAACTTAGAAAATCCTCGGGGTCCCGACAATCGGCCGCGTGGCGAATTGACAAAGCCTCCAACATGAACTATACGCTAGCCACACGCTAGTCAAACCTGAACATCACGTCGCGGTCATGTTGGGGCCACGATCATCTAGTGTCGTGATGACGTCGCGTGAGCCCGGAACAGTCGAGGTGCCCGCCTTGCGACACTACCGACGGCAAGCAGCACTGACGCAGACAGCCTTGGCCGACAAGGCTGGGGTCGGCCGCAGCACGGTCATCAACGCGGAAAACGGTCAACGCGTGCGCCTGTCGTCAGTTTTCGAATTCGCACGCGTCTTGAAGGTCGCACCTCGGCTACTAATGCAGCCGGCGCCGACCGAGTAAAAGCCGGCAACGGATCAAAGTCCAGCGTCATCCGGACTTTGAACCTACGGCGGGCGAAGCCACTGCAGACTGGGTGGCGTGCCAGACAAGCCGATCCGCCAGGACCTGCTCGACGAGTTGGCTAGACTATTCGCTGACGAGGTGCGCGCAACTCTCAAGCGTCGCGCAGAAGAAGCCGCCGCGCGCCTTCAGGCTGAGAGCACGCCGGCTAACGTGCACAACGACCCTAGGTAACTGGCATATGCGCGTCCAGATATGTCCGCTGCCACAGTTCGTTGTTCTGTAGCTTCGAACACGAGTCGCGAACGGTCCGCGCCCTCCGGCAACTTCGCTCTAGGGTTCGGGATGCGTCCAAACGGCGCGTCGTCGGTGACGCGCGCCTCATCGATCAGCCGCGCGGTGTAGGACCGTAAGCGCCAGGAACGACCGGCGCCCACACCTACCGTCTCAATATGCACCTTCGCGAACAGCATGCTGTAGACACGTCCCTGACGCTCGCGGGGCATGCTGTCTAGGATGCCGAGCGGGTTGGCAAGCAGGATGTCACAGGTTGCCGCGAGTTGCTCATCGCTCAAGCGAGCGTCTTCTTCTTCGACGATTTTCGCGCGCAGGGCTTCGATCTCAGTCTCTGTTTCAGCCATCTTTTCCTTGATGCGATTGATCATGCTCTTGGGCGTCGATTCATCGAAAATCGAGTCGAGTGCCGATTGCGCCCGCTCCTCAAGAAACGCGAGTCGCTGCGCCGTAGGTGACGCCGTGCGCTCAAGCAGGTGGTTGCGCGCGCGCTCTGCGAGGCCCTGCGCGTCCGCCAACGTGCGCGGCAGCTCATTGCGCAGGATCTGGAGCACGACATTGTCAGTGAGGATTTGCGGCTGGCTGCATGCCACGGCGCCGCGACCCTTCCCGGAGCCGAGGGCCGAGCAGGCGTAGTGTCCGGGACCGTGACCAATCATGCGCGAGCCGCAGTTGATGCACTCAAGTACCCCCGCGAGTGGATGTTTGTACCCACCCTTCATGGTCCGGGCCTGGGCAGGACGGTCGAACTTGCGGCGCCACATGCGGACGCGGGCAGCGTCCCAATAAGCGAGCTCAGGGACATATTGCTCGAAATCCTTGGCCCTGCCATCGGAGTCGAGCCCGAACTTGTCCCAGACCGTTGATCGTTCTTTGAGCCGTGCGCCGAAGCTGAACACGCCGACGTAGATCGTGTTGCGCAGGATGTAGCGGAGACCGAACTTATGCCAGCGCGTGCTGTCACCACCGCGGCCACGGAAGGCTGGTCGTGCAGGACCCATGGTGTTGAGCCGGTGGACAGCTTCGCTCAGCGTGTCGCATTCATCGAAGGCGCGCGCGAGCGCGTCGATCACAACTTGGTGATCGGGATTCTTGGCGACATGGCTTTTGTCGTGCTCGTCTTCGACGTTCATATAGCCGAGTGGAGTTTTCATGTAGTGCGGCTCCCGCTCTAGCTTCTTGAAGATGCCGCTCCACAGGGTGTTGCGGATATTGCGCCAATCCAGACCCGCAATGAAACACTGGAACTGGAACTGCATCAGGTCGTCGTCGAGACGGAGGTTGTACTCGCGGTCCCAAGTATGAAACTGGCCGTGTGCCTCGACGATGCGCCGTGCGATCGTGCCGCCATCGATGCCGAACTCGTCACGGGTCAAGCGTTTGAAGTCGAAGGCTGCGATGCCCTGGATCACGCCGGCCGTCATGTCGTCGAGCATCTGCATCGCGATCTTGCGCTTGGTCAGGTCGGACCCCGACGTGCCCTGCTCGTCGTAGTAGCGCACGGTGTGGCCCCGCTGCTCGATCCGCGGGCCCAGGTCGTACTGCAGTTCTGAGCGGTAATTCCCGACCTGTATAGCAGTCGAGTTGCGGATGAGGACGCCGATGATGGCCATCAGCCCCAGCCCACCATCAGGAGGAGTGCTCCTAGACACTCAGAACTGTCTTCAACTCGGTCGTCGCTTACACTCGTCATTGCAGATCAGTCCTTTCAACCAATCGGGTCTGCCGGCCCCGGCTGCGTCCTGGCAGCGCGGGGCATTTCTATGTCGTGAGCGCGGGTGGCGTGACGCCGAGCGCCTTGGCCAGTCTACGCAAGGTCGACGGATGCACCGCGCGACCACGCTCCATGTTCAGGACGGTGGCGCGCGAAACGCCGGCCTTTTCGGCCAGGTCTTCTTGGGAAAGTGCCTTCTGCTGGCGAAGCAGCCGGACCCGATAGGCTATCGCGTGAGTGTCTAACACATGTCCATTATATGTTGCTCTCATGTAGGTGTTGCCACTATAATGGACGCGTGACACAAAGAGAGCAGGCCAGCGGTTACGACGCCGACCTGCTCGTGTCAAACACCCTGCTTGAGAGGGCATCCGACATGTCAACCGTACTCGTTTCCGACACGGACCCGCGCGGCCCGAAGGCCGTCGCACTCGCCGCCGACGCGGGCCAGTGGCTGCGCTGCCGCACCCGCGACGGTCGCAAAGCCTACGGCGTGCCCGCGAGCAAGCCAGGTCGCTACTACCTGACCACCCGCCGCTCGTGCGATTGCCCTGACTTTGAGTTCGGCCGCGGCCGAGACTGCAAACACGTGCTCGCCGTGGAGCTCCACTGCCGGCTCATGGAGGAGCAGGCGGCGTGAACGACGAGACGATGCCAGCGTGCATCTACTGCACCGGCGAAGGCCACTGGAGCCAGGACTGCCCGAACCTCGCCCTGTGCGGCCCGCTCTGCGGTGCTACCGCCTCACGCGACCGGGTGTGCGCGGCGCCGGCCTCCCACACCGGCGCCCATGTCTTCGTGCTGAAGACCGAGCGAGAAGACTGATGCCAACCCCGCTCCAGCTCACGAGCGCCGCCGGTCAGTTCTTCGCCTGGAAACATCACCACCCCCACGAGTCCGAGGATCCCGCCAGCGTGTGGGGGGCCGCCTGGCGCGCCGGCGGCCGCGCGGCCTTGCAGGACAGTGCCCGCCTGGTCGACCTGGTGCCCGTGCTGCGCGAGCTGCTGTGCCTGCTCGAGGACGGCCGCGTCGAAGACGTGCTTCGACGCACCGACCGCCGGCCAGCCCCGGTGTGGGAAGACGAAACGGAGGTCGCGTTTTAGCCATGGCCTTGCA
>Ga0126376_10001794_pt1 | contig 11818 bp, 10 predicted proteins | sample PanSoiMetPlot_15_FD_92760 | JGI IMG/M metagenome (GOLD analysis project Ga0126376, IMG submission 92760) | Tropical forest soil microbial communities from Panama - MetaG Plot_15 | ecosystem: Environmental > Terrestrial > Soil > Tropical forest > Bulk soil | place: Panama | collected 2016-02-17
CGGGGATCGATGCGTTGGCGGCTGCGAAGTAGACCGGAATAGCCGACGCCGCGTAGGTGTTTCGAACGAGCGGCCGTCCGGCGGCTCGAGAGCTTTGCTAACCCAAAAGGAGGGGTCATGAAGAGAACCGGAGCATCCCTAGTCGTGGTCGCCGCCGCGTGTGCCGCGGCGACGCTGGTGCACGCCCAGACCGGGCCCACGCCTTACGGGCCCACGATCAACCTCGACAGCGCCAAGAAGGTGGCTGCGGCGTCTGCCGCCGAGGCGCGAAAGAACAACTGGCCGGTCGTGATCGCGGTCGTCGACACCCACGGCGAGCTCGTCTATCTCGAGCGACTCGACAACACCCAGGTCGCGAGCATTAAGATCGCCGAGGGCAAAGCGCGCACGGCGGCGCGGTTCAAGCGGCCGAGCAAGGCGCTGCAGGACGCGCTCGCAGGCGGCGGCGCCGGCATGCGGATCCTCGCGCTCGAGGGAGCCGTCGCGGTCGAAGGCGGTGTCCCGCTCATGGCGAACGGTGCGATCATCGGCGCGGTCGGCGTCTCGGGCGTCACCTCCGAGCAGGATGCCCAGGTGGCGGCCGCCGGAGCCGCGGCCATGAAGTAGCCGCGCCCGCGGGCACTGAAGAGGGGGCCGGCTGGCCCCTTTTTCATTTGTGGCTTAAGGTTGGTGCTCGACCGTGTCGCAGGAGGTTCCCATGTCGACCGCCTTCCGCATCGAGCGCGACACCTTCGGCGAGATCGAGGTGCCCGCGGCTCACCTCTGGGGCGCGCAGACCCAGCGATCGCTCGAGCACTTCCGCATCTCCGGCGAGCGCATGCCGACCGAGCTCCTGCGTGCGCTCGCGCTCGTGAAGCGGGCGTGCGCGGCGGTCAACCGCGCGCTCGGCGCACTCGACCCCGCCAAGGCGGACGCGATCATCGCCGCCGCCGAGGAAGTGATCGACGGCCGCCACGACGCGGAGTTCCCGCTCGTCGTCTGGCAGACCGGCTCGGGCACCCAGACCAACATGAACATGAACGAGGTGCTCGCGAACCGCGCCTCGGAGCTGATGGGCGGGGAGCGGGGCATGAAGCGGCGCGTGCACCCCAACGACGACGTCAATCGCTCCCAGTCGTCGAACGACGTCTTCCCCACCGCCATGAGCGTCGCCGCCGTCGAGGCGCTGGTCCATCGACTCCTGCCGGGCGTCAAGGCGCTGCGCGGCACTCTCGCTGGAAAGGCGGCCGAGTTCGCCGGGATCGTCAAGATCGGGCGCACGCACCTCCAGGACGCGACCCCGCTCACCCTCGGGCAGGAGTTCTCGGGCTATGCCTCGCAGCTCGACCACGGCATTGCGCACGTCGAGGCGTCGCTCGGGCACCTGCGCGAGCTCGCGATCGGCGGCACCGCGGTCGGCACCGGCCTGAACGCGCCGCCCGACTTCGGCGAGCGCGTCGCCGCCGAGCTCGCGCGGCTCACCGGCCTCGCGTTCGTCTCGGCGCCGAACAAGTTCGAGGCGCTCGCGGCGCACGACGCGCTCGTGAACGCCCACGGCGCGCTGAAGACGGTGGCCGCGTCGCTGACGAAGATCGCGAACGACGTCCGCTGGCTCGCCTCCGGCCCGCGCTCGGGCCTCGGCGAGATCTCGATCCCCGAGAACGAGCCGGGCAGCTCGATCATGCCGGGCAAAGTGAACCCGACGCAGAGCGAAGCGCTGACGATGGCCTGCGCGCAGGTGCTCGGGAACGACGTCGCGGTCAACGTCGGCGGCGCGAGCGGCAACTTCGAGCTGAACGTCTACAAGCCGGTGATCATCCACAACTTCCTGCAGAGCGTGCGGCTGCTCGGCGACGGCGCGGCGAGCTTCGACGAGCACTGCGCGCGGGGGATCGAGCCGAATCGCGAGCGGATCGCGGAGCTGGTCGAGCGGTCGCTGATGCTCGTCACCGCGCTCGCCCCGCGGATCGGCTACGACCGCGCGGCGGAGATCGCCAAGCACGCGCACCGCGAAGGGGCGACCCTGCGCGAAGCCGCGCTCGCGCTCGGCCACGTGTCGGCTGAAGAGTACGACGAGGTCGTTCGCGCTGAGGACATGGTCGGACCGAAGATGCCTTGAGCGCGTTGTCATGCCGCGAGAGGGTCCGATCGTCTAGAATCCGCCGGCTCGAGGTGGAAATCGAAGTCATGCCGCGCGGAAAGCGATCGCAGATCAACGGAAAACGGGTAAATGGCCACGGAGTCGACACGCGGGAGGCGTCCAAACGCAAGGCGCTCTACGTCGTACGACGCTCGGAGATCCACGGCCGCGGCGTGTTCGCGGCGCGGCCGATCACCAAGGGCATGCGCATCATCGAGTACAAGGGCCGTCGCATCTCCAATCGGCTCGCGAACGAGCTGTACCCCGACGACGGCGAGGGCCCGACCCACACCTTCCTGTTCGAGCTCGACAACGACATCGTGATCGACGCCGGGCAGCGCGGGAATGCGGCCCGGTGGATCAACCACTCGTGCGATCCGAACTGCGAGGCGGTCGAGGAGGACGGGCGGATCTACATCGAGGCGTGCCGAGCGATCGCCCTCGGCGAAGAGCTCGGCTACGACTACCGCATCAACCTGGACGAGCGGCATTCGCTACGCGAGAAGCGGCGCTGGCCCTGCTTCTGCGGCGCGAAAAGCTGCCGCGGGACGCTGCTCGGGAAGAAGCGCTAGCGGGTCGTGATCCACACGCCCCCAACCGAAACGCCGGAACCAGGCCCCGAATACGTCGCGAGCACGCGGTTCCTGGACGCTGCGAGCGAGCCGATCCGGCGGTTCGCGCGAGAGACCGTTGCGGGCGAGGCCTCCGACGTCGGGAAAGGGGTGAAGCTCTTCTACGCGGTGCGCGACGGCTGGCGCTACGACCCTTACTCGCTGCGGCTCAGGCCGGAGGAGTACGTGGCGAGCAACGTCTGCGCTGCAGGCTTCGGTTATTGCATCCCGAAGGCGATCCTGCTCGTCGCGGCGGCGCGCGCCGCGGGGATCCCGGCCGCGATCGGCCTCGCGGACGTCGTGAACCATCTCACCACCGAGAAGCTGAAGGCGCGGATGGGCGGCAAGATCCGCTTCATCAACCATTCGTACGCCTCGCTCCACCTCGCCGGGCGGTGGGTAAAGGCGGTGCCCGCCTTCAACATCGAGCTCTGCCGGCGGTTCGGCGTGCGGCCGACGGAGTTCGACGGTCGCGCGGACGCGCTGTACCAGGAGTACGACGAGCACGACCGGCGGCACATGGAGTACGTGCAGGACCACGGCGTGTGGTCCGACTTCCCGTACGAGAAGGTCGCCGCGGACTTCCGCGCGTTCTATCCGCCGTCGACCTACGGCGAGGACGCGGACGGCGAGCGGTTCGAGGACGGCGTCCCGGTCCGTTGACCGCGGTAGGGCGTCAGGCCACCGCGACCGGGATCTTGAACTCCCGGATCCGCGTCGCCCACTCCGCGGGGCCGGTCTCGTGCACCGAGCGCCCGGTGGCGTCGACCGCGACCGTGACCGGCATGTCCTTCACCTCGAACTCGTAGATCGCCTCCATTCCGAGGTCGTCGAAGCCGACCACGCGCGAGTTGCGAATCGCCTTCGCGACGAGGTACGCGGCGCCGCCGACCGCGATCAGCGAAGCCGCGCGATGCTTCTTGATCGCTTCGATCGCGACCGGCCCGCGTTCGCCTTTGCCGATCATCGCCACGAGGCCGGTCTTGCCGAGCATCGTGTGCACGAACTTGTCCATGCGGGTGGCCGTGGTCGGGCCGGCCGGGCCGACCACCTCGTCGCGCACCGGGTCGACCGGTCCGACGTAGTAGATCACGCGGTTGGTGAAATCGACCGGCAGCCGCTCGCCCTTCGCGAGCAGGTCCTGGATGCGCTTGTGCGCCGCGTCGCGGCCGGTCAGCAGCTTGCCGTTCAGCAGCAGGATCTCGCCCGCCTTCCAGCTCATCACCTCCTCGCGGGTGAGCGCGTCGAGGTTCACGCGTCGCGCTTGCGCCGACGGCGTCCAGGCGATCTTCGGCCAGTCGTCGAGCGAGGGCGGCTCGAGCTCCGCCGGCCCCGAGCCGTCGAGCACGAAGTGCACGTGGCGGGTCGCCGCGCAGTTGGGGATCATCGCCACCGGCTGCGACGCGGCGTGCGTCGGGTAGCTCATGATCTTGACGTCGAGCACGGTCGAGAGCCCGCCGAGCCCCTGCGCGCCGATGCCGAGCGCGTTGACCTTCTGGAAGATGTCGATGCGCAGCTCCTCGAGCTTCGTCTTCGGCCCGCGCTCGAGGAGCTCGTGCATGTCGATCGGCTCCATCAGCACTTCCTTCGCCATGAGCATCGCCTTCTCGGCCGTGCCGCCGACCCCGATCCCGAGCATCCCAGGCGGGCACCAGCCCGCGCCCATGGTCGGCACGGTCTTCAGCACCCAGTCGATCACCGAGTCCGAAGGATTGAGCATCGTGAACTTGGACTTGTTCTCCGAGCCGCCGCCCTTCGCGGCGACGTTCACGTCGACGGTGTCGCCCGGCACGAGTTCCACGTGGATGACCGCGGGGGTGTTGTCGCGAGTGTTCTTGCGCGTGAAGAGCGGGTCGGCGAGGATCGACGCGCGCAGCTTGTTGTCGGGATGGTTGTACGCGCGCCGCACGCCCTCGTTCACCATGTCGGCGAGCGGCAGCGTCGCGTCCCAGCGCACGTTCATGCCGACCTTCAGGAACACGTTCACGATGCCGGTGTCCTGGCAGATCGGCCGCTGCCCCTCGGCGCACAGCCGCGAGTTGGTGAGGATCTGCGCGATCGCGTCCTTGGCGGCCGGCGACTGCTCGCGCTCGTAGGCGCGCGCGAGGTGCGCGATGTAGTCCTTCGGGTGGTAGTAGCTGATGTACTGCAGCGCGTCGGCGATGCTCTGGATCAGGTCGTCCTGCCGGATGACGGTCATGGGGGCCTCCGTTGGGCGCGCGCTCGCTCGCAGGGATCGGTGCCGGAAGGGAGCGATTCTACACCGCGGGTTTTGCGCGACCGCGCGCTACTTCGCGCCTCGCCGATCGATCTCGGCGCAGGCGGCGCGGATCGTTGCCTCGCTGAGCGAGCCCGGCGGCGCCGCGCGCGGCTCCCACGCCGAGCGCGGTCGAGTGGTCCGGTCCACGACGTCGCCGCTGCCGACCGCCCCGCTGTAGAGCACGACGCCGACGATGGTGGACGCCGAAGCGCGGCAATCGATGGCGTGGAGCTGGAGCTGCGACTGGTGCTTCGCGCCGCTATCCTCGGCCGCCCGCGGCTGGGTGAACGTGAGGCGCGTCCAGGCCATGGTGTAGCCGCTCTGCTCGCGCACGAGGTCGGGGTCGAATTCGAGGAGGTAGTCGCCGCTCGCAGCGATGACCGACCACGCGGCGGGAGCGGCGCCCGGCAAGGCGAGGGCAATCGCGCCGGCGAGCCGCGCCGCGCGCCGCCTCATTGGCCCGAGCGCGAGACCGCGAGGCGCGGCGTGATCTCGCGCCGCACGATCTTGCCGTTCTTGGTCCGCGGGAAATCCTGCGCGAGGTAGACGACCTTCGGCGCCTTGTACGCGGCGAGGTGCTCGCGGCCGAACGCAAGCACCTCGTCCGGCGTGACCGGCGCGCCCGCGTGCGGGATCACGTACGCGACGACGAGCAGCTTGCCGCGCTCGCGCTCCTCGCCGACGCAGGCGCAGTCGGCCACCGCGGGATGGGACTTCAGCACGCGCTCCACCTCGTACGGCGAGACTCGGTAGCCGAAGCTCTTGATGATGTCGTCCTTGCGGCCGAGGAACCAGAGGTAGCCGTCCTCGTCGTAGCGCGCGTAATCGCCGGTGAAGAACCAGCCGTCGTGCCGGAGCCTCGCCGTCTCCTCGGGGAGGTTCCAGTACTCGAGGAAGAGCCCGGGGTCTCCGTCCGGCACGCAGATCATCCCCTCTTCCCCCGCGCGCACCTCGTCCAGCGTCTCCGGGTCGAGCAGCTTGATCTCGTGGCCGGGCTGCGGAAAGCCCGCCGAGCCCGGACGGATCGGGCGGTGCCGGCTCTGCGAGAGGTAGTACGAGAACTCGCTCATACCGACCGCCTCGTAGATGTCCATGCCGAACCGTTCCCGCCACTGCGCGAAGACCTCGTCGGAGAGGTGCTCGCCGGCGCTCATGCAGTGGCGCAGGCTCGGCACGTCCCGCTCGCCGAGCGCGGTCTTCTGGATGATCTGCCGGTAGACCGTCGGTACGCCGATGAAGATCGTGGCGCCGTGCTTCGCGATCAGGCGCGGCCAGGTCGTCGCGTCGTTCTTGCCCTCGTGGGCGATGACCGTCTGGCCGCGATAGAGCGGGTCCATCATCGCCGAGCCGAGGACGTAGGTCCAGTTGAACTTTCCCGAATGCAGGATCCGGTCGCCGGCGGGAGCGAAGTCGAACCAGTACTCCGCGGCGGGCGAGCGGCCGAGGAGCGCCCGGTGCGCGTGCAGAACGCCCTTGGGATAACCGGTCGTGCCGGAGGTGTAGACGAGGTACGCGGGATCGTCCGCAAGCGTCGGGTGCGGTGCGTCCCAGTCCGCGATCGCCGCGAGCGCGCCGTCGAGGTCGAGCGCCTCGAGTCGCGATGCGCTCACGATCGGCCCCGGGCCCGCGAGCAGCGCGAACCGCAGCGTCGGACTCTCGGCGAGCCGCGCGGCATAGGCTTGCCACGCGGCCTTGTCGATCACGATCGCCACCGCGCCCGAATCCTTCGCGAGATAGAGCACTTCCTCGGCCGTCAGCAGCGTGGACGTCGGCACGCTGATCGCGCCGCGCTTCATCGCGCCGAGAAACGCGGTCGGGTAATCGAGGCAGTTGGGGAGCCGGATCAGGACTCGCTCCCCCGCGCCGACCCCGAGGCGCCGCAGGAGCTGCGCGAACCGGCTGGTGCGGTCGGCGAGCTCGCCGTAGGTGGCCTGCGAGGTGCCGCGCGAGTCGTCCTCGACGATCATTGCGCTTCGCGCCTCGGTCGGCGTCCCCCGGTGGCGGTCGAGGCAGGCGACGCCGATGTTGAAGCGCTCGGGGATCTCCCAGCGCCAGGGCGGGAAGGGCGCGTACATCGATCCTCGAGAGGATGACGCCGTAGGGCGAGTTCTAGCTTCGGCGCAACCTGAAACGCAAGCGCAGGTCAGCCTTCACTGGCGTCAAAGGATAACGCCATACGGCCAATTTTCCCGCACGACCTGCGCCGGGAGCTTCTGCAGGACCTGCAGCGCGAACTCCGTGTCGTCCGCGGACAGGGCGTGCAGCGCATGCGCGCGGAGCAGGGTCTGCAGCGCCTTGCCGAACATCGGCGGATCGAGCATCTCCCCTGCGAACTTGATCGCGCCGCCGAGCAGCGCGTCGGCCTCGATCGCCGCCTTGAGGATCGCGCTCTTGCGCGCGATGTCGGAGGGGGAGGGCGTGTACGCCACCTTGCACAGGTGGATGTGGCCGGGGTGGATCACCTGCTTGCCGGTGAGCCCCATCGACGCTTCCTCGCAGGCGTGCTGGTACACGATCCGGGACTCCTGATCGCCGTGCAGGTCGAGCCAGCGGCGCACGTCGTGGGTCTCGACGCATTTCTCGGGCATCACCGCCTGGCCGATCAGCGTCTCCACGCCGCCGATGACCCCCTTGCCCGCGATCCGGGCCTCGAACATCACCTGGTTCAGGAAGAACCGCAGCTCCTCCGTCCAGCGCTCGGGCGTGATCTGGATGCCCATCGCCTTCGAGAAGTCGTGGATGCCGAACACGACGTGGCGCACCGTCGGGTACTGCATGATCTCGGGCGCGATCTTCAGCGATTTCGGATGCTCGATGATCGGCTGGATCGCGATCTGGTGGTTGGTGAACGCGGCAAGCAGCGCCGAGAGGTCGCGGATCTCGGCGGCGCCGTACGCCTCGCCCGCCTTCGCGAGCATTACCACGTCGACATGCGCGGCGAGGTCGCGCACGAGCTGCATGTCCTTCTCGTACTCCTCGGTCCGGAACGGGTTCACCCGGAGCGCGACCTGGAGGTTCTTGCGCCTGGGGAGCTCCGGCAGCTCGCGCCGCAGCAACTCGCGGCTCATCTCCTTTTGCCGGCAGCCGTCCTCGAGGTCGAAGATGAGGGAGTGCGCGGGGCTCTGGTGCGCGTGCTTCTTGAAGCGCTGCGCGGCCGCGTCGAGATCCTCGTAGATGCCCTGCGCGGGCGCGTACTTGACCGGCGGGTAGTAGAGCTGGATGCCGGGCCAGAAATCAGAGAGCACGGTCGCGCGGACGACCTGGCCGAAGTCGTCCGTGCGGGCGGCAGCGAGGCTCTTGCGCAAGAGCGGCTCGCGGAGCTGGTTCATCGGTCTCTCCCTCGTCCCGCGCGGGGTTATGCCGCGGCGCACAATGGGCGCGACGCTACCACCCCTCACCCCCTCGGTCAATCGGCGTGCCGCCCTAATCCAGGCGCCCGGTCCGACGCGCCGCGCGGCTTTACAAAGGCGCCCGCGAGTGCTGTCATTGCGCAGCGCGGCAAGGGCGTCCGACGAGCGTAAGCGTCCCGCGCGAGCATTCCCTGTAACCACCCGTCGACGGCGAAGCAAAGGAGGATTCTCGAGTCATGGCTGCGACCATCGAGTCAGTGCTGAACGAAGACCGCGTCTTTCCCCCCTCGCCGGAGTTCGTCAAGCAGGCGAACGTCTCCGGGATGGCCGCCTTCCAGGCGCTGCGCGACGAGGCCGAGCGCGACTTCGAAGGCTTTTGGGGCCGGCTCGGCAAGGAGCTCGTGCTGTGGCACAAGCCGTTCACGAAGGTCCTCGACGAATCCAACGCGCCGTTCTTCAAGTGGTTCCACGACGGTGAGCTGAATGCCTCGTACAACTGCCTGGACCGCCATCTCAAGACCCAGCCCGATAAGGTCGCGATCATCTTCGAGGCCGACGACGGGAAGGTGACGAAGATCACCTACAAGCAGCTTTACCATCGGGTCTGCAAGCTCGCGAACGCGCTGAAGGCCCACGGGGTCGAGCAGGGCGACCGCGTGCTGATCTACCTGCCGATGTCGATCGAGGCCGTGGTCGCGATGCAGGCCTGCGCGCGGATCGGCGCGACCCACTCGGTGGTCTTCGCCGGCTTCTCGGCGAAGAGCCTGCAGGAGCGCATCATCGATGCCGGCGCGACCGAGGTCATCACCGCCGACGGCCAGTACCGCGGCGGGCGCGAGATCCCGCTGAAGCCGGTGGTCGACGAGGCGTTCGCGATGGGCGGGTGCGAGAAGGTGCGCAACGTCATCGTCTACAGGCGCACCGGCACCGCGGTCAACATGCAGGCGCCGCGCGACAAGTGGCTGCACGAGGTCGTCGAGGGGCAACCCGACACCTGCGAGCCGACCTGGGTCAACGCCGAGCATCCGCTCTTCATCCTCTACACCTCCGGCTCCACCGGCAAGCCGAAGGGGGTCCAGCATTCGACCGGCGGTTACCTGCTGCAGGCGATGCTCACGATGAAGTGGGTGTTCGACCACAAGCCGACCGACGTCTTCTGGTGCACGGCGGACGTCGGCTGGGTCACCGGGCACACCTACATCACGTACGGGCCGCTCGCGGTCGGCGCGACCGAGATCATGTTCGAGGGCGTGCCGACCTATCCCGACGCGGGGCGATTCTGGAAGATGATCCAGGATCACAAGGTCAACGTGTTCTACACCGCGCCGACCGCGATCCGCTCGCTCATCAAGGCGGGCGGGGACCTGCCGAAGAAGTACGACCTCTCGAGCCTGCGGATCCTCGGCACCGTGGGCGAGCCGATCAATCCGGAGGCGTGGATGTGGTACTACACGACGGTCGGCAACTCGCGCTGCCCGGTCGTCGACACGTGGTGGCAGACCGAGACCGGCGGGCACATGATCACGCCGCTGCCCGGGGTGACGCCGCTCAAGCCGGGCTCGGCGACGTTCCCGATCCCGGGCATCATGGCCGACATCGTCGACGAGACCGGCCACCCGGTCGGCAAGGGCAAGGGCGGGATCCTCGTGATCAAGCGCCCGTGGCCGGGGATGATCCGCACGATCTGGGGCGACCCCGAGCGGTACCACAAGAGCTACTACCCCGAGGACTTCCACGGCAAGTACTACCTCGCCGGCGACGGCGCGAGCCTCGACCGCGAGGGCTACTTCCGCATCATCGGCCGGATCGACGACGTGCTCAACGTGTCCGGCCACCGTCTCGGCACGATGGAAGTCGAGTCGGCGCTCGTCGCGAACCCGCTGGTCGCCGAGGCCGCGGTCGTCGGGCGTCCCGACGATCTCACCGGCGAGGCGATCTGCGCGTTCGTCGTGCTGAAGGCCGCGCGGCCGAGCGGGGCGGACGCACAGAAAGTCGCCAACGAGCTGCGCAACTGGGTGGCGAAGGAGATCGGCCCGATCGCGAAGCCGAAGGACATCCGGTTCGGGGAGAACCTGCCGAAGACGCGCTCCGGCAAGATCATGCGCCGACTGCTGCGCTCGATCGCGAAGGGCGAGGAGATCAAGCAAGATGTCTCCACGCTCGAGAACCCCGGCATCCTCGAGCAACTGAAGCAGACGCAGTAACGCGCGGAGAACAACGGTCCGACGCCCCCGCGCGGGGCGTCCGGCCGCGCCCGGGAGGTGGCTCGATGGACAGGCAAGAGACCAAGGCCCAGCGGCTGGTGGCGCTCTGCATGCTGGGCTTCCTGCTATTCAACTATCCGATTCTTGCGCTCTTCAATCAGCCCGCCGCGCTGTTCGGCATCCCGCTCGTGTACGCCTACATCTTCGCCGCGTGGGCGCTCGTGATCGCGCTCATGGCGCTCGTCGTCGAGCGCGGCGGCGCGTGAAGCGGGCGCCGCACCGCTGAGGCGCGCGCGGAGGCCGACGTGCTCCAGGGCTGGGTGATCGTCCTCACGTCGTTCGCCTATCTCGGGCTGCTGTTCGCGATCGCGTACTACGCGGACCAGCGCGCCGACCGGGGCCGCTCGGTCATCGCGAGCCCCTACATCTACAGCCTCTCGCTCGCGGTCTACGCGACCGCTTGGACGTTCTACGGCAGCGTCGGGCGGGCGGCGAGCGACGGCGTGGGGTTCCTGCCGATCTACCTCGGGCCGACGCTGATGATCGCGCTCTGGTGGATCGTGATCCGGAAGATCCTGCGGATCTCGAAGGCGAACCGGATCACCTCGCTCGCGGACTTCATCGCGTCGCGCTACGGCAAGAGCGCGCTGATCGGCGGCGCGGTGACGGTGATCGCCGTGATCGGCATCCTGCCGTACATCTCGCTGCAGCTGAAGGCGGTCTCGAGCAGCTTCACGATCCTCGTGCAGTACCCCGAGATCATCATGCCGACCAAGATGGACGCGGTGCCGGTCATGCAGGACACGGCGCTCTGGGTCGCGCTGATCCTCGCGCTGTTCACGATCCTGTTCGGCACCCGCCACCTCGACGCGGCCGAGCACCACGAGGGAATGGTCGCCGCGATCGCGTTCGAGTCGCTCGTCAAGCTGCTCGCGTTTCTCGCGGTCGGCGTGTTCGTGACGTTCGGGGTCTACAACGGATTCGGCGACATCTTCGGGCGCGCCGCCGCCGACCCGAAGCTCGCCGCGATGCTCACGCCGCTCGAGGGCGTCGCCGGCAGCTACGCGAACTGGGTGTGGCTCACCATCCTCTCGATGCTCGCGATCATGTTCCTCCCGCGGCAGTTCCAGGTGACGGTGATCGAGAACAAGGACGAGAAGCACCTCAACAAGGCGATCTGGCTCTTTCCGCTGTACATGCTCGCGATCAACGTGTTCGTGCTGCCGATCGCGTTCGGGGGCCGGCTGCATTTCCCCTCCGGCGTCGACGCGGAC
>Ga0126376_10001795_pt1 | contig 11816 bp, 8 predicted proteins | sample PanSoiMetPlot_15_FD_92760 | JGI IMG/M metagenome (GOLD analysis project Ga0126376, IMG submission 92760) | Tropical forest soil microbial communities from Panama - MetaG Plot_15 | ecosystem: Environmental > Terrestrial > Soil > Tropical forest > Bulk soil | place: Panama | collected 2016-02-17
CGCGGCGTGTCAGGCTGCATTGCCCACCGGTGTCGGGCCCGGAAATCAATTTCCCGGCAACATGATCCCGCAAGGATGCTTTAGCGCAAACTCCGCGAGTTTGATCCCCTTGATTCCGGATCCGGATTTCCCAAATCCCATCACGCCCTTCCAGAGTAACCTGGAGTCGCAAGCCGGTGTGCTGCCGACGCGCCAGACGTCTTGGGGTTTTTCGATCGATCACAATCTAACCGAAACGCAAAAATTGCACGTTAGTTACTGGCGCGACAGCTACAATACGCCGGCTGCGATCAGTAAGTATGGCAACGAGCTTTCCTCCATTCAGGACGAGCCCAGGCTTGGTACTGGATTCTTCCCAACCTACTCGAAGACGTTCTCTCCGAATCTTGTTTTGACGGCTGGTTTCGGCTGGATGGGTGAAATAAACAACGAATTTCCCAAGCATCGAGGAATCAATTTTCCCGCAAACCCTGGGGCGGGTGTTTTGCCGACTATCCGTTTCGGAGGCCCAGCCCCCTTTGCGGTCGATAGCTTTGGTCCGCAAAACAACGGCGAGACGTTCTCCATCAACCGAAAGCTCGGCATAAGTTTTGATAACAACGTTCTCTGGATTCATGGACGTCACACCTTTAATTTCGGTCTGGAAGTTCGTCGGTCGTATCAAGATGATCACGAATGCCAGAACTGCGGTGGCAGCTTCTTCTTCAGCAGTCGCTCCACGAGCGACAATGCCAACTTTGGCACAACCGGGAACGCCTTCGCGAGCTTCTTGCTCGGTGAACCAAACTCTGCTTTTCGCGAGTTCGCACTAGAGACGAAATTGCGGAATCTGTACTTCGCGCCGTACATTCAAGACAACATCAAAGTTACGCCGCGCCTAACCGTCGATGTAGGGTTGCGGTGGGACATCCTTAGACCGTTCACGGCGGAAGCAGTAAAGGGCCAACCAGCCAATCAGGTGACCTTTTTTAGTCCAACGACTCCTAACCCGGGCGCGATTAGCAACAGCAGCGGCCAGCCGCTGCTTGGCGCAGCTGCAATACTTGGCACCTGCTCGACATGCGCCGGGTTCAGCCAGGCCGTCACGCACTACCACGAGTTCAGTCCGCGCATCGGGTTCGCATACAAGTTGAACAACAAGACCGTTGTGCTAGGCGGATTCTCAATCAATCGCCTTGATACTGGCGCGTATGAATACGGAAACAACAAAGTTGCCGTGAACTACGGCAACTTGCTAGCAGGATTCGCAAACGTTAACGGAAATGCTTCGAACGTGCCCGGATATTGCAATGTCTCGGCGGACTGCACTTGGGACAGCCATCCATTCGCAGTACCCCCGCCCATTGCGTTTACGCCAGAATTGTTCAACGGCACCGGTGTCCTGCGTCAGTTTAAGAAGGATCTTGGTCCCATAGGATACGTCCAACAATGGAGTGTGGGCATTCAGCGCGAGCTTCCATGGAACGTGTTCCTCTCGGCATCCTACGTTGGCAATAAGGCAGTCCACCTACCCGCGCTTACCCCGATCAACCAACTCGATCCGTCGTTCCTTACACAGTTCTGTCCCGATCGTAGCGGTGATGGTGGCAGTTCCGGCTGCCCCCTCGAGGCCCAGTGGAATTCGCCAGCAGGACAGACAGCTTTGCAGGCAGCGGGATTCTCGAAGGATCCCGACGGCTTCTTTAGCCCGTATGCCAATTTTGGAACTGACTATCCATCGAGCAGCGTCTTTCAAGCTTTGTTGCCCTACCCTCAGTACAACCCGAGCGGTTCCTGCGGCGGAATTTGTAACAACTTTGACGTGGACGGCTCTTCTCTTTACCACGCACTGCAAGCGACAGGACAGAAGCGCTTTTCAAACGGCTTAAGCTTCCTCGTTGCGTACACGTTGTCCAAATCGATGTCGAACACCGACAGTGGCTTCTCGACGTTCAACTTCGGCGCCCTCAATCGCTTTAACCCGAAGTCTGAGTGGACGGTTGGGTCGGCTGATCAGACTCATCTGTTAAATGTTAGTGCCGTTTATGAGCTCCCCATCGGGCCGGGAAAGAAGTTTCTCAACAAAGGCGGGACTCTCGCCAAAAACCTGATCGGTGGTTGGCAATGGAGCAGTGTACTCAGCGCCGCAAGCGGTACCCCCTTATCTATCTATTCTTTCAACTTCGATCCACTCGGGAATGGATTCAATCGAGCCGATCTCGTTGGCGGTCAGTCGTTCGACGTCAATTACAACAACTATCACAAGGGCCTGCCTATATTTAATACGGCCGCGTTTTCTTCACCCGGCTTTTTCCCTGGCGACTCGCCAAGAAATATAGCGGGCCTTCGCTCAGCAGGTTACTACAACCTCGACAGTGCTCTGGCCAAGAAGTTCTTTTTCGGCGAACGGGTCACCGCCGAGCTAAAAATGGACTTCTTCAACCTCCTAAATCACCCGCAACTCTGCGGTCCAGGCACAAACGTGGATGACGGTACGTCATTCGGAATAATCGGTTCATCGTGTCAAAGCAACAGTCCGAGGCGCGGGCAAGCGTACTTCAAAATCAGTTTCTAATTCCCGATCTGCACCCCCCTACCCCAGGCGGAGTGGAGCCGAGACGTATTCTTCGGCTCCACTTTCGTTTTTGTGGCGCCACAAAACGGAACGGTCATTAACGGCGGGGCGAGGGAACGCTCGCTCCGAGTGCGTGCAGCTGACTCGCGATTACTGCGACGGTGGAGTCTCTTTATTGTTGAGGATTTGTCGGGCCCGATTTGCTTTCGCGGCTTGAGAAGCTTCCTGCAAAGTGCTGAAGGTACGCATTTCGGCCTGAGCTTCCTGCGTGCGACCCAGGGCGCGATAGGCTTGAGCCAGAAGGAAATGGGGCCGCGACTCGGCCGGGTCGGCAGTGGCCGCCGCCCGCAGATCGATGGCGGCTTCCTGATAGCGTTCGAGTTTCAGCAGGGCCCGGCCGCGATCCTCGTGAGCTTCACCGGAATTCGGGCAGATCGCGAGCGCTTTGTTCTCTTCTTCGAGTGCGCTCTGCGGTTCCGCTTGTTGTTCCAGAAGAATATCTCCGAGTTTCCAGTGCACTTGGCAATTACGCGGGTCGTTGACCAGCTCGGCTTCAAATTCTTTCTTTGCCGGCTCCCACATCAGCAGCGACCAAAAAGCGTTCGCAAGATGATAATGTGTGCCCGGCTTTTCCGGCGCCAGTTCAACAGCCTTCTTATATTCAAGCAGCGCGCCGTCCAGATTGTTCATACTTTCCATAACTTCACCGGAAATCTGGTGGACCAGATAGGAATTCGGATCGATTTGATTGAGTCTTCCCAGCGATTCCTGCGAAAGCTGCATGTACACTTTGCCCAACAAATACCAGACTTCCTGGTTTTTTGGATCGCGCCTTGAAAGAGCCCGCAAGCGTTCAGCCGCTTCCTCATATTCCTTCAGACGAATCAAGTCATTCGCCAAATAGAGCGCCGCATTGTTGTCACTCTGGTTCGCGCGAAGTGCCGCTTCCAGCCTTGGCTTTGCTGCGGCGTAATCGCCCATCTCGTACAACGCGATTCCCAACAGCGCCGAAGCGGAAGGCATGTCTCGATTGATTTCGAGCCCCTTCCGGAGCACCTGAGCTGCTTTGCTAAATTCTCTCTGCTGGATGTAGACGGAGCCGAGATTGTTATAAGCCGCGGCCAATCTCGGCGACATTTTCAGGATGGCTTCGTAGCGCTCCGCCGCGGCGGCAAGGTCGCCTGCCGCCTGTGAGCTGCGAGCTTCAGCATAGAGTTGCTGGATGCGGTCGTCGTCGGCAGCTTGCGTCTTGTTTTGGCCCCAAACGATGGAGGGAGAACACACAATGAGTGCTAGCAACAGTAACTGGGTCGCCCGCGCAGGTCTCCGCAAAAATCCGGCCGGCTGAATGATCATGGACGCCACTCCATTATAGCGTCGGCAGAGGAATAGCGATGGCGCAAATCGACCGCCGCGCTAGGCAATAGTCCTTCAAATAGCTGGAAAACCTTTGAGCTTGTTAGAAGCAGAAATGGTCTCGCAATTCTTGCGCGGCCCTGTCTTGCATGTTAGGCTCATTTCCAACCCCAAAAGGAACGACATGCAATCAGTGGAGAGTGTGTCCCGGACTCTGCGATTCAGCGTGTTTGAAGCAGATCTTCGAGCCGCTGAATTACGCAAGCATGGAGTCCGCATCAAGCTGCAGGACCAGCCGTTCCGAATTCTATCCCTCCTGTTGGAACGTCCCGGCGACATTGTGACTCGGGAGGAGCTGCGCCAAGAGTTGTGGCGCGATCACACCTTCGTCGATTTTGACCGCAGCCTCAATAAGGCGATGGCCAAGCTCCGTTCGGCGCTTGGCGATTCTGCGGAGACACCGCGATATATCGAAACGATTCCCAGACATGGATACCGTCTGATCGTTCCGGTGATGGCGAAGCAAATTTCAGAAGAGGCCGCTGGTGCCCACTTTCGTTCCTCAGCTCCAATCGCTGGAGATGAGGTTAAAGAGTCGTTCACCGATTCTTCTTTCGCTGTCGCAGGAACAGACTTCGCCTCTATCGAGAAGCCCGCGCGATTGTTTTATTCTGTCACGGACGGCTGGAGCTTTTCGTTTCTTATGGCTGTTATCGCCACGCTGGTCGTCCTGGCTGGTGTGATGTCCTTTCGTCTCAAACGGTCTGAGGTTTCTTATGGAAGATCGACACCCCCGAGCGCGCGACAATCAGTCGCCGTCCTCGGTTTTCGGAATCTCTCTGGCAGTCCACAGGACGCCTGGCTCTCTACGGCGTTTTCGGATTGGCTCGCGACCGAACTGTCTGTAGGCGACCAGATTCGCACGGTCCCGGCAGAAAATATCGCGCGAATGAAGCTGGAATTAGCGTTGCCTGAGCTGGACAGTCTCGGCCCGGACAGCCTTGCAAAGATCCAGAAAGATCTAGGTAGCGATCTGATTGTCGCGGGGTCGTACGCGATGCTGGGTAAACAATCCTCTGAAAACGTTCGACTCGATGTCAGGTTGTTGGATGCCAAAACAGGCGAAACTCTCTTTGCGGTTTCGCGGACGGGCACGGGAGAGAATCTGTTCAGTCTTGTCTCACGAGTGGGTGAGGATCTACGAAGCCGTCTCGGCGTTCGGAAGGTGACGGAGGCGGAGGCTATTGAAGTTTCCTCGGTGTTGCCCTCAAATCCGGAAGCAGCAAGACTCTATTCCGAAGGATTGTCCGACCTGAGAATCCTCAATGCCCGAGACGCGCAGGTTCTGCTCACGCAAGCAGTGACCGCGGAACCTAATTTTGCGCTCGCTCATTCGGCGCTTGCCACGGCGTGGGCACAACTTGGCTACGACCAGAATGCGTCACGCGAAGCGAAGAGAGCGTTTGATCTGTCGTCAAACCTTTCACGGCCCGAACACCTCCTGATCGAGGCACGTTACCGTGAAGCGTCGCACGACGAGGGCAAAGCGATTGCGATTTACCAGGCACTTTTCGAGTTCTTCCCCGACAGTCCGGACTACGGCCTCCAGTTGGCGAGAGCTCAAATCAAAGCAGCCAGATGGCGCGACGCTTTAGACACTATCCAGGTGCTGCGCGCACTACCCGCACAATTAGAGAGGGATCCGCGCATTGATATGGCCGAAGGCGACGCAGCACGCTCGCTGGGCGACATGAAACGTGCCGAGCGAGCCATGGCTTCCGCTGCCGAAAAGGCGCGCGCTTCTGGGGCTCTGCTTCTTCTGGCAAAGGCGAGGCTTGCTCAGGCTTGGCTATACGAAAACCTTGGGCAGAGCAACGAAGTTGAATCGGCGATTAACGAGTCGAAGCAGTTGTATCAGGTCGCTCACGACCGTATCGGAGTTTCAAACGCTGACACCATCCGTGCGATCGCGTTTGAAGAGTCTGGAGATTACGAAGCGGCGCAGCGAGGTTATCGCGAATCGCTTGCAATTCTGAAAGAAACGGGTGATGAAGCGGCAGCGGCGAATGAAACCGATAACCTCAGTGATATCTATCTTTATCTCGGAGACTTAAGCAGCGCGGCGAAGAGTTACACCGATGCGCTGGCTACGTACGAGAAGATCAAAGACGAGGATGGAGCGGCTCTAGCGAAACTAGGACTGGGAGATGTGGCACTTGAGCGAGGCGAACTTGGGCAAGCCAAAACCCGTTATCAGGATGCGCTGGAAATCTGCCGAAGGATTGGCGATCGTAGCCGTGAGGCGTCCGCACTTTATGGCCTTGGACAAGTCGTGCGACTGCAGGGCGACTTGGCAACTGCATGGCAGGACGAGTCCGCCGCCGCTTCGGTCTTGAAGGAAGTGGGGGATCGAGTGCCGTTGGCCGAAGTATTACTCCGCCAGGCAGAATTGTTGCTTGATCAGAATAAGATAGAAGAGGCAGTGGCTGCCGTTCGTGAAGCGTCTGGGCTGCTTGCTCAAACAAACGCTCGCCGCGATCAGGCGTTTGCGGATGTGCTGTTTGCGCGAACGGCTTTGGCGAAGGGGCGGGCTGATGAAGCCGCCGCGGCAGTCGGCCGCGCGCGCCAGTTTGTGCAACATTCACACGACAAAGAACTTGAGTTCGCAACCCGCCTGGAGTCAGCGCGGATCGACGCAGTGACAAAAGACGCGGCCATGAGAAAAACAGCGTGCCAAGAGCTCCGAAATTTGATACAAGCCGCGACAAGGGATGGGTACAAAACCGTTTCTTTTGAAGCCCGACTGGCGTTGAGTCTGCTCGAAACAGATCCACGAACGAGCAAGATTGATCGGACAAAGTTAACGAGTCTGAAAGATGAGGCCTCCAACGCAGGCTTCACTCTGATTGCAAACAAAGCTGGTCTCGAACTCCGCAACTAGTCCTACGGCTTGAACAACGATTGCGGAACGGTGCCCGAATGGCGCGACGGCCTTGGCTGACATGATGAAGAACGTAGAACTTTCACGCTGCCGTTTTATACGCTTTCGGTTCTTCGCTCATGCGACCTGCCCGACCGCTTGCTCAAGGGAACCGTGGCGGAGTGCGAAGAGGAACTGAACGTGAATGGAAGGACTCTACAGCGAGATCTCAAACTTTTGGTTGAAAAGGGCTTGGTTAAGGAAGTCGGTACAGGCCCTACAGACCCCACAAAATACTACCAGCCGCTACTGTGACAAGCTGTGACAGCCTACGATGACAGGCTGTGACAGCCGACCGTGACAGAGTTTTGATCCGCCGGGCGCTTACCAATCAGGAGGGAACGCAATGTAGACTTACGCTATGGCCGAAAGTGCTGTCCTAGATCGAGCAGCGGTTGTCCGCCGTGGACAACGACTGGAATACTTCACTATCGCGTGGAACGCGGTCGAAGGTCTAGTTGCAGTTGGCGCAGGTCTTTTCGCCGGTAGCATTTCACTGCTCGGCTTTGGAATAGATAGCTTTATTGAAGTCACGTCTGGATCAGTCTTGCTGTGGCGAATGTCTGTTGACGCCAATGTGCGCGACCGCGAGCGAAGCGAAAGGCGCGCGTTAAGAATTGTCGGCCTCTGTTTCTTGTTGCTTGCCTTCTATATCGCTTTCCAGTCCGGGAGTGACCTCTGGTATAAACGCGCGCCGGAACACAGCATTCCAGGGATCATCCTTGCCTGCGTTTCTCTCGCAGTGATGCCATTATTGTCGCGTTCAAAACGAAAAGTAGGGCACGCCCTCAATAGCGCCGCCATGCATGCAGACGCGAAGCAAACCCAGTTTTGCACCTATCTTTCAGCCATTCTTCTCGTCGGGCTGATCTTGAACGCCGCATTTGGGTTATGGTGGGCCGACCCGCTCACGGCGCTAATCATGGTTCCCATCATTGCAAACGAAGGAATCGAGGACGTGCGAGGCAAGCTCTGCAAAGCTTGTGCCTGAAGAACTCAGTTCCCGCGCGAGAATGCACTAACAGAAAACCGCGGCTCGGCAGGGTTGCTTCATTGAGCTTGACGCCTAACACTATTCAATCATCCTATTGAATATGATAATAAATGTGGCTTCGTGACGAGAATTCAAGGCCCTGGAATCGATTCGAGGGTCAAGGAAAAGAAGGGCTGCGCCGGTTCGGCAGAAGTCGTTTGGAATGGTCGGCAGCCCAAGGAAGACGAAGGGCTCGCTTACGAAAAGACCGAAGCCAGGCAAGGCAGGACGAGCCGCCGGTAGGCGGCGTGTATCTCTTTGGGGGGAATGGGATTTTTTGAATTCAACCACCAAGTCATCACGGATATGAACGTCGAGACGAGAAAATGAGCCAGGAGTTCGGGAGATATGGCGAGATTCTCCCTGTTCCGTCTTTGAACTTCGATGGAGATCGCCTCTCGGACGACGGCGGCCAGGGCCGCATGAATTTGGCGCCGCACCACGGATTCGGCGTTCGAACCGAGCAAGGCACGATGGATGTCTCGGTACTCGTAGGCGTGCTCCAGCAAGGCAAAGCTGAATCCAATGATCTTCTCGTACGATTTGCCGGGTGGCGCTGTGGCAGCGGCCTGCGCCGACTGCAGTAAGCGGCCCACGTTCTCGAGACCGCTCGCGAGCAATTCATCTTTGTCTTCATAGTGCAGATAAAAAGTCGACCTGCCCACGTCCGCGCGGTCGAGAATTTCCTGCACGGTAATCGACTCGTATTTCTTCTCGAGAATGCGCGACATCAATGCCTCATGGAGCAGCCTGCGTGTTCGTTGCACGCGGCGATCTGTGGCCTTGCTCTTCAACGAGTCCTCACCTCTTTTCCCGGACAAACCAAATCGTTTTGTTCAGAAACGAACAATTCGCTTTCTTCTGTTCTTCTCGTGATGCACCGGAGATCGTACCCTCATTAACGGACAGATGTCCATTTATGGATAACCATCCTGGAGTGAACCAATGAGCGAATATGCGGAGCAAACCGTGAGTATGCAGACGACTGGCAGGCTGATTCATTGGGCGCTCCGTTACGATCTATTGCTCTCGCTGGTGTCTCTTGGAAGGGAGCGGACGTATCGCGACAAAGCGCTCGGTCTTGTAGGTCTCAAGAACGGTGACGCGGTCCTGGACGTCGGATGCGGAACGGGAACGCTCGCCATTGCTGCCAAACGGCGCGTCGGACCCGTCGGCCGCGTATTCGGAATCGATGCATCACCGGAGATGATCGCTCGAGCCAACAAAAAGGCCCAGAAAGCCGGTATGGGAGTTGTATTCAAGAACGCAGTTGCCGAGGCGCTGCCGTTTTCCGACGGGCAATTCGACGCTGTGTTGAACACCTTGATGCTGCATCACCTGCCTCGGAAGCCGCGTGCAGCGTGTGTGCGAGAGATGTTCCGGGTCCTAAAGCCGGGAGGAAGACTCCTGGCGATCGATTTCGGAGGAACAAGGCCGAAGGGGAGGGGCCTCTTTTCGCAGCTTCATCGGCACGGCGAGGTAAATTTGCGTGATCTGATCGCCGCGTTCGAAGCAGCCGGCTTCCGGCCGACTGCCAGCGGACCATTTGGAGTTGGAGATTTGCACTACGTTCTCGCCGAAGTTCCCGCACCTGACGCCAGCGTGGGTGCGGCGAGCGGTGAGAGAAAGCTATGAATCAAATGCACCGGCTACGCCTCCGGCCGTGGCTGGCGCTACTCCTCGCAATGGTGTTTCTCGCCGGTCACCTGGCCATTTTTCATGTTCTCGGTCGATGGCGCGCAGAACGTTTCACTGTCTCAGGTGTCGTGGTCACAGCGGCAATTCTCCTGATCATCGGCAAGCACCTGGGACTGCTTGCGGTCCTGTCTCGCTACGTTCAATCGCGTTTTAAGAGGCGGCCTCAGAGGTGAATTGCGGGCCCTTGGGAGACGGTGCGCGGGGCTTGACTCTGGACTATACTCCAGGGTGTAGGTTGAAAGAGGGCTAATACCATGCAAATCGGTCTCGTCGCGCAAAAAGTTGGTCTGAGCGTTGACGCGATTCGCTTCTACGAGCGGGCCGGTCTGCTGAGGCGAGCCGTTCGGACACCGGGAGGCTTTCGCCAGTTCGGTGAAGACGATGTGGAGAACCTGATTTTCATTCGCCGTGTCCAAGGTTTGGGCTTCAAGTTAAGTGAAATCCGCGGTCTGCAGATTTTGCGCGGAAATCTCATGCAACCGTGTGCAGCAGTGCGTCGGCGCTTGGAAGCAAAGCTGGACGACGTTCGCGGGAAGCTCGCGACCCTGAAAAAACTCGAGCATGAACTTTTGCTCGCATTGCGCGGCTGCGACCGAGAGCTGCGGAAGCACGATGCGCACTGTCCGGTACTGCAGACCGTGAGACCGAGAAAGAAGGGGGCCGCGGGGTGAAAGTCGAAGTCCTTTATGTCGCGGACTGTCCTTCGCATCCTGCCGCAGTGCAACTCGTGCGTGACGTGCTCGTTTCCGAGGGCGTGATTGCTGAAGTTTCTGAAGTGCTGATCACAGACAACCAGATGGCCAAAGCGCTCGCGTTCCAAGGTTCGCCAACCATTCGTATTAACGGACGGGATGTCGCGGTGGAGTCCTCACTATCGGCGGATTGCGCAGTCAGTTGTCGTTTTTATCCCGGCTCAAGCGAGATCGGTCTGCCGCCTGTTGAATGGATTCGTCGGGCGGTAGTAAACGCGCGCGAGGCGGGCACCTGTTGAAACGAGGACGGGCATCTCATCAGCGTGGTCGCCGTGATCGTGATTTCGATTGCGAGGATGCGCTGGTGCGAGCGAAACATGTTGCCCCGAGAAATCAGGCTAAAACATGAGAGAACAAAAACTAGTTTGTTGCAGTTCACCGGCAACGATAGGCTACTGGTTTGCAGCGTCCCTGACCGCGTGGGGAGTGCTCAGCCTCATCGGAGTTTACTGGCATCCCCTTCACGCGTCCGCGGCCACTACCATTCTTTTTGCAATGGCAATCGGCTGCGTTGCCAATTGGTTTAGAAATCGGAGTTTTCATTGCGGGATCACCGGCCCGCTGTTCTTTCTTGCGGCTATCGTGTTCCTGCTCTCGGACTTGGGCATAACTCACGTCAGAGATATTTTCGTTTGGCCCTGTGTTGCTATCGGAGTTGCCATCGCCTTTCTCCTGGAATGGCGGCTTGCGCAGAGAAGGTTGTAGGTTCGAAATGAGTTCGCCGTCCGCTCAAGCCTCGTCCTTCGCGCGTTATCCTCTTCCGTTCCGCCTGCTCCCAGCGGCGACTGAATCTGATACGACCCGAGTTTGCTTTTCGGACGCGAGAGCCGTAGCCGGGCACAAGAGTGCCGCGACCAAGTGGACCGGATGACGGGAAACTCGGACCATTGGGCAGGCGTTGACGATGACTTCACTCGTGAAACACCTCCTTGGCCTTCTTGAGCATGTGGTGGGTGGCTTGGCGAATCGGACAGACTCCAAGTTCCGGTTGACAAACCGGAAGTAATTCAGCCTGGAGGACCGCGCAATAATTGAGGCGAGTGCTGATCGCGCTCAGTGGAAACCGCTTCTCAATCCAAAAGGGGCGTGTTCACATCCGAAAACGCCTTTTACCCATTTGACGCCGTGGAGTGCCGAATCCGCGATCGCTAGACCCTCTTCAGGCAAATCACTAAAGATTTTGACAGCAACCCTTATTAGTGGGTGGTCAGCTAATCGAGCCCGAACTAGGGAGAAAGCCTCAGAAAAGGACTTGTCAGATGACCTCAAATCGAGCCGTTACTGTTTTCGGCGCATATGGACACACCGGACGGTTTGTTGTTGCCGAGTTGCGCCAGCGAGGATGGGCGCCTATCCTCGCTGGTCGCGATCCCGCGAAACTGAAAGCGTTGGCCGACATGCATCCGGGATCGGAAGTTCGCGTGGCGACAGTCGAAGAACGCG
>Ga0126376_10001796_pt1 | contig 11810 bp, 3 predicted proteins | sample PanSoiMetPlot_15_FD_92760 | JGI IMG/M metagenome (GOLD analysis project Ga0126376, IMG submission 92760) | Tropical forest soil microbial communities from Panama - MetaG Plot_15 | ecosystem: Environmental > Terrestrial > Soil > Tropical forest > Bulk soil | place: Panama | collected 2016-02-17
AGACGAAAACGGACGTAGAACGCGCGTTTTTCCGCGCGATGCAATTGCCGTACGGGGAAGTGCCGTTTCGCAGGCCGCCGGCAGAAACGCGTCCCGCCCTCGGAGACTTGATACAGCAACAGCCGGCAGACACGGATTTATATTCGCTGCGCGCACTCGAAGATGAGCAGCAGCTCGATTTCACAGCAGCGGAGCACGATTGGAAGTCGTACGCCGAGAAGGCACCCAACAAGGCCGCCGCGGAACAAGATCTGGCGGATTTTTATCACCGCAGGCTGCGGCCTCAAGACGAAATTGCAACGTTACGAATCATTGCCGATTCGCCAGCACTCGCAAACGAAAAACTGACGCCATCCAATCAGCAGACTTCTTGGAGCGCCTTCGAGCGTATTCTCACCGTTATTCAGGTGCAAGGGCTGCCAAAGGAATCCACCATCACGACCTATCGTGCCTTGATTGCACGGTATCCGAAGGAAGAGGAGCTTTACGCTCGCTTCCTCGAGTACCTGGTGGCGCAGAAGGAGTTCGACGCAGCCAACCAGTTGATTGCCGCATATCAAAAGCAATTTCCCAAGGACGAGATCTTTCCGGTGAAAGCCAGAGCCCTGGTGGAATACAAGCAAAGCTCGATTCAACTGGGACTGGCGGTCTACGAGAAGAGCTTTCAGCCATTATGGCAACCGGAACTTGTGAAGGGTTATTTTGACCTCCTGGCGCAGACGCAGGGCTTGCGCAAGTTCCTGGATGCGGCGCGCGCTGCTCTTAACAAAAATCCCGAGGACCTGAACGCAACCGCGCGCGTTTTCTATTACTACCAGCAACAAGGCAAGCTGGATGCCGCGGAGCAGGCCATCACGAGCCTGAGACTGCACAAAGAGGCGGCAAATTCCGCGTGGACAGCGCAAGAACTCTACATTTGCGGGCGCCTGCTCGAAGACATTCACTCGTATCCAGAAGCTGCGCGCTACTATTTCGCTCTTTACAACAGCAAGGGCTCGCCCGATGCGCAAGAGCGCGCGCTTACGCGACTAACGGACATGCTTCTGACTTCGCCGGAATCCCCGATTCGCCTGGGCAGCGGCGAATTGTCCATATATAAGGACATCGCCACGCTGGACCAGGGGCCTGGCTACTTCAACGGGATCCTCTCGCTCATCTTGAATACGACGCATCCGGACAGGGCTTACCCCGACGAAGAACAGCGCGCGTCTTCTTACTTCCGCCGTTCACGGGGCGCCGAATTGCTAGCGCTCTTGGACAAGAGTTTTCCAAACGCGGCGGGCCGGCCGGGATTGCATGTCAAACTGCTCGAGTTTTATTCGAGCACGGGCCAGAGCGAAGCCGTGCTGCTGGGAGGAAAAGAGTTTCTCACGTCGTTTCCGACGTCGCCTGATCGCACGCGGGTCGCGCTGCTGATGGCGGACGCCGACGCGCGGCTGGAGAAACCGCAGGACGAATTCGCGATTTATGACGGAATTCTGAAGGAGCTTGCCGACGAAGCGGACAGGATTCCACTGGGGACCCGGGTCGTGGAAACCGGAAACTTTGGTGGTCCCCAAGGCTACCAACGCGATCAGCAGGCCGCGAATCAAGACATGGAAGGCGAGGCTGGCGGCGAACAACAGGAAGGACCGCCCACACGGAGACAGGTCGCGAGCTCCGCATTTCAAGTGGGAAGAACGCCAGAGGCGCAGGAGAGAGGCCCGCGTTCGGCCGAGTATTCGCGAGTCCTCGAGCGCTATCTGGCGCGGCTCGTGCAACTGAAAGAGATTCCACAAGCGCTGGGAGTCCTACGCCGGGAGATTGATCACAACCCCGACGATCCGGGCCTGTACGAGCGGCTCGCGATGTTTCTGCAGCAAAACAATCTCAGCCAGGAACAGGAGGAAGTGTACCGGCGAGCCTTCGCGCGTTTCTCCGATCCTTCCTGGTATAGCAAGCTGGCACGCCTCTACCTGCGCTACCGGAAATATTCCGCGCTCGAGCAGCTGACGCAGGATGCAGTGAAGCAGTTCGACGGCAGCGTCCTGCAAACGTACTTTGCATCCGTCGGCGGCAGTACTCCGGCGATGTACGTACGTTTGAATCAATTTGCCAACGCGCGATTCCCGCACAATCCCTATTTCGTTCGCAATTTGCTGCAGGCTTATCACTCGCAACCTACCGATGACCAAGCGGACTGGACCGCGCTCATCCGACAGCACTGGTTTGAAGACGCCGGGTTGCGAAGCCAGTATTTTGAGTATCTTTCTTCCAACCATCAGCTGGAGCAGGAGTTGAGCTCTCTGCGGCAATCGGCGCCAGCGACGGGGGCTGCGGGCTGGCCAGACTTTGTGAAGAAAAACCCCGCGGCAGCCACGGAACTGGCCGACGCGGAAATCTGGCGCTCGCATTTTGAAGAAGGCGCGCCGGTTTTGAAAGGGTTGGCAGAGGTGTATCCTGCCGAAGAAGAACTCGACCGCACGGCCTCTTCGGTCTTCCGTTCGCTGGCTTATTTTGACCCGGCAAAGACAGCGGTTGCCGTTCATATTGAAGAAAATCTTCTGGCTGCGAATCCCGGCAACACCGAGACTCTTGGCCGCATCGGGGACATCTACGCCGACCGCGACCTACTACAGCAAGCCGCTCCGTATTGGGCGCGCATTCCGAAAGTGGCTCCGGGACAGCCGGATGGCTACCTGGAAGCAGCCACGATTTACTGGGACTACTTCGACTTCAGCAATGCGCTGCGGCTCATGGATGAAGGGCGAAAGAAATTAGGGAATCCTACTCTTTATGGATATGAAGAAGGCGCGATTTACGAGACGCAGAAGGATTATACGAGAGCTGTGCGGGAATACGCGGACGCGGCGGTGGCGAGCGACATGCCGCCCGCCGAGGCGGATGGAACAGCGGGAAACTCGCCGGCTCTGGGACGCCTGCTGCAGTTGGCGCGCCGTCCGAAGCTCCGTGACCTGGTGAACGACGCGACCGAAAAGCTGGCAGTGGATTCGCACTACGCGATGCCAGCCATCAATCTACGGATACGCGTTCTGGAAGCGAGCAACGAAGCGCCGCAGATGGCGGCTTTTCTTGGCGCGGCGCTGGATCACGCTGAAACCATTGAACAGGCCTCCCAAATCGAGTTGATTGCGAAGCAACGATCCCTCGAGGCGGTGCGGCAGAAGGCACTCGAGAAGCAGGCCGCGCTTGCGACTGATCCGGTGACGCGAATCCAGTTGTTCTACGCGCTGGTGCGGTTCTATGAAAGCAAAAAGGATTTTGCCGCCGCGCAGCGAAATATTGAGGCGTTGTATCAGGCCAATCCCGGGATCCTGGGAGTGGTGCGCTCAACCGTGGACTTCTATTGGCGCGTGAAACTCTACCCGCAGGCCATCGCCGTGCTGCGCCAAGCTGCCAAGGACGCCTACCCGCAGCTGAGCACCCAGTTTACGTTCGAAGCCGCGCGCAAGTGCACAGAAGCGAAGGATTATCCGCAGGCGCGCACGTTGCTGGACGGCCTGTTAAAGGATTCGCTGTATGACAGCCAGTATCTCGCAGCAATGGCGGACACGTACGCGCGAGCGGGCGACGCGCAGGGCTTGAAGCAATTCTATCTGGATAAGATTGCGTTGTTCCGGAATGCACCGCTGGGCGCCGACGACCGCAAAGGCCGGATCGCAACGCTGCGCCGCGGGCTGATTCCCGCGCTGACGCAACTCAAGGACTACCCCGGCGCGGTGGATCAATACATCGAGTTGATCAATAACTACCCGGAAGACGAGGCGCTTACCATCGAAGCAGCTCTCTATGCGCAGAGGCATCAGCGCGAGAAGCAGTTGCTGGATTTCTATTCGAAGACGATTCAGCAGTCGCCGCGCGACCACCGCTGGTCCATGGCCATGGCGCGCATGCAAAGCAGTCTGGAAGACTATCCGGCGGCGATTGATGCGTATGGAAAATCAATCGCCATCCGGCCGGACCGAACCGACTTGCACATCGCGCGCGCCACGCTGGAAGAGCGGTTGCTGCGATTCGACGATGCGGCCAGCGATTACGAGCATCTTTACCAACTGGCTTACAAGGACCCGAAGTGGATGGAGAAGATCGCGGAGGTGCGCGCCCGGCAAGGGCGTAGCACGGATGCTGTCGCGGCGCTAAAGACCGCGCTCATTGACGTGGCTCCGGAGCGCTCGGGGAACTACTTCGAGGTCGCCCACCGGTTGGAAGGCTGGGGCAGTCTGGAGCCGGCAAAAACCTTTGCGGAGCAAGGCATCAGCCTGGACGGCGACGAACTATTGGCCACTCAGGAAAATCATGAAGCCGCGAAAATCTATGTACGCGTAATGACACGCCTCCGGCGGCAAGACAAAGCCTACATGACTCTTCAAAAAGCCATGAACGCGGCGTCGAATTCCCTCCCAGTCCTGAAAGAACAAGTCGCCAAGCAGGGAATCGCCGGTGTTTCCGACAAAGAATGGCGAGAGCACGTCCTGGCCAGGCGAGAACAAAACGCGCGGACCGGTATGCGAATGGCGCTTACGGAAATGGGCGCGACCGTTTCGCGCTACTTCACCCCCGAAGAAAAGGTCATGTTCGCGGCTTTTGCTGAGACACTGCGCGCTCCCATGTCTGACGCAGAGGTTAGGGAGTTTGCGATACCACTTGCACAAGCAGCCGGATTGGCCGAACAGGAAGCCACTTGGCGCTACGGGCTGGTGACAAAGGCTCCGATGGATCCCGCCAATTCGGGCCAACTCGCCGCGTTCGAGCAACTTCAGCGGGAGAGGCTGAAATTTACCGAGCTCGCCCAGCAACTGGAAAGGGTCGTTCCGCGATTCCCACCGCAATTTCGCAATGCAGTCGTCCTGGACGCGACCGATGCTTACCGTTCCGCAGGCGATACCGAAAACGAGTTTCGCTTGCTATCCAGCGTGGGGACGAACATCCTCACTGGCGCTCACCAGACGCGATGGTTCGCTCTTCTCTTGAAGAGGGATCCGCAGAAGCTCGCGCTGATCTCGGGAACCTGGTCGCCCTGGGGACAGGCGGCCGCGAACTTTGTTCTGGCAAACGGAGACACGGAGCTGGGCAACGCGGTGGTCACTGCGCGCAGAAGCTCACGCCCGCCGGTTTGGGGCAAGTCGTACACGGCCCTGGTCGGACTCTACTTTGCGGAAAGCGAGCCCGCCATCAATACGGCGTTTGTGAACGCTCTCGGAGATCAAACCATCGGGGAGCGGGTCGGCAAGCAAATGGACCGCAATATTCAACTGGCGGGAGATGTCTGGTTTTATTATGCCTCGCGCTATGGCGAGTATCTTGCCGATACGCGGCAAGACACGCCTGAGGATTTCCTGCCTGCCGAATTGGAACACAGCCCCGCCTCGGCAGACCCCTATCTTTCTCTCGGTGATTGTTACATCGTTATAAAAAAAACCGGCAAAGCGATCGAGCAGTACAAGCACACGCTGGAGCTTGCGCCAGCGCGCCTGGATATTCACGACAAACTGGCGGTTGCCTATTTCAAATCGAAGAATCGCGCCGAAGCCATCGCACAATGGAAGCTGTTCTTTGCGGGAGAGTTGAATCAGGTGAACAACGCGCGGCTGCCGGAGACATTCTGGGCGGATTTCGGCCGCGCATGTGATCACGTGCGCAGGCGCAGTTTATTTGCGGACTTGAAGCCTGAAATCGAGCAGATCGTTCGCGCCTATCTCCATCGCAATGGGAACTATCGTTCCAACGCGGTGCTGCACAGTGTTTATGTGCTGCAAAGCGATCCCGCAGCGGCGACTAGCTGGTTGCTCGAGCTATCCACCTCGGCACCCGATCCCACGACCGTTCTGCAGGATATCGTCGAGATATCGTGGATTCCGCTGGCGAATCGCGGCCCGCTCTACCAGCGCATCCTCGAGGCCGTGAAGACGGCGACCGCAAAGGCGGAAGGACTGCAACAGGAAAACGCGCGAGCGGTTTGGTGGAGTTGGCAGCTTCGTTGGGTGAAATATCTGGTCGCAACAAAGCAATACAGCCCGGCTGCCGACCTCATCGCCGCATTGCAAAAGGACCCTACGGTTTCGGATTCTTCCCCGCTCGTTGCGTATGAAATGGAGTGCGCGGCGAAACTGGGAACGCTGGACTCGATTATTTCCGGGTACAAGGCAGACCCGCAAACGGCGCCCGGAGCGGAAAGCCTGCGGAGCGGGGCCCGGCTGCTTTTTGAGGGCGGCGACAAGCAATCGGCGAGGAAAATCCTGGAATTCGTGTTTGCGCGCGAGCTGGAGGAGCACCAGCTTGTTGCTACGAATTTCCTGGGCCTGGCGGAAATTCGCATCGCTGACGGCGACACGCAGGGGGCGCTCACGCTGCTCAAGCGGCTTGTCCTGGTGGTGGGCGATGCCTATCAGAATATGGACTCCTCGGCGGCGCTGTTTGAGAAGACCAGGCATCCTGCGGAGGCGGTGATGTTCCTTGAACCGCTTGCCAAGGCTACTCCGTGGGAGCCATCGTTCCAACTGAGGCTCGCCAAGGCGCAACTCGCGGGGGCACAGGACAACACGGCGCCGGCGCGAAGTCTCGCGAAGCTTGCGGCGGCATCGGAGAATCCATATCCGTTCCGCGTGCAAGCGGCGACAGCGTTGGCGGGTTTGCCTCAGCCCAGCGACTTTGGAAGCGCGGAGCTGAAGCTGCTGGCAGCAGGCACGAAAGACATTAGACCGGCCGCCGCAGACCATCCTTATTTCTACGATTCCCGATTGGCTGCGGCGCTGAACTCGACTGACGCGCGCGCCAAAATGGAAGTGCTGGCGAAAGCGCTGGCGGATTCGCCGTCGAGAGAAGATGCGCGCGTGCCTTTCTTCCGCGCGGCCGTCTCCATTCCGGAGGACGAACGCGCGCTCGCTTCGATCGAGCAACTGCTGAAAAAAAACCAGCTTGGGCGAGTCGCACCAGCCAATCCGAACGATGAAGAGATTCTTGGGTCCGAGGAGAGCGATGCCAGCCAGGGCGAAGTGGAAACTTCGCCGGGCCTTGCGCTGCAGCCTTCTCAGCAAGCTGAGCTTACCCACCAAGTCGCTTTGGCGATGCTGCGGCTTGACCGTTTGGATGAGGCGGCTTCTTACATGCAAATAGCGCAGAAGCTCGAAAAATCGGCCGCCGAGCTCAAGCGCATCTCCGCGCAGTTGCAGGACGTCAGAGCACGCTTGAGGCGTCAACGCACAAACGCGACGCGCCAGCCGATTCTGCACGTGGAGTTGGAGCAGGATCGCCTGGTTCGGCCGCGGCTCACTACCCAGGCTGCCGCACCCACAAAAAAACTTCCGAAACCAGGAGGAAAGCCATGAAACGCGCTATCTTAATTGCGCTTTTGTCGGTCGGATTTTTGGGCGTGGCCTGGGGAGCGTACCGCGTGGCTGCTCCGGGCGAGCCTGAGCTCTCCCACTTTGTGCCTTCGGGCGCGCTCCTCTACCTGCAAGCCAAAGATTTTGCGTCGCTGTTGGGGGACTGGGACAAGTCCCAGGAAAAAGAGAATTGGCTCAAGAGCAAGAATTACGATGTCTTCTCACAATCGCGTCTGCTGCTCAGGTTGCAGGATGCGAGCAACGAGTTTTCCAAGGCCGCGGGTGTGCCGGTGGGCGCGGATTTGCTGCGTCAGGTGGCCGGTAAGCAGAGCGTTTTGGCCCTCTACGATATCGGGAAACTACAATTTCTGTATATCACGCGGCTTGCTTCCACCAACTCCATGCAGTCGGCGCTTTGGCAAACACGTTCCCAATTCGAGACGCGCACGGCAGGAGGGGTCAACTTCTTCTATCGCCAGGATCCAGAATCCGAGCGCGAGGTAGCGTTCGCGGTAACCGGCGACCATCTTTTGCTGGCGACGCGCGAGGATTTGATGGCCGGAGCCCTGCAACTGCTGGCAGGCGATAAGGCGCAGAGCGTGGAAGCAGAGTCCTGGTGGACGCGCTCGGTTGTGACGGGTGGCGCACCGGGCGATCTGCGTATGGTCCTGAACCTCGAAAAAATCGTTCCGAGTCCCTACTTCCGATCCTACTGGATACAGCAAAACATTACGGACATGAAGCAGTACAGCGCCGCAGTTTCCGATCTCACGCGCTCCGGAAAGGAGTATCACGAGGAACGCGTGCTGTTGCGAAAGGAAGTCGCCAAAGAAGCTCCGGAATCGAAGGGACCCGCAGCTGTTGCCGAGATTCTTAGCCTCGTGCCCGCGAATACCGGCATCTATGAAGCAAAGGCCGACCCCGGTGGCAAAGAATGTCTGGAGTTGCTGACCGCAAAAATCCTGGCACCACATCTGGGACCCGCAGCGCAAGACAAGCTGGCTCCTCAGGTCCAACTGGGCGGAGGCGAGACGGGTTCCGCTTCGGACCTGGAGACGCGAATCGATCAGCCACCGACGCAGAATTCCGTCAAAGGCGATAGCAGCGCACCGTTGCAAGCCGTGTTTGCCAAGAATCACGTTTTCGCGCAACTGCAGCTGCAGAGAACCGAGCGCGATTCCGCCGGCGTATTCATCCGCATTCAATCCGCGGTGGCGTTTCGCGGAGAAGCTGACTGGGACGAACAGGCAGTGCATGCGGCGCTGGTTGAGTTTGTTCGCCCGGGACTTACCACCGGACAGTTGGGTGTCGGATGGAAAACCTCTTCGGGTTACAGTGTACTGGATGGTCTTTGGCAGCTGACCGTCGCCGTTCGTGGAAAATACCTGATCGTGTCTGACAACGCCTCCTTCTTAGCCAGCGCTCTCGAAGGCGTAAATAAAAAGCCGTCAGCCTCTGCCGCCGTGTTCGCTGCCGCATTCGATCATCAACACGAGCGAGAAAACTTCGTCACGTTCACCAAAATGCTCGACTTGGGTTCCGGCGCTCCTCAGGATGGCAGAAGCCCGAAGTTCTTTTCTGAGAACATGGACAGCCTGAGTTTTGCGCTGAAGGGCGTTTCCTCTGAGAAGATTGTTATTCACGATGCCGCGGACCGCCGGACGCAAACGGTCGTTTACGCATGGGCGCAATAGCCGATCAAAAAAACGCTGGGCATTTCCTTGTGTTCCTTTTCCTTTGGTTTCTTGCGGCTCCTGCCTTGTGCCGGCAATCTGAACCCACGAACAGCGCCACGCGTTCTCTATTTGCGCAATCCGCTGTCGAAATTCTCCAACGTAACTACGCAAGAAGTGAAATATCGTATCTTTTGCTGGATGCGCGGTCCGGCGCTGTCCTCGCAAGCCACTGGGAGAATTCCGAGAAACCCATTCCGCTGGGTTCTCTGGTAAAGCCTTTCACCGCGCTGGCATATGCCGGAGGGCATGATTTCCGCTATCCCATCTATGAATGCAAAGGCAAAGCGAGTGGATGCTGGCAGCCTCAGCCACATGGCAAACTTGACGTGATTTCCGCTGTCTCCGTCTCTTGCAATACCTATTTTCATCTTCTGGCAGAAAATGTCCCGCCCGAGCAGCTTGCCACGCTGGCCCAGGCCTTCGGACTCGAATCGCCTGGCGCCGATTCTAAGGCGGCTGATCTCATGGGTCTGGGACCGCAGTGGCGCATTTCTCCACTACACATTGTGCGGGCTTATCTCGAACTGTATCGCCGCAAGGATCAGCCCGGCGTGTCTCCGCTGATCGAAGGGATGCGGCAATCGGCCCTGCACGGCACGGGCGCCGCGATTGGACATCAACTGAAACAAACCACAGCTCTGGTGAAAACCGGCACTGCTTCTTGCACACACGCTTCCTGGGCTCCGGCGGATGGCTTTGTTCTTGCACTAGTTCCTGCTGAGCGGCCCGAGATTCTTCTCTTCCTCCGCATTCATAGCGTCACCGGCGCAAAAGCTGCGGAAACCGCTGGACGCATGCTCCGGCAGATGGAGGAATGACGCAATGCGCTGGCTCTGCGCATGGCTGCTCTCGCTTGGACTTCCCTTAATCGTGCCGGCGCAAAACCGCACCGTCCGAATCGGCGTCCTCGGGATTTTTCATGCGCAGCAACTCACGCTCGCCGTTGATCCGGCCCGAGAGTTGCTCATTTCCTCTGCCGACCAGCGCATCTTTTTGCGTGGCGGATCCACCTGTAGCCTCCTGCGCATCCGGTCCGCCGGCGGTAGCTTGCTCCTGAGTTGCGGCGGCAAGGAAATCCGCGCATCACAAATGCGCGCCTGCGGGCGCAATCAGCAAGCCACCGGGCTCATTATCGCCGTGCCTGGCAAAATCAAGCGGCGCTACTTTGGTGTGCTTGACCTGAAGGTCGTTAATGACGAGTTGGTTCCGATCGTCACCATGGATCTGGAAACCGCAGTAGCCTCCGTAGTGCAGGCAGAATCCGCCCCGGGCACCCCGCCCGAGGCTCTGAAGGCGCAAGCGGTCGTCAGCCGTTCTTATTTTGTCGCCGGCGGCGGGCGGCACTCGAACTTCGATTTTTGCGATCTCACCCATTGCCAGTTTCTTCGCGAACCGCCTGCCGCCGATAGCCCTGCAGCGACTGCTGCAACCGTGACGCGCGATCTCGTGCTTACTTTCGATGAGAAACCTATCACCGCCATGTTCACGCGAAGTTGCGGTGGGCACACACGCACGCTCGCGGAAATCGGCTTGCCTCGAACCGCTTATGCCTATTTTTCTGTGCTGTGCGATGTCTGCTACAAGAATCCAGTCCGGTGGACCCGCAATCTCTCGCGCGATGATGCTGCGCTATTGCTCCGCGGAGAAATCGGGCGCCTTGCGATTGATCGCGTGCTCGGCTGGAACGCTGTTCCGAGCAACAACTTCATAGCGCACGAAGAGGATGGGAAAGTGATTCTGGAAGGTACGGGCCAAGGACACGGTCTCGGTCTTTGCCAGCGTGGCGCGCGCAGCATGGCCCAACACGGCTCCGATTTCCGCGCGATTCTCGAGCACTACTTCCCGAACACGCAGTTGAAAGTTCTTTCCTCGGTTCCTGAAAGCTAGTTCCACCAGTTCGGCTGCTTCTGGCCGTCAAGCAACTGTGCCAAAAACGTCATCCAGCGCCGAAGACGCAGCGCGGGTTGTAAAGCGCTTATCCCAAATTATCCCAATTGGCGGCCAACCGTGCCCAAACCGTCCAGAGCGAGCCGAAAGCGCGCTAGTGTTATCATCAAGTTAGGCCGGAGCCAATGCGCAATCACCCGTTTGCTAAACCGTTTTGGGGGCCAAAACCTCCAACGGGGGTTCGAATCCCCCCCTCTCCGCCATCGCTAGAAAACCCTGTAAAAATGCGGCGATTTGCGCCATGCTACTACTTTTCTGCGATTTCCTAGAATTTAATATTGCCTAAATAATTCCTACACATGCCCGCAATCGGTCGCAAGGCAAAAATGTATTCAGCAGGCTTTCTTGTTTGTCAGGGTTCCGACGCTACCGTGGCAACCAACTACCGGGCGAATTTACGGCTTTACAACAGCATTTGTGCAACGACTGTGCAACCGGCAATTTCGTCTCGGGGGGTTGGGATTCGGACGGCAGGATGCCCACTTGAACCGGTTGAGCTGGCAGCGTTTTGCAGGCAAGTGGATTACTTCCGTATGGCCCTGATCCACTCCGCAAGTCGTGACAGGATGAGGATTCAAATTCCGTCGTAGCGTGAATACCCGCGCTTTGCCCAATAGTCCGCTGGCTCGTCTCTTGTATAGGCAATCCGCGTAATCGCCTTGATGTTCTTCAGGCCCAGTTTCACAGGTGCAACCTACCGTAGCGGAGCTTTGTGCTCGACCGTGAGAGGCTTTCCGTTTAGGTGAGTCGCGAGCAGGGTTTGCGGATGATGAGTCGTCGCCAGATCTAGTGACACGAAGTAGGG
>Ga0126376_10001797_pt1 | contig 11804 bp, 5 predicted proteins | sample PanSoiMetPlot_15_FD_92760 | JGI IMG/M metagenome (GOLD analysis project Ga0126376, IMG submission 92760) | Tropical forest soil microbial communities from Panama - MetaG Plot_15 | ecosystem: Environmental > Terrestrial > Soil > Tropical forest > Bulk soil | place: Panama | collected 2016-02-17
CGCACCTCTCCCGAGGAGGGCAGCACGCGCCTTGCCGTGGGCGACCTCGTGCTCGACCGCCTGTCGCACAAGGTGACGCGCGCGGGTGAAGCGATTATGTTGCAGCCGCGCGAGTTTCGCCTGCTCGAATATTTGATGAAGCACGCGGGCCAGGTGGTAACGCGTACCATGTTGCTCGAAAACGTATGGGATTATCATTTCGACCCGCAGACGAATGTCATCGACGTCCACATTTCCCGCCTCAGGTCCAAGATCGACAAGAATTTCGGCAACCCCCTCCTGCACACGATCCGAGGCGCCGGCTACACCATCCGTGACAGCGCTCACTAAGCTCTACCGGACCACCACCTTTCGCCTTTCGCTGACCTATCTTGCGCTGTTCAGCGCTGCCGCGATCGTGGCGATCTTCTATATCTATTGGAACACGACGGTCCTGCTGTCGCGGCAGCTCAACCAGACCATCGACGCCGAGCTGAGAGGCCTCGCCGAGCAGTACCGGGCAGGCGGGCTCGAGCAGCTCGTGCGGACCGTGGCCGAGCGTAGCGGAACGCCCGGTAACAGCCTCTATCTCGTGGCCGACAGCGAGGGCCGCAGGCTCGCCGGCAATCTCAGTGCCGTGTCGCCACAGCTTTGGGACAGCTTGGGACCCGTCGAGTTCGTTTATCAGCGACCGGCGGCCGGCGGCGTCGAGAAGAGACTCGCCTTCGCCAATGTGTTCCGCCTGCCGAGCGGCTACCGCCTGATTGTGGGCCGCGACATCGAGGATCGCCGCGAGCTCGCCCGCATGGTGAGATCAGCCATGCTGTGGGGGCTGGGCGTGATGGCCTTGTTCGGTATCGGCGGCGGCTATTGGGTGAGCCGCAAGCTGCTTGCACGGATCGATAGACTCGCCGCCACCACGCGCACCATCATGGATGGCGACCTCACCGGCCGGCTGCCGGTCACTGGCTCTGGCGACGAACTTGATCGGCTCTCCGAAAGCCTCAACCTGATGCTCGCGCGCATCGAGCAGCTTATGGCAGGCTTGCGCGAGGTCTCCGACAACATCGCGCATGATCTCAAGACGCCGCTCAACCGCCTGCGCAATCGCGTTGAGCAGGCCTTGCGCGAGCCCTATGGCGAGGTGGCCTATCGCGACGCTCTGGAGCGGACCATCGAGGAGGCCGACGGACTGATCAAGACCTTCAATGCGCTTCTATCCATTGCGCGGTTGGAAGCTGGCGCCGGCGGCGAGAACCGGGAGAAGCTCGACGTATCGGCGCTTTTGCGCGACGTGGCCGAGCTGTACGAGCCGGTCGCGGAGGAGCGCGGCATTGAGCTTAGGGCTGAAACTGACGCTCCCATTTTCGTCCGCGCCGACCGCCAGTTGCTTGGCCAGGCCATCGCCAATCTGATCGACAACGCCCTCAAATATGGGGCGCCCGAGCCGTCGAGCGGCAATGGCTCCAGGCCCGAAGTCGAAGTTAGCGCGCTCATGAAGGGGTCTACCGCAGAGATCGTGGTAACTGACCGCGGGCCTGGCGTGCCCGTTGCAGACCGCGAGCGAGTGCTCGATCGCTTCGTCAGGCTTGAGGCAAGCCGCTCCGAGCCCGGCAGCGGACTGGGCTTGAGCCTTGTGGCAGCCGTCGCGAGGCTGCATGGTGGCACCCTCAGGCTCGAGGACAATGAGCCGGGGCTTCAGGTCGTCCTCGCCTTGCCAGTTGAGAGTGAGGCAGTTGTCAATGGAGCGGCCGCCCAGGTGCTCACGGGAGCAGAGATCAGGCCAGCGTGACGGCTTTCTTTGAGCGCATCACCAAGACGCCGCTCGCCTTCGACGCGGCGCGAGGGGCCGATGCGCTCGACACTGTCACGAAGTCGCTCGCCGCTGCTCCCGAACTTGCCCTGGCTGCTAGGCTCCTCGGCGACGCTCCCAAGGTCCGGCAGTTCCTCGAAGCGGCCTTTTCTGGCTCGCCCTATCTCGCCTCTCTCGCTCTGCGCGATCCCGCCATCCTCGCCGAATGCCTTCTGCGCGATCCTGACGTTCATTCGACGGGGGCACGAACGGCCCTCGCAATAAGCATCGCCGGCGCGGCCACTGCCAAAGAGGTCACGGCTCTGCTGCGCCGCTTCAAGCAGCGGGTGGCGCTCCTGACCGGGCTTGCCGACCTTGGCGGCGTCTGGCCGACGTCGAGCGTGCTTCAGGCCACGAGCGAGGCGGCAGACGCCGTGCTCGAGCAGGCGACCGCGTTCCTGTTCCGCAAGGCTCGTAAGGCGGGGCAAGTAACGTCGCCCGCCGACGCTTCATCTCCAGCGTCCGGCTATTTCGTCATTGCCATGGGCAAGCTCGGCGCGCACGAGCTCAATTATTCGAGCGATATCGACATCATCGTCTTTTACGACGCCGAACGGGCCGGGCTTACGCCCGATATCGAGCCGTCTACTTTCTTCGTGAAATTGACGCGCGAGCTGGTGCGGCTTCTCCAGGAGCATACTCCTGACGGCTACGTGTTTCGCGCCGATCTTCGTTTGCGCCCTGATCCGGGGGCAACGCAGATCGCGCTTTCGACCGATGCAGGCCTCACCTACTACGAGAGCTTCGGCCAGAACTGGGAGCGGGCCGCGCTCATCAAGGCGCGAGTCGCTGCGGGCGACCGCGAGACGGGCGAGGAGTTCCTGCGCCAGCTCTCGCCGTTCATCTGGCGCAAATATCTCGACTACGCCGCCATCGCCGACATCCACGCGATGAAGCGCCGAGTGCACGAGTTCAAAGGCCATGGCGCCATCGCTGTCGGAGGCCACGACATCAAGCTCGGGCGGGGCGGCATCCGCGACATCGAATTCTTCGCCCAGACCCAACAGCTTATCGCCGGAGGCCGGCACCCTGAGCTTAGGACGCGCGGCACCGTCGAGACACTCGAACGCTTGGCTAAAGGCGGCTGGATCGCGCGCGAGGCTGCCCGCGAACTGACCGAAGCCTATCTCTTTCTCCGCCGCATCGAGAACCGGCTGCAAATGGTTGGCGACCAGCAGACGCATGTCATCCCGGCCGACCGGCGGGAGCTCGACCGAGTCGCGCGGCTGTCGGGCTTTGCCGACACCAACGCCTTCGGTGACGCGCTCGTCGACGCCTTCAAGCGCGTCGAGACCCATTACGGCGCTCTGTTCGAGAAGCTGCCGGAGCCGGTCGGCTCGGCCACGATCCTCGTTGTGGCGGATGAGGCGGACCCCGCGGCACTTGCAAGTATGGGGAGGCTCGGCTTTCGCAACCCTAGTGGCGCGCTTGCCGCCATTCGCGCCTGGCAGTCTGGCCGCTACGCCGCGACGCGGAGCGCGCGGGCCCGTGAGCGACTCACCGAATTTCTTCCCACATTGCTAGAGGCGTTCGGTCGCACCGCCGAGCCTGATCTCGCGCTTGCCACCTTCGACCGGTTGATTGCCGAGCTGCCTGCCGGCGTGCAGCTTTTCTCCCTGCTCGCCGCCAATCCGAGCCTGCTCAGGCTCGTTGCCGACATCATGGGAACGGCGCCGCGCCTTGCCCGCATCATCGCCCGGCGCCCGCGGCTCCTCGATGCCGTGCTCGACCCCGGCTTCTTCGGCACGGTGCCGACTCCAGCGCAACTCAAAGAGCTTGTGGCAAACGCGCTTGCCCAGGCCACCGACTACCAAGACGCGCTAGATAGGGCGCGCATCGTTGGCCGCGAGCAGGGCTCCCTCATCGGCGTTCGAGTGATCTCCGGCACGATCTCCGCGAACCAAGCTGGTGCGGCCTATGCAGGCCTCGCTGAAACCTTGATCGAAGCGCTGGCAAGCCGCGTCGAGGCAGAACTCGAGCGGCAGCACGGGCGCATGAAGGGAGGGCAGGCGGCGGTGGTCGCCATGGGCAAGCTCGGCAGCCGCGAGATGACCGCGGGTTCAGACCTCGATCTCATCATCGTCTACGACTATGAGGGCGAGGACGCTCAGTCAGACGGACCGAAGAGTTTGCCTGGCCCGCTCTATTACGCGCGCTTCACCCAGCGCCTGATCGCTGCCCTTTCCGCCGAGACGGCCGAAGGCTCGCTTTACCAAGTCGACATGCGGCTCCGGCCTTCGGGCAGTCAGGGGCCGGTCGCGACCAAGCTTTCGAGCTTCATCGAGTACCAGAAGGCGTCGGCCTGGACTTGGGAGCATCTTGCGCTGACCCGCGCGAGCGTGATCACCGGCGCTGCTTCTCTGCGGACGACGATCAACGCCACGATCAAACAGGTACTGTCCCGCCCGCGCGACCGTAGCGCCGTTGCCGCGGATGTCAGGGGCATCCGGGCGCGGATTGCCGGGGAGAAGGGGACGTCCGATGTTTGGGACCTGAAGCAGGTGCGAGGCGGGTTGATCGACCTCGAATTCGTTGCCCAGTTCTTGCAGGTCGTGAACGCTAACGCGCATGCAGACATGCTCGACCAGAATACCGAGGCCGCGCTCACCAAGCTTTCAGCCGTTGGTGTGCTTGCTCCGGGCGACGCCGACATCCTCATCCTGGCCGCGCGCCTCTATCACGCGCTCACTCAGGTGCTGAGGCTCTGCCTGGACAAGCCGTTCGTGGCGCAAGAGGCACCGCGCGCGCTCAAGGATTTGCTTGCGCGGGCCTCCGACATGTCCGACTTCTCGACGCTCGAAGCGATGCTAAAGGAGACGCTTGCCGCCGTGCGCGACGCCTTCGAGCGCATCGTGGCTTGAGGAGCATCAGTTCAGCGCCATGGCATGTCGGTGTCCTTGTTGGAAAACCTGGCGGGCCGCTCGCTGGTTCCGGTCGGCTGCGCTCCGCCCGCGATACTAAGCCGTTCGATTGACTTTGAGAGCGGCAGTGCAGCGGAGCCCTGGAGCGCGGCCCAGAGGTTTGCGCGAATTTCTCCGCGCTCATTGGCTTTGCAAACAGAGACCCTTGCACCAGATCGAAGCCGAGATCGCGCACCGTAAAGAAATCCGACCAGGTCTCGATGCCGTCAGCGACGGTGCGTGAGCCATAAGAATTGGCGAGTTCAAGGATGCGGCGGCAGATCGATTGCTTCAATCGATCTTCGGCGCCGGCGACAAATTTCCGGCCGACCTCCGGTATTTGCTGTAGCAGCAGAGATCAGGCGGAGGCGGCGAGCTTGGGCGGTTCCTCCGAGATCACCGGCCGCACCGGCAGCAGGCAGGTCACGGTGGTGCCGTGGCCTGCGCGGCTCGTGATGCGCAAGCTCCCGCCATGCAGTTCGATCAGCGCGCGGGAGATGGCAAGCCCGAGCCCGCTTCCCTGATGGCTCTTGGAGAACTGGTTCTCGACCTGCTCGAAGGGCCGGCCGAGCTTGGCGATATCAGCTTCGGGGATGCCGATGTCGGTGTCCTTGATGGCGACCTTCACGTGACTGCGCGTGCGCAACAGGTTCACATCGACGCTGCCGCCGTCGCGAGTGAATTTCACGGCATTGGACAGCAGATTGAGGAAGACCTGCTTCAGGGCGCGACGGTCGGCTTCCAGCGTCAGATGCAGAGGACCATGGCGGTCGAGCGAGATATTACGCTCGGTTGCGGCCTGGCTCACCACCTTCATGCTGTCGGCGATGATGTCGGCCACATCAACGCTGTCAACATCGAGCGACATGCGGCCAGCCTCGATCTTCGACATGTCGAGAATGTCGTTGATCACCTCAAGCAGATAGGTGCCGCTCGCGTAAATGTCGCGCGCATATTCCTGATATTTCGCATGACCTAGCGGGCCGAATAGCGCCTTTTGCATCACCTCGGAGAAGCCGATCACGGCGTTAAGCGGCGTGCGTAGTTCGTGGCTTATATTGGCGAGGAACTCGGACTTGGCGCGATTGGCGGCTTCGGCGCGGTTCTTCTCGAGAGCATATTTCTCGGCGAGGTCGACAAGCTGCTGCTTCTGCTGCTCGAGCTCGCGGCGCGAAAGCCTGAGCTCGGCCACGCTTGCTCTGAGCTGACCTTCGCTTTCGGCGAGCCGCTGCTGGCTCTCCTTGAGCACGGTGATGTCGGTACCGACGCTTACATAGCCTCCGTCGCGCGTCCGGCGTTCGTTGATGTGCAGCCAGCGGCCGTCTTCGATCTGCGCCTCGTAGGTGCGGCTATCGTCGTCGTTCGATCCGGCGACCGCCACGCGCTTGGAAACGATCGGCGCAGAGGCAGACGCGATCACCTCGTCATAGGAGCTGCCAGGCCGCACCATCTCATCAGGCAGGCCGTGGAACTGCTGATATTTGCTGTTGCACATGACCAGGCGATTTTCTCGATCCCATAGCACGAACGCCTCTGAGATCGTCTCGACCGCGTCGCGCAGTCGCGCATTGGCGTCGGCAGAGCTATGCGCCTGCTCGTGGTCGGCGATGACGGCGATGCCGGTGAGATGAGGCTCCTGCCCGCCGCCACGCGTGATGTTTCCGCGTAGCCTCAGCCACACCCAATGTCCATCGGCATGGCGCAGCCTAAAGCTGCCGTCGAACAGTGGGATGCCGTCGCGGAGATGGCAGTCGACCTCGCCGCGGAGGTCATCCTCGGGATGCAATGCCTGGGCGATGAAACGGAACGAAATGGCTTTGCCGGCAGGCTCCAGGCCAAGCATCCGGTACATCGGCGCGGACCATTGGACGTGCCCGCGCGCGAGATTCCATCGCCAGATGCCGCAACCGGGAAGAGCCTCGGTGAGCTTCTTGCTTAAGGCATCGTCGTGCTCGCGCTTGGCAGCAGGTCTGCGATGCCGGAGGCCGCCGGCATACAAGGCGAGCACCAGCCCGGTGCAAATGAGGAGCGTAAGCTCGAGGCTGGCCACGCTCCGCCAATCGGCAAGCGCTTCGTCGACCGGCTGAACGAACGCAAGTTGCGCGTCGGTCTTTGGCACATCGCGGACGGTGACGATGGCATCGGTGTCGTCCGCAAGAGCGATCTCGAGAACGCCGGCGTCAGCGCCGAAAATGGTCAACGGCTGCTGCGGCCCGAGAATTGTCAGCAGGTTTCCGGAAGTGCCGTCGAGCGGCGCGCGAGCCTTTATATAGCCGTCGCCATCGGCAAGCAGCACCGTGCGCCCATCCGCCGTTGCGCCTTTCGGTAGGCTCGCAGCAAGCGCAGCCTGCCAGCTCGTATCGGGCTTCAGGGCCTTGTCCTGGAGATTCAACGCAGCGACATCGGCCATCAGTCCGAGTCTGTGGCGGGCCGAATCGAGCTCGGCGCGTCTGCTGTGGAGAATCTGAAAGATGAAGCCGACCAGGACGACGCCGACAAAGGCAGTGATGAGAATAGGACTGAGGTGGCTGGGCAGTTCAGTTTTCGGAAGACGACCAACAAGCGCCAGGGGGTCCAGCCAAGATGGTCCCGCGATAGCGACTCCCTCACGCGCAGAACGCGCCAGCGCCATTCGGTCCCCCTTGTCTTCTCACGTCGAAGCGGAGAAGTGCCGCATCTCCGAATCGCTCGACCTAATGGAATCGATAACGATTCCGCCTGTCTAGGGGAAAACTGTGGAAAAGCGGTTAATGACCGGTTGACGAACGGCCGACTCTAGGTCGTTCCGAGGGTCTTTGTGACGATCTCGTAGCTGTCTGTGGAGAGTTGCCGGGCAGCGAAATCTTCAAGCACGGCCTTGGCGCGGGCGTGCCGGACAGGCTCGAGGATCCGCCAACTTTCGAAGGCGCCGAGCAGCCGGGCGGCCATATGCGGGTTGAAGCCGTCGATCTCGAGCGCCTGGCTTGCCAGCAGGTCATAGCCGGCGCCGTCGGGGCGGTTGAAGCCGGTCGGGTTGGCATGGACGAAGCTCCCGATCAGGGCCCGCACGCGGTTCGGATTTTTGAGTGAGAATTTCGGGTGGGAGAGAAGCGTGCGCACTGTCTCGACCGAGTCAACCCGGGCCGCGCGAGCATGCACTGCGAACCATTTGTCGAGAACGAGCGGCTCGTCCTGCCAACGCGCATAGAAATGGTCTAGCGCCTCGTCACACGGCGCCCCTTCAAGATGCGAGAGGATGGAGAGAGCCGCGATGGCGTCGGTCATATTCGAGGCCTGGCGATAGTGTCGCTCTGCGCGGGCGATCTCGGCCCTCTCTCCGGTTGCGACCAGAAGATCGAGAACAGCGCTGCGCAAGGCCCTGATACCTGCGCTTTCAGGATCGGGCGAATAGGGACCTGTCGGTTTCGTCTTGTCGTAGAGCTCGGCAAGAGTGGTCCTGATCTCGTTGCCGATCGCCGAACGCAAAGCCTCGCGTGCCGCGTGCACAGCATCGGTATCGACATTGCGGGCCAGCTCGCGCGCGACGTCGGATTCGCTTGGCAGCTTGAGGAACTCTGCGCGGTAGGCTGGAAGCAGAGAAGCGTCGCGCGCCGTGACGCCAAGCGCATGCGCAAGCCGTGCGGCCTCGCGCCCGGTGACGCGTTCAAGGCTTCCCCCCTCGCGTGCAGCAGCAGTGAGGAGATCGGTCGCGTAAGTCTGCGCCGCCTGCCAGCGATTGAATGGGTCGCAGTCATGGATCATCAGGAACTCGATCTTGTCGGGATCGAGGCTCGTGGTGAGCCGCACCGGCGCCGAAAAGCCGCGCAGAAGCGAGGGCGTCGGCGGGGCAGGGATGTCATGGAACTCGAATACCTGCTCGCGGCCGGTCACTTCGAGCAACCCGTCGGCCAGAGTGCCGCCATTGAGACGAAGCGGAAGCTCATTGCCGTTCGAGCCGATGAGGCCCACTTTGAGTGGGATCAGCATCGGCTCCTTCTTGGTCTGGCCTGGCGTTGGCGGCACGACCTGACTCACGGAGAGCCGCGCGGTCTTGGCATGGGCGTCGTAGTCGAGCGAGCAGGCAAGCTCCGGTGTGCCGCTTTGCGTGTACCAGCGCATGAATTGAGACAGGTCGCGCCCCGAGACGTCGGCCATCGCCTCGACGAAGTCCTCGACAGTTACCGCCTCTCCGTCATGGCGCTGGAAATAGAGATCGAGGCCTTTGCGGAACCCTTCGCGGCCGAGCAGCGTCTGCAACATGCGGCAGACTTCGGCGCCCTTCTCGTAAACCGTCGACGTATAGAAGTTGTTGATCTCGATATAGGAGGCAGGCCGCACGGGATGGGCGAGAGGCCCCGCATCTTCGGGAAATTGATGCGTCTTCAGCATGCGCACAGCGGCGATCCGCTCAACTGGCCCTGAGCGCGTGTCGCCGGTGAACTCCTGATCACGAAAGACGGTGAGCCCCTCTTTCAGGCAGAGCTGGAACCAGTCGCGGCAGGTGACCCGGTCGCCAGACCAATTATGAAAATATTCGTGCGCGATCACCCCTTCGATCGAGGCGTAGTCGGCGTCGCTTGCCGTGTCAGGCCGGGCCAGCACCAACTTGTCGTTGAAGATGTTGAGGCCCTTGTTCTCCATCGCCCCCATATTGAAATCGCTGACCGCGACGATGTTGAATACGTCGAGGTCGTATTCGCGCCCGAAGCGCTCCTCGTCCCAGCGCATGGCACGCTTCAACGACTCCATGGCCCAGGCACAGCGGTCCTCCTTACCGGGCTCGACATAGATGGCGAGCGCAACCTTGCGGCCCGAGGCGGTGACGAAGCTGTCTGGCACCTTGGCGAGATCCCCGCCGACAAGCGCAAAGAGATAAGAGGGCTTGGGGAACGGGTCGTGCCAAATGGCAAAGTGCCGGCCGGTGCCGGGGATGTCGCCTTGCGCCACTGGGTTGCCGTTCGAGAGCAACACGGGCGTCGTGGCCCTGTCAGCCTCGATACGCACCGTATAGACGGCGAGCACGTCGGGCCGGTCGATGAAATATGTGATCCGGCGAAAGCCCTCCGGCTCGCACTGCGTGCAGTAGGTACCGCGCGACCGGTAGAGGCCGGACAGGGCGGTATTCGCCTCGGGATCGCAGAACGTGACTATCTCCAAGGTAAAGGGCTGCGTCGGCACCTTGGGGATGGTGAGGGAGCCTTCCTTCACCTCAAAGTCGCTCGGCGCGAGCGGCCTGCCGTCGAGCGCCAGGCTTTCGAGCGTGAGGCCCTCGCCGTCGAGTACAAGCGGGCGGCCGCCAGTTGCGGCCTTCGGATCGGGGCAAAGGCGCAACTTCGAAGTAACATGGGCCGACTTGGGCGCGAGCGCCACGTCGAGGTTCACCTCCCGGATCAAATAATCGGAGGATGTGTAATCCTTGAGGAATTTCGGGCGGCGGTCGGACTGCTTCATGATCACGATCCTTTGCCGTCGCTCTTAGAGCGCGGAGCGGAGAATGCAAGTCCGAAAGCTTAACGCGCGATCCTATGGAGAAGTGCGCCGTCCTGGCTTAAGACGGGTTCGATCATGAGCACCGAGCAAGACACGCAAAGAACGCCAAAGCTGTTTCTGCCGTCCCGGCGCGCGAGCCTTATCCTTGCCGCACTCGGCATTGTGGCGCTTAGCACGGCGCTGTTTCTCCGCTACGGCATCATCCAAAATTCGGTGATAGGGGTCGCTTGCGAGGCCGGCGAGGTGAGCCTCACCTGCAAGATCAGACTCGCGGTGATCCTGATGTTCATCCAGGATCTGTTCGGCTGGGTCGCGATCATCGCCTCGGGAGTTCAGGTCTGGCGTCCGAACACTCTCGCCTTTGGAACGAGCCTCATCCTCGCCCTGCTCGGGCTTGTCCTCTACAACACACGCGCCTCGGCGCTCGCGATTTGTCTCCTCGTGCTCAGCCTGGCGCGGCCCGTGCACGAAGGGCGGTAAGGGCGAGCAGGATTAGCAGCAAGGCAAACCACACCGCCTGCCAGTTGGCGCCTCCCTCATTGGCCATGATGAACAGCGCCGAACCGGCGAGGACCGCCGCCGCCGCGAGCTCCGCCTGCCCGGGATCGGGAGCGGTGCGGGAATTGGTAAGAGCGAGGATGAAAAGGGCGATGGCCGGTCCGGTCAATGAAGCGACCGGGAAATCCTTGTAGCGTGGATCGAATACAAGCCCGAGCGCGACATGGACGGCAGCGATCACAGTGGCGATGAACAGTGCAGCGAGGATCCAACCCATGCCGTCAGACCGTCGCCAGCGAGAAGGATCGAAGACCTCGCCGAAGCCAGCAAGCCCTTGCCCGCGGGCGAGGGCATAGCTCGCCGCCATAGGCACGACGAGGGCGAGCACGAACATGAGGACACTTCTAAATCTGTCCCCCGCCACGACGCTGTCCATCGGCAGCGCGAGGGCTGCCCAGCCGAAAACAAGGCCTGAGCCGAGAGCGATCAGGGTTGTTGCAACGTCCGATCGCCAGCCTCCGCCATGCGACGCGCTGTCGCGCCGCCCGAGCCAGAAGGCAACGAAGGCGAGAAGGGCAGCGCCGATGCCGAGCCCTGCCGCGGCACGCCAGTGGGGCTCGTTCGATACCGGCTGGCCAAAGGTAAATTTGGTCTCCCGCTTTACGTCGTCGTAAAGCCCCCAATAGCCGCCGACAGTCCCTTCCAAAAGGCGCTTCCAGGGTTGGTCGAAGGCTTCGATCAGGTTCACCTTCCAACGCTCTTGCTTGGCCGCAGCCACGACATCGGTCAGGACGCGGGCTTGATTGGCCGGAGAGGGGAGCGCACCGTCGCGCATCCGGCCCTCGCTCGGCCAGCCCACCTCTCCGATTAGAATTTCCTTTCCGCCAAACGCCGCCGCGACCTTGTCCCTTACCTCTCGCACGTGCTTGACGGCGTCCTCCGCCGCAACGGGCTTGTCCTCCCAATAAGGTAGGATGTGGATCGTCACGAAGTCGGTGGCGGATACGAGCTCCGGCGCCCTCAGCCAAAACTCCCACACATCGGCATAGGTGACCGGGGCTCCCGACCGCCGCTTAACCTCCTCGAGATAGGACTTGATCTTGGCA
>Ga0126376_10001798_pt1 | contig 11804 bp, 10 predicted proteins | sample PanSoiMetPlot_15_FD_92760 | JGI IMG/M metagenome (GOLD analysis project Ga0126376, IMG submission 92760) | Tropical forest soil microbial communities from Panama - MetaG Plot_15 | ecosystem: Environmental > Terrestrial > Soil > Tropical forest > Bulk soil | place: Panama | collected 2016-02-17
GGACGCCCGGGTTGAAGGCCCAGCGAAAGGCGCTGATCATGTCAGCCACACCAGTCGCCGTCAAGAACGAACCGGTGGCCGACTTCGCGCCTCTTGTCCGCATAGACCAGCGTGCTCGAGATGTACACGTAGAGGCCGACCTTGTTCTTCAAGGCGTCCACCGAGCGCCGAACCCAGTGGGGAAACTGACCGCTGCAATCGATGACGACATCCCAGCCTCGGCCGCGCAGTGCAGATACGTCAGAAGACCGGTCGCCGGTGAGGTGCCTTGCTGCCGGGAAGAGGCCTGGATTGGTCCGGCCGCGGTTGAACAGGGTCAGGTCGCGTTCGGGGATCGCCTCCGCAAAGTGGCGGCCGACAAAGTCGGTGCCGCCCAGGATCAGCACACGCATCTGATAGCCTCGGGACCATCGCCGCCAGTGCCAAGGCACCCGATCGCGCCTCGATCCAGTCCGTGGAGAAGGCCGCTCGCCTCCTGCGGGTCCTGGCCGAGTCGCCAGTGAGGCTGGCGCCATCCTCGCTCCCTCGCGAGCTCGGTTTCAGCCGCGCCGCCACCCACCGCCTGCTGCGGGCGCTGGAGAAGAACGGATTCGTCCGGCGTGACTCTGAGTCCGACGCGTTTGTGCTCGCTTTTCGGCTGGTCGAGATGGTGATGTCGCATCACCGGCGTAAACAGCGCGCGGTGGCCCTGGCGCTGGAACCCCTGTCCGCTAAGCGGACGCGCCGATCATCCAGGCCGGGTCGGCGCCTCCCCTTCCTCCCTACGATGAGCGTCATTCCCGGCACACCGACAGCCACCCCATCGGGATGAGGTTCTCCGGCGGCACCATCATCGATGGCACGGGTGCGGACCCGGTGCGAGGTGAGGAACTCGTCGTCGAGAATGGAAGGATCGTCTCGCTGCGCGCGGCTGTCGCGGGCGACGGCGAGGTCGTCGACCTTTCCGGGCTCACGGTGGTGCCCGGTCTTATCGATGCCCATACGCACCTCGGGTACGTGTTCCCCTCGAGCGAGCTCACCCACGGTGGAACCACATCGGTCGCTGAGATAGCGGCTCGCATATTCCGGAACTGCGAGCTGGCGCTGGATGCGGGCTTCACGACCGTTCGCGACGCCGGCGGACTTGACGGCGGCACCGTCCGTGCCATTGCGTCGGGTCTGGTGCGAGGCCCTCGCGTCTTCCCGTCGGGTCCGTCGATAGTGCAGGACGGCGGCCACGCCAGCTTCCAGGTGCCGTTCAGCGACTGCTGGTGTCCCGTCGCCGTGCCCGGTCTCTACCAGGCCAAAGCCATCTGCAACAGCCCGGACGAGGTCCGCCTGGCGGCCCGCCGGCACTTCCGCCGGGGTGCAACCCAGATCAAGCTGATGGTCACCGGCGGAGTGGTCTCGCTGACCGACTCGCTCGACGACACCCAGCTCTCGGTTGCGGAGATCCGAGCCGCGGTGGAGGAGGCGGAGGCGCGAAACAGCTACGTCACCGTGCACGCCCATAACGTGCGCGGGATCCGGAACGCGCTCGCGGCCGGGGTGACCTGCGTCGAGCACGGATCGTTCCTCGACCAGGACACAGCCAGGGCCATGGCCAGGGCCGGCGCTGCGCTGGTGCCGACCCTGGCAGTGGCGAACCTGATGGCCACCCAGTGGCGGGCCTGGGGCCTGCCCGAGCAGGTGGTGCCCAGGGTCGAGGGAGCGGAGGCGGCGATGGGACGTTCCATCCTGCTGGCCCGCCAGGTGGGCGTGCTGATCGGCTCCGGTTCGGACCTGCTGGGGCCTGATCAGACCAGGCACGGCCTGGAGCTGGTCCTGCGCTCGGCTGTGGAGGACCCCATGGCAGCCCTCCTCTCGGCCACCCGGGACAACGCGCGCATCATGCAAGTGGGCGACAGTCTGGGGACGCTCGAGCCAGGCAAGCTGGCCGACCTGGTCGCACTGGAAGGCGACCCGCTGGCCGATCCCGGCATCTTCGTCCAGCCCGAGCGCGCCGTCGTCGTGGTCAAAGACGGACAGGTGGTCAAGGACAGGAGGCGGTGAGCGATGGCCCCGGGGCCACCATAACGGAGGCTCCGTGGGCTAGGCGCGGCCGGCCGTCTCGCGAACCCGGCGAGCGAGCGCGTCCAGTGTGACCGCCGCCAGCAACACGCCGCCGATGACCAGAAACTTGATAGAGGAGGACAGGGCCAGCAAGTCCATCCCGTTGTTGATCGAAGTGATCACCAGGGCGCCCGTCAGCGCCGTCCAGACGCTACCGCGGCCTCCGAAGAGGCTGGTGCCGCCGATCACTGGCCCCGCAATGGAGTTCAGCAGCACATCACTGCCTCCAGAGGACTGGTTCACAGCCAGCAGCCGTGACGCCGCAAGGATGCCGCCGCAAGCCGCCATCGTGCTGCAGAGCGCAAAGACCGCAATCCGGATCGCAGCCACGTTGATACCCGCTCGGCGTGCCGCCTCGGCGTTACCCCCAACTGCGAAGACATAACGCCCGAAGCGCGTCCGCCTGAGCACCTGGTCGAACAGGATGATGAAGCCAAGCAGGATCAAGAGCACGAGCGGCACGCCACGGTCGGAGTTGAGCACGAACACGGCGGCCAGGGACAGGACGGCGATCACGGCCACGGATCCCGTGTACTCGATGAACGGCGTCAAGCTCAGAGCTGCTCGGGCCCGGCGGCGGCGGCGAAGCAGCCCCATGGCCGCGTAGACGACGATCACTGCAATCGCGATCCCCCATCCCACGGCGGTTGGGAAAAACGTGCCGGTGAGTCCATCGATGGTCGGGTTATAGAGGTTGATGGTTCCTGTAGGGCCGAGGACCAGGAGCAGCGCGCCAAGCCAGGCCAGCAAGCCTGCCAGCGTCACGACGAAAGACGGCACCCGCAGGCGAGCCAACCAGAATCCCTGGACGAGCCCGATCGCAGTACCAGCGATCACTGCGGCCAGAATCGACGGCACCGCAGGCACGCCCCGCTTCACGTTGAGCACCGCCATGATGGCGGCGCAGAGGCCGCTCACGGATCCAACCGACAGGTCGATCTCTCCGAGCAGCAGGACGAGGACGATCCCCACCGAGATCGTGCCTATCGCTGCGAGCTGCAAGACCAGGTTGGTCAGGTTGCGGGGCGTCAGGAAGTTCGAATTGAGAAGCCAGAAGATGACCCAGATGACGATGATGCCGAGGATGACCGAGAGCGAACCAACCTCACCCTGGACGACTCGGCGGCCCAGCCCCGCGACCCACTCACGCGGGTCGAAGCCCGGTCTCGGTTCGACGGACTCGACGGTCGTGCTCATGAGATCGTTTCCTCGTTCTTTTCGTTGATGGTGTTGAGCTGATCCTCGGCGAGGATGCCGATGTCGGCACCGGTGATGGCGGCTACAACTTGCTCTCGTCTCGCGTCCTCAACGCGAAAGTCCGCCACGCGCCGGCCCAGACGAAGCACCACGATGCGGTCACAGACATCGAAGACGTCAGCCAGGTTGTGGCTGATCACGACCACGCCGAGCCCGTGGTCGCGCAGCCGCCTGATCAGGTCGAGCACCTGTCGGGTCTGAGCCACACCGAGGGCAGCGGTGGGCTCGTCGAGCAGGACCACCTTGGCGTCCCACAGCACGGATCGCGCCACCGCAGTTGACTGGCGCTGGCCACCAGACAGCGATGCGATCTGGGTGCGGACGCTGGGCAGCTTTACAGAGAGTGTGGACAGGACCTGGATGGCGCGCTTCTCCATTGACTCCTCGTCCAGCGCCGGCACCGGGCGGTCCAGTTCCTCTCGCCCGAGAAACAGGTTGCTGACCACGTCCAGGTTGTCGCAGAGCGCGAGGTCCTGATAGACGGTCGCGATCCCGATCCGCGTCACATCACGAGGTCCACGGACCGTCACCGGCTTGCCCTCGAAGATCATCTCGCCGGTATCGGGCAGGTTGATTCCCGCGATGGCCTTGATCAGCGTGGACTTGCCGGCGCCGTTATCGCCGACGAGGGCGACGACCTCACCCGGATAGACCTCGAAGTCGACGCCGCTGAGCGCCTGGACGGCGCCGAAATGCTTGGAGATCCCGCGCAGCTCCAGGATCGGATGCCGTCCGTTACGTTCCATCTGCCCTCCGCCTCGAAAAGGAGATGAGGTTTGCGGCGGGCCCGCGTGAGCCCGCCGCACTATCACGAAAAGAAGACTACGAGATGCCGGCCGCCGTACAGGCGGACGCGTACTGTGCGGTGCAAATATCGGTCGCCGTCCAGAACTTGTCAGCGACCACCGTGGTCTTGACGGTGTCCTTCGTGACCGCTACCGGTGTGAGCAGCACAGAGGGAACGTCCTTGTTGCCGTTGTTGACGGTTTTGCCATTGGTCATCGAGCTGGGCACCGCCGTGCCGTTGACCAGGTCGACCGCCAGCTCGGCAGCGCCTTCCGCCTCTGGTGCGATCGCCTTGTACACGGTCATGTACTGCTCGCCGATGAGGATCCGCTGGATGGCCGCCAGCTCCGCGTCCTGTCCGGTGACCGGGGGCAGCGGCTTCAGACCGGCGGCCTTCATGGCGGCGATGGCGCCGCCGCCGGTGCCGTCATTGGCCGCGTAAACGCCGTCCAGCTTGTTGGCGAGGGCGGTCAGCGCCTGAGTCATCTCGTTCTGCGCCTGATCGGGGCTCCAGTCCGGTGTGTCGTACTCCTTGGCGATGGTGACCTTGCCGTCGAGCACGCTGTGGGCGCCCTGCTTGAACAGTTTCGCGTTGTTGTCGGTCGGCGCCCCGTTGATCATGACGATCGAAGGATTGGCCTTGCTGCCCAGGGCTTGCAGCAGCGACATACCCTGCAGCTTGCCCACCGCCTGGTTGTCGAACGAGATGTAGAAGTTGACGTTGGGCGTGTTGAGGATAAGCCGGTCGTACGAGATGACGGGTACGTTCGATTGCTTGGCCTTGTTGGCGATGGCCGCTGCAGCTGCGCCGTCGACGGCGTCGAGGACGAGCACCTTCGCGCCGTTTGTGAGCGCTGCTTCAGCCTGTGACTGCTGGGCCGAGGCGTCCTGGTTGGCGTTGCTATAGATGATCTGGCAGTCGCTGCAGAGCGCTTTGACCTTGGCCTCGAAGAGCGGTCGGTCCTTGGACTCGTAGCGTGCGGTCTTGGTTTCGGGCAGCAGAAGCGCGATCTTCTTGGCCGAGGTACCGCCGCCGCCTCCGCCGGACGACGTCCCACAGGCCGTGACCGCGAGGGCCAGGACGGCCATGGCTGACAGCATCCCAGTTACCTTCATTTGATACCTCCTCTCATGTAGGCGCCTGCTTTCGTCAGGCGCTCGCTGAAGAACCGGTCGGTGGACTGCAACACCAGGGCAAGCGCACCCAGCATTTCCGCCCGTTCACCGAGGACACCGCGCACGACGCCGACTGATTCCGCCGCAGCCCGCACAGCGTAGCGCCGCAGCGACTCCCGCAGGGGTCCCAGGAGAAGGTCGCCGGCCTCACTGAGATGGCCGCCGACGATGATGAGCTCCGGGTTGAGGATGTTGCAGACCGCCGCCATCGAGACGCCGATCTGGCGTCCGGCGTCAGCGATCGCGCGCCGGCACGCCGGGTCGCCGGCCGCCGCCAGCTCGAGCAGACGGGCCAGCGTGAGGTCCCTGCGCTGTGTGCTCCGGACCTGTTCGACGACGGCGACCCCCCCGGCGACAGTCTCAAGACAGCCCCGGCTGCCGCAGCGACAGAGCGGTCCCTGTTCGTCCACTGTGGTGTGACCGATCTCGCCCGCGGTGCCCACCGCACCTCGATAGAGCTGCCCCGACGTAACGATGCCGGCCCCGATTCCCGTGGACGCCTTGACGTACACGATCTCGGTGTGCCCGCGCCCCGCGCCCCAGTAGACCTCGCCCAGGGCCCCCACGTTGGCGTCGTTGTCGATCTCGACCGGCAGCTCCAGCCGGTGCGCCATCTCATCTGCAGGCGCCAGACCGACCCAGCCAGGCAGGATGCTGGCCGAGCCGATGGTCCCGGTCCGGCGATCGATTGGGCCGGGAATGCCCATCCCAACGCCGATCACGCGCTCGCGGCCAATACCGGCGTCGGCCAGGACCTCGCAGACCATTGCCGCGGCGGCTCCCAGGGCGCCGGATGCGTCGTTGTCCACCTGAAACTCCCGGTACCGCTCTGCAGTGACCTCGTGGGACAGATTGGCCACTCCCACGCGGACGTGGCTGTGGCCGAAGTCGATTCCGACCGCGGTGCCGGCCGAGTCGTCGAGGCCCAGAAGGACCGGCGGACGACCGCCTGGCGCCGAGCGCCGGCGTGGCGACAGTTCGCTGCGTCCGTCGCCGAATTCGGTGACCAGACCTGCTGTGCGCAGCTCGAGTACGAGGGTTGAGACCGTGGATCTCGAGAGCCCCGTGGCCCGGGCAATGTCGGCCTGGCTGACGCGTCCATGATGACGCAGCACCTCCATCACCCTGTGTCGATTGTCCGCGCGCAGCTGTGCGAGACCCCGCCCCTCGTGCATCTGGGGCGAAGGATGGATCTGAAGCCAGGCGTTTGTCAAGGATTTGCACAAAAGAGTTCGGGAGACGATCCGCGGCTGTCCGAGGGCCGGACAAACCAGGCCAGGATGCTGGGCCCAGCTTGACGCCCGAATTCCTCCACTGTAGAATTCTACGAATGAAGAATTTCTTGGGAGGTGACGGGTAATGGCGCAGGTGGCGACGCTGAGAGATCGCGGGACACCCGACCGGCTCACGATTGGCCGAAAGGCGTTTGAGGCAATCCTTCCGCCGCTCATCGGTGGGCTGCTGATCCTGGCGGCTCTTGTCGGGCTCATCGGAACCGCCATCAAGAATCCGCAACCGCACGACATCCCGATGGGGCTCGTCGGCCCGGCACCGGCAATCCAGCAGCTCTCGGGCGGGTTCGAATCGAAGGCGCCGGGAGCGTTTCAGTTCCACTCGTACGCATCCGTGGACGCTGCTCGGGCCGCGATCGATGCGCGATCGGTTGACGGCGTGCTCGTGCTGGGGGACGGGGGCCCGCGGCTGATCCTGGCTGGAGCGGCCGGTGATGCTGTGACCGGTGTCATAAGCGGTGCTGTGACAAACGCTTTCCGGGCCCAGGGCCAGGCCGTGACCATGGAGACGGTCCACCCCTTCGCGAGCGGCGACGCGCACGGGCTGATCCTGTTCTTCGTGGTTCTGGCAGTCCTGGTCTCCACCTTGGTGGCCCAGGCGCTTGTCAGCCTGCGCAGCGATGCCGGTCTCCGCATGCGGCTCGTCATGGTGGGGGTCTTCGGCTGCCTGGCGCCGTTGGTCGGGATGGGGACGGCCGCCTGGATCGCAGATGGCTACGGCTCAGGGTTCTGGACGGCGACCGGACTGGTTGGGCTGGCGGCGGCGGCGATTGGGGCGGTGGTGGCCGGCTCCGCGCGATTGCTCGGCGCCGCCGGTGTGGGATTGGCGGCGCTAGTGGTCGTGCTGCTCGATCTGGTCGCCTCAGGCGGCCCCCTCGGCAGCCAGCTTCTCCCTGACTTCTACCGGTGGCTCGCGCCCGGGATGCCCGCGGGGCAGCTGTACAGCGCCGTCCGCGGCGCGCTTTACTTCGACAACGCCGGGCTGGGCATGCCCATCGCCGTGCTGGGTGCCTGGCTCGCAGGCGGGCTCGTGCTCATCGTCCTCGGTGAGCTGCGGGCACGTGGGGGACGAGCCCGAGTGTCGGGGCTGGGCGGGCTTCAGTAACCTGGCGGCACATGGCGCGAACCGGCAGGAGGCCAGGCACGGGCGGCACGAGGGAGAAGATCCTGGCGGCCGCCCGCTCCCACTTCGGCGAGGTCGGCTACGATGGCGCGACGATCCGTGGGATCGCCGCCGCCGCGCAGGTCGACCCGAGGCTTGTCATGCACTACTTCGAGTCGAAAGAGGGTGTCTTTCGGGCCGCGATAGATTTTCCGATCGATCCGGCGGAGTTCCTTCCCGGAGTGCTCGGGCTCGGCCTCGATGGGCTGGGCGTGCGTCTGGTCGGGTTTTTTCTTGAGACCTGGGAATCTCCCGCCGGCAGCCCGCTGCTGGCCCTGATCCGGTCGGTGGTGGCGACCGACAGCGCGGCCTCCCTGATCCGCGAGTTCGTGAGCCGCGAAATCCTGGCGCGACTTGCGGAAGCTCTCGAGCTCGATCAGCCACAACTGCGCGCGAGCCTCGCCGCCAGTCAACTCATCGGCCTGGCAATGCTTCGGTATGTCGTCAAGGTCGAGCCGCTTGCCTCGGCCGCACCAGAGAACGTAGCAGTCTGGATCGGACCGACACTGCAGCGCTATTTCACCGACCCCGCCGCCACTAGTGGACCAGCCCCCGCCGATATGCGTACGTCACCGCCTGCGCCCGGTCGCGCAGCGCGGCCTTGCTGAACAGGTTGTTGATGTGCGTCTTGATCGTCGCCTCGCTCACGAATAGCCGGTCGGCGATCTCCTGGTTCGAAAGGCCGTGTGCGATGAGCACCAGGACGTCCACCTCGCGCTCGGTCAGCCCGTCGGGCGGCCGAGGTGCTGACTGGGGTTGCGGCTCAGACTTTGCAGCGCCGCGGCTCAGCTCGAGGAGGCGCCTCTGCACCTCGGGCTCGAGGAGGGCCTTGCCTGCGTACACCGTGCGCAGGGCCAGCGCGATGTCGTCGGCGCTGGAGTCCTTTGTCAGGTAGCCGAGCGCCCCTGCCTGCAGAGCCGCGAATACGGAATCGTCGTCGGCGTAGGTCGTGAGCACCAGTACCCGCGCAGGCCCGCCCGCGGCAAGGATCTGGCGGGTCGCCTCCACGCCGTCCAGGCGCGGCATCCGGAGGTCCATGAGCACAACGTCTGGGTTGAGCTCAGCCACGAGCTGGACGGCCTCTTCGCCGTTCGCCGCCGCTCCCACAACCTCGATTCCTTCCACCAGGCCGAGCAGCGTCACCAGACCCTCCCGTACCAGAGCCTGGTCGTCGGCAACCAGGACGCGAATCAGCTCGGCACCCACAACCGCACCCGAAAGCCGTGCTCGACGGGCCCCGCCTCCAGCCGGCCGCCCAGCAGCTCGGCTCGCTCGCGGATCCCCAGTAGGCCGTAGCCGCCCTTAACGCCCCAGGGCTTCGGTTTGCCCTCATCATCGACGGTCAGTTCGGCGCCGTCGGGGCTCCAGCGCAGGCGCAGGGTGACACTGGTCGCACTGGCGTGCTTGCGAACGTTGGCCAGCGCCTCCTGCGCGGTGCGGTAGACGGCCAGTCTGGCCTCGTGGGAGAGCTGGGCGGGCTCGCCCTCGACCTCGACCCGGCAGCGCACGCCGGTGTCCTGCTCGAAGTCGTCGGCCAGCGCCTGGAGGGCGTCCGGTCCGGGGAGCATACCTCCGCGCAGGGCCCCGACTGCCCGCCGAGCCTCAACCAGGCCATCGTGCGCCAGTCGATGCGCCCGCTCGACCGCCCGGAGGCCGGCCGGGTCGCTCGGACGCTGCTCTAGAAGCATTCTCCCGCTCTCCAGCTGCACGGCCAGCGCCGACAGGGTGTGGGCGAGCACATCGTGAATCTCCCTGGCCAGGCGCGCCCGCTCTTCGACCTTGGCCGACTCCAGCTGAGCCGCACGTGACAGCCGCAGCTGCTCCAGGGTTGCCTGGGTCCTCGCTTGTTCCTCACGGAGCTGTTGGTAAGCGACGCCGGCCGCGTAGAGCGCGCACCACCCGAGGAGGCTCAGTGCAGCATCGAGTGGGTCGATGTGGGTGCGGAGGAGGTGGACGGTCTCGAAGCCGAGCACCGCGGCAGCCGCAATCGGAAGTCCGCGCCGCGGTGGCAGCCGGATGCCGGTCTGAATCAGAGTTCCGAACATCGCGAAGACCGCCGTGGGCCCTTGTGACAAGGCGGACAGCGCAACCGAACAGGCGCCAAGCCCGAGGGTCAGCGCCCAGTGCGGTCGGATGCTGCCGGCCATCCAGACTCCGACGGTTACCACCCAGAGACCGAGGGTGACCCCGAGCTGCTCTTGCTGCATCGGGTGCCAGCTGCGCACCTCCAGTATTCCGACCAGGACAGACACGGCGGGCAGCAGCCATCGCCGTTTCGACTGGTCGGAGAGGAAGGCCGGCAGCCTCATCTAGCCGGATCATATGCCGGCCTGGGGCCGTGGACGCGAGCGGGAGACCAGCGTCGGGCGCTCCCGAACAGGATCGCCAGGGCCGGGACCAGGACGGGCCGGATCAGAAACGTGTCAAGCAGAACGCCCACGACTACGGCCACGCCGATCTCCTGGACCAGATAGATGGGGTTTCGGGCCAGTCCGACGAAGAAGACGCAGGCCATCACCAGTCCGCACGAGGTGATGACACCGCCGGTCGCCCCCACGGCGCGGGCCACTCCTTCCGTGGTGCTGTGCCCTGCCAGCTCCTGGCGCAGCCGCGACACCAGCAGGATGTTGAAGTCCTCGCCCAGGGCGACCAGGAAGACGAACGCAAACACCGGGGCCGTCCAGTAAAGGGGAACTCCTGCCGTTCGCTGATAGATGAACGCCACCAGGCCGACGGCGACGGCAGTGGAGAGCGCGACTGTAAAGAGCAGATAGAGTGGCGCGACCAAGCTCCGCAGCAAGAGCGCCAGCACAACGAAGATCGCGACACCGACCAGCGCCGCGATGAGAAGGAAGTCGTGGTAGAGCAGGTCGTGGAGATCACGAACGGATGCGGGACCACCGGCCGCAAGTACCGTCGCCCCGGGGGCGGCCTGGCGGGACACCCGCTCGACAGCGTCGACGGTGGACGCGGCCGCCGCGCCGTTGGGGTCCTCGCTCAGTGCGACGGCGAGCCGGGCCACGGAGCCGTCGGGGGAGACCTCCGGCTGGCTGACCGATGTGACCACCCGGTTCTGGCCCACCGCTTGACGCACCCGGTCCGCGTCGCCGGAAGGCTCGACCAGCAGCGTCAAGCTGCCCAGGTTCCCGGGGAAGTGCCTGGCCAGCAGCTGGTAGCCGTGAGCCGACGGCAGGGTGCTGGGAAGCGCGTCGACGATGGAAAACGAGGGCTGGACGGTCGCCGCGTAGCCGGCGGCCGGCAGGAGCAGCAGGAGAGGAATGGCCGCCGCCAGGGCGGGCTTGCTTGCGACGAACTCGCCGATCCGCCGCCAGACGCCCCGATCGACGGCTTGAGGCCGTCCCGAAACCGGCCTGCCTGGCCAGAGAAAGGCTGGCCCGAGGATCGACATCGTCGCCGGCAGCAGCGTGAGGGCGGCCAGCAGCATCAGTGCTATCGAAATCGCGATCGCTGGGCCCAGCGTCCGGAAGAGGTCGAACGTCGCGAAGATCATGACCGCCGTGGCCGCGATCACTGTCGCCGCGCTGGTGGTGATGGCAGCTCCCACCTGCACCAGGGCTTCCTCGAGCGCCGGCCGGGGAGCCAGGCCGCGGCCCAGCATCTCGCGATAGCGGGAGATCAGGAACAGTCCGTAGTTGGTCCCCGCTCCAACGACGACCGCGAACATGAAGGGAAGGCTGAAGTTGCCCACCGGCATGCCCAGCCACAGCGCGGCCGCGGCCACGAGGTGAGGGCTCAACGCTGCCACCGCACCGATGCAGAGGAGCGGAGTCGCCACCGCCAGTGGGGCGCGATACACGACGGCCAGGACTACCAGGACGATCAAGAGGGTGACCAGGCGGGCCGGCGTTATGACTGCGGTGCTGGTCGCTCCGCCCAGCAAGTTCGTGTTGAAGTCGTGGCCGATGGCCGCGTCTCCAGTGACACCGGCCGGCGCCCCTGCGAGACGACTCTCGATTGATTCGATGGCGCGGTCGAGGTCGGGACCAGCGTGGTCGAAGACAACCGACATGAGTGCGGCC
>Ga0126376_10001799_pt1 | contig 11804 bp, 11 predicted proteins | sample PanSoiMetPlot_15_FD_92760 | JGI IMG/M metagenome (GOLD analysis project Ga0126376, IMG submission 92760) | Tropical forest soil microbial communities from Panama - MetaG Plot_15 | ecosystem: Environmental > Terrestrial > Soil > Tropical forest > Bulk soil | place: Panama | collected 2016-02-17
ACGGAGGCTGGCGGTAGCGACACGAAACGCTTCCCAGATCGCCGCGAGACGAAACATAAATAGCTTAGCCACAAAAAGGCACAAAAGTCAGAAAGAAGAAATCAGGTGTTCGTCCTATTTTGTGCATTTTGTGCCTTTTTGCGGCTCTACTTAATTCTTTCGTCTTTTTCGATTAGACCGTCGCGAATCGAAATAACGCGGTGAGCACGCGCGGCAATGTCGTGCTCGTGCGTAACGACGATGATGGTGTTGCCTTCTGAGTGGAGGCGCTCGAAGAGATCCATGATCTCCATGCTCGTGTGTGAGTCGAGCGCGCCGGTGGGTTCGTCTGCCAGAAGAATCGACGGATGATTCACAAGTGCGCGCGCAATTGCAACACGCTGGCGCTGGCCGCCCGAAAGCTCGTTCGGCTTGTGCATCATGCGCTCAGTCAAGTCGACCGAGTGGAGCGCCTGCTTGGCCATTTCATGCCGTTGAGAGGAACCAACTCCTCCGTAGATCAGCGGCAGCTCGACGTTGTGAAGCGCGGTAGCGCGGGCCAGCAGGTTGAACGTTTGAAAGACGAAGCCGACTTCCTGGTTACGAATGCGAGCGAGCTCGTCGTCGTCCATCTCGGAAACGTTCTTGCCGTTCAACCAGTACTCACCCTGCGTTGGAGTGTCGAGGCAGCCGATCAGGTTCATCAGGGTCGACTTTCCGGAGCCTGAGGGACCAATAATCGCTATATACTCACCACGAGGAATATCAAACGACACTCCGTGCAGAGCGTGTACCGCCTCAGTTCCCATCTGGTAAGTTTTCCAGATGTTTCGCATCGAGATCAGCATCTTCGGGTTATGCCCGTCGACCTCGGTGCGCGGCGTGGTCACACTCTCCGGCGGAGTAATCGTAAGAGTAGCATCACTCATCTAGCTGGCCTCGTTTCCATTTGCGTTGCCGGGTTTCTTGGCTTGACGCTTGACTGTCATTCCATCCTTGAGCGTCTTCAAAACGCGACTCGGTCCCCGTACGATCTCCATGCCTTGCTTAACACCACTCGTGATCTCGATATCAGCCTCTCCAGTGATGCCGGTTGTGACTTCGATGAACCTTACCTTGTTACCTTCAACAATGTACACGCCTTTTTGTGCCTTTGGCTTTTCACCACCTGGCGACGCAGCCGGTACACTGCCGGCGACTGTAGCCGTAGGAGACGCTGCCGGCGGAGCTTTCTCGACAATTGATTCGAGCGGCACGGCAAGTACGTTGTTCTTGGTGTCGGTAGTGATTGTAGCAGTCGAGCTCATACCTGGACGCAGCGCATTCTGCACGTCTTCCGGCAAATCTTTCAACTCCAGCGTGACCTTGAACTCTTTCGCTTCCTGAACGTTGACGCGATTGGACAAGCCGCCCGTTTGATCTGACTTTGCGATCGCCAGCGGGTTCTTCTGCGTGACGACTGCCTTGATCTCCTTGTCGCCCAGTGCGTCGACCTTCACCTTGGCTTCCTGGCCCACTTTGACGTTGTTGATCTCAGTCTCGTCGACGTTAACCTCCACGTTGATCTGCGACATGTCGGCGATGGTCATCAACGGTGTCGTCGATAGACCAGCGACTGCGTATTCTCCGACGCGGGTCGGAATGTCGGCGACGACGCCGTTCAACGGCGATAACTGGGTTGCCTTCGACCGCTGGCTCTGCTGGCCGCGCAACATGGCCGCCTGCTGGTTGGCACGCATCTCTGACGACTTGATGGTCGTTTGGGCTTCCGTTACGGCAATTCGCTGTTGATTCGCCCGTTCAGTGGCCTCCTTGACAGAAATCTTCTGAGCTTCGAGATTGGCTTTGGCGGTCTCCAAAGAAATCTTGGCCGTGTCGTAACGGTCGCGAGCAGTGTCGTATTCGAGCCGCGAAGCAACACCTGACTCGATCAGTTCCGTGTAACGTTTGAGTTCGCGCTGGGCAGTGTTGAGCTCAACCTGGGCACGATCCACATTCGTCTGTAGAGCGACCACTTGTTGCTTCGCCGCTGCTACCGAAGCCTCCGCGACGACCAATGACTGTTGCGCGGAATTAACCGCGTTCCGGGCGTTTTGCACGTCGTTGAGGGACGCCTGAGTGGCAGCCCATTGCGCTTCCTGGCTTGACTGCAATTGAGTAGGGTCAACGCGGACCAGCGGCTTGCCTTTGGTAACCATGTCGCCCGCGGTCACATAGATTTCCTCAATGCGGCCGGGGACCTCGCTGGTCAGTTTGATATAGCGGATCGGGCGTACTTCGCCCGATGCAGTAACGGTCTGTTTTAATTCAGGCCTTATATCAAGCTTTACAGTTACGACTTCCGGCTCTTCCTTGCGGGTTGCAATGACGCTGACGACGACCACGGCGATCAATACAACAGCCGCAACAATGCCAATAATTAGCTTCTTTTTCCGACTCAATGCCATCTTGGGGTTCCTTTACTAAAAGAGGCCTAAATTCATGAAGTTTCTTCTACGTGGAAACTTATCAAACAGTTTCAATTAAGAGCAAACGTCATCTGGGCCATTTTATTAACAGTTTGGCCGGATTTTACGCTTTCGGCGTTAACCCTATCCACTTATAAAGATGCGTTGGCGTGGCACCCGCGTTCGCGCTAAAATGACTTGCTTTTGTACTACCATGATTACCTGCGACAGGTGCAAAACTGAAAACCTCGATGGCTCGCAATATTGCGACGAGTGCGGCGCGCCGTTGAGACCCAACGGCCGTCCCAACACCGTGCATCAGAGACCTGCGCACGGTAACGGCAATCATGCTCCGGTGCAGGGAACACAGCCTGAGTTCGCCGGCGATGGTCGCGTTTCTGCCGGACTCAGTTTTTCAGCTCTACGCACAACTGCCAAACCGCATGCCCGCCTGGTTATTGAAAAGGGCCGCTCGACCGGAAAGCAGTTTATGTTGAGTGACGTGGAAGCTCAGATCGGACGTTGGGACGCTGATGGAGGCATCTTTCCCGATGTGGATCTCGACACTGACGACCCCGAAGCCAAGGTTTCAAGGCGTCACGCCCGCATCACTCTTAGCAACGGCCAATATTTTCTAGAAGATCTAGGCTCAACAAACGGTACGTTCATTAATCGCGGCAAAAGGTTATCCCCGGGACAGCGGCAGGCGTTATGCGATGGAGACGAGATCATCGTCGGGAAAACATTTCTGCGCTTCCACATCGTAAAGTGAATGCCTGAGACGTCGTCTTCTCAGACATAGCCGCGTTCAATCGGAAAAACTGATAGCTCGTTAACAGATGTCTGAGTGTCAAGCATGCGGTGCCCGAGTTTCCCCTGATGAGCACTTCTGTGGTAATTGCGGGACGCAGCTAATTCCCAATTCACCTGAATTTGAGACGGTCGCTCCCGATGCCGGCGACGAGCAGGACGTGTCGCCACGTGAGGGTCGCGAGTGGGCTGAGACACTCGAGCCGACCGATGCACCGTCCAGCGACGAGGCTGCCGTAGCGGAGGCGCGTGAGCCTTCGGGCAGCCTTGAAACAACTGTTGTTTCACCGGAAGATTCGTTAGGTCCGCTCTCTTCGAACTCACTTGGCGGCTCGTTCACTGACAGCGTTCACCCGCCCAGTGCTTCAACTGGGGAAAAGAGTACGACCGGCGGTCGTCGCCCGAGCGTAAAGCAACTGGCCTCGGGCACAGTCTTGAATAGTCGGTATGAGATCGTGCGTCGCATTGGCGGCGGCGGGATGGGCGCGGTCTATCTGGCCAAGGACCGCAATCTCGGCGACGCGCCACGCGCCGTCAAGGAGATGGTCGAGTCGCATCTGGATCCCGCACAGCATGAGAAAGCGATTGGCGACTTCAAACGCGAATCGCTGTTGTTGACGTCACTCGAGCATCCTTCGATACCGACGATCTACGACTATTTCTACGACGATCCGTTGAGTCGCTTTTATCTCGTGATGAAGTACATCTCGGGCGGCGACCTCGCCTCGCGCATGCGTGCTGCAATCGGCGGAAGGATCGACGAGAAAACTGTTACTACCTGGGGCATGGAAGTCGCCGACGTGCTCGACTACCTGCATTCGAGACCAAAGCCGATCATCTACCGCGATCTCAAACCAGCCAACCTGATGATCGACGGCAACACCGGTCGCGTGATGCTGATCGATTTCGGTATCGCGCGCTGGGTGACGCAGCAGGAAAAAGGCGTGACGGCTGTCGGCACGATGGGTTATGCGCCGCCGGAGCTTTTCAGCGGGCGAGTGCAACCTGCGTCAGACATCTACAGCCTCGGCGCAACCATGTTTCACCTGTTGACCGGTTCTGATCCGCAGGACAATCCGCTTCTGATCTTCGACTTCACGAAAAATCCGCGACCGCGCCAGATTGCACCCTCGATCTCAACCGAGATGGAACACATCCTGATGCGCGCGGTGGAGTACAGGCCCGAGGATCGTTTCCGAACTGCAGGCGAGTTGCGAAACGATCTCGCAAACCATCTCGAGAAATTGATATCGGGACGAGCCAGCTTCGGAATGCCCGCGCCTGTCTTGGGTGGTGAGACCGTCCAGGTGCAAACAGTTTATTGCGGTTTTTGCGGCGGTCGCATAGCTGCCGACGACGTGTTTTGCGCTCACTGCGGCGCACGACAGCCGCTGGCTGCTGTCGGCTCGAGCCAGATGTTGCCGCACATGGTGAGACCGACTGCGAAGCTCGTCGTCGCCGGAACCACTGAGCTTGATGCGTCGTTCATTCTCCAGAAAGACAGCAACTTGCTTGGACGCACCGACCCGCATTCAAATATCTTTCCGGAGATCGATCTTTCGCGATTCGATCCGGAAACGAAGGTTTCGCGACGTCATGCGCGCATCTGGCTCGAAGGAGAAACATTTCTCGTCGAAGATCTCGGCTCTGTAAACGGCACCGTCATCAACGACTCGGTGCGACTCGCGCCACGCCAGCCACGCGTCCTCGACAGTGGCGATAAACTGCGGGTCGGCGAAACAACATTGCACTTTTTAGTTGGCTGATTTGTGCTTTGTACTTGGTACTTTGTTCTTTGTACTTTGTAGGTCATAGGACAAAACCCTAAGCACAAAGAACAAAAATACTAAGCACAAAGAACAAAGTTCGAAGAGATGACTGTTGCCCAAGGTTTGCCGCGCTCCCAGGCAAGAAGCCGCACCGCCCGACAAGGCGGTCAACGACTCAGAGCCCCATTCCCTCTACGTTGCGGCGCTCTGCTAATCGACTACATCGCACTCATTGCCCTCGTTGTTTTAGGCACTCTGGTCTCGCGCATGCTCGGCGGCGGCGCACGTTCAGCCGGCAGTTCCGCGGAAACCGCGGGCATCATGCTTGCTGTTCTCATGGCCGTGTTGAATCTCGCAGTCATTCCTGGTTTCACAGGTCTAACGCTCGGCAAGTGGGCCACCGGTCTGCGGATCGAACGAAACGACGGCGGAGATATCGGGATCGGGCGCGCACTGCTGCGTCACTTCGTTGGTTATCCACTCTCTTTCGCTCTTCTGGGTATCGGTTTCCTGATCGCCGCGGTGTCCGTGCATGGCAGAGGCTTGCACGATATGATAGCCGGCACTGTCGTCGTTCGTGAGGGTTCTATCTAGCTGATACTGCCAGTGCGCGCCGCCAAAAACTTTGCCAAAAATGTCAGAGCTCATAGTTAAATACCCCGACCGCGCCCCCGATCATTTTCCACTCGGCCGGCTCCGTATAACTATCGGCCGTTCCGCCCGCAATGATCTTTGTATCCCGGATCCGTTCGCGTCTCGCGTGCACGCGGAAGTTCGTCGCGAAGGAGACGAGTACATCCTTCAGGATCTCGGGTCGGCAAACGGCACGCTCTATAACGGCGCCACTGTCGAGGGCGCTGTCCATCTCACCCCGGGGGGACGCATTCAGATCGGAGAAACGGAGATCGTCTACGACGACGGCACGTTCAACTCCGGTATGGGCGCGACCATGATCACTGACAACTCGGGAACCTCGCTGCCTGAGGCGACGATCGCGCTTGCATCAGGCGACAGGACCACGTCGGGTTTGCTCGAAGCGATCGAAGGCGCGCGCACTAACCCCGAACAGATTGCATCGGCAGTAACGACCGTCACACCAAAAGCAAAGCAGGGCGACTTGCTGGCACTTATCAGCAAGGTGGGAGTCACTCTTCTCTCTTCCGCGACCCTGAATGAGACACTCGAACAGATCGTGTCGCTCGTATTCGAGTCGGTGCCCGCAGATCGTTGTTTGATTATGATGCGCGATGAGGGCAGTGAGGATCTGCGAGTTGCAGTAGCGCGGCTGAGAGATCGGGTTGGTGAAGTTGGTGAGATTCGAGTTAGTCGCAACGTGCTTGACGAAGTTGTGATACGCGGCAAGTCAGTGCTCACGTCTGACGCGCAGCACGATCCGCGTTTTGCCAGCGGCACGATGGTGCTGCAGGGTGTCAGATCAGTTCTGGCAGTGCCGCTCGGTGTGGAAGACAAGGTGTTTGGAATCATCTACGCCGACTCGCCGATCGCGGAAGGCCGGTTCACTGAAGATCACCTGAAGGTTTTGACGACGCTGGCGTCAGTGGCGGCGATACGCGTTGAGAACGCCCGTCTCGTCGAAGCTCGCCTCGAGCGCGAGCGTTTGGAGCGCGAGCTTGCACTCGCCAGTGAGATCCAGCAGCGCTTTCAGCCGGCTGCGCCTCCGCACGTGGACGGTTACGAGCTTCAGGGGATCAGTTTTCCGTGTTACGAGATCGGTGGCGATTATTACGACTTCATCGAGCGTGAAGATGGTCGTTTGGTGATCACTCTGGGCGACGTTTCAGGCAAGGGAACTGCGGCTGCTTTGCTGATGTCGTCGCTGCATGCTGCGATTCACGCGCAGTCAGCGTCGCACGATTCGCTGGTGGCGACGATCTCGGCAGTGAATCGTTATCTGGCGGACAACATTCCCGCGAATCGGTTTGTGACGCTGTTTTATGCTGAGCTCGATCCTGAATCAGGTGCACTGTCGTTTCTGAATGCCGGACACAATCCGCCGTTGATCGTCCATTCCGCGGGAACTGTGGAACAGCTTGCTTCGGGTGGTTTGCCGCTCGGAATCAAGCCCGACGCTGAATACCGGGAGGGGCGCACGCAGTTACAGCCGGGTGACGTGCTGGTGATTTATTCTGATGGCGTTACTGAGGCGGTGAGCCCGACTGGTGAGGAGTTTGGGGCGACGCGGTTGTACGAAGTTGTCGCGCGCAATATCGAGGCGTCGGCGGCGGGGATACGTGACCGGATTGAGTCGTCGTTGACGAAGTTCGCGCAGGGGACGAGCGCCGCTGATGACATCACGCTGGTGATTGTGAAGAGACAGTTGTAGACAGGATGTACAAGATTTTTCAAGATGAACAAGATGAGCTTTAGTCTTGTTCATCCTGTAAAATCTTGTAAATCCTGTCTACGTCTGTCTATGGACCCAGATACCGACATTGGCGGCCCGCTTCACAAATTTCCGGTAACTCATCATTCCGCCATCATCGCCGCGCGCAGCGACGATCAGCTCACACGCTGCCGCGCCTTCGACACGATCCTCGTCGGCTACTGGAAACCCGCCTACAAATACATTCGCCTCAAGTGGCACGCCGGCAACGAAGACGCCAAAGATCTAACCCAGGGCTTTTTCGCCAACGCCTTCGAGAAAAATTATTTCGCTACTTACGATCCACGCAAGGCGAGCTTTCAAACTTTTCTACGCACCTGTCTTGACGGTTTTGTCGCAAACGAACGCAAAGCCGGACGTCGTCGCAAACGCGGTGGTGACCTGGAGCACTATCAACTCGATTTCGCTATTGCAGAATACGAGCTGGCCGCACACGCTGCCGAGTCAAGTCTGACGCCCGAGGACTATTTCCATCGAGAGTGGGTGCGCTCGATGTTCACGATGGCTGTCGAAGCGTTTCGCCGTCGTTGCGATGAGTTGGGCCACAACATTCACTTCCAACTCTTCGAGCGTTACGACTTGAGTGACGACGACAGTAACGTTTCGTATGCCTCGTTAGCCGAAGAATTCGGTATCGGACCAGTCATGGTCAATAATTATCTGGTCGTGGCGCGCCATGACTTCCGGCGCATTGTGCTGGAAAAGCTGCGGGAGATAACTGCTACTGACGAGGAGTTTCGCACTGAAGCTCGATCGTTGCTCGGAGTCGACATTGAATGAAGTGGCTCTCGGATAACAAGGTTGAGTATCTGCGCGTTGTCGTGAGCAATCCCGACTTCACCTCGACCAGGTACACGGTGGTGAAAGAGCTTGGACGCGGCGGTATGGGAGTCGTCTACCTTGCGGAAGATTGTGAGCTGGATCGGCTGGTTGCGATCAAGGTTCTCAATGCGCATGAAATCACTGAAGAGCGGCGCAACCGCATGGTGCGCGAAGCTCAGATCATTGCCCGGCTTGAGCATCCCGGGATCGTGCCGGTTCACGACGTTGGGACGCTGCCCGATGGACGAATTTTCTACGCGATGAAGTACGTCCGCGGCAGCCGGCTGGATGAATACGCGTCGCAGAGTGCTTCACTGAGGGATCGCCTGCGGAAGTTTCAGGCCGCGTGTGATGCAGTTGCGTTTGCACATGCTCACGGAGTTATTCATCGAGACCTCAAGCCTCAAAACATCATGATTGGGTCGTTTGGCGAAGTGCTCGTGCTCGACTGGGGCGTCGCGAAGATCTTGTCTGATACTGATGACGCAATCGAAGGGACGGTTATCGGGACACGGAATTACATGTCGCCGGAACAAGCGCGGGGCGAGATCGAACAGCTCGACGAGCGTGCGGACGTTTATTCACTCGGCGCCATGCTTGCTTTCCTGCTGGCGGATCAACCGAAAGTCAGCAAAGCTGCTCAGGCAATCTGCTCGAAAGCAATGGCGCAAACGAAGGAGAGCAGATATTCAAGTGCGTCGGAATTGTCTGCTGATGTGGCGCGGTTGCTCGATGCGGAACCTGTTTCCGCGTACCGCGAGAATGCTGTTGAGAAAGTTAGCCGCTGGGTAAGTAAGAATCGTTTTCTGGTATTGCTTGTGCTTGCCTACCTGCTGATGAGAATTTTCTTCATTTTCACTACTCGCCCTTAAAAATTTTCGGGCGGACGTTTAATAGAAGTACAGAACAAACTATTAGACAGGAGAAAAAACGATGTCCAAACCCCTACTTGGCATAGTGCTCGGCGCCATTCTTGGCGCCTTCGACGGATTGACCGCATGGTTCACGCCGGCTGTTAGAGATCAACTCGGCGGAATCGTGGTCGGTTCGACAATCAAGGGAATAATCGCAGGAGTTGCGATCGGGTTCTTTGCAAAGAAGTTTCACTCGCTGTCGATCGGCATTCTGTTTGGTGTGCTCGTAGGCGCGTTCCTCGCTTTTCTCGTGGCGTTGATGCAGGGCGGTTATTACCTCCAGATCATCCTGCCCGGTGCTTTGGTCGGACTAATCGTCGGCTTCGCCACACAGAAGTACGGGCGCACCCCCGCCGCCGCCAATTAAGCCACAAAGAGGCACAAAAAGAAGTAGCCACAAAAAGGCACATAAGTCACAAGAAATGGTTTCTTGTTTTTGTGTCTTTTGTGCCTTTTTGTGGCTACTTCTTTTTTGTGCCTCTTGTGGCACTAATCGCTTGGCTTACCTTGCAGAAGCGCTTCAGACTTCAGCGTTTGTGGCCCGTTCTCGTTACAGATTGCAAACGAGGCGCCCTCATACATGGTCACTCCCGCATACTCACCCTTCGCATTGAGGATATAGAAGTTGATGCCGAAGTTCGGTAAGCCTCTGCTGTTGAGGAGTCGCTGTTCGATCGTATTGTTCTTGATCCGGTTCAAGACTTCCATACCGGCATCTTTCGGGTGTGCGCCACGTCGCATCTCTTCGATGATCACAAACGAGCAGAGATTGTAGAGATTCGCTTCCCCGCGTCCCGTCGACCCGGCAGCACCCACTGCACCGTCAACGTAAAGTCCTGCACCGAGAATCGGAGAATCGCCGAGGCGTCCAGGGATCTTCCATGCCAGTCCGCTGGTCGTTGTGACGCCACAGATTTCACCCTTTGAGTTAATGCCGTCGCAGTTGATCGTGCCATGGAGGTTTTCTTCGCGTAGCTTTCCTTCAGCCAGCATCTCAAGCGCAACGCGGCGGCCCGCTTCCGCGCGCTTCTTCGGATCGAGATAGTGGCTCGGGTCTGTACGGCGTTTCCACTCGATCCATTGCTTGCGCGAGTTGTCAGTGTTGAGGTCATCTTCGATCTTGAAACCCATGTTGCGCGCGAAGTCCTGTGCGCCTTTTCCGACGATGAGATGGTGATCCGTGTATTCCATCACTGCCTTCGCAACTAATGAAGGCGTCCGCACACCTTCCAGCGCGCCCACCGCGCCCGCACGTTTTTTCGGTCCATGCATGCACGACGAGTCGAGCTGGACTACTCCGTCTGCGTTCGGCAATCCACCGTAGCCGACGCTATCGTCAAGCGGATCGAGCTCGACAATATTCACACCCGCAATCACGGCGTCTAGCACGTCAGACCCACCGGTGATCATCGTGAACGCCTTGTGTACGGCAGTCATATTGCCGCCATTCTTAAACCGGTTGCCGTTAGCCGAGGCGATCACGAGCGGCTTCACCGAGCTCTGCTGCCAGATCACCGGAAACGCAATACCTGCCACTGCGCTGGAACGAATGAAATCGCGACGTTTCATTTTTCTCATGTTGTCCTCTTTGGTTCAGGGAAGTGGGCCACAGATTAACGCGGATGCCTACTGATTTTCCAGTGCTTCTTTTATCCTCAGGGCGGTTTTGGGGCCGATGCCGTCGACCATCTCGAGGCCGCCGGAGGAGACGAAGGCTTTTAGATCTTCACGCGATGAAACTTTGAAGCGCTGATGCAGGAGCGCCGCGGTCTTGGGACCAATCCCCGGGATCTCCAACAAGTCGAGCACAGTTTCGGGTGTCTCGGCCGTGAGCCGGTCCCACGCGTCGAACGAACCTTTCGTCAGTAAATCGATTACTTTGCCCGCGATTGCTTTGCCAACACCCGGAATCTCCTGTAAACCTGCCACACCCTCCTGTTCCGCAATCTCCTTCAAAGGCGTCGGCCAGACCTCGATTGCCTCGGCGGCGTTGCGATACGAGCGCAGGCGAAACGGATCGTCGCCACGGACTTCCATGAGTGCGGCGAGGCGAAAGAACCGGCGGGCGATTTCGTCGTTATTCATTCCGTCGCAAGTTTCTATAGTTGGATTATGCTTAGTCTAACGTCGCGAGCACGGTAATATCAAAGGGCTTCAAGATTGTATCGCTACTGAATCGCTATTGAATCTGAGGGGGAGACCCAATTGGACGAGAAAAGACGACAACTTCTAACCACCATCTCGCTTGCGAGCACCGGAATTCTTCTCAATGCCTGCCGCGCAACGCCGAGTCGCACGGGCGGAGCAACGAACGAAGAAAATAAGAACGCGGCGCCGGCCCCAGGTGAAGCAGAGACGGTTGAGGTAACTGCAACTGAAGACCTGATGCGCGAACACGGAATTCTACGACGCGCTTTGCTGGTCTATCAGGAGTCAGTGACCAGACTGAGGCAGGATCCGGCGACAGTACCGCCCGACGCGTTGGAGAAGACAGCCAACCTGTTTCGAGTGTTCGGCGAAGACTACCACGAGAAGAGTTTGGAAGAAGTCTTCATTTTTCCTACCGTCAGGAAGTCGCCGGGAATGGCAGCGGGCTACATCGATATCCTGCTGGCGCAACACCAGCGCGGGCGTGAGATCACCGAATATGTATTGTCGA
>Ga0126376_10001800_pt1 | contig 11803 bp, 10 predicted proteins | sample PanSoiMetPlot_15_FD_92760 | JGI IMG/M metagenome (GOLD analysis project Ga0126376, IMG submission 92760) | Tropical forest soil microbial communities from Panama - MetaG Plot_15 | ecosystem: Environmental > Terrestrial > Soil > Tropical forest > Bulk soil | place: Panama | collected 2016-02-17
GATCAAACAAAGGTTCGCGCTTCACTGTGCGCTTGCCGCTGTTGCACGAAGCGGCGTCGCTGGCGCCGGTATCCGCCGGCGTTATTGAGCTGGAGGTTTTTTCGCAGACGAATTTTTTGATCGTCGACGATTCGGAAGACACGATCACGATGCTCAAGGATCTGCTCACGATTGCCGGGGCGAATGTCACGACGGCAATGAATGGTGCGGACGCACTGCGAATCGCTGCTGAGAATGAGTTTGATGTGATCCTGTCAGACATTTCGATGCCTGAGATGGATGGATATGAGTTTTTGGCGCGACTGCGGAAGATCGATGGGCGGCAGGATGTGCCTGTGATCGCAATTACCGGTTTTGGGCGCAGCGACGATATCACCCGCGCGCGTGCTGCGGGCTTTTATTCTCACCTTACCAAGCCACTGAATCTGCAAATGCTGACGGAAGTGTTAGCCGCGAAGAACAGTAGCCACAAAAAGGCACAAAAAACCACATAAAAGTGGACTGCCACGTTCGCAATACATTTGGACGCTTTCCGTCTAAATACGTTTATGATTTTTGTGCTTTTTTGTGGCTGAGGTAAGCTTCGTGGCCGATTCTGGCTCTTATTGATCAGAAGTGAAAGACGTCGCGACACTATTGTCCGCAGGGCGGCGGATTCAGATAGTCCTTCAGAACTACGACGCGAAGCCTTTGGCGAGCTCGTGCTTCGGTTCCAGGACATGGCATTCGCTTGTGCGTTTGCCGTGCTGGGCGACGCCTACCTTGCACAGGACACCGCGCAGGAAGCTTTCGTCGTCGCGTGGCAAAAGCTCGCGCAGCTACGTGAGCCCGCCGCGTTCCCGGGCTGGTTCAAACGCATCGTCCTGACGCAGTGCAATCGTCTGACACGCTGCAAGCGTTTGCAGCTAGTGCCGCTCGATGCCGGCGCGAACACGGTTAATGCTGACCCTGGACCACATTCTTCTGCCGAAAGACAAGAGCTTGTAACCAAAGTGCTGCAAGCGATAAACGCACTGCCGGAAAACGAGCGGCTCGTCACGACGCTCTTTTACGTCGACGGTTACACGCAGGCAGACATCGGCGAATTTTTGGAAGTGCCGGTATCGACTGTTAACAAACGCCTCTATTCGGCGCGGCAGCGGCTCAAGGATCGTGTAGTCGAACTGTTCAAGGGAGATCTTCAGCAGCAGCGCCCGTCGCGCAATACGGATTTTTCAAACGAAGTGGATACGAAGCTGCGACCATTTCACGATCCCGATTGGCCGACTGTGAGTGCCATTGCTTCAGCGCGGGCGGGTGATGATGCGCGTGGTTACGAGCTCTGGGTGACTCGCCGTCAGAAATTTGACGAGTCGCGTTACTTCCGCAGGCACTACGTCGTTGAAAACGAGCAGAACCGGATCATTGCGTATGGCGCAGTTGAGCAGACTATTTACTTGCCGAAATACCGGCTTGTCCTGCTGAGTGATCCGCAGTGGCTCCAGCGTGGGGTTGGAGATCTCCTGCTTGAACGGCTCACGAATGATTCAGTCGAAGCGAAGGCGATCACGGTTTCCGCGCGGCAGTATGCGTCAGAGGTCGAGTTAGTCGAACTGCTGAAGCGGAGCGGCTTCGAAGAAGTTTCGCGAGTGCTCGATATGCGGCTGAATGTCGGTACCGCGGATGTGTCGCGGTTTCTATCTTCGCTGAGAAGAGTTGAAGAAGACGGTATCTTGATCACGACATTCGCTGAGGAACGCGAACGAGATCCTCGTTGCGTTGAGAAGCTTTACGAGCTGACGACACTGCTCAGTCAGGATGATCCGGCACGAGGGCCGCTCTCGCCACCCGCCTACAACGCGCGCGAGGCGTTGCTGTGGCTCGAAATGCCGTATGTGCTTCCGGACGCTTACTTCATTGCCAGACATGGTGACGATTATGTAGGCGTTTCCGATGTGAGTCTGTTTGAGGCCGTGCCTGGTGGTCTGACGCAGGGATTCACGGGTGTTAAGCGCGAGTACCGACGCCGTGGATTAGCGACTGCGTTGATAGTGCGTGAGATTCTGTACGCGCAGTCGCACGGTTACCAGATTATTCAATCGTTCAGCAAACGCGAGCAGTTGGCGATTCGCGCCTTAAACGAGAAGCTCGGGTTCGAGTTGATGTGCGAAGACTTGCTGCTGGAGAAATGCCTGCGCGAAGTTATCAGGCTTGATCCGGAAGTCTACGACGACTACATGGGCCATTATTGTGACGACACTCGTCCTGACCTCGAGATCGTCGTACGCAATGAAGCCGGACGGCTGACAATGGAATGTGTCGGGCAGAAGGTGCAGTTGTTTCCGACGTCGGAGACAGGTTTCTTTGTTAAGCAGTTCTATGGAGAGGTTGAGTTTCATCGTGATGAGGCAGGGAAGATTGATTCTCTCGACTTCGTGATGCGCGTTCCTAACTCTGCTCCCGCCAACCCACTCCACGCGACTCGAGTTGAATCCTTGTAGGGGTGGCACTCCGTGGCCGCCCCTTGTGGCAAACGAGCCACACGATATCTATTTAAAACGGAGGCGGCCACGGAGTGCCGCCCCTACAATTAGGACAAACAAATGCGATTACTCATTCTGATCTCTGTCCTGTGTACTAGCGGCCTGGTCGTCGTCTCTACCTCGCGCGCGCAGCAACAAACTGCCGAGCAGCGATACAAGAACATCCAGATCTTCAAAGGCATCCCGGCGACGCAGTTGGATCCCACGATGGCGTTCATCTCCGGCGCGCTGGGCGTGAGGTGCAACTATTGTCACGTGCCGAACCAGTTTGAGAAAGATGACAAACCAACGAAGCTGGCAGCGCGGCGCATGATTCAAATGGTGTTTGATGTGAACAAAGGAAGCTTTAACGGCGATCGCGCGGTGAGTTGTTACACCTGTCATCGTGGCAAGCCGATTCCTGTTTCGGTTCCCGCGGTGGGCCAGAATCTTTGGGCGCCAGGCTCGCCTTCGCCCGCGCCGGAAGCACCGCCATCAGTGAATCAGATTCTCGATCGCTACGTGCAGGCGCTCGGTGGTGCCGAAGCACTCTCAAAGATAACGACTCGCTTCGTGAAAGGCTCGCGCATCGGCGCCGACAACGTGCTCGTGCCCGAGGAGGTCTATCAAAAAGCACCGGACAAATTGTTGACAGTCACGAGTTATCCTAATGTCGTATTCAGCAACGGCTTCAACGGCACAGAGGGTTGGGCCCATAGTAGTCGTGATGGCGCGATGCCTTTATCTGCTCAGGTCCTGGAGCAACTCAAACGCGACGCAGTTTTCCTTCAGCCGTTGAAAATGCAGGAGCTTTATACGAAGCTTACCGTGGCGGGTAGAGCTACTGTGCGCGATGCTGATGCTTACGTCGTCGAAGCAATGCCGATTACCGGTCCAATGGAGAAGCTTTTCTTCGACGTGAAAACCGGACTGCTGGTGCGACGCTATGTGGAGACAGACACGCCTTTGGGCAAGCTGCCGTTCCAAACCGATTACGAGGATTACCGCGAGGTGGACGGGATCAAGCAGCCGTTTCTGATTCACTACTCCTTCCCCGGTCGAATCTGGGGACGCAAGATCGACGAGATAAAACAGAACGTGCAGTTGGATGACGCGAAGTTCAATCCGATCCACAAAGAGGCGCAAAAGTCGCAATAATGAATTATGCGATCGATCAGATGAGAGCGAACGATTGGGAGCAGGTTCGTTCGATCTATCTTGAAGGCATCCGCGCTGGACATAGCACGTTTGAGACAGAAGCTCCGAGTTGGGAGAGATGGGACGAGGCACATCTTCAGGTCGCACGGCTGGTGATGCGAGACGGAGATAATGTTATAGGTTGGGCTGCTTTGAGTCCGGTGTCGAAGCGGAACGTCTATCGCGGAGTTGCGGAAGTTACCGTATACGTGACGGAGAGCGCGCGCGGCCAGGGCATCGGCCGCACGTTGCTTGAAGCGCTCATTGATCAATCAGAGAAACACGGCATCTGGACGCTTCAGGCCTCGATCTTCCCTGAAAACGCAGCGAGTGTAGAACTGCATCGACGTTGCGGATTTCGTGAAGTCGGGCGCCGCGAGCGCATTGCCATGCTCAACGGCGACTGGCGCGACACCCTCCTCTTCGAGCGCCGCAGTAAGAACAGTTAGCCACAAAAGGCACTTAGTACTTTGTTCTTTGTACTTAGTGCTTTGATTAGTCGCCCGACAACAAAGAACAAAGTACAAAGACGATTTCAAGTTTTCCTTCAGCCTGATTGCAACAACTTTCGGGTAAATCTCACTAACTGTCAGATAACTGCGGCCGGCGGTGTACTCATATTGAAGGTCGGATTCTGTTCGGAAACCGGCGGAAATAGCTCTCCGGTCCGAATCTCCGCACGATCGGGGTCTTAACGCGATGAGGATTTTGCCACGCCTCAATATGCCGACGTGGAAAGCGGCGCGCCGGCTGTGGCGACACTCAAAAGCGCACCTTACCCTCAGGCGGGTCTACTATTCCGCCGAACTAATCCTCTTCATCGCCATCTACTTCGTCGTTTTCTCAGGCAGCCGGCTGAGGTTTATCGATGATTTCGGCCATCGCATGGACGCGGTCGTCTCTCTCGTTCTGATCATCGCGTTCATTGTCATTCACGCGGTCGCCCGCCGCCGCTTGCTGCCAAAAATCGAACGCTACTACGCACCTGCGCCGTACGACGAACGCAAGATCTTTTTCGACCTCGGGCAGGGCTCACAACACGTCACCAGCATCGATCAGCTTTATCAACGCGTCGCCGAGAGAGTTCGAAATGCGCTCGACGCCGGCAATGCCGCGATCTTCATTCGTGACGATGCGACCGGCAATTTCAATCTACGTGTACTGGCAACTCAGGGCCGTGCGGCGGACACTGATCTCGGCGGCAAACGTTTGCAGTTGAGTAAGCGCGCTTTTGTCGTACGCCGCCTGATCAATCTTTCAACTCCACTGCTGATCGAACCTCGAGAAATCGAAACGTGGTCGCAGGCGCTCAATTCACTGCTTCCCGCGTTGCGTGAGGAACGTGCAAGCGAACACGAAGTACTACTCACCCTTAAATCAAGACTCCTCGTCCAGATAAAACAGAAGAATGAGCTCATCGGCATACTCTCGTTTGGGCCAAGACGTGGCGGATTCCAATACTCTCTGGCTGACCGCGAGCTCCTGATGTCAATCGCTGCTCAGCTCGCACTAATCATCGACAATGCAAGGCTGACGGAACGAATGGTGGCGCAGGAACGGATGCGACGTGAGCTTGCCCTCGCAGCAGAAGTACAACAGCGACTACTTCCATCGCAGGCGCCAAAAGGAAAAGCAGTGGAAATCGCCGGCTTCTGCGAACCCGCGCGCGGCGTCGGCGGCGACTATTACGACTTCATTAACTTCGATAACAGTAGCCAGCTTGGTCTGGCCATCGCCGACGTGGCAGGCAAAGGTATGCCGGCAGCTTTGTTGATGTCGACAGTGCAGGCGACACTGCGCAGTCTGACTGCAAGAAACGGCTCGAGTAGTCCGGCGAGTGATGAGTTGTCGTCGATTGTGGCCAAGCTCAATCGTCTGCTGTTCAATTCGACAAACGGCGAACACTACGTCACTTTCTTTTATGCCACTTTCGATCAAGCCACACACTGCTTGACGTACGTGAATGCCGGACATAATCCGCCGCTATATCTTCAGGCTGATGCGGATTTCGAAATTCGGCAACTGACCTCGGGCGGCCTCGTCGCCGGAGCGTTCGAGCACGCGGCTTACGAACAAGAGACGGTGCAGATGAAGCCAAACGATTTGTTGTTTCTTTACACCGATGGCCTAAGCGAAGCAATGAATGCGGAAGGCGAAGAGTTTGGCGCCGGCAGGATCATGGACACACTGAAGTCGATCGCCTCACTGTCGGCCGATCAGATTCGCGACGTAGTGGCGCGGCGGGTGAAGGAATGGTGCGCAGGGATGTCGCTCTATGACGACCTGACCTTCGTGGTGATGAAAGTCAAATAGAGCCACAAAAAGGCACAAAGAAAAGCAAGCCGCAAAAAGCACAAATAACTTTTCATTTTAGCCCTTCGGATCTCTCCATCTTTTTGTGCCTTTTGTGCCTTTTTGCGGCTTCGTTTAAGCTGGTCGCATATGCGTAGCTTGCAGAGCCTCGTTTCCGATTCGATGGCAATCGATATGGGATCGGCGTCGACCATCATTTCTGTGCGTGGACGCGGCGTGGTAGTGGATGAGCCTTCACTCGTCGCCGTCGATACATTAACAAGTGAAGTGATTGCCATCGGCCGTGAGGCGCAACAAAAGTATGGACGCGAGGCGCGCGGGGTCGCAGTGATCGCGCCGATGCTCAACGGCGTGGTTGCTGACTTTGAAAGAACAAAAGAGATGCTGGCGCATTTTGTGCGACAGGCGCGTGGTGGCTTATCTCATTTCAGCCGGCGCGCGCTAATGAGTGTTTTTTCTGACGTTACACCAGTCGAACGACGTGCGTTGCTCAGCGCCGCTCAGGATGCACGTGTCGGTCGCTTAGGGATAATCGAAGAAGGGCTTGCAGCGGCTTTCGGTAGTGATGTCAGAGCAGACGATCCACGCGCTTCAGCAGTTGTCGACATTGGCGGCGGCACGACCAACGTTGCCATTGTTGCGGGTGGGAAGATCATTCGTGCACGCGCAGACCGCATCGGCAGCTCGAGTATCGACGCTGCGATCATGAATCATGTTCGCCGTCACCGTGGCTTGCTCGTGGGTGCGAAGACGGCAGAACGTCTCAAGCTCGAACTAGCTTCGGCAACCGTTCCTGTAAATCTGGCGCAGGAGATTCCGATCAACGGCAGTGATGTGTTGACAAGAATGCCTCGCTCGATCGAAATCACTGCCGGCGAGATCTATCCGGTGGCCCAGGAAGTGGTGCGGAAGATCGTCGCCGGCGTTAACAGTACTCTTGGAGAACTGCCGCCGGAGGTGGCGGGTGATATTTACGATCGCGGCATTGTGCTGACGGGTGGTGGCGCGCTCTTTGGTGGTTTGGATGATTACCTGCGCGAGGTAACGAAGCTGCCGGTACGAGTTGCGGCTGAGCCGCGATATGCGATTGTGCGTGGGCTGGAGCAGATGTTTGAGGCGCCACTGTTGTTGCGGCGGCTGTTGCGGCAAGATGCGCAAGGATCAATCCAGCTCGAGAGTGAGGCGTTTTAGTAAACAAGATTTACAAGATTTTTCAGGATTACAGGATGAGTGTGCGTGCGACTGAAATTTCCGAATCGAAGTTGGCGATTTATGCAGCGATCGCCGGCAACCTAGCCATCGCCGTCACGAAGTTTGTCGCAGCCGCGTTTACGGGCAGTGCCGCCATGCTCTCCGAGGCAATCCATTCCGCCGTCGATACAGGCAACGGGTTGTTGATGCTGCTCGGCGTTCGCAAGAGTCTCAAACCACCCGATTCCGATCATCCTTTCGGTCATGGGCATGAATTGTACTTCTGGACGTTGGTAGTCGGTGTTCTCATCTTCGGTGTCGGCGGCGGTATGTCGTCGTACGAAGGCATCATGCATATTCTGCATCCGGCGCCGGTGGAGAATCCGGTTTGGAGTTATTCGGTGCTTGGTTTGGCGGCTGTGTTCGAGGGAACGACGTGGCTCTTTGGTTGGAAGGCATTCAGTATCGAGCGCGGACGCAGGGGCGTGTTCGAAACGATCCATGAGACTAAAGATCCCGCCAGTTTCACAGTGCTTCTGGAAGATTCGGCCGCGCTGCTCGGACTCATCTTCGCTTTCCTGGGCATCTTCCTGGGAAGGCAATTAGGAGTGCCTTATCTCGATGGGGTCGCGTCGGTGATTATCGGCCTGCTCTTGTGCGGTGTCGCCGTGTTGATGGTTTACGAGAGCAAAGGCTTACTCATCGGTGAAGGGCTCGACCATAAGACATTGAAGTCGATAAGGGCACTTGTCGAAGCAGATCAGGCAGTCGAGCGCGTCCGCCATCTTCACACGATGTATCTTGGACCTCACGACGTACTACTCACGATCGAGTTGCGCTTCCGGAGTGAGATTACAGCGCTCGAGGTGCGACGGGCAGTCGGACGGATAAGGGAAGCGGTTTGGTCGCAGCATCCGGATGTCACTCATATCTTCTTTGGCGCCGAGTCGTTAACCGAAGAAGGCGACATATCCTTAGGCCACGACGGTTTTCGAATGGGCAAAAGTGCCTGAGCCCGTTGTCGCAAAAGTCATACTGACAACAGACCACTATCGAGGTCGCGGTAGAATTCCTGCTCGCCGCCTTCAAAGTGATGACCCTTTGCTTTGACGGCATAAAAGCGTTTCGCACCTGGTGTGGCCTGGTACAGCGACTGCGCCTCGTCTAGCGGGGCGGTATCATCGTCAGTCGCGTTTAGAAAAACGATGGGCGTTTGATTTAGCTGCTTCAAGTACTGATGTACGTCGAAGACTTTTTCGTGTGGGGTCTTGTGCGTAATGTAAATGAGTGCATCACTTGCTTTCCACGCCAGCTCACCATACATCGGCAGGCTTATTGCGACGACCCTCTTCACCTGATAAGTAAATTCGGGCTGAGACGCTACGATTACACTGTAGCCCGCACCTAACGACCAGCCGGCCAGAATCACCGGCGCCTTGACATCAATGCCCGGTTGCGCAATCGCCAGTCGCGCGAGCTCATCGTAGTCGCGCGTGAGCTCTTCTGCGGAAACCGGTTTCTGCGGCGTCGCAACCTTTAGCAGGTAGTCTTTGGCATCGATTCCAATTACAGTCTCGCCAGTGGCCGCAATGTGTGCGGCGATGTCAGCGCAAAACGGACTCCAGCCTCCATCGCCACTCGTGAAGAGCACGAGTGGTTGATTGCGCGCATTCTCCTGTTGATAGAGTTGTAGCTGTAGCGTTGGACCATTTCGGATGGTCACTGGAAAAGTAGAGTGTCTTACCTCGTGCGACAATTCCTCATGCGTGACGTGATGATAAAACCGATGATGCCAACGCACTGCATATGCGCCGGCTGCCGCGGCCATAGTCACGAGGACCGCCGCGATCAGAAAGAGCCAACGAAGTATTCGCCCTTTACCCTCGGTCATCGCACCATTCCTGTGTTCTGGCCCTGGCGCATCCACGTAACGGCGTCGCCAAGCGCAGCATAGAATTCCTCTCGGGCGCCGGTGAACCTGTGATTACTAGCTTTGAGCAGCACATACTTCTTTGGATTTTTCGCCACGGCGAATAATGCGTTTCCTACCTTTTGCGGGCTGGCAGTGTCAGACGTGCTCTGGATCATGACGAGGGGTACGGGCGCAATCCACGCCAACACGTTTTCACTACGAAAGCCGTAGAGCGCGGTATTCTCGTTGTGCAGGTTTGCGTGATTTCCACTGACGCCGCTGACGAGTTGATTCTGTTTCGGCAGTCCGATGGATATGATGCCACCCCAGTTCGCTCGTGTATCGACGTCAGAGCCGACGGCGATGGCAAAGCCGGCGCCGAGTGACCAACCGTAAACATAAACCGGCTCTGCGGCATTAACTTTTGCGTAGGCGCGCAGTGCGGTGGCGATGTCTGCATAATCGCGCGCGAGTTGTTTGATCGTGAGCGGATCCTGAATGGATGAAAACTCGCGCAGGTAAATCTTCGAGTCGATTCCTGCGACGGCAAATCCTATGTGGGCCAGTTGTTGTGCTGTGCGAGGCGCCAGTCCACGCCAACCGCCATCGCCGCAAGCATAGATTGCGGGTAGCGCCGGCCGGTCGCCTCCCGGCCGGTAGAAATGAATCCTGAACTGGCGGCCTCGCACGGTGACGTCACGATCTTCCGTGACGACGTCGGCCCACGTCTTCGTATCGTCAGGGTCGTAGTGATCGGGCGGTACACCCTCCTGAGCCACGACACGGTTCGTCACTGTTATGACGACGAGGAGAGCAATGCCCAACAGAAGCCCACGATGAACGATGCAGCGTGTTTCCATGTTTTGATCTTTTCCTGAAAACCTCCGCGACTGAGAAGTCTGTCAATGGTAACAGCGTTACGAACCTGGACCACTGCGTAAAGCATTCCGAGCGAGAGCCGCCGTTGATTGAAACAAAAATAACGCGGCTCCCAGGCGTGTGGGTGGTACTTGGCTTTGTAACGATAAAGGAGTTTGAAATCGTAGTGGATATTGAGTCGCTGATAGACGAATCGCATCAGCCTCGTCAGCAAAGGATGGTCTGCGAGATCGGGATCGTCGAGCAGCGCCAGCGGCGCAAGCCCCATGGATGCCATGTCATATCCTTCGTTGCGAAGGTAACGAAGAATTTCCGTGGTCAAGAGTTCCATTGTGCCACGCACAGCATCGGGCCTGCGCCGCGTTACGTCGAGGTAATGCCCATTACGTCCATAGATTGGTTCACAAACAATAAATCCTTCGATCCGTCCCGTGCCGTTTCCGGATCGCGCGATGTAGTAACGTTTGGCTGAGGACTGGTCCAAACCCAGAGAGCCGAGCACAAATCCGAGTTCTCGATTGCCTTTGCCTTTCAGCCATTCCTGCGAAATCTCTTTTAGCTCGTCATTTATTACTTCTGCACCTTCTGCAAACGGGTGATGCTCGCTTACCACCACTCCCGCACGCCTGGCTTTGTTGGTGGCAGCCCGCACCAACTCCATCAGGCCGCCGGCAAGCGTGAACTGGTGCAGATCAAAGACTGCCTCTTTCCCAATTTGTATGTCGTCAAAACCTTCTTTACGAAAAGCATCGAGCATCGCCGGCGAAACCTGATACGCACCTACCGGTCTCATCATCGCAACCGCGAAATCGCGGATGAGCCGGCGCGCCTGGTCTGGCGCGCATACAGGATCGCCGGCGATTAACGCAGTCCCGCCGCTTAGTTGATAGGCCAGGAATCCGTCAATAGTGGGGGACGCGAAATAGGACTTGGGCCCTTCGAGCAACACGTAGGAGTTGGAGCTTGTTCCATAACGCCGGACCCATTCATCGAGTTTCGTTCTGTCTACCTTCATCACGAATTGATCAATAGCTCAGCTTGTTTTTTCGATACCGGCGGTCATGGCGATGTCGATGGTGGTGCTTCTTATGATGCCGCCAATAATTCTTGTCGTGTCGTTCAGCAGCGCTGGCAGAGCCTGATTGCAAACCAAACGTGGCCGCACCAATCATCAACGCGCCTCCCAACAAGAGTGAGAACAGTTTCTTCATGCTCAATGTTCCTTTCAAAGATTCGTTACCCGGCATTTGGCAACGTCCATGCCAGTGAAAAAGACATTGATTGATCACGCGTGAAGCTGGTCAGAGAGCACTTTGACTGTGACAGGTTTGTTGAGACAACAGGAACGCCACAGTGCCTGAGTGCTTACGGCCACAAGAAGGCACAATAAAACACAAAGAGCATTTGTGGTTTCTCGTGCCTTTAAGTGGCGATAGGTGGCATGGTCCTTGCCGCGTGTGCGTTGGCGAGCAGAGCCTTATGAGGTGATAATTAAGCCGCACGATGCCAACAGCCAGACTTCATACCAAGACGACACTACTTAGTTCCGTCCTTATCGTGGCGATGTTAATAGGAGTCCTTGTGCTCACCAGTGCGGCGATCGCAAATATTGAGCGCAGGGATGACCAGGCGGTGGCTGAGATTCTGGCGCATGATTTTGCGCAACACATCGGCGACGTGCGTACTTCGCGCGATCCCGAAAGTTTGTCGCGCGCTGCCAACCTGATCAAAGGATCGCGGCCCGGCATCGTGGGCGTGCGTATCTGGGAATTTTCACAGGGCGACCTCATAGAAAAAGCTTCGGCTTCCA
>Ga0126376_10001801_pt1 | contig 11802 bp, 11 predicted proteins | sample PanSoiMetPlot_15_FD_92760 | JGI IMG/M metagenome (GOLD analysis project Ga0126376, IMG submission 92760) | Tropical forest soil microbial communities from Panama - MetaG Plot_15 | ecosystem: Environmental > Terrestrial > Soil > Tropical forest > Bulk soil | place: Panama | collected 2016-02-17
AGCAGGTCTTCGAGTCGCTGCCAGGCGTTCTTGCGTTGGGTGATGAAGCGATCGATCGGCACAGAAAGAAGATACAATATCTATCCCCAGATTACACAGAATGTTTTATAGAATCTGCGTAATCTGTGGATAGATAATGTTATGCAACACGGTTCTCTTGTGGAATGCGTCCCAAACTTCAGCGAAGGGCGAAGACCCGAAACGATTCGCTCCATCGCGGAGGCTATCGCCGGCGTTGAGTCAGCGTGCGTGCTCGACACGCATATCGATCCAGATCACAACCGCTCCGTGATCACGTTTGTAGCCGCACCAGAACGTGTGGTTGACGCGGCGTTGAATGCGGTGAGCAGGGCTTCTGAGCTCATCGACATGCGCGTGCATCAGGGCGAGCATCCGCGACTTGGCGCGACTGACGTTCTGCCGTTTGTTCCGATACGTGGCGTGACGATGGACGACTGCGTCCGGCTCGCGCACGAAGCCGGCGCTACAATCGCGCGCGAGCTTTCGATACCAGTCTATTTCTACGAACAAGCCGCGCGACGCGCCACGCGCGTGAACCTCGAAGACGTGCGTCGTGGTGCGCTCGAGTTGCTTCGCGAAGAGATCACAACCCACCCGGAGCGCACGCCTGACGAAGGATCGGCGCGTGTACACGATTCGGCTGGTGCGATTGCAGTCGGTGCACGAGAAATCCTCATCGCGTTCAACGTGATCCTGCGCAGTGACGATCTCGCGGCCGCGCGTCAGATCGCACGCGTGATTCGCGCACGCAACGGCGGTCTGCCGTTTGTGAAAGCGTTGGGTTTTCGCTTGCGGACACGCGGCGTGGTCCAGGTCTCGATGAATCTTGTGAATTACAAAGTAACGGGAATGACCGCAGTCTACAACGCGATCGCACGTGAGGCTGATCGCCTGGGAGTTGAAATCGATACCGCAGAGATCGTGGGCCTCGTCCCACGCGACGCTCTGGATCGCAACGCCGCCTACTTCCCAAAACTCGAGAACTTTTCCGACTCTAAGATCCTCGAACACCAGATCGATCAGTGTGCGTCTGAGTAGGTTTCACGCAAAGGCGCAAAGGAAGACGCGCAAAGGCGCAAAGAAGCAACTGGATCTTCTTTGCGTCTCTGCGTCCTTCTTTGCGCCTTTGCGTGAAACTAAGAGCCGAGCTCAATGATCGTCCGCCGGAGCTTCTGATCTCTCTGCATCCACCTGAGATAGCTGACTTCTTCCGAGGCCTGCTTCGCTCTGGCTATTTTATGCATCAACGACAAGACATACTTATTTCGCTGCGCCTTGAAACCGATCTTGCGGACTTGAAAGTTGTCCCAATCACCACGTCGCTTATCATCCAACTCAAGGATCATCGGACTCGCCGCAAGTTTGCGCAGTGTCGACGCCGGTGTGCGATAACCTTTGCGCGTCCTGAGCTTCTCCTCTTCTTTGAGCGTGAGTTGCAGCACCTCTTCGTCAGTTGGTCGAAACCCGAGCTTGCGATAAAACCAGAACGCACCGGATTCAATCCCTTCCTCATTCTCATGACCAATCTGATATGGATCGAGCGAGAACGCCGTGACACCCGTGAATTGATGCATGACGTTCAACGTGCGCGCGTAGAGCCACGCCGTTTCGCCATCGCGAAACGTGTAGTACAAGTTGAATCCACTCTCCATGCGTTCGAAGAGCGAGAGTCCTTCGAAGTAACCAACCGGCACACCGTTCTTGTAAATCATTGCGGCGTGATACACGCGCAACGGCAGACGCTTGGCAGGCGGCAGGCCCATGAGAAACAGCTCAACACCGCGCCCCAACTCAACGTGGTAAACATGTTTCGGATCGCCGTGAGTGAATCCGTAGAGCTCGCGATAGCGAATCGTCGAGGCTTCACGCGCCATGTCCAGCGCTTTCTCGCCTTCTAAAGCAGATATTTTTGTCAGAGTAACCGGTTGGACCAACTCTCGCGTGAAATCAACGTCGCGTCGCTGGATCAGCGGGCCGCGATGATAGAAGAGACGTCGAGTTGGCAGACGCAAGCCCGTGCGAGACGAATTGTAGTCAGGAGTCCAGCGCACGTAGATCTGTTGCGAATCGTAAAGCTCCGCGCGTTCTTTGTCAGACTTTGGTAGCGAGTTGAAGCGATCGATCAGCCAGGGCAGTTCGGGGCGTCCTTTACGCGCTGCGGCCAGCCACTCGCGATACGGGATGTTCGCTTCAACGAACGTGTCTTCTTCGAGCAGTGGCATAAACCGCGGCCACGTTTCTGCCAGACGATTCTCGTCTTCGAACCAGTCCCAATCGATAACGACTTCTGCCGCATGTCGTTCGAGAAGCCAGCGAACGATGTAGAAGCTGAAAGTGTCGGTTACTGAAGTGCCGGCGATACCGGAAACTTCCGGATGCTGCAACGGCGCGAGATCAACATCGAGTGCGGCGACTCTCTCGGCAAAGTGTCGTAACTCATTCTCCACCTCGCGCACCATCGCCGCGTTTTGCGGATAAGCACGGAGAAACAGCAGCTTTTCGTGGTAACGAACGAGAGTGCCAGCGTCCTTGATCTTTTTGCGCATATTTTGCCGCGGATGACGCGGAAGAAATCCGGATTTTATTCCGTGTTATCCGCGGCGGATGAACTTCGCGGCGATCCAGCCCAGCAGCACCAGCACCGACAGGATGACCCAGTTGTAATGCTCGCCGTACGTCACGCCCGGAAAGTGGTTGCTGATCATGATGAACACAACCGGCACGGCCATAAACGTGTTCTGTTTCGATCGCAACTTCGATTGCGCCGCGAGTCGCGCGTCAGGTTTGTTGCCTGCATTGAGCGCCGCGATCATCTTTCGTTGTGACGGCAGAATGTGCATCCAAACATTCGCCGCCATAATCGTGCCGAAGATCGCTCCAAGGTGAATGTAAGCTGCACGGCCACTAAAAACTCGCGTCAATCCAAACGCCACGACAACGATCAGCACGTAAGCGATCCCGGCAAACACTTTTTCATGCCGCCCCAACGGCGACAACATCATCATGTCGTAGATGAATCCACACGCGAAGATCACTCCGATGCCGAGCGCGACAGCCTTCGCGAGACTGATGTCGAGCACGTCACGATCGATCAACGCGCCGCCACCGAGATAGTAGATCAGAACCAGCAGTGCAAATCCGCTGAGCCACGTCGTAGCGGCTTCCCAGCGAAACCAGTGCAACGTTCGGGAAGCGAGGTCAGGAGTCTTGCGTCGCTCGACAACGTAAAACCCGCCGCTATGGACCATCCAAACAGACGGCGTCACGCCAGTCGCGGCCGCCGCTTTTTCTTCTTCGGTCAGGCGCGCGTCGAGCCAGGTGAAGTAATAAGTTGTTCCCACCCACATGATGCCCGCAAACACGTGTGTCCAGCGAATTAGCAGATTTAGCCATTCACTAAGAGTTGGGTTGAGATTCATATGTCGGCGAAAAACTAACTCCCTCGATAGGTTGAATAACCGTAAGGACTGATCAGGAGCGGAACATGATAGTGCTGTGATCCCTCGTCCACATTGAACACTACTGTCACCTGAGGATAGAAACAGTTAAGGCTGAGCGACGAAAAGTACGGCTCAGTGTCGAACACCAGCCGGTACGTGCCGGTTGACACCGGCCGATCGACTAAAAAGAACGGCTTCACGCGGCCGTCGGTGTCGGTCCAGGCATGGCTCAACTCGGTCCAACTCTCGTCAGTGTTCTGCACTTCCAAAGAAACCGCCACACCGCTGGCCGGGGCTCCCCTCGAAGTGTCGAGTATGTGGGTCGAAATCGTGCTCATGTCGGATGCAGTTTACCAATAGATCACGCACCTGTGAGTAATTTCTTTAGCCGCAACTCGGTAATTTTGCTCTGTTCGGCGGCGGCGATGGGGAGTTCTTCCGCGTCGTCATGCTCGAGGCGGTCGCGCAGCGAAGCAATCATTTCGCTGGAAGTCTTGCCGGTGGCGCAGATGATGAAGATGTAGCCGAACTTTTGTTCGTAAGCGCGATTGAGTTCTGCGAGGGTGTTGGTTGTTTCTGTTGAGGCGGTATTGACGCCGGCTTGCTCCTGTCCGGACCAATGGCGGGCTTGTGCGGAGACTGTTTCGGCGGTCTTCTTTTCGCCGATCCTGGGGTGACTGCGAAAGGCTTCGAGCCAGTCGTCACGATCCAGTGACCACCAGATCCCATTCGCGCGTGCGATTACATCCGTGAGGTTTTCGAAGGGGCGTGCGTCGGCCATTTGCCCGGCCCAGCGTTTCGAGCCACAACACTGAAGTAGCTCATTCACTGCTTCGTTGGCAGCTAACGAGTTGAGCCATGCGAGATCGTGTTGCATCGCGACTAATCGGCGAGTGTTCCGTACACACGCAAACGACTCACACCGCCGTCTGGGAAAATGCTGAAGCGAAGATGTGAAGCGACGCCGGTGTCGAGCAATTCCTGATCGAAGAAGTGACGCGTGTGTGCCTGGAGTTTCGTGCGGGGCAGAACGCTGGTCCATTGTGCCGTGGGATCTGTCAGCGCATCGATCGGTACGTCTGCAACATTGCACGCTTCGAGCGAACAGCTTTCGGGGAAGTTGCCTTTAAAGTGAGATGTGTCGACTTCAACGCGACGGATCTCTCCGGGTCGAGCGAGTTTGATGATGGTCCAATCGTGACCTGGCCCACGCCGCCGCTTCGTTTCCCAACCGTCACTCATGTCTGCCGCGCGGCCAGGCATGATCAAGTTGTGACGATGGCCGAAGAACATGTCGCTACATGAGAGCACGAGCGCGCCGTTTTCGGCAGCCGCCAGATCGATGTAGCCGCCTGCGCGTTTGAGTTGTTCCCAATCAGGGACCACTTCGCCGTACACGCGCAAGCGTGCGACGCCGCCGTCGGGGAAGATGCGAAAGCGAAGATGTGTGACTCGTTCGGCGTACTGAAGCGGAAACGGGTTCTGGCTATCGCCGCTCAACTGCATCTGCGGGAGCAGCGGCACCCACTGAACATCGTCGCTCGTCAGCTCTGCTTCGGTAGGCACGCCGAAAAAAGTGGCGCCGTCGAGCGAGCAGTGTTCCGGGTAGTTGCCGCGAAAGAAGCTGGTATCAACGACGATGCCGTGAATAATTCCAGGCAGTCCGAGACGAACGATGCACCAATCGAAACCGGGCGTCCGTCGCCGCCGCGTCTCCCACCCATCCATCCACTTGCCGCGGTTGGTGTACTTACCCTCGATAAAAACGGGCGCTCCCGGCTTGAGTAAATTTTCCTTAGGCGCAAAGAAGTCATCATTCGCGACAACCACCGCCCCACCCAGTCTCTCCGACGCGAGATCGATCAGTTCAGTGAAATCCATAAGTAGCCACAAAAAGGCGCAAAATAAAAAAGATCAGGTTAAGGTGTATTTCTTAATCTCTAGCCGCGGTGCGCCGAAAATTGATTAGCACGAACGGCGCGGAATATGACTCAGCGCCAAAGGCGCGAAATATGATAGCCAGGGGCAAGCGCGAGCGAAGCGAGCGCGTCGCCCCTGGTAACTATCCCACAGGAGAGACTAAGGCCTGAAGGGCCGAAATATACGCATCGTATTACGCCCTTTTCAGGGCCTGTATCCGTTTTGAATGTTCGTTACCAGGGGCGACGCGCTCCGCTTCGCTTCGCGCTTGCCCCTGGCTTTCATATTCCGCGCCTTTGGCGCTCCGAACCTTGGCCGCTCAAGTTCTCATGCGTTTTTTGATTCCCTCTCAGAAGCATGTGGCCCAAGGGTGGTTCGAGAACATGGTCATCATATATTTTTTCGCCGCGAAGAAAAGTCTTTTGCACGACCCCGCGGAGTGGATCACCATCATAAGGTGAGATTTTGTGGCGATGATGGAGGGCTGTTGCGTCGACAGTGAATTGGGCGTCGGGGTTCCAGATGACGAGATCGGCGTCGCTGCCGGGCGTGATGGTTCCCTTGCAGGAATCGAGCGAGACTTGTTTCGCAGGATTCACGCAGAGCCACTTAGTAAGATCCAATAATGAGAATCCGCGGCGCCGCGCTTCGGTCCAGATCACCGGCAGACGTAATTGCAACGATGCGATACCGCCCCACGCCTTCATGAAATCACCACTCTCGCGCAACTTCATCTCTCCCGGACAGGGCGAATGGTCGGAAACAATCAACCTGATCGTCCCGTCCGCAAGCCCTTCCCAAAGCTTTTCACGATTCGACTCCTCACGAATCGGTGGGCAACACTTAAACTCAGTGGCCCCCTCCGGAATCTCCTCGGCCGCGAAGTGTAAATAGTGTGGACACGTCTCGGCTGATATCCGCACACCCTCTCGTTGCGCCTGACGCAGCATCGGAATCGCATCTGCCGAGGAAAGGTGAACGATGTGAACGCGCGTGTTGAACTCGCGGCTCAACCGAATCATCAAATCAATCGCTTCATTTTCAGCCGCCCGTGGTCGCGACTCGAGAAACATTCGGTAGTCACTCGCCGAAACATTACTCGTCTTGATCGGACCAGGCAGCTCAGCGTGAACGATCAACAGCGCATCGAGTCGCGCCAGCTCCGGCATCGCTTCACGCAGGTGTTCCACAGTCACATGCTCAAACTCATCGACACCCGACGGCACCAGAAAACACTTGAACCCAACCACACCCGCCGCAAACATCGGCGCCAGCTCAGCAGTATTCCCCGGCACGACGCCACCCCAGAATCCAACGTCTACAACGCAATCACGTCGCGCATGGTCCAACTTTGTCTTGAAGCCTGCAAGCGTGGTAGTCGGAGGAATGGAGTTGAGTGGCATGTCAATTAATGTGGTCACTCCGCCTGCGGCGCCCGCGGAAGTCGCAGTACGAAATCCTTCCCACTCAGTGCGCCCCGGAGAGTTGATGTGAACATGCGTATCGACGAGTCCCGGCATCACGACTGACTCATCGTCGACCTCAACGATCTCGCCATCACGCGCAACCTCGTCGTAACCCGCAACGCCAACGATGCGCCCGTCGCGGATGTGAATCGAGCGAGGACCAATCTCATCAGAAAGCACGACTCTCTGCGCGCGAATGATCATCAGTTGAAGACAGGCGGCGGTGGCGGCAGGTTCGGACCAAACTCACGCGGATCTTTCAAGCCAAACACCTGTTCGTAAGCCGTGGCAATCGCGCCGTACGTGATCGGCAACACGAAAAAAATCCCGATCACGCAAAACGTAAAACCAACCATAGCCATGACGCCATTCAACAGCAGCAGTCCCAACAGGCGCCAGAAGTTTGCCATGCCGGCTTTGAAACTGAGCTTGACGGCATCCAGACCGTTTAATCTGCGGTCGGCGATCAACGGATACGCGAACACGAATACAACGGAGATGATCACCAGGAGCACAGAGATCACCAGGACCATCAGGAAGAAAATGAAGAACACTCCCAGCATGGGCGCCGGACTCGAATTCTGACCTTGAGCGACCACGGCGACAGCGAAGCTCACATAAAACAGAAAATAGGTCGGAATAAGGACGGCCGCGACCGGTATCGCGTGCAGCAGCGTTGCCACGATGCTTGGACCAAAGAACTCGAAGCCTTTGAACAACGTGGCAAACTCGATCGGCTCACGTCGTCGAAGCGCGAAAAATGTGAGGTACAAACCAACCATCATCGGTCCCATCAGAATTCCGAGGGGGACGGCCGTACCGATGAAATAGCCGATGAGACTCATGCCGACAAACAACCAATACTGTGGCTTAACCAGTTCCCATCCGGCCTTGATGCATTCCACGGGTTCAACTACTTTTCGATTGAAGTGGATCTCAGGTGTCATTTAGTTTTCCTGCGTCTGATTTGTGGTCAAGGGAATCGCAATTCTCGGCCGCCCATGTTAACGCGATTTATCCGGCGTCGTGGCGATACCGCCGTTGAGTAGTTGCCTCCGTAAGGCGAGCGAAAGATCTCGGATCTAAAAGGAACGAACGTGTACGAAGTCTGTCCGGGCTGTTGAAACCAGAAACCGGTATTTTGAAATCGTTCCTGCCGCTCTTTGGTGAGGTAACTGGCCATGCTCAAGCCATTGTAAAACTCTCCCTCACCGCGATAATGGCTCCAGAAATCAAAATTATCAGCGTGCTTCTTGTCGCATTCGGAAACGACTTCACCCGCGATTGTGTGACAAGACCCGATCGATCGATCCTTGAACGTCACCTTGCCGTTGCGCACCGTGATCTTATCTACGTCGATTCGATAGTTACCGGATCCGGAAATCGTCGCTGACGCAGACGCACCGGCAATCGTGATCTGCGGCGCCTGTTTGCGATCGAACCGCGCCACGTCAAGAATAGCAGAACCGCTCAGGATCTTGACTGAAACTGCGTCGTTTGAGAGTTGCTCAAACAGCACTTCCGACGATCCGGCCAGCCTGAGATTCACGTCAGGGAATAACATCAACTCGGCAAAACTGTTTGCTTCTGTCCGTAATTTGTCGCTGGCTTGCAACTGCGTTTTCTCTGTGAGCGCCTGCCAGTCGTCTTGCTTTTCCGCCCGGCTAAACTCAACTCCGTCGTCCACGAAGTTAACGGTACCCGGTTTTGCAGAGACGACCAAAGGACTGCCGCTGCGTTGTTCATCTTTGGGCAGGTCGATTGATGGCTCCTGATCCTCTTTCTGCTTTTTGGCCCATGGCGCCGTTTTCTTCAATTCCTTGTTGGCATGGACCAGCGTGTCCGCACGTTCGCGCGCCCAAAGATCGAAAGCGTCTTCGGTCTTTGAGTCGATCTCGGTGATCGTGACGTTGTTTTCGGACAAGACGGCACGCCGTTTCGCTTTGATCTCCTGCCCTTTGATCACTGCTGAGCCATTGCGCACGATCAGTTCCGTCGGACCAGCCGGCGACGTGCTGATGCGGAAGATACCGGGATCGCTGATGAAGATGCCGGCGCCGGGAGTCATTACTCTGATCAGGTAGCGAGCTTCGTAATGGGGGTCGAGATTGTCTCTCGAAAGGACTTCAACGCTGATCGTGCCGCGACTCAGTTTGATCCGCATCCGATCGTGCTGATCGTTAATGATCTGAAGTTCCGTATCGGCGCTTGCTCGCAGGTAGTTGCCCGGTTGGAGCAACAGTTCTGCGCAGGCGCCGGGCGCAGTCTTGATGACGTCGCCGATTTCGAGCTTGAGTCCTGATTCGAGTGGAAAGGTCGCATCGTTGCGTTGATAGACCACATCGCCTTTCACGGCGTTCGCGCGGATGCCGTGCATAAAACCTGCGAAAGCTTCTTCGGGCTGCGCCGCAATTGTTCTGAAACTCAACAGAACAACAGCAATCACCAGCGGTACAGTGATACGCATATCGAACTCGATCAGTGTAATCGCATCAAAAAATCAGTGAGCAGATTTTTGGTTACCTGGAGACGGTAGCCCGCAGTTGAGCGGATGTCGTCGATTGGAGAGACTTCGCGCAATAAGATATCACAGGCGGAGGCAATCGTTTCCGCATCAGGCTTTTGTCCGCGCAAGACATTTTCTGTTTGCACGCAACGCACAACGATCGGCGCCACGCTGCCCAGCGCGATTCTTGTGTCGTCGATTGTTCCATTGTTCATTCGACCGGTCGCCGCCAGACAAACCTTCGAGATCGCCTGCGCTTTGCGTGTGCCAACCTTTCGGTAGTAATGCGTCGCGCCTTCGGTGTTACGTGGCAAACGAATGCGCGCCAACAGCTCGTCTGCGCCAAGCTGCATCTGCTTGTAGCCGGTATGAAAGCCATGATACGGAACCCAGCGCGAACCACCGCTCGAGATCAACTCAATCTCAGCATCGTACGCGAGCAGCGCCGGCGGCGAATCCGCAGCCGGTGACGCGTTGATGATGTTGCCGCCGAGCGTGCCGCGATTTTGAATCGCGAGCCCGCCTGTTTCGCTCGCCGCTTGGCAGAGCATCGGAAACTCACTTCGCAAAATCGGATGCGCCTGCACTTCTGTGTAAGTGATTAGCGCACCGAGAGTGACGTGCGTGCTGCTTACTTCGATGCCGTGCAGCTCGCCGAGTCCCCAGATGTTGATGTAGTTGTGATGCGGCAGCTTGCCGGCTTCGAGCAGGACCATCAAATCGGTGCCGCCCGCGAAAGGTTTCCAAACATTCGGCTCATTCTTGAGCAACGCCAGCGCTTCCGCGAGCGAAGCGGGTGTGATTAGTTGATAGTCTGGAATGAAAGCTCTCACTTCTGGCAAGCTCGCACAACTGATTCGAAGATTTTCATGTAGCCGGTGCAGCGACAGAGATTTCCGGCGAGACCGTTGCGGATGTCGACTTCCGTTGGTTGTGGATTTCGTTTGAGCAAGTCGACGGCGGCGAGCACCATGCCTGGCGTGCAGATGCCGCACTGAGCTCCGCCGTGCTGGATGAAGGCCTGTTGAACTGCGTGGAGCTGATCGTTATGAGCGACGCCTTCGATCGTGGTGATCTCAGCGCCGTTTACCTGGGCCGCAGGCACGAGGCAACTGTTCACGATGCGACCATCGAGGACGACGGTACACGCGCCGCACTCGCCCTCGCCGCAGCCTTCTTTCGTGCCGGTTAGCTGCAATTGTTCGCGCAAGACGTCGAGCAGCCGCGCCATCGGGAAGACGTCGAGCTTGTGTAGCTTGTCATTGACCTTGATCTCAATCTGCGTCATCTGCGTTTATCCGCGGCTATTAACCTTTCCGGCATGAGTGGAATAGTGTTGAAGCTCACTCCCGTTGCGTTCTCGATCGCGTTCAGGATCGCGGGCGCCGCGCCGTCCATCGGCAGCTCACCGATGCCTTTCGCGCCGCCTGGTCCAAACGCGTACGGATTCTCTTCGAAGTACACGCGAATCGGCGGAATGTCCGCGGGCGTCGGGATAATGTAGTTGGTCATCTGGTTGTTGGCCATGCGCCCGTCTTTCCAAACCACGTTCTCAAACAACGTAAACCCGATTGCCTGCGCCACACCACCTTCGATCTGCCCGGCCGCCAACACCGGATTCAAAACGCGCCCAACCTCCTGCATCGCCACAAAATCCTCGACGTGCGCTTCGTAAGTCAACTCGTCATACGAAACTTCCGCCACGTAAACCGCCCACGCATACGCGCCGTACGCATCGCCCTGGTATTTCTCATCGTCCCAGTAAATGTTCGGCGGCGGTTGATACGTCGATGACGTTTTCAACGATCCAAACTTCGCGATGTACTCGGCGCACGCCTTCTTGAAGTCAGCCTCAACGTACTGCGCCGGCAGCAAGCCACTGCCAATCAAGGTCTGCTTCAAACCAGTCACCGCCGACTCGACCAGTTTGCCGACAACCATCGACGTACGCGACGCGACGGTTGGTCCACTATTCGGCACGCGGCCGGTATCAGGTTGAACGATCTCGATGGAGTCGAAGTCGAGCCCGAGAGTCTCGGCGGCAATCTGCGAAAAGATCGTGTTTGTGCCCTGACCGATCTCAGTGCTGGCAGCGAGAATCTTCACTTTACCTTCTGCAGTTGCTTCAGCCGAAACTACTGACTGCAAAAACACCTCACCAGAACCGGTGAACCCCGCGCCATGCATAAACGTTGCGAAACCGATGCCGCGCTTCTTCGCGAAGCGCCCATTGCGAGCAGCGTTTTCCTTCGCAAACTGCTCGCGCTTGGCGTGATATTCGCTGAGTTGCAGCGCGCGCGTCAGCAGGTGGTCCATATCAACGCGTTCGCGAATGAACTGGCTCGTCGCAGTCGTCTCACCTTCGTGAATAAAATTCCGACGGCGAAACGCTTCCGGAGTTAATCCAACAGCCTGGGCCACTTTGTCCATGTGTCGCTCGAGCGCGAAG
>Ga0126376_10001803_pt1 | contig 11794 bp, 9 predicted proteins | sample PanSoiMetPlot_15_FD_92760 | JGI IMG/M metagenome (GOLD analysis project Ga0126376, IMG submission 92760) | Tropical forest soil microbial communities from Panama - MetaG Plot_15 | ecosystem: Environmental > Terrestrial > Soil > Tropical forest > Bulk soil | place: Panama | collected 2016-02-17
AGGATCAACACTGGCGATGAGGGCGCGCTCGAACGCTCGGTAGGAGCGCTGGAGCTTGCGCTCGCTCACCGGCTAGCAACGCGCCTTCGCCCTTACCTTAAGGACAATTCGGTGGGTGATTCGCGCGCGTGAGTTGTGGAGTAGTTTAGTGGCTAAGTTCAAAAAACGTCATCCCGCCTTCAAACACGGTGGCTTTTGCTCGACAGCTGTTCTCCCGGGTGAAAATCCGGTTGAGTTCGAAGAATTGCATCAGGCTCTCATTGCCGAACTGGCGCCCGCGGGAGCACTTGAAGAAAATATTGTCGCCGACATCGCGCGCCTGGTCTGGCGCAAGCGAAATCTCGCAACGTTTAGGCGTGCGGAGAATGTGCGAACGGTTTGGTCTGAACTCAGAGAGAAGAAATTCTATGAGAACTTCCCGGATGCCCCTGCCACGCCTAGTCAACGTGCCAAAGTCGATGAGACAACCCGCTCTATGATCGAGCATGCGCGGAAAGAGCTCGGAGAGGACTTCCGGTTGGTGGAAATCGGCGACACTGCGACCGTCGAGGGCTTGTTGAGGGACTTAGACATCGAAGAACGACTAAATGCCTTAATCGATAAAGGCCTCAAACGATTGTTGTTCTTGAGGGGTCTCAAATCTATCTCACCAGTCTCCTCTTCAACGTCTCAGCAGCGTATTGAAGGCCACACCAGAGCTGCGTAACCGCAATTTAGCTTTGCATTGTCATCGTGCATCAGACGAAATTACTCGTGAGCATCGGGCTGTGCAAAACAAGGACGGTACGATCGATTGTACTGAACGTCATATACACGCATAGGTTGTAATTCCGCAAAATGAAAAACGGCCCGTTCCAGCGCAGCTTTGACGAGTTCCGAAATTCGCGGCTCACCTTCAACGAGCAAAAGACGCACGTGACACCGTGGCCGTCATCGATCTCGATTCCCATAGGGTCATCGAGATGATCTCAGGTGGGAGCAAGCCGCAAGGACTGGCCTACCATCCCGCGACCGATGCTTTGTATATCGCCAGCGGCGGTGACGGAACGTGGCGATCTTCCGCAGCGATGATTACGCAGCGATGGCGCGAATCCCCTTGGGCGAGGATGCGGACAACATCCGTGTGGATGCGATCACGAACGAAGTATGGCCACGGCGGATTAGCGGTCATCGATGTAACCAGCCGGCGCAAAATCGCCGAGATCGATCTCAAAACTCATCCGGAGGGGTTCCAGCTCGATCAAGCCAACAATCGGATTTTCGTGAACGATCCGACGAACCAAGCGATCGTCGTCGTCGACCGCGCCGCGGGAAAAGAAATGGCGAGGTGGCCGACGGGCGACGGCGGCAATTTCCCGATGGCGTTGTACCCGAAAGCCGAGCATGTCGTCGTCGCATTCCGAAATCCCGCAAGACTGGCTGCGTATTCCATCGCTGATGGGGCTGCAGTTGCCAACGTTGAGCTGTGCGCCGATGCCGACGACGTGTTTCGTGGACGCGAAACGCGAGCGCGTGTATGTCAGTTGCGGGGATGGCCATTTGGATGTTTTCGATGCGCGTGGGAACGCGTATCGACGCATAGGTCATCTCGTCACGCAACTCGGAGCGCGAACCTCGCTTTTCGTCCCCGAGTTGAATCTGCTATTCATTGCGGCTCGTGCGACATCGTCGGAACCGGCGGCCATTTGGGTGTTTCGCAGCAGCGATGCAAACAACGAGTCGCTCCAGTAGGCGGTTCGCGCCATTCGTCTGCCAAGGCGTTCAGCTGACGCTCAAGTGAGGACGCGACGATGCCGCTGCCGGAGGTGAAATACGCGCGCACGGACACGCTCGAGATCGCCTACGAAGACAGCGGACCAACGGACGCCGAGACCATATTTCTGCTGCACGGCTTTCCCTATGATCCACGCGCCTACGACGCGATGGTGCCGCGCCTCGTCGAGGCCGGCTACCGAACCATCGTGCCGTATCTGCGCGGCTACGGGCCAACCCGTTTTCTTAAAGCCGAGACGCCGCGCTCGGGCCAGCAGGCGGCGCTCGCGCATGATCTTCTCGCGCTCATGGACGCGCTCAAGATCGAACGAGCGACGCATGTCGGCTACGATTGGGGAGGGCGCGCCGCTTGCATCCTCGCAGCGCTCTTCCCGCAGCGCGTGCGCTGCCTTGTTTCGCAGGGCGGCTACAACATCCATGATATTCCTGGATCGGTCGTTCCCGCAGCGCCGGAGCAAGAGTATCGATTCTGGTATCAATACTACTTTCACACCGAGCGCGGGCGCGCGGGGCTCGCGAAAAACCGGCGCGAGTTCTGCCGGCTGTTGTGGCGGCTGTGGTCGCCGCATTGGGAGTTTGATGCAGCAACGTTCGAGCGCAGCGCCAAATCATTCGATAATTCCGATTTCGTGGATGTCGTGACCCAATCGTATCGCCACCGCTACGGATATGCCGCCGGCGACCCGGCGCTGGAATCGATCGAGCAGCAACTCATCGCCCAGCCGGCGATCACGGTGCCGACGATCGTCTTGCATGGGGAGGCCGACGGCATCCAACCCGCTGCCAACTCGCTGCGACACGCGCCAAAATTCACCGGCCTTTACGAGCGAAGGACCATCGCGCGCGCCGGCCATAACCTGCCGCAGGAGGTTCCGGAATTCGTGTGCAAGGCCACCCTCGATCTGTTGGCCCAAAGTTGAGCCGCGCGATCAGCGTCAAGCGCAAACCGTCTTGCGCCTTGTCCGAGAGAACCCAAGCGGCGCCTCGACCAATCACGCCGAGCGAAACGCGATCGCGACATCCCCGGCGAGCGCAATGCCAATGCGCGTACCGGGCGGCGGCGGCGACGCAGCTTCGTGACTGGGCACGCGCAACAGGATGCGGCCCGAGCTGACTTCGGGCGCGTCCACGTAGAGATCGATGTGCCCGCCTTGGTAGATCTGCGCGGCGACGATGCCGTGCGCCGCTGTAACTGCGTCGGGTGCGGCCACTCGCACGTCCTCGGGTCGAACGAACAGGTCGACAGCACCGCCGACTGCGCTGCCCTCGAGCGTTCGCGTCGGGACCGCCACCCGCGCCGCTCCGAGCACGACCGTGGCAACCGATCCTTCGATCCGCTCGAGGCGCGCACGCAGCACATTGGCATCGCCAATGAACGAAGCGACGAAGCGGTCGGCGGGATGGCGGTAGACTTCGTGCGGAGTATCGAGTTGGCGTATACGGCCCTCTGCCATCACCGCAATGCGGTCCGAGAGGCTGAGCGCCTCGCTCTGGTCGTGCGTCACAAAGATGGTCGTCACGCCGAGCTTGCGTTGAATTTCCTTGAGCTCGACCTGAATCGAGCCGCGCAGATTTCTGTCGAGTGCAGAGAACGGTTCATCGAGTAGCAGTACCCTGGGGCGAATAACGAGAGCGCGCGCGAGCGCGACTCGCTGCTGCTGGCCGCCCGAGAGTTGGCGCGGCTTGCGATCTTCCAGTCCTGCAAGCTTGACCAGTGCAAGCGCGTCCGCCATCCGCCGAGTCATCTCGGGCTTGGCGATCCGGCGCATTCTGAGGCCGTAGCCGACATTGCCGGCCACGGTCATATGCGGGAACAGCGCATAATTCTGAAACATGATGCCAATTTCGCGCCGATACGCGACAACATCTGTGACGCGACGACCATCGATGGCAATCTCGCCACTGTCAGGCATCAAAAATCCAGCGACCAGGTGAAGGAGCGTGGTCTTGCCGCAGCCGGATGGGCCGAGCAGCGTCAACAGCTCGCCGCGGCGGACCGTCAGCGAGACGTCGTCGAGGGCGGTGATCTTGCCGAATCGCTTGGTCACGCTCGCGAGCTCGACTGCGACCTGGCCGCCGCCGTTCGTACCGCTCGTTGTCTTGGCAGCTGGAGCGGAAACCATGGGCTCAGCGGGGATGCTCAACGTTGAGGACCTTCGCGAGGCCGAGGAACGCATTGGCCAATGTCAGCACTGTTGCGGTGGCGACAATGTACATGACCGAGATCGCGGCCATCGAAGGGTCCGCGTATTCACGCACGTAGTTGTAGAGCGCAACCGGCAGGGTTTGGGTGCGCTGTACGGTCACGAACAGCGAGGCGGTAAACTCGTTGAACGAAAGAATCGCCGCGAACATCCAGCCACTCACGAGCCCCGGCAGCAGCAACGGCAATGTAACTGTGATCAGCACGCGGTCTGGCGGCGCGCCGAGACTCGCGGCAGCGAGCTCCAGGCGCGGATCGAGGTTGCGCAAAGAGATGTAGACGCTGCGCAGCACGAACGGCAACACCAGCACCACGTGGCAGGCGACGACCACGGCATAGCCGCGCGCGAAGCCAAGCTGAGCGGCCAGGATCAGAAAGCCAAGCCCGATCGTGAAATGCGGCACCACGAGCGGGGAGAGCAGCACGGTCTCCAGCGTCCGCTTGAGCCGAAATTCATAGCGGTCGAGCGCGAAAGCGAAGGCTGCGCCCACCACGAGCGCGATGGAGGATGCCCAAGCGGTGACGATGAGCCCGTTGCGGACGCCGGCCTGAAAATCGTCGTAGGCGATGGCCTTGATGAACCAGCGCCACGACCAATCCTCGGGTGGGAACGACAGGATCGCCCTGCTGTTGAAGGCAGCGAGGGTGACGACCACTGCCGGCAGCAACAGAAAACCGAGGATGGCGGTGACGGTCGCACCACCGACGAGGCGCAGGAGATTCGGCAAGCGCGGCACCTCAGTGCTGGCGGATCCTTTCGAGCGGGCGGGCGGCAGCACGCATCAGCGCCAGCACCGCGAACGTGAGAACAAGTCCGGCAACCGACAGACTGGCCGCGAACGGAAAGTTGAAGCTCGCGAACCCGAGTTGATAGACCAAGTTCGCGACCATGTTGACGCGACCGCCGCCGATCAACTGCGGGGTGGCAAACGCGCTGAAGGTCCAGGCAAAGGCGGTGGTCACGCCGGCGATGATTCCCGGGGTGGAGAGCGGCAGCGTCACGGTTAAAAAGACGCGGATCGGCCCGGCGCCGAGACTCGCCGCCGCGCGCTCGTAGTCCCGATCGATATGCGAGAGCGCCGCCGCCAGCATGATGACCATCACCGGCAAGGTGACGTGAACAAGGGCGGTGACAACGCCGAACTGGGTAAACATGAATTGCAGGGGCGCATCGATCAGCCCGAGCTTGAGCAACATCGAGTTGAGAAACCCATTGTTGCCGAGAACGACGATCCAGGAATAGGTGCGCACCACCTCGCCGAGGAACAGCGGCGTGACGGCGATCACCAGGATCGTCGACTTGAGCGCAACGTTTCTGGCGTGCACCAGCGCATAAGCGAGCGGGTATCCGACGACGAGCGTGAACAACGCCGTGAGAAAGCAGATCCACACCGTATCGAGGAAGACGCGCGCGTAGAGCGGCCGCATGAGCGCTGCGAAATTTGCAAGCGTGAAGCCTCCCGCTTCGAGCGAACCGGGCACATAGGCGCGCAGGCTGTACTGCATCACTGCCGCCAATGCGGCGGCGAAGGCGAGCGCGCACAGTACGGCCGGCGCTACGAAGAGGCGTAAGAACGGTCTAACCGCCGCTCGTCCGGAGCGGACGCTCGCGTACGCCATGCGGCCTCAGGCCGTCAATTCATGATGTTCTCGGCAAACCACTTGCGCCACTCGGCGGTCTTCTCCGCGCGCAGCTTGTGATCGATGATGATCGCTTGCTCGTTCCACTGGTCGGCCGAGGTGAACACGCCCGGCAATTTGGCGATGACCGGATCGAGCTTCGCATTGAGCACCACTGGGCTTCCCTTCTTGAAGTTGGCGACCTCGGCCTGCACTTGCGGGTCAAGCGCGACGTTGATGAATTTGTAGGCGAGGTCCGCCTTCTTAGAGCCTTTCATTAGGGCGACGGTGTCGATGCCGAGCACCGCGCCTTCTTTCGGAATGACGAGCTGGATGGGAACGCCCTCGCCTGCCATGTAGTGTGCGTTCATCGACAAGATCACCTGGACGGGCGTCTCGCCGTTGGCGATGAGCTGCTGGCTGTTCGCATCGTTGGTGTAGAAGGCTTTGAAATTCGGCTTGAGTTCTTTGAGCTTGGCTTGCCCTTTTTCCCACGTGGAAGCGTCACCGCCCGACAAGATCGCGGACACGACGATGAGATGACTGGGGTCGAAATCCGGCGCGGCGAGCTTGCCCTTGATGTCAGTTCTCCACAGATCCGCCCAGCTCTGGAATTCCACGCCTTTGAGCAGGTCGGGCCGATAGCCGATGGTATAGACATAGGCCCAGGTGCCGATGTGATACGGGCTGATCTTCGCCTGCTCGACGAGATTGCTGGCGTTGGGCACTTTTTTGAGATCGAGCGTCTCATAAAGCCCGTCGTTCGCATAAAGCCAGCCGACATGCGACGTGGTGAAGGTGACGTCGCTCTCAGGATTGCCCTTCGCGAGCTTCTCCTTGTTGAGCCGGTCGATCGTGCCGCCCGTGATGCATTCGACCGGCACGCCGGTGGCGGCCGTAAATTTCTTGCCGATGAGATTGTCCACCATGTCGCGCCAGCTGCCGCCCCACACGCTGACGACGAGCTTTTCCTGAGCGATAGCCTGAACCGGCGCCAGGAGCAGAGCCAAGGCGCCCATCATCATGCAAATCCGTTTCATGCTCTTAACCCTTCTGATTTGCTCGACGATCCGTTTGAAGCCAGACGGATTTTGCAAACGATCGAGCAACATCCCTCGATACCGGCTCGCGATTATTCGTTGAGACGACAGGGCTTGTCCAGCATCGCAACCGCATCGGCGGCGGTCCAGCGAGATTTCGTGCGGCGCTTGGTCCGCCCTCAAGGTTCAGGCTACATTGCCCCACGACGGGAGTGCGTCGCCATGGAAACGCGCCTGGAGCGGAAGAGCCGACCCAAACAGAAGCCGCCCGGCAATGTCGCAGCCGCCTATCTGGCTTTGCTGGCCGATCGCGGGGTCGACTATTTGTTCGGCAATGCCGGAACCGATTTTGCGCCGCTCATAGAAGCTTATGCGCAGGCGGCGCGAACCGGCGTTGCAGTTCCACGGCCGATCCTGGCGACGCACGAAAATCTCGCCGTCGCGATGGCGCACGGTTACGGCATGGTGTCTCGCCGCATACCCGCGGTTATGGTGCATGTCAGCGTCGGCACGGCAAACATGATCTGCGCCGCGTTGAACGCGGCGCGCGAGAACGTCGCAATTCTACTCACTGCGGGCAGGTCTCCGCTCACCGAGACGGGATTGCCAGGCTCGCGCGACGGCTACATCCATTGGGCGCAAGAAATGTACGATCAGGCGGGCATGATCCGCGAGGTCGTCAAATGGGATTATGAACTCAGAAACGCCGAGCAGCTGACGACGGTGATAGACCGCGCACTGGCAATCGCGGCCACTGAACCGCGCGGTCCCGTGTACCTTTCATTGCCGCGCGAGGTGATCGCCGCGCCGGCTTGCGATCCGGAGCCGGCCTCGCCATCGCAGAGTCCTGTGGCGACCATTGCGGCTCCGGATGCAAGCGCGATTGCTACCGCTGCGCGCATGCTGGCGCGGGCGACATATCCGCTGATTGTGACGACGACCGCCGGAAGGGATCCGACGGCTTTCGCGGCATTGGCGCAGTTCACCGAGCGGTTTGCGATGCCGCTCGTCGAGCATCGCCCGCGCTACCTTTCGCTGCCCTCATCGCATCCGATGAACCTCGGATTCGACCCGGGCGGCCTCGTCCGGAAGGCCGACGCAATTCTAGTGCTCGAGAGCGATGTGCCCTGGATTCCCAGTCGAGCCGCGCCGAGCCGCGGTTGCAAGGTCATCCACTGCGGATTGGATCCCTTGTTCACACGCTATCCGATCCGCGGCTTCCCCTGCGATCTTGCAATTACCGGCAGCACGGCCGCAATCGTCTCCGCTTTGAGCGCGGCGCTCGAGGACAGTATGGATGATGACGCCATTGCGCGGCGACGGCGTTTCATCAGCAAAGAGCGCGAGGCGCTGGCGGCGACCCGAAAAACCGCGCTTGATGCCGCCGCCCGCAAGATGCCGCTCCACCCTGCGTGGGTGAGCCACTGCATCGACCGCGCGAAGCATGCCCGCAGCATCGTGATCAACGAATACACGCTGTTCCCTGAATATTGCTCGTTCGAAGCTCCGGATCTCTATTTTGGCTCGAGTTCCGCCTCCGGTCTCGGTTGGGGCGCCGCTGCCGCGCTGGGCGCCAAGCTCGCGCGTCCTGAAGCCCAAGTCTTGGCCGTCATCGGGGACGGCGCCTACATGTTCTCCAATCCCGCCGCCGTCCATCACGCGTCCGCCTTGCATGACCTGCCTGTTCTTTTCGTCGTCATGAACAACGCGATGTGGGGCGCGGTTGAGCGCAGCACGCTTGCCATGTATCCGGATGGATTTGCCGCGAAGAGCAATGATCCATGCTTCGTCGGGCTGGAAAAATTACCCGCGTTCGAGAAGATCTGTGAAGCGGCGGGCGGCTATGGCGAACGCGTCGAAGATCCGGGCGCGCTCCCCGCGGCATTGCAACGTGGCTTGTCCGTCGTGGCGAATGAGCGACGGCAGGCGCTACTGAACGTGATCTGCGGGCCCGGCGGAACGGCGTGACAGCGCCGAGGACGGCCCACCGACTCGGTGCAAAGTTTGCGCTAGTACAGGCCGCCGGTGCCGGTGCGGATCGCGCGATCGGCCTCGGGCGAAACAGCAAGCGGGCGCCCGTCTGGGTCGCTCACGCCGATCACTGCATAGTTGTCGGGCGGCGCGGTGCCCGGCTTGAAGGCTTCCAGGATCACCCGCTGATCGCCCGGTCCTGCGCGCATGCCGCTCTTGGGATCAACGCGGATGAGCTTGATGCCGGGCGGCACGCGGAACGGTACAGCCGGTTTGTCGGCAAGCGCGACCTTCATGAAATCACGCACGATCGGGGCCGCCAGCACACCGCCGGTAGCGCCACGGCCGAGGTGGCGCGGCTTGTCGTAGCCGAGATAGACGCCGACCACGAGATCGGGTGAGAAGCCGATGAACCAGGCATCCTTCTCGTCGTTGGTGGTGCCGGTCTTGCCGGCGATCGGTTTACCTACTTCCCTGACGACAGTTGCGGTGCCGCGCTGCACGACGCCTTCCATCATCGAGGTGATCTGGTAAGCCGTCATCGGATCGAGCACGCGCTCGCGCCTGTCAGCCAATGTCGGCTCGTTCTGGTTCTCCCACTTTTCCGCCTCGCAGCCGCGGCATTCGCGCGAGTCGTGCTTGTAGACGGTGTGGCCGTAGCGGTCCTGGATGCGGTCGATCAGAGTCGGCTGGATCTTCCTGCCGCCGTTGTCGAACATGGCGTAAGCGCCGACCATGCGAAGCAGGGTGGTCTCGCCCGCGCCAAGCGCAAACGAGAGGTATGGCGGCAAACTGTCGTAGACACCGAAGCGCCGCGCGTAGTCGCCGATCAGCGGCATGCCGATGTCCTGGGCGAGGCGCACTGTCATGACGTTGCGCGACTGCTCGATGCCGAACCGCAGCGTCGATGGCCCATAGTATTTCTTGGTGTAGTTTTCCGGCGCCCAGATGCCGGTGCCGGTGTCGATCTCGATCGGCGCATCGAGGACGACGGTCGAGGGCGTATAGCCATTGTCGAGGGCGGCGGCGTAGACGAACGGCTTAAAAGAGGAGCCCGGTTGGCGCAGCGCCTGCGTGGCGCGGTTGAACTGGCTCTGGTCGTAAGAGAAGCCGCCGGCCATCGCCAGAACGCGCCCGGTCTGTGGATCCATGGCGACGATGGCGCCAGACACTTCCGGCACCTGACGCAGGCGGAACTGCCCGTCTTTGCCGGCAAGCGACTCGACATAGACGACGTCACCTGGCGCGAGCACCTGGGATACGTTGGTCGGCATCTTGCCGCGCGTCGGCCCGCTGGTCGGGCGCGCCCACTTTGCGCCCTCCAGCGCAATCGTGCCGGTCTCGCGCTGCTTCGAGAGCACGCCACCGCGCTCGCGGGCCGGCTGCAAGCCGATGCGGGCCGATGCGTCGTCAGCTTCCAACACGACCGCGAGGCGCCACGGCGCAACGTCGGAGAGCGCCTTGACGTCGGCCAATTTGATTCCCCAATCGCCCGCCGGATCTAGTTTCTGGACGGGGCCGCGATAGCCCTGCTGCTCGTCGAAATTCACGAACCCGTCGACAAGCACTTTGCGCGCCAGCACCTGCATCTTGGGGTCGAGCGTGGTGCGCACCGACAGCCCGCCCTCGTAGAGCTTCTTTTCGGTGTAATTGTCGTAGATGTAGCGGCGGACTTCCTCGGCAAAATATTCAGCCGCGAAGATGTGTGCGCCGGTGGGCCGGTGCGTGATTTTCAGGGGCTCCTTCTTGGCCTTGTCTGCTTCTTGCGCGGAGATGTAGTGGTCCTCGGCCATGCGATCGATGACGTAATTGCGCCGCTCCAGCGCACGCTCGCGTTGACGAAACGGATGATAATTGTTGGGCGCCTTGGGCAGCGCCGCGAGATAGGCCGCTTCCGCCACCGATAGTTCGTGAACGGATTTATCGAAATAGAGGAGCGAGGCGGCGGCCACGCCATAGGCGCCCATGCCGAGGTAAATTTCGTTGAGATAGAGCTCGAGTATTCTCTCCTTGGGGAAAGCGCGCTCTATCTTCATCGCAAGCAGCGCTTCCTTGATCTTGCGCGAGAAGGAGAGCTCGTTAGTGAGCAGAAAATTCTTGGCGACCTGCTGGGTGATGGTGGAGGCGCCCTGCGGCCGCCGGCCGCTGCCGTATTGCTGGATATAGAGCACCGCGGCGCGGGCAATGCCGGAGAAATCAATGCCGCCGTGCTCGTAGAAATTCTTGTCCTCGGCGGCCACGAATGCGTTGATGACGAGTTTCGGCACCGCTTGGATGGGAATGTAAAGTCGCCGCTCGCGCGCATATTCGGCAAGCAAGGAGCCGTCGGCCGCGTGCACGCGCGTCATGACCGCAGGTTCATAGTCCTGCAGCTGGGAATAGTCCGGGAGCGATTGAGAGTAGTGCCACAGCAAGCCGGCAGCTGCGGCGACGGCGACGATGAATATGATCGTTCCGGCCGCAAACAATAAACCGAGAAAGCGAAGCAACAATCTCATGCCCGAAGGCCCCCTGCCCCGAACCGCCCAGGCCGCAATGTCTGACGATCACCCCTCGCCCGTCGGCTGCGATCGCCTCCCGCGAGATCTGCCCGCACCGGGTCCCCGACTCCTCCGTGCTGGGTCCAGCGCAGTAAGTCGCTCTGTTTTATGTTGAAACTGAGGCTAAACGGGCTCGAATCCGGTCAATTCTGGCCGCTTCTCTGCCCGTTTCCCGCCAGCCGCGGGCTCAAGAAGGCGTCTACCGCCCGGACGATCGCGTCGGCGGTGTGGTCGCGCCATTCGGCCGAGATGAGGGATTTCAAGTCGGCTTTGTTGGAGACATAGCCGAGCTCGACCAGCACCGAGGGGACATCGGGTGCCTTGAGCACGACGAAGCTCGCCGACTTCAGCGGGTGCTGGTGCAGCCGGGCGGCGTTCCTGAGCGTGCCCACGACCGTCTGGGCAAATTGCATTGAAAAGGTCTTGGTTTCGCGCCGGGCGAGACCGACGAGAATGTCGGCGACGTCTTTCTCCTCAGTCGAGAGGTCCAGGCCCGCGATCACGTCGGCCCGGTTCTCGGCTTCCGCGAGACGCGCCGCGCGGGCGTCGGAGGCTCTTTCCGACAGCGTGTAAACCGTGGCGCCTTGGGCATCGCCTTCCCTGCGCCGGAGCGCATCGGCATGGATCGAGATGAACAGCGCGGCCTG
>Ga0126376_10001804_pt1 | contig 11788 bp, 11 predicted proteins | sample PanSoiMetPlot_15_FD_92760 | JGI IMG/M metagenome (GOLD analysis project Ga0126376, IMG submission 92760) | Tropical forest soil microbial communities from Panama - MetaG Plot_15 | ecosystem: Environmental > Terrestrial > Soil > Tropical forest > Bulk soil | place: Panama | collected 2016-02-17
CGGAACCGTGTCGGACGTGACTGTGGTGGTGGTGCCGGAGACAGTTGCCGTTGACTTTACCTGCGCCGGCTGCTTCGTGACTTTCTGCGGGCCGTTGTTGCCGAAGTGACGGAATGAACGACCTAACTTGAAAGCCGTGAGATTGAAAGTACTGCCACTGCGCTTCAACGATCCTTTGATCTTGTAGATCTTCTGCCCGTGCAACTCACGCACGGAATCGATGATCACAATCTCCGGATTTGTTAGCCGCGTCGGGGTCGTTGCATTGTCGGCTTCGGCGATTAACAACCGGTCTTTTGGCTTCAGCTCGATTGGAGTCAGAAATTGATCCGGCGAGAAGATGTAAAACTCCGTCGTGTCGTGCTCGATGTTGGGTGTGAAGAGTCGCCGGTACAGGTTGAAGTTACTAAGCCAGGGATAAGCAACGATCTGCTCAGTCGTCTCGAAATCCGCCGGTTTGGTTAAGCCTGCTACTTCCGCTTTCACAGGAAAACCTGGCGGTACAGTCACTGGCTTGTCGCCCTTTACCTCAAAAGCAAAAGTGGCTTTACCTCCGAGTCCCGGACTCAGACGATAACCAAGCAAACGCACCAGGTCGGCAATACTCTCGCGCCATTGTGCAGTCCGCAGGAATGCTTCGTTGGCGTAGAGCTCCTGATAAAAAGTAAGAATGTCGCCGAGGATTGAGGCGCCCTCCAGCAAAGCGATGCCCGGATCGTCTGCGCCACGATGAGTCCACTGCGAGAGACCAGGTGTTTTATCCAGGTTTCGCAGCAATGCCTCGCGAATCTCGGCATACGAGCCGATGCGATATTTAATGTGTGGCAGTGCCGGACGGTTGAAGATGTCCACCGGGAAACGAAGCGGATCCAGACAATCGTTGCGGCAGTCTTTGGTCACCTTCTGCCTCCCTCGACTACAAAATCGATGGAGCCGAGCTCCATGTGATCGGGATCGTTTTGCACCTGAAGAATCTCGTTGTAGTTGACGTTGGTGATCTGCGTGAGCATGGGACCAGTGTGCGCGAAGCGTTTCATTTCGACTTTGATCACGTGCTCGATGCCGTCGACTTCGAGTGCACGGCCGATGATCTGGCTGGCCTTGAGCTGCTGGCCGAAGGTCCAGAGATCCGGATGGAAGAAGCCCATTCGTCCATCCGGCGTCCAACCATCTGAGAACTCCTGTTCGAGAATCGCTTTCAAATCCTCGGGCCAGTAATCGTCTTTCGCGCACACAGACAGGTGAATTTCAAGCGGCACAAAATGTGGTGGCCGGATCTCGAGGTCCTCACCGATCAGGCGGACGGCGTTGAGATTACGAGCGATCTTTTTACGGAGGTCTTCGCTGAGCGTGGTGGTGCCGACCGGATCGATTGTGACCTGAACCGTACGCCAGCTTCCGGTCCACGCATACCGCGCGGCAGCGTTTGAGACTTCGGCTAGTTCTTCGGCGCGTTTGATGTAGTCTTGCAGTGTTACGGCACGGAGTTGACGTGCGCGATAGGCTTCCAGCATTCGCCTGAAGATCTCGGTCGCAGGTTCGGGCGCGCGCCCGCTGGTAACGTCAAACGGATTCCAGCAACGAATGATCGTGCCGTCGGTCGTGGGCGCAGTAACGTTCGCCTCCAGCTTCAGAAACGCAGTCGTGGCCGGATTAAAGTTGATCAGTTGATCGAGACCGATATTCCCATCGGGTCCGCGGCCTATCTGGTAAGTGCAGTGCACTTCCGCATCCTCAGGCAGCTCCTTGCCGTTGATGCCGTTTCCAAACCGGATAAAACTGAAGCCCTCTTCATCAGTCTCAACGACGAAGTGATCGCCGTTCTCATCACTGTCGTCACTGTGGATAAAGCTCGGCACTTCATCCCAACTGTCCTCGCCGGCGCCGGGTTGCTTCACGACTACACTCAGCGTTGAGAGGGGCGGCACTTCACCACCTGGATCAGTCAGCCGGTACGCGAGTGGATGATCAGGCAGTGCACAGATCGTTCCCCACTTCCCGATCCGGTCGCTTCGCGGGCTCCATCTCCCGACGCGTTCGTAGTGTGATTCCAGCGGCGAGGTTAGCAGCGTCTCGGGATCTTTGAAGATGGCTGACTTGAGCTCGCCGTGAGTTACTTCCACGAGATTGCCATGAAAGAGCGAGACGTTTTCGACTTTGCCTGCGCCTGGCCCACAGTCAATCGTGAAACAGTAGTTCTGTCGCAGCTTGTCCTTGTCGTCCCAGCGCACGCGAACAAACCACTGTGCATTCGCCGGTGGACCAGTAGTCGGATCAAACATCGCTACCGCGCCATCGTTGCCCGGCAGCAGTCGCAGCAGTTGTCGCTTGTTTGGATTGAAGCCGTTGACGGAACCAGTCGCCGGATTCAGGTGTTCCTGGATCAGCAGATGAGTGATCACGCCGGTGCGAATCAAAGTTTCCACCACTACTGCCGAAGCTTGATCGGTTGCCGGCGTGGTGTCGTTGAGAAAGAGTTTCAGGTCCGCGCTCGTGTCGCCGGCGACAAGCGAAGGAATCGAGTTGCTCCACGTGTAAAGGCTCATGCGGTTGACGAGCTGATGAACGCGCTGCGGGCCGGTTGAGAGAAAAACCACTGAACGCGGATCTTTATCCGGCGTTCCCGCCCAGATGTTGACGTGGTTGTCGAAGAAGTATTGCCGGGTCGCACCAACCTGGGGTTCCGACGGTTGCGACAACGCGACTTCGAGCGCGAGCAAAGTGTTTGCCTGGTTGCCCTGATGGATGTGGTAGTCCATCAGACGCGCGTGTCGAGCCAGCGACACTCTTTTGCGCGCCGAAGCCAGGTAGGCTTCGTTCATCACCCGGTCCTGGTAATCGCTGAGCTCATCGGCCGCTGCGCTAAAGAGATCCAATAACACTTGATCGAGATCGGCCTCGCTGCTCGTTTGCCACTCGGGCACACGTTGCATCATCGCCGCGATCATCGTGTGACGAAACGAGTCGTAGTCTTTGGCGAGGTAATCGATTGCTGGTTCGTCCGGCGGCCGCTCGCCGGGCTTCCAATCAGGCGCGCAGTTGTTGTTGAAGCAACCGGGACGAAACTTGAAATCAATCTCGTTAAAGACCGGATCGATGACTACTGGATTCGCATTCGGAAAGACACTCGTGTCAACGCTGAGTTTGTAGGTCGAATAGTCGCCGATGGGCGTGACCGTTAGAACGAGTGTGGTGGGTTGCGTCGAATTGGGGGCGTCAAAGTCGGCTGACTTGGCAATCTTCGTGACGTGAACCTGGCCCACAGCCGCTCCAGCCGGCACCCGGTGTCCGCCTGAAATCGGAAATATACGACGCGCGATTGAAGGATCGCCTGGCGATTCGGTGTCGAATTTGTCGACGATCGTCTTTAAGTAATTGCGATTGAAGAACTCGACTTCGAGGGTTGCTTCATTGCTGCCGACCGTCACGAAGACGAGCTTGATTCCGTTTGCGAGACCCAGGCAGTCGAGAATTCCGAAGCGTTCCTTGACTGTCAGATCACTCGGAGCCTTCTGTAAAACGAAACTGCCCGCGACCAGTTGATAAAGAACCGGTGGACCAACGGTCAGCAGGTTCTTACAGGTGGTGCCCATCGCGTTGATGGTCGCGGGTGGCAATTCCGGCGGAATGGTGAACAGCTTTCGCGCGCGCTCCGCCAGCGCCTCCTGATCGGTGGCCCGACTTCTGAGCGTCTTGTGATCAATGACTGACATATTCAACTTTTTCTCTGTGCCTCTGTGTCTCCGTGGTTTTACACACAGAGACACAGAGACACAGAGAAGAGCTCCTAACCCCCATGCCGTTGGAACTTCAGGACGCGCGAGTCTTCGGTTCCAGCAATGCGATACTTGAGATCGACGGAGATGGTCTCGTTCTCGATAACTACGGTCAGGTCTTCCAAAGTCACTCGATTACCCAGCCAGCGTGAAATCGAGCGAGTCAAAACACTCTTGACCATTGCGCCCGTCGTCTCATCGATGTTCTCGAACACCAGACGCCTTACTCCGCCACCAAACTCCGGTAGAAACAGCCGCTCCCCGGGATTGGTGAGAATCAGTTGCACCAGCTCGTCGCGAACGTGCTCCTCGAGTGTCTTCACCTGCACCGCCCGGCCATCGACGCCGATGCGAAATGGAAATGCGAGGTGTCGTCCGTTGTTCGGCTTCATAAGGCGCTAATTTTTGTTTGCGTGTTGACGATATTTGCTAAGCCCTGCATGGCTCCTTCAGGGCTGAAACACTTGCCAATGCTGCTTTGCACTAACACTCCGGCACCGTTTACCTTCATCTGTGTCGACCCGGCTGACCATTCAATCCGAATACACGGCGAGGGTTTTGTGCCCGGGCCAACCGGAATCTGAAAAGGACAACCAGCAACTGAATGAACGTCAGATTCCAACAGCGCCGGCGCGCCATCGACCATCATCTTCGTGTTGGCCGTGGTCAAGATCGCCGAGCCACCATGCATGCAGAGCACTGTGCTCGCGATTGTCAGAACGTTACCGGGCACTGTTACATCACCTTGATCGCACCGCTGTTTACATCGGTTCCTGACGGCGACAGTTTTATCTGCGCTGTTGGACCACCCTTCAACGTCAGATCAGTGGTGGTCATGGTTATTTCCGTTGTTGAGACCTTCAGGCTGATCTGATCCGAAGACATCTTGAATTCGGACTGACCGATCGTGAGTGTGATCTCGCTGTCGGTCATTTTTAACTCTGCCCCTCCGGAGTGGAGCAGTTGTATTTCTTTGCTCGTATCGTTCAGGACAAACTTGTGACCCGCGGTCGTCACGAGTGTTCGCACTTGCACGTCGCCGGGAGCGGGCAACTCACCTGGTCCCCACCAGCCGCCGGTCCAAATGGGGCGCGATGGATCGCCACCTTCGAATTCGATCCAAACTCCGTCGCCCACTTCGGGAATCAACACCAGACCATGGCCAGGGCCTGCAAAGGGAGTTGCAGGCAGAGCCCAGGGCGAGACTTCTTCGTGCAGGATTTCGGGAACCTGCGCCTGGATGCGACCCATCTTCTCGGGGTCAGCCACGTTGATGACGACGCCGCGGTACTTACCGAAGAAACGGGAGCGCATCGACTCCGCGATTCCAACCATCAACTCTTCATGTTCTGTTCCCGGCATTAGAAGATGCTCACTTGCACGTTGAAACTGACACTCGCGCTTGCACTCGGTTGCGGAGTTGAAGCTGTGTTGCTCGCACCGGCGCTCACGCCGTTGCCCTTCATGGAAAAGTTTTGTGTGTAGATCGATCTCGTCAGCGTGTGCTTGACCTGCGTGAGCAGATATTTCGTGCTGTACTGACTGTCAGAAATTTTCACCATTACCCAGCGATAGGGTGACAGCGCAGCGGAGTAGCAAAACGGAACGATGTTGCCGCTTGCCTCGAGCGCAAAACCGGACATCGCTGCGGCGCCTTTGACGGCCTGATTGACGTCGACTCGATCACTTTGTCCCGGCGGCAGCAATGAAGTGCTCTGGTTTGTGTTGGTCGAGTCAGGTGGTTGATCTCCAAGCAATGTCGCGTCGCGATAACTCGAAGTAGCCGTCTGGACACCGCTGTGATCGACACTCAACGTCGCAGCTTGCACCGTCGTCGGATTGGCCGCCCGGTTGTTGACGTTGAAGTTCTCGATATTGCGGTCCGCACCCATCATGCTCATCTCCGGCAGACCGTCAGTGTCGGTAGGAAACTGCTTGAAACAACCAATGCTTTGCGATGGCAAGAGGCCGGGCAGGACATATGCATGCCAGTCCTGATTACGTCGAGCCAGATCGCGCAAAAACTGCATCGGTGTGCCGCGCCGGACGGCTGCGTTGGTCTTTTCGTTTGGCTGTGGCGGCGTCGGATCGATTTGAGGCACACCGCCGAGTTGGGCATCCAGGAAGATTTGTTGCGCGATATCGCTGTCACTCATTCCCTGCCTGACTTCGACTTTCGCCTCGCGATTCAGCAGCGCGCTATCGTCGTGTACGACAACTGTGACGACACTCTTGCCCGGCTGCGCACTACGTGCGCTGTCGAAACCCACTACCGGTCCATCAATCAACGGCACAAACTTTCCGTCACCTGCGTTCACCTCGACGCGAATGCGCGTGAACGCTTTCATCCACGCTTCTCCTTCGCCTTCCCACTTGCCATCGTTGTTGACACACACGGGGATCTCGATACGCGCTTCCCAGGCGCGATCCACCGCCTGGTCAACCGTGATCTTGTCGATCTTGTCGAGCTGATCGACAGTTGCGGCAGTGCCGTCGAAGAACATCTTGAATTCAACCGCGCCCATTTATGTCTCCGGAACGTTGATCTCGCGCGTCTCTTTGTCATTCGCGCGCGGTTTGGTCAAATCGTTCGCTTCGAGTTCTGTATTTGCGTCCGCGATGTGCCAGAACTTTGTGCCATCGCTGTACTTTCTTTGCGCGACCACATCCAGGCGATCCGTGCCGCTCAGTACGGTTGGTGTGCCGGCGACGAAGGGCAGGCGGCGAAGTTTGATGGCCGTCACTTTTCGACCACTGCGATCCTCCGCCTCGACCGTCTTCACGCCCGCGTATCTTGACGTGTCCAGAAACACAAGCTCGTCCTCCTAGAATGGAATCAACTCCGCGATCTGCTCGATCGTGTTCGCCAGGTTCAACATGGCCTGTGCATCCTTCGCCATGTTTGAGTATTCGAGTGCACCTTTTCCGACTACGTCGTCGGAACAGTTGTCGATGGCGTTTACAGCCAAACCAATGCTGACGTCTGCCTGGATCGGATTGAGCAGGAAGTCGTACTGCAGCTCCGTGATGCTCATCGACTCGATCACCACCGGTAACACTCGAAATGGTCCCCAGATGAAAAGAATGCGAGGATACTTCTCGCGTGGAATTGACTGGCGCGGCTCGTCACCGGCGCCGCCACCGAGACCAAGCGCATCGCCCACTGCATCGATCGCTGCTCCGATCAAACCGCTCAGCTTGCTGGCTGGATTCACCATCTTCTCCAGCGCAGCGAGACGTGGACCAACGCCCATGGTGCGCGCGAGGATGTTTCCTGTGCCCATTCCGTCAGCCGCACTGAACTGCGCCTTCAAGGTGATCTTTTCGATTGAAGGCTCGCCGGCCTGAGTCGTCTCGCGCGCTGCTGCGCCGGACGGTCGTGCTGGTATCTGGATCGTTCTCGTTAACGACTCCGGGTTGAATTGGAAAATGACAACGTTCGGTAGTGGCCCAAGAAAGTCACTGCCGTACTCGATCATTGCTCCGCGCATCAGGAAAGGCATCGTTTCGAAAGCTCCTTCACGCTTCGGTTCCTCGAGTTCTTGCTCCGGAGGAGCAAAATGTTTATAGCCCTTACCAGACTCTTACACCGCTCCGTTAGGAGCGGCATGTAAATGAATTCATCGACCAACATCGCGCTCCGCTGGAGCGCAAATCTTTATAAGGAGCAATGCTATAAACATGGTGCTCCTCTGAAGCACTTGGCTCAGGGTTTTTTGTTTTGCAACTATCTCATTCTCGACTTAATCGATCCGGCAATCTGTTTCGCGAGTCCGCTGCGCAACTCTCCAGGTCTCACTTGCGTTTTTCCCACATCGATCTGAGCAATACGGATGTTGCGCGTGCTGCCCTTAAGTTTTCCCAGCTCGTTAGCTAGCTCGTGACCAAGATCGCCGACGATTGTGCGAGCAGTCTCCGCCGAGATACCCCGGGTGCGGATCTGCAATCTCTCGATGTGGATATTGCGTTTACTCACGTTCCAGTCCCTCAACCAAAGACGCATACGAACCGTACTGCTCCAGACTCAAACTGCGATTCATCTTGTCGAACTCTCGCTTCACCGCCACGATCACTTCTTTCATCGTGAGTCGACCAGGGCCCTCGATCCGGCCGGCGCACTGCAGGCAGGCATTGAAAACAATCGAGCGAATGTTTCCGCCGGAAAGCGGAAATTGTTCCGCCAGAAAATCAAACTCCAACCGCGAGCTGTCGGCGTGTTCGGGAATTACCTGGCGCCAGATCTTCTTGCGCTCGTCGGCATCAGGTAAGGGAAAGTCGATGATGTAGCGCAGTCGACGCAGAAACGCTTCGTCGAGATCTTTCTTGCGATTAGTAGCAAGGATTGCGAGTCCTTTGAACCGCTCCATTCGCTCCAGCAGGTAACTGATCTCGAGATTGGCGTAGCGGTCGTGTGCATCGCTTACTTCAGTGCGGCGCCCGAAGAGTGAGTCGGCTTCGTCATAGCACAAGATCATGTCCGACACGTCAGCAGCATCGAACACGCGCTTAAGATTCTTCTCTGTCTCGCCAATGTACTTGTTGACGACCTGCGAAAGATCGATGCGATAGATCGGCAGATCGAGTTTGATAGCGAGGATCTCTGCGGCCATCGTTTTACCGGTGCCCGGAGGTCCGGCGAAGAGCACGGAGATTCCGCTTTCGTTCCACACCTTCCCGGTTCCCCACGTGTAGTGGACCTCGGTAAGCGACTGCATCGCCTTGAGAATTTCGTTGAAAAGAAGACTTTGCTTGTGGGGCAGAATCAGCTCTTCTTTATTGAAGCGCGGCATGACATGAGTTGCTAACTCGCCGATATCCGTGTTCAGCTCCGCCCGGCATGCGCCGACCAGGTCCGCGGGCGTGATCTCGCCTTCCAGTTGCTTTAACTCGGTGCAAATGGTGCGCACCGTCTCCTTCTCAAATCGAAAACGACGCGCGCATTCGGCAATGGCTGCTTCGAGTTGAGCGCTGTCTGCGCCCAAATGTTCGCGCCAGCACTCGAGTCGTTCGTGATATGTAACCGGTGGAACCACAACCGCGGGCAAAATGGTCTGCGGCGGCAAGGTCGACAACTGGTTCCGATCCTTTAATGCGACAAAAACGGTTGCCGGAATGCTCGAAGAAGGAAGGACGTGATGGCCCGCGTGTTTATCTCCATGCGCGCAGGCCAGAGGTTCCTTGTCGAAATACAGGTAAGCATCTTTCAGCCAACACACTGTCGCCAACGAGTTCAGGTAATCGACGTCCTGCGCGTTGGCGGCATTACCACTGAACACAACCAGCTCTTTGTTATTGCCCGCTGCGATCTGAGCAGCCGTTTCCACTTGCTCCGATCCTCTGGCGCCAATCACCGGCACGACGCGTAGTGACGCAACGCTTGTATCTCGCAAACGCAGCGTTGCTAAACGCGCGCTATCGCTCAACTCTTCATTCAGTGGTGTGCGCCGGCCCAGGCCATGTGGGAAAGGCGTGTCAGGAAACAGCAGTTGGCGAGCCACCAGTGAAGGAACGTTTAGTGGCGCGTTCCAATTCGTATCGGAGAAGTAAGGTCCATTCTGGGCGCTGAAATGAATCAGGCCATTGCGAAACAGTGGATGCACCGGATCGGCGACCGACAATACTTCGTCTGGTTCATCCCATAACTTTTGCGCGAGCGCGAGCGTCGGTAAGACCTTATTCTGATCGTTCAAGCAGGCGGCGACAACGCTTCCCATGTTGGCATCAAAGGCCGCACTCAGCGACAACGCCAGGATGAAACGCGCGACATCAGGTAGAGCCAGCTCTTTCACGACCCAGCCGAAAGAACCGCGCTCAGGCAACGGATAAGGAGCTGGATCCGGTTCGCGATTGAGCTCCCCGGTAAGATACCTGGCGGTTGGATCAGTCAGATAAAAATCCTGTTTCTCGCCGTAAAAGCGGCCCAGGTCGAGAATCGTGGAGAGTTTGTCGGTGTAAGGCGGCAGCGTTGCGAAGTCAGTGGCGGGCTGCATGCCTCGCTCATGCCAGCACCACGCTATTTCCCTCCGCAGACGAATCGTCACCTGACGCATCCAGTAGTTGGCTAACGCATCGGCGGCACGCAAATCAGGCGTGAAGGCAACAGACTCTTTTTGTTCAGCAACTGATTGCATTAGCAACCATCGTGATAGACCACGGGGCAAGCCCGTGGCATCTGGAACCATCGTGATAGACCACGGGGCGAGCCCGTGGCATCTATCCATTACGTCAAATCAACTACGACACTCTGTCGCGCTTGTTGTCCGTTAACACGATAAAGAACGAGATACTGTCCCGGCGGAACAGCATCTGCTTTTTGCATTACAAATCTTCGTTGTGTTTGGGGAGCGCTGAGCGGCGACGTGTCGGATAGATCGTCGAACAGTTTTACAGTCGTACCATCTTTGAAGAGCGCCGGATAAAACTCATCATTGCCTGCGGCGCCAAGTAGTTTTCCGGTAATGTCGATGGTTGCAAAACTCCACCCAACCGGAGGTGGAGCAGCGGCTACGTGGTTCACTGCGCCGGAGATCGTCGCGGTCGTAAGCTGCGGAACGAGATTTCCAACCAACAGATTGCTTTGTCGTTTGCGTCCGGTCGACAGCAGTTGCGAAACCGACACCGGCAAACTACCCGCTGAGATCGTGCTGCCGTTCGCGAGATCCTCGCGCACAACGAACTGCAGGCGATCCGGTTGCTGCATCGTCAACGGCAGCTCAACCGGACCCAACTGCACCGAGAGATTTGAAAGATGAAGATCAGTGCCAAAGATTGTGACTGTCGATCCAAGTTCAAAAGTAGCCGGCGAAATCTCAGTAATGGTTGGTCCCATTGAAGGAAGCACGGGTATGTGTACGCCGTTCTCGCCAATGGTTGTCGGCGGTGTAGTCGTGTAGTCGACGCCGACGAGTAGTGAATATGAAGGTAAGTCTCCCGGTGCAATCATCACGGGACGCACTTGAAAAGCAACTGACACGCGATACTTTTCGTCCGAGCCTTGCATAATTTTCGACAGCAATTCCGACGACGTGTGATCAAAAGTGATCTTCAAGTCTTCGGGGTTGTCGCTGAGCGCTTCCAGCAACGTTGCAGACAAGCCAGGCGTCAGTGGAAAAAGACTCAACTCCTGAAGTGCTCGAATACCGGCTCCCAGATGCTCGTAAGCAACGATCGATTCGCTCGTCTTTCCGTCTGAATCAAATGCCGTCAGCAGATACTTGAGAACGAGCCAGAGCGCCGGTGGCTGACCTTCGTCAAGCGGAATGTTTTGCAGATTGCCGTCCAGTTCCACTTCATAAAGAAAAAGATTCAGCCGGTTGCCGGCGGCAGATGGCGACGGCTCCGGTCGCCCGACGGATACGTTCAGACCGGTGCGGCTATTCAGTCGTTGCGAAATCGCATCAGTGATGGCGCCGATCGCCTTACCTGTTTTCGCGAGTGCCATTGCGCCAATCCCTCACCATGGTCGAAGGTAATAACGGCTGAGGCTGATCGGCTCAGACTGCGTTTGTGGTTGCGGTGCAGGGGCACTCGGCGTTGGTGCAATCGGCGCCGGCGGTTTGGGTTCTTCGATAACGACGCTGATTGTGCCGATGGACAAATTCATGTCCTGGACATCGATCTGTTCACGTCGCGAAGGTTGAGCAGGCGAAAGAGATGGTTCGCGCTCGACTGTGACTGCCACGCTTTGCGATTGCCAATCGTTCTTTGCCTCACTTTCAGCAACGTCGGGCACAGTTGTAGGTGGAGCAGCAACCCAGGCGCGAACTTCACGCAGGTACTGGCGCACCAGCACTTCTCGCTCGATTGGATCACTCAACTCAGCGTCGTCTAAGCGCTGAGCCGGTAAATCAACTTTCGTTTCGTGCTTTAGTTGTGAAGCTGTGGTCTTCTCGGTAGCTGCCGGCAGGAATGCGACCTCAACCCGTTCCAGTTTGACTTCTTTCTCAACAGGCGCCGAGATTTTTTGATCTCGCTCGACGTTTGGTTCGGGAAAGATTGAGTGTTGTTCAGCC
>Ga0126376_10001805_pt1 | contig 11783 bp, 5 predicted proteins | sample PanSoiMetPlot_15_FD_92760 | JGI IMG/M metagenome (GOLD analysis project Ga0126376, IMG submission 92760) | Tropical forest soil microbial communities from Panama - MetaG Plot_15 | ecosystem: Environmental > Terrestrial > Soil > Tropical forest > Bulk soil | place: Panama | collected 2016-02-17
AGCTGCCCAATGGCAAACAATTGGTCTCAGCAGAAAACTTACTTGCCCGGCGAGCAAGGCAAATCGACGTCGGAGAAGACCACTACTACGGAATGGGGTTGATGGTCGACAGCAGATATGGAGTCCCGGTCGTGCATCACGGCGGAAGCATGGCTGGTTACAAGAGCGACATCGACTTTCTGCCTGACTCGGGCGTCGGCGCTGTGCTGCTGACGAATTCCGATAATGGGGGAATGATGCTGGGACCCTTCCGGCGGCGCTTGCTGGAAGTGTTATTCGACGGCAAACCGGAAGCAGCCGACGATGTTACGGCTCAGGCAAAGCGACATAAGGCGGTTCTTGCCAAAGAGCGCGCACGACTAGTTATTCCGGCAGATGCATCACTCGTGTCGCAGCTCGCGACCAGGTATGACAGCAAAGACCTTGGAGAAGTCATTGTAGCTAAAAGGGACGGAGCAACTACATTCGATTTCGGCGAATGGAAGAGTCTGGTCGCATCGCGAAAGAATGATGATGGCACAGTCTCGTTCATCACTATTGATCCTACGAACGATGGCTTTGAATTCGTGCAGTCAGAACGGAACGGCAAGCGCGCGCTCATTACCCGCGACGGCCAGCACGAGTACACGTCCAGTGAGGCTTTACTTACTGCTACATCGCATTGAAAGTTAAGCGGAAGCTCGTGGCTCTTTGAATTCGTTGAAGCTAGTCCTGTTCCCGAACGGAGCGATCCGTGCATCGCGCGTGCACCGTGGAATTCGTCTTGCACGCCGGGACGCAAAAAGCGATAGCCCTTGGAAGTAACCTCGCGGTGGAAGTCGTCGACACCAGTCATCTCCACATGAATGTGCACGCCGGGCGAACCATCGCCATGGTGCTCGCTCAGATGTAGTCGCAATCCCGCGCGCGAGACCCGCATGTACACGGGCATGCCAGGTTCAAACGTGTGCTCCCAATCGACGTTGAGTCCGAGAAATCCACAATAGAACTCCTTAGCTTTTTCCACAGAAAAAATGCGGAGGATGGGAACTGTGCGAATGAAGGTGATCGCTGTGCTGGTTTCAGTTGATGAACTCATGAGTCATTCCTTGTGCGCAATCTGCGCGGCGGCTGACCGTCGGTCCCAGTTTTCAACAACGTAAATGCAACATCCCGCGATGAGACGACAAAACGTCATTCGACTCGCCGATTTTTACAAGGACGTTGCGAACTGAGCGCAACAACTTGGCGCTCTGAGTTCCATTTTGTGTCTAGTCGTTCGCGGTTAGTCCCATTCACGAACTGCTAATCAGCTGTTACGAATGTGGAAACAGTAAATTCACATGACTTAGTAGGCGTGCCACATTTATAAACTTCATTCTCTGTAAATTTTTGCTGTCTGCGTTACCAGGAGATGATGAAGGATTTTATGAAAAGAATTTTCGTACTTGTCCTTGCTTTGCTGTTGAGTGCCTCATACCTCGGTGCCCAAGTTAATACCGCTAGCTTGACTGGCTTGATTACAGATTCGACAGGCGCAGTCTTACCGGAAGCCACGGTGACTTTGACCAACACTGAAACGACCGTCTCGCAGAACGCGACCACGAGTTCGGTTGGCTACTACAGCTTCCCAGTTGTCCCAGTTGGAAATTACAGCCTCAGGGTGCAGAAAAACGGCTTTCAAACCACAACCTCTGACGTGCGCCTCGAAGTCGGACAGCGAGGTCGTCTCGATCTCTCTCTGAAAGCTGGAGGGGGCACCGACGTGGTAACGGTGCAGGGCGAGCAGGTGCTGTTGCAAACGCAGGAGGCGGCACCGGGAACGGTGATTGAAAACACGATCATCCGCGACGTGCCACTCAATGCCCGGAATTGGGACGATCTGATTGTGCAGGTCGCTGGCGTGCAAGGCGATCGTTACACCGAGCAGGGTGGCGGTACGGCGGCGGGACGTACGGGCGGCATGAACGTTCACGGCGTCCGTTCGCTTGCTAACAACTTCGTCCTCGATGGAGTCGACGACAATTCAATTTCTGAAAACGTTCAGGAACTCACGACGCAGTCTGTACGTCCGTCAGTGGACGCGATCCAGGAGTTCAAGGTCAGCACCGATCCGTACAGCGCCGAAAACGGCCGTGCTGGCGGCGCGATGGTTAGCGTGACTACGAAGGGCGGGAGCAACCAGTTTCACGGAGCCGCCTACGAATTCCTACGCAACAAGGTTTTTGACGCTAACGATTTCTTCCTGAATCGGGCAGGTAAGCCGCGTCCCGCCCACGTGCAAAACCAATTTGGCGCTGCCATTGGCGGTCCGGTGATAAAAAACAAGATGTTCTTCTTCTTCAACTACGAAGGAAGCCGCAACCGGTTGGGAACAACTCGCTTGACGAACGTTCCGACCGCCAACGAGCGCATCGGCGATTTCTCGGTAGCTGCGGCGGTCGCTAACCACATCAATGGTGGCGCCTATGCGACGCTAGTGGACCGGGTTGGCAGGTGCATGGGTGCAGGCGTTGCTTTCCCGAACAATCAGATCCCGTCGCGCTGCCTTGATCCTGTGGCCGTAAAGATTCTAGGCCTTGTTCCCCATCCGAATACTGTTCCCGCTTCGGGAGCACTCGACATCAGCAACTTCATTCGCGTTCCCAAGATTGAAGACGATGGCAACAGCTATATCGGGCGAGCGGATTACAACGTCAGCTCGGCTAACAACGTCTTCGTTCGTTACACCTCAACGCGACGGTCCCGCTTCGTTCCCGGAGCCTTTGGCGGAATCATCGACGGCACGGGCACTTCTGCTTTTGGTCGCCTGACAATGAACGCAGATTCGGCCGCGATTGGATGGACTTCTGTGATCACACCGGCGATCGTGAATGACATGCACGTCGGATGGAACCGGAACTACTCCGTCGCCACGCAGGATCCATTCGGCCTCAACAAAGCATCAGATTTTGTTCCCGGCGCTCCAACTGGAGCGCTGTTTGACGGCGGTCTGCCCGGCATCGTAATCAATGGACGCGGAGGCACACCGACAATTGCAGACGGAAGCGGCCTGGGACGGCTCGGCTCGCCGGATTTCCTGCCGAAATCGCAGATCACGAATCAGTTCGAGTGGGTTGATACGGCAACGCTCTCTCGCGGAACGCATGAGTTCAAGTTCGGCATCGATGCTCACGTCCCGATGCGGAACATATTCCTCGATGTGCCATCGCTCCGCGGAACGCTCACGTTCGATGGACAGCGCACGGGAATCGGTCTCGCGGATTTCCTGCTGGGATATCCCTCGGCAGCAGCGTTGTCGAATCCCGCTCGTGTCGACCAGAGAATCTGGATGCTGAGCGAATTTGGTCAAGACTCCTGGAAGATTTGGCCAAAGCTCACGTTGAGCCTTGGACTGCGATATGACTATGCTACTTGGCCGCACGACGGCGCCAACCGCATGTCTAACCTCGATCCCACTACGGGTCAAACCTTCACCGCGGCAAATTCCCCGGTTGGAGACTATTTGATCGCTCCAGATCGGAATAATTTCGCTCCGCGCGTGGGGGTGGTTTATCAACTGACTCCGAACACCGTTGTCCGCAGTGGATATGGACGGTTTTATCAAGTCTTCGATCGCAACGGTAGCGAGGACCAGCTCGCTTTAAACTTACCGTTCCTGGTCAACAACAACGTATCCGCTACGAGCACAAGCACCACAGCGAACAACATCATCCTGGCGAACGGCTTCAATCTGTCGTTGGATCCGAACTCGGTGGACCGCACGAAGGTTCGAGTTCGGGCCATCGACCCGCACGCGCAGATGCCACAGATAGATCAATGGAACCTCGGCGTCCAGCAAATGCTGCCCGGCAACGTTGTGCTGACCGCCGACTACGTCGGCACGAAAGGAACATATCTGGCTGCGCTGTTGAACCTGAATCAACAGTTCTTCACCGCACAGGGAGCCCCGACTGGAGTAGTTCCATTTCCTGCCTTGGGACCGGTTGAGTCCCGATCCAATGTGGCAAATTCCAGCTACAACGGACTGGAGATCACGGCGGAGAAACGCTATGCGCGCGGAATCGCGTTCCACGCTGCATGCACGTATTCTCACTCCATTGACAACGCTGCCGAACAGCTGTTCAGCGGCGGGTCGAACAGCTTCATGCAGAACGCGCGGGACTTCACGCAACAACGCGGCAGCAGCGACTTCGATGTCCGGCAGCGGCTAGTGTTCAGCTACGTGTTCGAGTCTCCGTTCGGCCCGGGTCACACGATGTTCCAATCTGGTCCTGTTTCGCACATTCTGCGCGGCTGGCGTCTGAGCGGACTCACTTCGCTGCACACGGGGCGTCCGTTCACCGTCTTCAACGCAGCCAACAACTCCGCGGTTTCGAACCGCGGTGGATTGGGCAACGCTGTTGCCGATTGCAACGGCGATGCACAACTACCACGCGATCAGCGACTGGTAACGAAATTCTTCGATACGTCGAAGTTCTCGGCTCCAGCGGCGCCGCGCGTGTTGGGCAACTGCGGACGGAATACAGTGGCAGGTCCGAACTACTCCGATGTGGACTTCGCCCTGGCTCGCAACTTCAACTACTTCGGAAACGAACAGCGCAACCTTGAATTCCGCTGGGAGGTATTCAATGCGCTCAACACTCCGCAGTTCGGTTTGCCAGTTCGTGACGTGGGCAGCAGTTCATTCGGCCAGATCACTTCGCTGGCTGGAGATCCACGCGTGATGCAGCTTGCGTTGAAGTTCACTTTCTAGGATCGGCACCAACTTTCACCTCCAGCAGCGCGCCATTCGGATACCCAGTGGCGCGCTTCTTTCTTCCCTCGACCGCCACGCTGGACAAAAAAGCCCGTTCCACCTGTAATAACTTGAACTCCGGCGCGTCTATCTGCGTAAAACCTCAGCAGAGGCGTTCCCTGTCCTGTCGACGATCTGCCGCTGGAGTGCGATACGAATCCAATGAATACCCTGAAGAGTGATCTTCTCTATGGCGTGCGCATGCTGCGCAAAAGCCCGGCGTTCACAATGGTCGCGGTGCTGACACTGGCACTTGGTATCGGAGCCAATACGACGATCTTTAGTCTCGTGAACTGGCTGCTGTTGCGGCCCATGCCGATTAGTCATCCGGAACAGATCAGCGTTCTCGCTTATCAGCAGAGACATGGCAGTACGCAGAATCAGTTCTCGGTCCCGGATTATCGCGTTATTCGCAGCCAGACGACGAATGTCTTCTCTGACGTGGCTGGATATCAAATTGGAATCGACGGATTCAGTGTCGAAGGTAGAGCCGACCGGCTCATGACCTATTACGTGACCGGAAACTTCTTTCGCATGCTGAATATGCAGCCGGTGGTCGGCCGTCTGTTTTTGCCTGAGGAGGGAGAGAACATCGATTCCGACCCGGTGATCGTTCTTGGATATCCCTACTGGCAAAAGCGCTTTGGTGGACAACCGGACATCATCGGCAAGAAAGTTTCCCTGGATGGTAGGCCGTTCACCGTGATCGGCGTTGCCGCGAAGGATTTCTACGGCCCCTATCCCATTCTGGAAGCACAAGCTTACCTGCCCCTCGGCATGAACGTGGTGGAAGGTACGCCGCGAGATTTCATGGAGAATCGCGGCATGCGCCAACTGGTCCTCATGGCCCGGCTTCGAGATGACGCCACGCTGGAGCAAGCGACTGCGTCACTCAGTGTTATCGGACAGCGCCTGGGGGCTGACTTCCCGGAATTTGATAAAGAGATGGACATTCGCGCTTACTCGGAGGTCCGTTCACGTCCCCAGCCCGACTCCGACAACACTGTCTCGATTGTCTCAGGCTTGTTCCTCGGACTTGCGGCGATGGTTCTGCTGCTGGCATGCATGAATGTCGCTAACATCCTGCTTGTACGCGCGACGGTGCGTGAGCGCGAGGTTGCGATTCGGGCTGCGCTGGGTGCTTCGCGGCAGCGTCTTATCCAACAACTGCTCACGGAGAGCGTTCTGCTTGCGCTACTCGGTGGAGTTGCCGGCATACTGCTGGGATTTGTCGGAAGCTCGGTGCTGGGATCGCTCAATCTCCAAACTGACTTGCCGATCCATCTCGACTTTGGCTTCGACTGGCGCGTCTTTGGATATGCGTTTTCTGCTGCGTTGATTACGGGGATCGTCGTGGGAATCGTCCCAGCAATGCGGGCCTCACGCGGAAACGTCAATGCCGTGTTGCACCAGACTGGACGCGGAGTAGTCGGTGGGCGAGCGCGTCTTCGAACTGCTCTTGTCGTCGCCCAAGTCGGCGGCTCGCTGCTCCTGCTGATCATTGCCGGACTCTTCACGCGCAGCCTGCAAGCGGCACAGCGCACCAATTTGGGATTCGATCCGGATCACGTTGTCAACTTCTACATGGACCCGAGCGAACTTGGGTACAAGCCGGAGCAAACTCTCCAGTTCTATCGTGATTTGCTCGCGCGCGTAAGAGAACTCGGCGGCGTGGAGACCGTAGCAACGGCAAGCAGCACGCCAATGGGGTACTACGGCAACGGCGATGGTCTAATCATCGAAGGATACGAGCCGGCCGAAGGTCAACCGCGTCCCGGATCGCAATATGAGCTGATCTCTGGCGACTATCTGGGAGTAATGAAGATCCCGCTGGTCCAGGGAAGGATCTTCAAAGACTCCGACAACGACAAGGCCACCAACGTCGCGATTGTGAACGAGACGATGGCAAAAAAGTACTGGCCGAACCAGGATCCAGTAGGCCGTCACTTCCGCATGGTCAGCAATGCAAAACAAACGCTCGAGATTGTTGGAGTTGCAAAGGATGCCCGCTACACGCGCGGCAACGGGGCATTCTTGAATCACTTCTATATGCCTCTCGCGCAGCACCCGGCGCTTGGTAGCCTCCAGGCTTTGCAGGTTCGCACGCTTGGCGATCCGGCGACCATGATTCCCGAAATCGAACGCACGATTCACTCTCTTGCTCCTGACCTTCCCGTCTTCGAAGTGAAGACCATGAGGCAAGCCCTGTACACGCTTAATGGGTTGCTGATGTTTCAACTCGGCGCGAGCCTCGCTGCGGTATTAGGAGGCCTTGGGCTGATCCTCTCGGTGATCGGTGTTTACGGGGTGATCTCATACTCCGTGAGCCAGCGCACGCAGGAGATCGGAATCCGCATGGCTCTGGGAGCGCAGCCCGGCTCGATTCTTGGCCTGGTGCTGCGGCAGGGAGTGATTATCGTAGGCGCTGGCCTCGTGGTTGGATTAGCCTTTGCACTCGCCAGCTCAAAGCTCGTAGGCAAGTTCCTGGTGGTGAGCGGAGCCGATCCGCTGACGTACTTCACGGTTTCGGCTGCGCTGACTCTGGTTGCGCTGGCTGCCTGCTACTTGCCAGCGCGGCGGAGCACCAAAGTAAATCCGATTGTGGCTTTGAGGCATGAATAGTGAGGGACTGGCCATTGCAAAAATCGCATTTGCCGAATTCGCTGCCTTAGGGAAACACGCAGGGAATTTTTCCCGGGATAAAAATTCCCGATCCTGGAACCCACATAAATGAAGGCGATTTGCAATCGACCAGGGAATTCGCAGGGAATTTGCAGGGAATTCCTTGTAAAAGCCCTGAGCCTCTGTTGTCCTGCCAGTTTGAAAGTGGAGATCGTTGCCGTAGCACAACTACCGTGCTACCACGAAAATGGAGACCCCAACAAAGTCCATTTTCGGGACCACGCGAAAGGCTCTATCGTTCTGGAGAGCGGCGGTGAAGGATGGAGGAAACTGCCAAAACCGCGGCTATTACGACGGCGACGCTCATTGCTGGCACACTCCTGGTCAGCATCTAGAGCGTAGCCGGAGCAACAGGCACCAACAAGATTACCCGCGCAAATTCAGCGATTACCCGCGTTACTCAGAAATATCGCCGAAATGACCACTAACCTTAACCTATTGATTAAATGAGAGTTCCGCGCTTGTCTTGACACGTACCCATCCGCTACTGCGGACGGTTCTGAAACCGCGGTAACGGCTCCGGATGCCAGTCGCTCGCCCAATTAGAGGGCGATGGCCCCATTTCGAACTCCAGGTTACCTCCCTGCTGAATGTCGCTGTAGCGCACGACCGGGATCAACAAGGGCTTGCCATTCAGCCTGGCCGACTGGATATACAGGTTTTGTTGGGAGTTCCCATTGGCTGAGATTACAAAGGTTTTTCCACCAGGCAGACTCAGTGTGACGCGATCGAATAAGGGACTGCCGATCATGTAATCGCCCGAAACGGGATTTAGAGGATAGAAGCCCATCGCCGTGAAGATGTACCATGCCGACATTTGCCCGCAATCTTCGTTTCCGAGAATGCCTACCGGAGTATTCGAATATGCCTGAGTCGCGATTTCGCGCACTTTTGCCTGCGTCTTCCAGGGTTGTCCGCTGAAGTCGTACAGATATCCGTAGTGATGGCTGGGCTCGTTGTCATGCTTGTTGTGCCCGCTGTTGAAGTGCTCGTCGAGCTTGCGATTGAAGATCTCCGGACCTCCCATGAGCTTCATCAACCCGGGAATATCGTGCATCGGCGACCACGTGTAAACCCATGTATCGCCTTCGGTCCATCCCGCGCCTGGATCGGCCCAGCTTCTATCAGAATTGCGCGCCTGCATGAATCCTGTTTTGGGATTGAAGAGCAGCTCGTAATTGTGCGAACGATTCATGAAGAACTCGTAATCGCTCTGTTTCCCAACGGCATTGGCGATTTGAGCTACGGCGTAGTCATCGTAGGCGTCTTCCAAAGTTGACGAGGCGGCTTCGGAGGTCTTGTCAGCAGGCACATAGCCCAAGGTCTTTGCGTAGGTGAGCCCGGCACGCGCTTCATAGGGCGTGTGCTCCTCGCGATCGAGCCACTTATGCTTGGTGTCGTCCTCAGGAGGCGTCATCGCATCTTTGTAAGCGGCTTCATACGCGAGGTTGTAATCGAATCCGCGAAATCCTTTGTTGATGGCTTCGGCGATCACCGCATCCGCGTGCGTAGCGATCATGATGTTGGTGTAGGAAGGGTTGGGCCACTTCGGCATCCATCCGCCTTCTTTGTAGTTCTGCAGGAGAGCCGTCATCATGTCGCCGACCCGCTCAGGCGCGATTAGAGTCAGCAAACTATGCTCGGCTCGGAATGTGTCCCAAAGTGAAAACGCAGTGTAAGAGGCGCCATTATGAACCTGATCGTCGAATGCGCTGTAATAACGACCATATTCTGAGAAGACTCTGGGATAAAGGAGAGAATGGAAAAGCCCGGTATAAAAGATGGCGCGTTGGTCGTCGGTAGCGCCAGCAATGGTGATGAGCCCAAGTTTCTGGTTCCACGTTTGCTTCAGTGCCGCGCGAACTCCTTCGAAATCCCAATTTGGTATCTCCTTCTGAAGATTGGCACGCGCCTGCTCGATGCTGATGAATGAGGTGCCCACGCGCACCTCGATGGCTTTTTCAGCACGCGCACGGAATGTCGCGTACGCTCCCACATTATTTCCGGAGACCGAAGTGCGATCGCCACGCCGACCCGAGCCCTGGTAAGTGCCACTCTCTGCCCATGAATCGCGGAACTGAACTACGAAGTATCCTTTAAAATTCGGCAGCGCGAAGGGACCGAGATGAGCGTCCATCCGATGAGGATTGAACCCACTGATCTCCCTGCGATCCAGGTTCACTTCAATTGAGCCTGCAATGTTTGGACGAGTCGCTTCCACGAGAACACTGGGCCGTGTGTCAGCCGGAAAGGTAAATCTCAGAAAACCGCAATGATCCGTTGCCGTCATTTCTGCGTGGATCTCCCGCGATTGCCCGGCATCCAGCACGACAGAGTAGTAGTACGGAGTCGCAAGCTCATCTTCACGTGTGAACCTCAGCTTGCGAGCATCGGGCGTGGTCTTGATCTCGTCCAGTTCGGGGACGATGGTTACGTATCCGAAATCTCCCATCCAGATCGCCGGCTGGTGCGTTCCAATGAATCCCGAAATGGTCGTGTCGTCGTAGTGATACGAAGTGACGCTAATCTTGTTCTGCCGTGTCTGCGGCGTCCAGTTGGTCATACCGAAGGGCGTGGTGACCAGCGGCATGGTTCCACCGTAGTCGCTCCCGGCGCCGGCGGTGCCGATGTAAGGGTTTACCCAGTCGACGAGGTTTGGGCGCTGTGAAGGTATGGCTCGGTTTGATTGGGCGTGGGCGAGTGCCGAGAGAAATGAAATGATGATGAGTGACGCATAAATCAATCGAGAGAAACATGAGTGTCGAGAACGCAATTGTTTATACCTGCAGAAGGGAGCCTGTCGGGCCAGTCAGGATAGCAAATTAAAGACCAGTCGGCCTCATTCTTCATCGGAACACTGAATCTGTGGCGCATGAGAATCTTCTCTTGAAACTGTCATCCTCGCGCCGCCGCGATTTCACATTCACACTCATGAAACAGCCTTTGCGGCGCGGGGGTTCTGCTGTTCCTCGCAGTCGCCAACAAAAGCAGATCCCCCGGACCGCATGTGGCTTCGAGGGCAAATTCACACCATCGCGGCGGCCCGAGGGATGGCAGTTTTAAAAGGAATTGACGCGCTAGTCGTCAAGCCGTTCTGGACGAAGCCTCGGCCTGAACTCTCTCCTGTATTCGATAGTAATTAATGAGGTCAGTACTCTCAGGCGGATTGGCGCCGACCTGGCGCAGCATCGTCGTTAGCTGTCCGCGATGATAGGTTGCGTGATTCACAACGTGCTGCAGCATCTGCTTGATAGATGATGAGTGCGGATCGCCTTTTAGGGACTTATATTTCAGGCGCGTCTCGATCTTCTCCGCTCCCAGTTCCTGAAAAAACGCGCGCACACCGGATTCCAAGTCGCGCCAGGCAGAGCGCAGCGAGTCCACATTGGGAAATCTTTCCGTGGTGAGCATTCCCTCAGGGTTTCCGCGCCAGCGTGAGTACCAAACCGCCTCAGCTCCCATGGTGTGAACTACGGTGTCGCGGATGGATTTGAAGCTGCTTTCGATCGGCTGCGTGAATTGTTCAGGTGTCAGCAGATCAAGCGCAGCGAGCATCCGGTCACGCGCCCAGTAGTGATAATCGAGCAGAGCGTTGATTTCGTCGTTGGTCATGGATTCCTCTCGCTTCAGTCCTTCGCAAATAATTTAAATCCACGCTGTGGATCGAGCAAAATGGTCTCGGCGCGGGTCAGTGAGTCTATTTGAACTAGGGAGTCGGGGAATGAGGATCGGTTCAATCGTCATCCGCTGTTATGAGTTCGAGAAAATGTTGGCTTTCTGGCAGGACACTCTTCATTACGTTCCTCGAGAGCCGGCAGAACCCGGCTGGGTTGTACTGCGTGATCCTGAAGGAAAGGGGCCTACCTTGTCTTTGAACCAGGATCGTGAAAGGCGCTCAGGCAAAAGAAGCAGATTGCATCTCGACCTGTATACCAGGAACAGAGAAGCGGAGGTGGAGCGCTTGGTCGGGCTGGGTGCAGCTCGCTATCCGTGGCGCTATAAACCGTCCGATGACTTTATTGTGCTGGAGGACCCGGACGGCAATCTTTTCTGCGTGGTTAAGGTCGCCGACCTTGGTTAAACAACGTGCACAGTAGAGACGCAGCATGCTGCGTCTCTACCCGCTCAGCGCAGCAGCGCTGAGGCTGACCACACGATCGGAGCTTGGCCGTGAAGATCACCGGTCAATCTTTTACGGTCTAGGTAGTACTGCAAATCGTTTTTCTTGTTCGTCCCCTCGCAGACATTGCGGATGTCGCCTTCGGGAGTGAGATAGCTCACCAGCCCCAGCCACCCTTTGCGTGCTGCGGGTGCATAGGTTTTA
>Ga0126376_10001806_pt1 | contig 11782 bp, 8 predicted proteins | sample PanSoiMetPlot_15_FD_92760 | JGI IMG/M metagenome (GOLD analysis project Ga0126376, IMG submission 92760) | Tropical forest soil microbial communities from Panama - MetaG Plot_15 | ecosystem: Environmental > Terrestrial > Soil > Tropical forest > Bulk soil | place: Panama | collected 2016-02-17
CAAGCAGGTTAATGCAAGGCAAATTAGTGGCTTCACAAAAGTGCACCTCCTTTGGGCGCAATGCTGCGATCAGGAAGTGCAAAGCTAATGCCGTGCAGACGTGGCAGTTCTTAAGGTCTCAACAGAAAGACGGAGACATCACAGAAGCAGCGGTAATTCTCTGGACACCGCAGCTCGTACTGCCAACTTAACTTTCAGGAAAGGGAGACTGATTTGCGAAAGGGCCTAGTCCTCAATCAGATAGGGCGAAACCGAAGCCGGCCGCCCGTTATCCTGATCGATAATGGCATTGATGACAGGCAAACTAAGCGAGTGTTTCCTTGAAATGTTCGGGACGTTGTGGCCGGCGGCGTAGACTGCGTGGCGCTCGTTTTGCTCGTACCACTCCTTCAGGTTTGCTGTCTTGTGCATGTTCTCAATAATTTGTCGCCAACCAACCCCGGTATTGTATGCGCAGAATGAAATCTCACCCTCCTGCGTGCCGTACGGAATGACGCACATCTCGGTGCGGCGAAAATCATAGTTGAACAAATCCTGAAACCACATGCCCTCGACGCACAAGACGCGCCAGTTGTCCGCGACTTTGTCCTGACCGGCAGTGGTCATCCGGTCGTTGCGATCAGAATTCGAGTTCGTCGACGACGGCTTAAACAAATTAATAATCTGTGAGATCGGGAATCCTTCCGGAGCCTTCGAAGCGTCATAGTTCCGCATGATTGCCATTGCCAGCTGCGCATAAGAAAGCTTCTTACCACGCGCCGTGTCAGTAATCACCGCCACGTCCTTCATGAATTGTTCGTAGTTGAAAAACTCGAACAGCGAGCGGAAGTCGCCTGTGCTCTTGTTCACGACCGCCAGCGTGAAAATGCCGCAGTTCGGGTGGCAATTGCATGAAGACCAGCCCCACGGAGCATCTGCACCCTGCAACATGTCCATCACGCTGGTAAATGCCGAATAAGACGACAGCGGAAACCAATCGCGCAATGGCTGCATGCGTCCGCCGAGTTGATCGCTCAGATCGTGCGTCATACCGGCGAGTGTATAACGCCATTTCGTGCGCAGCTCATCAGAAATATCCTCGTCGCGTCCGGTGAACGAGACTGGCTGAAAAGCGATCGTCTGCACCTTGTCGATATTCTTCGCCGCAAACTCTACGATCTGGCCAATCGCATCGTTGTTGATGCTGTTGACGATGGTCACGACCAGCGTGACCTTGATACCGACGCTTGCCAGGTTCTCGATTGCTCGCACCTTCACGTCGAACAAGTTGCCGACGCCACGATGCTTGTTCTTCTCTTCGCCGACGCCGTCGAACTGCAAATACACGCCGTGCTGGCCCGCAGCTTTCGCGGCCTTACAGAATTCGATGTCTTCAGCGAAGCGAATTCCGTTGGTCGCCGCCAGGATCCGGTAGAAGCCAATCTTCCTGGCATACGCCACCGCTTCCAGGTAGTAAGGCGAAAGCGTCGGCTCGCCGCCTGAGAAAAGAATGATCACCTGGCGTCTTGGTTTGAACGAGACAGCGCGATCGAGAATCGCTTTTGTATCTTCGAAGGTTGGTTCGTGAACATAACCAACCTGGTTCGCATCCATGAAGCATGGATTGCACATCATGTTGCAGCGATTGGTGAGATCGACCGTCAGGACCGCACCGCGTCCGAACTTGATCGTCGAGGTTCCGTGACGATGCACATCAGTGTCTTCTGCCGCTCGAAAGTCCCGGCCAAAGAAAAGTGATTCGATTCTCTCCAAAAAAGCCGGGTCGGTCGACATCACGTCTTCGAACTCGCCGTGTTTCGGGCAGTTCTTGCGCATGACGACGCGGCCGTTTTCTTCCAGGATTTGAGCTTTGATTTCACCGGGATGCGCGTTCATCAGTGTCTCGAGAGGCGTGCTGCCGTCGATCACCGCATTGCGCACTTCTTTGACACATCGCGGGCACAGGGAATCAGTTTCTCTGGGAAAACCGAGTGGTGGCGCGGTCCGTTCGTAGGACTTCAACAAAGGACCGGGCGCCCAATTGGGACGGACAGCCTCACCTTCGGGCAGTCGTTTGTTGATGGATTGGAATGCCTTCCAGGCGACATCTGACAGGGCCGAGACAACTTTTGAGCCGGTCACACCGCTCAATTTCGTTTTGTCCGTCTCGCCGCGGCGGAATTGATCACTAAACAATGAAAACTTTCTCCTCAGGCTGGGGCCCCGGACGCACGTTACCGATGCGTCTGTAGATAAGAGCCTGCGAAATCACATTAATTGGCGCCGCTAAACGAAAAAGAGCTATCGACGGCACGCCTCATGATAGTTTGCCGGGCTGGACATGGCAAGACAAAACCTGGGTCACTGGCCTAATTCCCCGTTTTCGTTGCGTATTAACGATTCCAAATCCGTTGCCTGTTCGCCATATTTCCAGCGAGCGTTGTACTATCAGGCCCTCAGAATTACCAGTGCGCTCTATGGTTCCGATTGAAAAAACCGTCTCAGATCTCGCAGCAGATGTGCGGGGGACTTTCGTTGGAGACGGCAGCGTTCAAATTCACAGCGTTGCCAGTCTTGAAGCTGCTGTCGAGGGAAACATCGCTTACGTCGAAGACGAAAAGTTCTTTGAAACAGCTCGTGTCTCCAAAGCTTCGTGCGTAATCGTGCCGGAAGGCACGAATTCGGATCTTCCATGTCGCATTGAAGTCAAGAATCCAAAGCTTGCGTTTGCGCTCATCGCGGAGATTCTTCACCCGCCGAAACAAAGAGAGCCAGAAATTCATCAGTCGGCGGTAATCGCTAAGTCGGCGGAGATAGCGCTCCAGGTTTTTGTAGGTGCCTTTGTGTGCATCGGCGAGCATTCGACCGTCGGATCAGGGACACAGATCCGCGCCGGCGCAAAGATCGGTGACAACGTGACCATCGGCATTGACTGCGTTATTCATCCGAACGTTTTTCTCGAGGACGGCGTCACGATTGGCAATCGAGTCATCCTTCATGCGGGAGTAGTTATCGGCGCGGACGGATTCGGATATGTTCGTGATGATATGGGTTATCACAAGTTTCCTCAAATCGGGACAGTGATCATCGAAGATGACGTTGAGTTGGGAGCGAACACTACGGTGGATCGCGGAGCCTTAGGGCGGACACGAATTGGCAAGGGCACAAAGCTCGATAACCTGGTCCACGTAGGTCACAACTGTGACATCGGCGAGCGGGTCGTGATTGCGGCCCAGACCGGCATTAGCGGCAGCGTCACGATTGAAGATGATTGCGTCATTGGAGGTCAAGTTGGTTTTGGCGACCATATTCGAGTTCAAAGCGGCGCCGTGATTGGATCAAAAGCCGGCGTGTTACCGGGCAAGATCGTGCGGCCTGGCGTTTGGTGGGGAATTCCAATCCAACCTCTGGATGAATATAAACGTCTTAATGCACACATCAGTCGCGTGCCTCAAGTACGCGAGGAACTGAAAAAGTTACAAGATCGGGTAAAAGATCTCGAAGCAGAGTTACGCAAGACCGACGACTGAGTTATTTGTACACTTTAACTGGAGCGCGACGCTGCCCTGCCGGCTTGCGATCCCTGCAAGCGAAGAAGCTTGGCGCCAGTTGACAACAGTTTTTCCGGGAACGCGGAAAAGCGTCTGCGGCAACCAGCTCCGTCCGGAATAGAGCTTAGCCGGCTGCCACATGACTTTCTGACAAAAAACTGTTGACACAGAACACTAGAGTACGCGAATCTTAGGCCGCGCTTCCGGCTCCCCACGAAGTCTTTCCCGCAGGAAATAACCATGAAAGTGCCCTTTAGTCTCAATCTCGGCGCCATTCTTCTCTTAAGTGTTACTTCTGCCCAGGCGCAATCAACGCAGTCCGTCGATCCAATAACTCGTCCACGCGTAGTTGGAACTGTCGAAACTGCAACTTCCAGGACCAAGCCTCAGGAACCGGCCAGTCAGACACCAGCACCATCGCGTCAGCAGGAGACTGCGGACAAAGCGCCGGTAGCCACTCAACCAACGCCGCCGCGTGAACCTGTGCAAAAAGTGCCGGCGGTTGTTCAGACACCGGCACCGGCGCGTCAGGAGAATGTCGATAAATCGCCAGCCACACAGCCGTCGACGGATGCGCCGCGAACGGTAACCCGGGAAGATGGCAAGCGGCTTTCTCCTAACCGGCTGCGTTCACGTATCAACGAGGCCGAACGTTTAATGAAGGCGCATCCCTTGCCGACAGCTCTGACGCCATCGCTGGAGTATGTAACGCTCGCCGCTCTACTGCCAGAGACATCACAGATCCATCTGATACGGATTAGCAAAGAGACATTTCTGACAAAAGGATCTGAAATTTCAGCCGTCAGCACTTTGGGAGTGCCGGTCCAGGTTCGGATAGTTCGCGCCAACGGGGTCAATACAGCAGTCACTGTTTTTGATGACAAGAACCGCTCGTTATCGCCGCTGGTCGTTGAGTTTCCGATCGAACGCAAGGGCGTTTTCCGCGAGATGGCCTATTACACCTCGGCGCATCCCGCATTGCTTTCGCCGGAATTGATGAAGGCAGGGGAGACATACGTTAACTCGATGGTTGATCTCGCCGCCAAGCGGCTGCGCGATCGAGGGAATCCCATAGTGCCGAGTCTGATAGAAATCGCGAAAAGGCTCTGCATCGTCGAGCACGTCGATCACGACCGCTATAGAAATGAAAATCGTGTCACCTTGTTCGAGGAAATCTACACACTCTACGCGTTGAATGAATTGGACACCTATCGTTATGCTGTGAGCTCTGCGGGCGCCGGCGGCATGGTCCAGATGATTCCCTGGACCTATAACCTTATGCGGCAACGTCACCCGGCCGTCGGTTTAAATCCTGATTTCGTGGCCGGTATGCGCAATCATGGCAATGCGCTGGAAGCAATGCTGCTTTACATGCAGGACACGTGGAATGAATTGTCGGCTGACTTGGATGTCCAGGCTCTTTTGACAGCAAAGCAGGCAACACAGGCTGAGATAGTCGCTGCCGGCTACAACTCGAATTCAGCCAAGCTGCCGGGCTATATTCGAAGAGCGGGGGCTGGCTGGCGCTCATTAATTCCGCGCGAGACGCAACTCTATTTACAAATCTATCAGTCGGTCGACAGCCTTATGCGATCGCACGAAAAGTGATACGCACAACATTCAAACGTCAGCCCTGACGTCATCAGGTTATCTTCACAACCGATCGCAGTTCTGACACAGCAACACCTGGCCCCCCGGCCGGGTGTTTTTCATTTGTGGACTCAAGGTCGCAAATGCAGATTGGGTTCGCCACGCATTGCATCGCTCATCACTTTCAGTCTATAACTGCGTGCCGTTACAATGATTACCCCACGGTGTTTTTCTGCTAACTGTAAAATTCGTCGGAGCCAAAAATGAAGCTGAATATTCTTAGACTGCTTGTCGTTCTGCTGGCCGTCGCCAGCGCCGTCGTCGTGATTAGTAACGCGCAGGCGCATAAGCTTTCGCTATCCCTGGGAACATTGGCATCGATGCCAAAGGATCCTCGACCGACCCAGACACCTGCGACCGCAGCGCAGGAGAAAACCACGGAGCAGGTTCAAAAGAACATCAAAGTCCTAACCGGGTTACCTCAGTCACAGTTGATTCCCGTGATGAATTACATCGCCGCTTCAATGGGCCGTCGCTGTAATTTCTGTCACGTAAACAACAATGGACAATGGGACTACGCTTCGGACGACAAGGGGGAAAAGAATACCGCTCGTGAAATGATCAAGATGGTCCTCGACGTTAACAAGACCACATTTAAAGGCAGCACCGAGGTTGGTTGTTATACGTGTCATCGTGGCCGCAATCAACCTCAATCGCTGCCAACTTTGCCGTTGCCTCTGCCTTCGCCACCACCGGGAAATACGTCTGGTGCCGGGTCGACGCCCGCATCTGGTGCGACCCCTCCTGCCGCTCAAGCTTCCCCCAGACCTACGCCGGCCCTACCTTCGGCCGACGAAATTTTCAGTAAGTACACCGCTGCGATCGGTGGACAGGCGGCCATCGACAAGCTCGCCTCGCGCACTACGAAAGGAACTCTCGTCCAGGCAAACGGAAACACCTTACAGTTCGAACTGTACCAGTCGGCGCCAGATAAGTTCTATTTCCTGGTGACGACACCACAGGGACCCTTTGAACGTGGCTTTAATGGACAGGTTGGTTGGGAGAAAACCGCGCGCGGTGTGCGCGAACTTACCGGCGGCGAATTGACCAATTTCAGGGCGACCTATGCTCTGTTTGGCCTGATCAAGTTGAAAGAGCAATATGCGCGTCCACCCAGAGTGCGCCGCGATAAGATTGGCGATCACGATGTGTACGTCCTTGATGGCGTGATGACTGACGGCAAACGCCTGAGACTGTTCTTCGACGCGAGCTCAGGCTTATTGGTGCGACGCGCAACGACCATCACGACGATGGTCGGAAACATTCCGGACCAGGTTGACCTGGAAGACTATCGTGAAGTGGAGGGAGTAAAGTTCCCGTTCACCGCTCGTAGCTCGACCATCGAAGTTGGTAATCCAACATCAACACGAACGTTCACCGAGATGAAGTTGAACGTGACCCTTGACGATTCGAAATTCAATATGCCGCCCAAGCCTGCGGCTCCGTAAGCTAGTCAAATTCTCGCAACTGGGCTTCGAGCTGATCTAAAGCGACCTGCAGCTGAGCACGATATCGCGGGTCTCTGGCTGCTTTGATTCGACTGAGGATCAGCGCTCGCGACAGCATCAGCGATTGTCTTTGTTCACTTTCCTCGCGCTGCTCGTCAGTTAACTGACGCCGGTCGCGAATTTCTCGTTCAGCCTCAGCGGCGCCGATTTGATCCTCGACAGATTTACTTTCCCAGCCACGAGCCATGACCGTATCCGGACGCTCACTCCAGTTTAGAGCAGTCCCTTTACCCAACCTCCGTCAACTTGAAACGTCACGCCGGTGATGTATGACGCGCGTTCCGAAACGAGGAAAGCGACAGCCGCCGCGATCTCTTCAGGTTGTGCCATTCTTTGCATCGGAGTCTGCAAAGCCCACGAATCAATTATTTCCTGTTTCGCTTTGCCTGCAGCTCGCGCCCGAACTTCGGCCAGTTCATCCTGCCGCTCAGTCAGGGTGTAGCCGGGCGCGACGTTGTTGACTGTGACTCCGGTTGCCGCAACTTCGTTAGATACCGTTTTGGCCCATCCGGTGAGACCTGCGCGCACAGTATTCGATAAGAGCAGACCGTCGATTGGCTGCTTGGCTGAAACGGAGGTGATGTTAATGATTCGTCCCCATTTGCGTTCCAGCATTCCCGGCAAAACCAGTTTGGCAAATCTAATCGCCGACAAAGCATTCAGTTCGAAGGCCTGACGAAATAAATCCAGCTCAGTCTCGGCAAACACCTTCGCCGGGGGGCCACCGGCGTTGGTAACGCAGATATCTATTTTGCCCGCGCGCTCCAACGCGAGATTGACAAAAGCTTCGACCTGGTCGTTGTGAGTCACGTCGCAGGCGATTCCGGCAACGTCCGAACCAGTTTCCTCATGAATCTTCTTTGCCGCTTCGGAAGCTTTTTGAGCATCGCGTGAGCACAAAAAAACGCGCGCACCTTCACGGGCCAGCTCCAGCGCGCATGCGAAGCCGATACCGCGGCTGGCGGCAGCTACGATGGCAACACGATCTTTAAGTCCCAGATCCATTTATCATCCCTCATGAAACTCGACGGCGACGTTACCACTGACGCTGCCTAAGCTGTTTGCACCTGCAAACATCGATTAATCAGCAGGTGCGGGTCTTCGTCATAGACGATGCGGGAATGCGTTGGCTTTCGTAGGCTGTCGACAATGCGCCTGACTTCATCAGCCACGCCACCGGTTCCGGTCAAGCACCCGATAATTTTGCCTTCGTCGTACGCGATCGTAAATTCGTTTAACGAGCCAATTGATCCAGCCACAAACAGTACGATGTCACTCGACCTCACGAGAACAACATTTCGTCCTTTCAATCCAAAGCCGGTATAGACGATTACATCGCACGCGTCAGCCGGCAAATGATAGTGCTCGACGTGCTCGCGTGAGTTAGCGCCCGGGGAAATACCGATGTGAAAACCCCCTGCGTTTCTCACCGCCTTCCCGATCGAATAAATCAGGCCGGTGGTCGCGCCGGTCAGCAGGACAAGGTCGCGCCGGACGATCTCCAGCGCTAGAGAATGCGACAGCTCGCCGATTTTAGATGAGGCGGCTTCCTCAGCCGATCCCATCACGCCAACTTTGATCTTCGTAAGCAAGTTTAGCTCTGCGTTGGGCCCGTCTCCGCCAGTCAACAAACGAAGACGTTAACTAAATCTCCATATGTTCGGTATGCAGAGGACTTGGCATTTCTTCGCGCTCACCAACTCCTGCCGGAATTCGTTCCTTTTGATCCCACCATTTTCGAGTCGCAAACCAAATCAAACCAGGCATCAAAAAGAAAATGCCAACACCGACTGTAACGACACGCGGCGACAAACCAATTCCATCCATCAACTCAGCCACAACGTAATTCGAGGCGGCCATTGTCAACGTGGTCAAGGCCGCCTCAGCTGCAAACACCCGGCCACGGAATAGGTCTTCTACGTTTAGTTGAAGTAACACAGTCGAGAAAACCCAGAGGATACTGCCACCCATGTGCGCGATGGCCAGAAACACCAAAGCCAGGGCAAAGCTGGATGAGACGCCGAAGCCAATATAAAAAGCGCCGCCCATCAAAAAGGCAATACCAATTGCCGTCTGCATTTGCTTGCGTGTTTCGCCGCTCCAACGCCGCGCGAGCATCGGTCCGAAGGCGGTCCCGATACCGCGGGCCATAAAAAGGACTACGATTCCAGTCGCTGCTTTGCCACCAACCGGAAAGATTCGCTCTCCGAAAACCGCCAGCAGCGTCAAAATTCCACCACCTAAACCCCAGGCCGGTTTCACGAGCAAGTAAGCCAATACACTCGAGCGATGTTTTACATACCGGACGCCTTCAATCGTGTCTGAGATGCCCAACGCTTTGCGAACTGTCGTCTTAGCCTTTTCGCGTTTGGCTCGTTTCGGAAAGTGGACGATCGAAATCAATATCGCAGAGGCTACAAACGTAAGCGAGTCGAGTACGAAGGCCGCATTGGTTCCAAACCAGCCGGCAACAAAACCGCCGAGCGCAGCTCCCAGCGTAAGCATCACCGACCATGTAACAGCCGCGATCGCGTTCGCGGGCACCAGCTCGCGATCAGTGACAATTGAAGGAATGGCAGCAGTTTTTGCCGGCTCAAAAAAAGTCGAAAACGCGAGTTGAAAAACTGTTAAGACATAGACCAGCCACATTTGATCGGGACGGCGGACAAACAAGAATCCCAGCACCACGATCGCGCGAACAATGTCTGAGCCAATCATTATGGCGCGCCGGCTGAATCGATCCGCGATCACGCCGGCGAGCGGGCTCAGAACTACGGTGGGAAGAAACCGCGCCACCATGATCAAAGCAACTGATCGAGTTGAGCCGGTGAGCTTCAGGGCTATCGTGTAGACGGCGACCGTGTCGAACCAGTCCCCCATCTGACTAACCACCTGACCAAACCAAAGAAAGCGAAATCTGCGGTTTGAACGGAGCAGTTCGATGTAGCCGACACGCGGCCCAATCTCACGACGCATCTGGAATTCTTTGCTCAAAGTTTTTGGAAGCTTATCAGAAGCGTAAGCGTGAGCAAGCTGCTAGCATTCAACTACTAAACTTATCGCTGGCCTTTGACTATTCACTGTCGCATCCGTCTTCAGTTTGACCTGTCAGATTGAACGTGAGTAACCGAAAGTGAGAGTGCGTTACTTTTCTCCTCATCAAGAACATTAGATTATCTCCGATTTTCCGAAATTGGCGCTTGAAACTCGTCGGCACGCGTCTTGATAAGGGAGGGCTGCGGCTAGTAAGCGTTAACCGCTGGACGGGCCCACCGCACTGGGCCCGCTAGCCGCCCCGGCCTTAACCAGCTGTCCCACGATTCGCGCGAATCACCATTGCACTGCTGTTACACCCCAGGTGGCGGACGCCGTGCCAGCTCCGTCAACTTGCCCGGTCCTGCGTCGAAGGCAAAGCGCCCTGTTGCTCCGGCTTACTGCTTTCGACGCAGACCTATGTCTTAGGAACTGTCCACGTCGTCGCTAGACTAGTTCTACTCTCATTATTTTTCCCATCACCTAGTCAACCAAACGAACGAGCGGTAAACGTCACTCGAATCTTAGAAGGTAACGAGCCGGCATCGTCGAACCTTGGAGACTGCCATGAAGATAGGACAAAGCCTCTTCATCCCGGCATCCGAACCAACGGTATCGAGCAATATCCTCCGTGTATGCCAAGCGGCCGCGTTTGAAAGCACTCCATCTCTGCTAAAACGTCGCTGATAGACTAATTTTCTTGACAATTTCCCGCTCGACCAGTCAAATTGGAAGAGTCGCAAGCGGGCGTAACCCCAACGTCCAGCCCGCAACCGGCCGCCGTTCTGACGGCCGTCTAAATCAGCGCCTTGTCCTGAATTTTCCGCTTCATTTGCGAACACCAGATTCCGCGTCCTCAAATTTCAGTTTCGACAATGCCAATCTGGGGTAAGTCTGCGACGAGACGTTAAATTCCTAATGACATTTTCATCAATTGAAGGATCGACTGGCTCAACGTTGCTCATAGTCGATTACGATCAATCGGCGCGCGAGGGATTGCGCACTATTTTCGAAACGGCGGGTCACCGCACGATTGCCGTCGGGGACGCGCCTGCCGCTTTGAGCCTGTTACGTAAGCGCCAGTGCGACCTCGTGCTGCTCGACGTCGAGTTGCCGGAGGTGGATGGGCTGGCTCTCTGCCGTTTGTTGCGAGCGCAGCCGGCCCTAAAGCAATTGCCGGTAGTGATCTTTTCCGCAAATGATAGCGAAGGGCGGAAAGTCGAAGCCTTCACCGCCGGGGCCGACGATTACATCGTTAAACCTTCGACCCCCGGTGAACTGCTGTCGCGCATCAATTCGCACTTGACCATCGCTCAGCGTGAATCGGAATTACGTGGCAGCAATCGTGAACTTAGTTTTCTTGCCGACCTCGGCCGAGGGCTTCTGCGCACGTTGGAACCTGAACAGGTTGCTCGTCGAGTGGCGGGCGCGATTTTCGAAGGCACGAATGCGGCGCAAAGTGCCTGCGCGATTGGAAACAATGGCAACGGCCTGGCGATTTGTGTTTTCGACACGGAGGGCAGCGCCGGCGATTCTGAGCTGATCAATGTGCAGCGTCTGGAGAAATGGCTGCAGTCTGCCCGGTCGGCAAACGCAGTCAAGCTGACAAATCGGAAAGAATTTTTGTTTCGTGATACGCAGCACGATTGCGAGTATCTGGCTCCCATTGGCTTCGGCGAAAAGAAATCAGGTGCGCTGCTCGTCGCCTTTGCCGATGATGCGGACGCAACTGAGAGAGAGCGAAGTTTGATCGACGCGGCCGCCCAGCAGGCGGCGTTCTCTGCTCAAATCTCACGTTTGTACTCGAAGGCCCGCGAATCCGCCGCCACCCTGGCTGAAGAAGTTGATCGTCAAACTGCAGAGGCCGAAATGCAGCAACGGTTCACTGAAGCAATCATTGATGCTCTGCCGTTGTCGCTCTATGCAATCGACGACAAGTATCAAATTGTGGCGTGGAACCGGAATCGTGAACTTGGTGAACTGGGGTTGCCAAAGGACGAAGCTCTGGGAAGAAACATCTTCCAGGTCTTGACGAAACAAAGCCGCGAAATGCTCGAGTAC
>Ga0126376_10001807_pt1 | contig 11781 bp, 8 predicted proteins | sample PanSoiMetPlot_15_FD_92760 | JGI IMG/M metagenome (GOLD analysis project Ga0126376, IMG submission 92760) | Tropical forest soil microbial communities from Panama - MetaG Plot_15 | ecosystem: Environmental > Terrestrial > Soil > Tropical forest > Bulk soil | place: Panama | collected 2016-02-17
TATGGTGTCGCGTTGATCTTCGGCGCCACAGCATCCACGAGTATTTACACGATTGCAAACGCGCTGCAATCCGGGCAGGTAACGCTTGGGAACTCCACGACACCGGTGAGCTACGGCCTGGCATATGTCGCCATAGCTCTGATGTTCGTCGGCATCGGATTCAAAGTTGCCTCTGCGCCGTTCCATATCTGGACTCCAGACGTTTACGAGGGCGCTCCTGCTCCGGTAGTTGCTCTCATGTCCACGGGACCAAAAGCTGCGGCCTTTGCAGTTCTACTTCGGATCCTGTTTGGCGCAGGCATCGATACAGGAAAGGCCTGGTTCTGGCTTGTTTGGGTTTCCGCCGCACTCTCGATGACCCTCGGCAATCTGGGAGCACTTCTGCAGAGTAGCGTGAAGCGCATGCTTGCGTATTCATCGATTGCTCATGCCGGATATCTATTGGTTGCATTCGCTTCCGTAATCGCGCCGAATGCTCGCGATACCGGTATCTCGGCAGCAATCTTCTACGCTGCGTCCTATGCAGCCATGAACGTAGGCGCCTTCGCCGTGGTCTCGCACTTCGCGCGAAGCGGCGAGAAGTATGTCAATTTGGAAGATTATGCCGGATTGGGAAAACGCTCTCCCGTACTGGCTGGTACGCTAACGATCTTCCTTCTCTCGCTACTCGGACTTCCAGCGACAGGCGGTTTCTTCGCCAAGTTCTACGTCTTCAATGCCGCGATCAAGAGTGACCTGATCTGGCTGACAGTCATCGGCCTGATCAACAGCGCAATCGCTTCTTACTATTACCTGCGCCTGATTGTCGTCATGTACATGTACGAGCCGCAACCGGGCGAAGAGAAGCTGCAGTTAAGAGCTGCTCCCGGACTCACCGCCGCGCTCGTAATCACCGCGATCGTCACGATCTGGCTCGGTGTTCGACCGGCTGGTGTGCTCAATTACGCAACCCGCGGAGCCTTGCGATTGCTGCCGAACGTGCAGCAGAGCTCCACCTTGTCGCGCTAAATTTCTTACACGTTCGCGTGAACACACTGCATGCTGTCGCGTGTTATCCTCATTTGAGCTGTTCCGCACCAATAGCCAACCTACACAGCGTCGCTTCGGTTCTAAGTTGCTCAAGAGGCTGTCCATGGGGAAGGCACTGCATTCATCCGCGTTATTACTGATCGCCGTTTCAATCGGTTTCTCTCAAGCAAACTCGGGCCAGCAAGGTACTGCTTCGACACCAGGAGCGACTCCCGGTGCGCACGATCCAGCGCAACCGCAGAAACAGATGCCACCCGACACGCAGGCTCCGCCTCCAAGTGGACGAACTGCAACCCATCCCGCTCAAGCACAAAACAATCCAGCCTCGAATGCTGTACCCGGTCAGATCTCCGCCGGTACGACGATCCGCGCGAGTCTCGATACGCCGCTCTCAACAAAAACTTCGAGAGTTGGTGATCGTTTTACCGCGACTGTAAAGGCTCCAGTTGTCGATTCAAGAGGAAATCTGATTGTTCCGGCTGGGTCGAAACTCAACGGACAGATCACGGAGCCACCAGACGAGAAGCTAGCAAGCGCCATAAAGGGGATGGGACATCTGAACCTTCGGTTCACGAACCTACAGCTTCCGAATGGTTCAGACGTTCCTATCAATGCAACTTTGCTCTCCGTTCATAAGCCCCAACTCCCGCAAGGGCCGGCCGACGGCAACTCACAAACAGGCAGCAAGGCCATCGGATCAAACACCGCTCTTACGCGCGCGTTTGGTCCGCCGATCAAGGGAGTCGCTGTGGGCAACCTATCGGGGGGAGGCTACATACTGTCGACGAGCGGCAAACAGGTGGAGCTTCCAGCAGACTGCGGTCTGCGTCTGCGCATTGATCGGGAGACGTCTGTCCCTTAGATACACGCTTTACTTTCATCGCCGGAGAGCGGCTAGCGGCATTCCCCTCATTCGTCTCTGTTTCCTCAGAACAGCGAATTTTGCAGCGAATATTTCTAAATTCCCATTCGCGAACGCCGGATAATTTCTTGTAATTCCTTTAGTAGCAATTTGTTACGAACCACAACAGATCCGTTGCTCGCATGACGATTGCCCTCGTTCCGGCGACCGCGTGAGCGCAACACTATTCCTAAGTGAGATTTTGCTTGCTTCCAAGTCGCGAATCATCGTAGCAGCGAACACCGTTCGCTGGCTGGGCACAAACAAGATTCGAAGGACACAGCGGCTCAGGATCTGCTTTCAATGCTCCCCGCCTGCAAGACGCTGAGCCTGCTGCATGCCGATCCTGAGATTACGTTGTCGCAAAACGTCCCACCGGACATAGACCATGTAGAGCACGACCACGATATTCACGAGCAGGACCGTCCAGTGCAGCGCATTCGGATGCCTGATCAATCCAACGATCTCCAGCGGCAGGTACGCCGATCCTGAGAGAATGGCAAACCACTCCGCCCAGGCCCGGGCATTCCAGAGCCCGTACGCCTCGATAAATCGAATCAGCGCATACGCGAATCCTACACACGCGACTGCCACAATTTTGTTGTCATCCACCTGGTCAGCGGCATTCAGAAAGCTTTGGACAAACCGGTGTGCCGGGTTCAGATGCAGGGACTCGATGATCCTTTCCGCGATATCGCCGATATCTTTGTGCAGCAGAGTGAAAAGAGCAAGGCTAGCAAGCACAGCCAACACACCCTTGAAGGTTTCAAGCGCAGCGACCGTGCGGAGCCCGGCAAGATGCTCACCATGAGCCCTGTCTTCGGCTACCTTGGCTGGTGATGATTGCGTGACACTCATTCAATCTGACACTACAACAGCGAATGTTTGCATCGACATTTAGATGCTCGTGTCATGAGTACTAGTCGTTAGTCCAGACGACGTCAAGTTTGATGAGGTTAGCCGAACTGCGCACCTCGATCTATCTGTTACAATCAAGTCAGTCGGAGCCGCCAGGTTTCGGCAAGGTTCCGCTCACCTTCCAGGCGAGTTCCCGCCACGGCGGGCGGTCAAGCAGCGGGGACGTAGTTCAGTTGGTTAGAACGCTGCCCTGTCACGGCAGAGGCCGCGGGTTCGAGTCCCGTCGTCCCCGCCATTCTTTTCAGTCACTTGTCGGAGTTCAGTCTTGGGCGCAACTGTCCAAAACTGTCCGATAAGCCGACAGCACTCACAACCTTTTTGGGAAAGATGGTGCTAGCTACCCGGCCCTGCGCTTCGCGCTTGGCCGGTGAGAGAGCTTGAGTGTAGACATCCATCGTGATCTTGCTGTTCGCGTGGCGCAACAGCTCCTGCACGACTTTGACATCTTCACCATTGGCGCGAAGCAGCGTGGAATACGTGTGGCGGAATGTGTGCCATCCCACCTGTTTCGTGATTCCAATACGCTTCGCCGCTGGCTGAATCCAGCGCTTGAGGAGACTATCAGGCCACAGCGGCTGTTTGCCCTTGGTCCAAGGACTAGCGAACACCCAGTCCTCGGGCCGATTGTAGGGAGAGGTTTGCTTCCACAGCCAAAGGTCTTCGGCGACCGAAGCCTCCAGCGGAACCGGTTTCTGTGATGCCTCGGTCTTGCAGTTCCCAACTACCTGATGCACCACCGACCGGATGACATTGATTTGAAGGTTTTCAAAATCAACGTCACTCCACTTGAGACCGATCAACTCGCCGCGACGCAACCCGGTAATCCCGTCCAGCGCCACCAGCGTTCTCTCGCGAAGAGAAAGCTCTTGGAGCAAAGCTTGGAATTCAGAAACCTCAAGCACATCGGGGATTCTTTCCCGTTTCGCGCTTTGCCGGACCTTGCTGATTGGATTCGCATTCTGCGGAAGCCATTCATACCGGATCGCGTGATTGAACAAAGCGTGCATGATGTTCCTGATCTTTGCCTTGGTCCCTCTTGCCATCTTGCTGCCGTCCTTGAGCGTTAGCGTTTTCAGCCAACCCTCAACGGCCACCGTGCGGACATCCCTGATTCCCAGGATGCCCCGGCGAGGTCGAATCCAGTTTTCGAGATAAATCCTATAGCCCTGTTTTGTTGAATGAGCTTTCTCGTGGTCTTCTGGATCAACCAAGTCAAGATTGAGTTCTTTTTCTTCGTAGTGGGTTATGAGGTCCCTGACCGATACAGGCTTCCATACGGTTCTAGGCGCCTCGACGTTAATCTCTAAGCGCAATGCAGCGGCAGCCGCCTGTGCTGCCGATTCTGTTGGATACTCTTCAACAGTGCCGATCGCGCGATACTGACGTTTTCGTTTTCCATCGAGCGTCGGTTCATACCAACGGAAAATCCAAACCTCAGGTCCCTTCTTACGCTGCTCGCGTTGAAGAGAACCTTGCTGAAATCGTGTCCGTCCAAACATTCAAAATCCTCCATGTTTGAACGGCACAGACTGGCGAGATTCATCATAGCGTGATTCGCGCCACTTTTCTCTGTTTATTCGCCTTGGGAACACAAGAAATTTAACTCGCTATTTTCTTCACCCATTCATCGAGCGCAGATGCGCGAAAGCGCCAGAGTTTCCCGATGTGGATCGCGGCCACTTCGCCGCTTCGTGCAAGTTTCTGCAGAGTCTTCGGGTGGATCTTTAAGAGCGCAGCGGCTTCCTCGCTGTCCAAGAGGGGCTCAAAACCATCATCGCGCACAGCAGAGGAAATGTTTTGCCGATCTCCGTGGCATCATTTTGAAACAGCACGTATTCTCAGCCGTGCCATTGATCCCGCAACTTCTTTACCAATATTCGTGACCGTTCAGTTCAAATCGAATCGGTCTCGCCTCCACCGTACGATCTTCGGAATATTCGACGTGGAGCCTCATATCGAGCGTGAAGGCCAAGCCAATCACATCAAGCTTGCTATATCTTGAGGCTCTCAAGAGAACCGACTAGCTAGTTGACAATGAGCGGGTTAACAGTTTGGTTTGCGCAGTCTACAGCGCAATATTCTCGCCGAAGAGCTCAGTGAAGAGATCTCACGCCGGATCATGACAGACTAACCGCAGCCGATCTGTTCAGAAGTGAACAGTGGCAGAGCGGTGTCGATTCTCAAATGGTTGCTGCGGGCTCCCCACGTTACTCCTCAGAAGTCCGGTTGGAGGAGATCGCCATTGATGTCCTCGTAGGCCGTTTGTGGATAGTTTCAGTGTTGCCGAACGACTCGGCAGTGATCGCATTGCGGTTCGAACGAAACGCCTAGTTCGAGCCGCCTTCACGGATAGCCCGTTGACTAACTCATGGATCATTCAGCGGATTGGCATTCAGGCACAGTTTGGACATGTCGATTGGTCTCAATTTGCCATTGTTGAGCCCACCCGCGACGCAACTTGCATAACCATAGGGAGTATCATGCGAATGACTAATGTCCGAGTCCATTGATTGGCCGGTGATACGTCCGCCACAGCATCGCCGCCGCTTCCTGATCATTCTCATTCTGGCGGTTCTTGTTGGTGTCGTCTTTGGCTTCCGGACAGCGTTGTCTTATTACATTGACGCGCTATGGTTCGGGTCGTTGGGCTACGGCGACGTATTCTGGACGACCCTGAGAGTTCAGTGGGTAGTCTTTACAGCATTTGCGGTAGCCACATTTCTCATCCTGTACGGATCGTTCTTAGCTCTGAAGCGAACGCACCTCCCCAACTTGCAGAGCAGTCACACGATTTTCATCGCGGGACAGCCAGTAAAGCTGCCGGTCGAACCTGTGCTGCGCTTGCTCGGCCTCGGAGTCTCACTCGCTGTCGCGGCTGCAACCGGCGCCAGCATGATGCTGGAGTGGTCGACGCTCGCTCTGTATGCGTACGCGCCGCGTCCGACTGGTGAACTTGTCGATCCGATTTTTAGCAAACCGCTGAGCTTCTACCTGTTTACTCTTCCCGCGTGGCAGCTTCTCCTCGGCTGGTTAATGACAGTAGCCGTGATTATCTGCGTGGTCGCTATTTTCTTCATCTTTATCACCAGCGGCACACGCGCACTCACCTGGCGTCGCGGTGCTTACTACACTCCGTTTCCGTGGCGCGGGTTCTCCAGCGCCTTCGCATTCCTTCTGCTCATCCTTGCGATGCGTGTGTATGTCGGTCGATTCGAGCGGTTGTTCGATGATCACACCGTTTTCTCCGGTGTGACCTACACGGACGCACATATCACACTCGCAGGAATGCTCGTCCTCTGCGTAGCGCTCTTTCTGGGTGCGGTGATCGCGATCGCCAATGCCGTTTTGGGAGCGCGTCTGCGCTGGCTTGTCGCGGCCATCCTTCCAGCGATCTTATGTTATCTCGGCGTTCAGGTTTTCGCATGGTACGTAAGCAGCTTTATCGTTAAGCCGAATGAGCTGATTCGTGAGCAACCATACATTGCCCACAACATAGAGTTGACGAGGCAGGCATACGGATTGAACCAGGTCTCGGAGCGGGAATTTCCCGCCGAGACAACCGTCGCTGCAATCGATCCTTCAAGCAATCAGGCTACGTTGCAAAACATCCGACTTTGGGACTGGCATGCATTGCAGGACACACTGCGCCAGATACAAGAAATCCGCACGTACTACGACTTTCCCGACATCGACATCGATCGCTATGAAATCGACGGTACGATTCGCCAAGTGATGGTTGCCACGCGCGAGCTGAACGTCGAAAAACTTCCAGAGAGCAGCCGCAATTGGATCAATGAGAAGTTGATCTATACACACGGGTACGGAATCACGATGAATCCCGTAAACGGTTTCACGCCGGAAGGGCTGCCGACGCTGATTCTGAGCAACATGCCCGTTCAGAGCACGGTGCCGGGTCTTACGGTGACGCGTCCAGAAGTCTACTTTGGTGAGATGACCAACACCGACGTGTACGTAAAGACACGCCAGAAGGAATTCAACTATCCGCAAGGCCAGAGCAACAACCTCACAGCGTACGAGGGAAATGGCGGCCTCGTTCTCGGCAGCTTCTTGCGCCGCATCCTCCTCGCGCTCGATCGTGGCGACATCGCGAAGCTGCCATTCAGCGATGACGTGAACAAAGATAGTCGTCTCTTGATGAGGCGCAACGTGCGCGATCGAGTATCGGCACTGGCGCCGTTCCTCACTTATGATCCGGATCCGTACATCGTGCTCGGCGATGATGGCCGGCTGTCATGGATCATGGACGCGTTCACAACCTCAGAAAGCTATCCGTACTCGAGCCATCACAATCTCGGTAACAATCCCATCAACTACATGCGGAATAGCGTCAAGGCGGTCATCGACGCCTATGACGGCACCACGACGTTTTACATTTTTGATCAGGACGACCCGATCATTTCGGCGTACCGGCGTATCTTTCCGAAGCTATTTAAGGATGCAGCGGCGATGCCACTCGATCTGCGCAAGCACGTCCGCTACCCCGAGCTGTTGCTCAAGATGCAGGCGGCGGTATATGGCCTCTATCACATGACGAATCCTGAAGTGTTCTATAACCGTGAGGATCTCTGGACGGTGGCCAGTGAAGTCGGGTTGAATGCCAACAGCGAGCAAACGACGCTGCCGATGGAACCGAATTTCGTGCTGATGAAACTTCCGGGTGAAACCGGCGTCGAGTTCGTAGAGATCCTGCCGTTCACGCCGGCAAATCGAAATAATCTAATTGGTTGGATTGCCGGTCGCAGCGACGGCGCCCAGTACGGCAAGACGTTGATCTATGACTTTCCGAAAACGAAGCTTGTGGATGGACCGCTGCAGATCGAAGCGCGAATCGATCAAAACGCACAGCTTTCAGGACAATTAACATTGTGGAACCAGCAAGGCTCCCACGTGCGTCGCGGAACCCTGCTTGTGATTCCCTCGGGACGCGCGTTGTTATATGCCGAGCCGATTTACCTGCAGGCTGAGCGCAGCCCGATGCCAGAGCTGCGTCTCGTCGTGCTCGCGCTGCAAGATCGGCTCGCCTATGGACCAACGTTCGAGTCGGCGATGGCGTCGCTTTTTGGCGGAGCGGCTTCCTCGATAAGCCCTGCCTCCGACCAGCCTGCGCCACGCGCTCCGGCGTCTGAGCCCCACCCCTCCGCAGACCGCGACGCACTCGTCAGGGAAGCCGCCAAAGATCTGGCCGACTACCAGCGCCTTACGGCGGAAGGTAAGCTCGGCGAAGCTGGGCAGAAGCTGGAACAATTGAAGCGCACACTCGACGAGCTCAACACGCACCAAAAATGATTTTGCTGGCGGCACAACTTCCATCCGGCATCGCACGTCTGCCTCGCCGATTTCCTTCAACCACCATACTAAAACTAGCGGGATTCCCAGTTTGCGGCTAGCGACCAACCGGAAGCTACCCACCCATGAATGATTTGGGCATCGGCTGCGAGTGCACCCGCGGAGGCGCACTCTTATTTTCAACTTGGCGATCTTCCTATGCTTCCAGACGAGAGAGATGATTTGCGCGACGCGTCAAAAACATCGCGAATGGCTGTCACGACTTGGTCCGGCTTATCCAAATGAATGGCGTGAGATGCTCCTTTCACGACCTTCCAATTCCCAACGGATGACATCGCCGCCAATTCTTTCTGTAGTTGAATCCAGATTGGCCTGGCAGCACGCTCCGCTGGATCATCCTCCAGGTCAAAGTCGCGAGTAAGCACCTCGATCGGCATGCTCCCAAATACGCCCCGTTCCGGCACCAGCGGTGGTGCAACAAATATCTCAATCTAGTGCAGAGCGGTTAGCCAGCGCGTTGGCCGACACTCGAGATAAACGGCTTCCGCCTCCAACTCAGGGCGGACTGCGTCTAGCCCGCAGGTGTGCCGGAATCGCGCAATGCCAAATTCGTTGGCGACTATCGCGTTCCGAAAGTATTGCTGCATGGATCACTGCATTGCCGGCTGGTTCCATTTTCAAACTGCACAAAATACTTGTACTCATAAAAGCCATCCGCAAGGTTAGGAATACTGGCTTCCCAGAACCATCCTTTCGGATGCGGCTTCTTGTTTAGCCTCAGTCCAGACGTGTAATCCCAGTTCGTCTGTCCAATCTGCTGCTGAAAATCCCCGATCACCTGAATGGAGTTTATGTGCGGGTCACCGCCCCGCAAGTATTGATTCGGATCACGCCAGCTATCCGGCAGAAACAATCGGAATGTAACATTCGGTTCCTTTACCACTGCTCCGAAGTCTTCATACATAGCTACTCCTACAGCATTGCGGCTGAGAACAGGTGAGTGATGAACCGGAATTCAGGCCTGACATTCTAACGACATATTCCCCGCACAAGGGAATACTGCTCCTGCCAATGCGATTGGTATGCGGATCCTACCTAGGCAGCAAACTCATCCGCTACAAGAGAGCGCGAGACTGAAGGCGGTGATAGGCCGCAAGTCTTAGCCCGATCAGAAAAAATATTGGACGGCGAATTTGGAGCCAACTACCTTGGGAGATGGATAAAGTCGCTCATCAAAACCGGCTTTGGCTTCACAGAAATTCGATGCCGTTTAGTTGGGAAATATGCGGCAGAAGACGTTTTGTGCGTTCCGTTTCAGGTTCCGCCTGTGGTTCTACTGCGGTCTCATTTAACCCGTTTTGAAACAACCACTTGCTTGAAAGACCGGGGTCAGGCAAAAAACCGCGAAAGGGCGGGAACGACCCCGTCGTTTCGATTTTTTCGAATGAGTATGTCTTATAGCGACTGAAGTCAGCGTTGCGATCGTAATCGGTCTTTATCTCCTGCGCTAAGGGGCCTGGCCCATGAGAAATAATCATGACGAACATTGCGCTTCTTATATTTCTCATTTTTTTATCTATCCTTGTCTTTCGTGGGATCCGCCCAAGATCCGAGTAGCGACTACTGTGTTCTGCCGGTGTATCGCGAAGCTAATGCCTTTAGTCCTGCCGAGTAGATTCCCTCGAAGGTCTCTCGAGCCTCTTTCTCGCTGATTCCTACTGGCGTAAAGTTACTCGACCATTCGACATGGGAGCCTTTGCCTCCATTTGTGGGTGTCACAGTGATCGTCGATAAATAATCGGAAATCGGAATGGGAGACTCCAAGATTGAATAACTGTAGCTGTGAGCAGCCGAGTCGTAACGCTCCAGCCTTTCGACGAATGCGTGACCATTCGGAACATGAAGGTAGCGAATGCGTCCCCCGTCCGCTAACCTGCTCTGAGAAACGTCAGGGATCCAATCCGGCAAAGAACCGAAGCCTCCGATGAGCTGCCAGAGTTCATCTGACGGAACGTTAAGGTCTACAGTTGCTTTTGCAGATGACATGGAAGACTCCTTGTTCCGAAGCGCTCGCTCTGTGAAGAGCTCGCTCTCGCCGCATCCATCGCCTCGATCCGAAACTCTTTCCCAAAATAGCGCCACTCTCATTGAGTCACAATTCCATGATTGTTGAATGCTTCGCGAAACACACTTGGGTGAGGAATTTGTAGCACTCAATCTCATCTTGAAGGCTCGATGACACATTTTGGTGGAATAGCAGATCGGGGAGGCGATATCAGAGAACATGACCGCGGGACCTGCGACCACGATTTGACCAGTTGATGAGAAGGTCACGTCTACATGAGAAAGCCGCGGGTCATTGCAATATTGACGGCATGGGTTCGATCAGAGGCCCCTAATTTAAGGAGGATATTTTTCATGTGGGCCTTCACAGTCGCTTCCGAAATAGAAAGGTGGGACGCGATTATCTTGTTTGAGGTACCGCGTGCTACTTCTCGAAGAATTTCGATTTCGCGCTCACTGAGATCATCTTCCGTGTAATGTTCAGCGAGTTCAGCCGCGATTTTCTGCGGTATATGCCTCCGTCCGAGGTGAACTGCTCGGATTGCCTCCAGCAACTCACTCCGAATCATGTCTTTCAGGATGTATCCCGTAGCGCCTGCCTTCAGTGCTCGCCTCGCCAGGACATCGCCTTCGTAGGTCGTCAGTACGATAATCCGCGCCTGAGGATGTTCCTGCCGGATAGTCGCAATTGCATCGATTCCGTTCAGGTCCGGCATTTGCAGGTCCATCAGTACGACATCGGGGCGCTTGCTCCGAAACATTTCGATAGCCTCACGACCATTCGAAGCCTCCGCCACGACCATCATGTCCTTCTCGCCATGAATTATGGCGGCAATGCCTTCGCGCAGTATCGGATGATCATCGGCGGTTAGTATTGTGATTTGTCTTGTACTCACCATTGTTCGATCCTTTGCATCCCAAAGGCCTGATGTTCGACTGTTAGGTGGGTCTTGTTTCCTCCCGCGGGTATGCGATCGAAGCTGGTACCAGAAGCTCGACTTCCGTGCCGACGCCATGGCGGCTCCAAACCTTCAGTTCAGCGCGAATTGCACAGGCACGTTCGCGCATTCCGGTCAGCCCCCAGTGGCCAGGTTGACCGTTGGACAGCACCGCGTTATCAATTCCCATGCCATCATCTCGAACTCTTATACGAAGTGCAGAAGAATCATAGGTGACTTCGACCTCAATCTTCAAAGCTGACGCATGCCGAAATGCGTTTGTTAAGGCCTCCCCGGCAATCTTGTATGCTTCATCCTGCACCGTGGACTCAAGAACTTTCGGTTCACCGACGATCGCGAGGGTGAAGGTAGCAGCGTGATCCTTCGAAAGCTCTTGGCCACATTTGGTTAATCGATCAGCAAGCTCATTTTCATCCGTCGTGCGTCGGCGAAGGTTGCGCACGCTGTGCCTTGCTTCGCGCATAACTTCATCAGCGCGGTCGAGTGTGTCATCTATCATTTTTCTGAGAGGATCATGATTTGGCATCTTCTTGGCTACACCCTGTACGCGCAGTGTGATGCCCTGGAATCCCTGCAAAAGAGTATCGTGCAACTCACGTGCGA
>Ga0126376_10001809_pt1 | contig 11779 bp, 5 predicted proteins | sample PanSoiMetPlot_15_FD_92760 | JGI IMG/M metagenome (GOLD analysis project Ga0126376, IMG submission 92760) | Tropical forest soil microbial communities from Panama - MetaG Plot_15 | ecosystem: Environmental > Terrestrial > Soil > Tropical forest > Bulk soil | place: Panama | collected 2016-02-17
AAAAGCAAAACCAAAGGGCAAAGCATAATCAGCCACTGATTCACGCAGATGTGCGCAGATGGATCAGACAAGTTTGCAATCCGGCCGTTGAGCAAGACCGCTTTCAGGAATCCTTTTCGTTAGCAGCCAAAGCGCAAAGTCCCTCCGATCCACCCGCGCTGGCGCACGCGTGGACCCTCGGGATGACGGATGCACTTCCCTATTTCCTTTTTAAGACAACAGTCTTGCGGCCGGCTTTTCTTTGACTTGCTTTGCTAATTACTAAATACTAAGTACTAACCGCTGCGTTTATGCGCATCTTTACGCGCTATATCGTGAAGGAAGTGCTGTCCCATGGCTTGATTGGGGTAGCGGTGTTCACGTTTGTCATTTTCATGCGCGACGTGAGCCGGATTCTGGAATTGGTAGTGCGCAACAGCGCGCCCATTCCCAGCGTTGCCCAGCTTTTCTTTCTTACTCTGCCGGCGGCACTGACCGTGACCATCCCTATGGGAGTGCTGGTGGGGATTCTGATCGGGCTGAGCCGGATGGCGGCTGACAGCGAGATTACCGCCATGCGCGCGGCGGGAGTCGGCGTCTTCAAGTTCGTAAAAGTGCTGGCTGTCTTTGGTCTGACAGCCTGGCTGCTGGCGCTGGCGAACAACGTCCTGATCGCGCCGCGATCGGCGGCGGCGCTGGACCACCTGCAGAAAACGCTGGCAACTTCACAGGCATCGTTTGAAGTCCAGCCGCGGGTGTTCTATGAAGACTTCAAGAACTACGTTCTATATGTGCAGGATGTCACGACAGCTTCGGGAGCATCAGTCTGGAAAAATGTTTTTCTGGCAGACACCAGCACGCCGGGCGCTTCCAAAATTACGGTTGCGGAACAAGCCATAGTCAGTGGCGGGCAGGATTCCATCCGCCTGCACCTGGTCAACGGCGCGACTCACGAGGTGAACGTCCGCGAACCAAGTCAATACACGATCTCCACGTTCGACGAGAATGATTTCACGCTGAACCTGCCACCCACACCCAAGCAAGCCCAGGAGATTGTTCCGGTACAGCAGCTCAATACTCGCGAATTGCTGTGGTTGAGCTATCACAGCCCCAAACCTGAGGTTGCGCGCTGGTATTGGATTGAATTCAATCGCCGTGTGGCGCTGCCAACGGCGTGCCTGGTGCTGGTGCTGATCGGTATTCCGCTGGGCCTTTCTTCGAAAAAAGGAGGCAAGGGAGCGGGATTTGTCCTGACCATCATTCTGGTCTTTATTTATTACTTCATTTCGGTGACCGGGCTTTCATTCGCGCGAAGCGGAAAGCTGCCGCCGGTGCTGGGCGTGTGGATGGCAAATATTGTCTTTGGTCTGATTGGGTTGCTACTGCTCTGGCGCGTAGACAAAATGCCAATCGAAATCGGCCTGGGACAGTTCCTGACCGGAGAATTCAAGAAATGGCGATCGGCATGGTCCAGACAAGGGTGGGAGCGCCCGGCAGCTCCGTCGCGTTCGCGGCCCCGCAAGCGTTTCCCGCTGATTCTTGACGACTATGTTGTCCGCAGCTTTCTCAGCTATTTGGTGCTGATTACAGCAAGCTTCATGGTTCTGATCCTGATCTTCACGTTTTTTGAATTGCTCACGGACATCGTTCGCAACCGAATTCCGATGGTTACCGTAGGCGAGTATCTGCTGAACGTCACACCATCCTGGCTGTACCTGTTTACTCCTTTGTGCGTTTTGCTGGCGGTGCTGGTCACCTTCGGGCTGATGGAGAAATCCAGCGAGATGACAGCGATGAAGGCGACGGGCATTAGCGTTTACCGCGCCGTGTTGCCGGTGCTGTTTATCTCCGCGGTGCTCGCCGGCGGATTGTTTCTGCTGGAAGAGGCGTACCTGCCTTACGCCAATAAACGGGTTGAGACGCTGCGCAACACGATCAAGGAAAAACCGGCGCAGACCTATTTGCGACCGGACCGCAAATGGATTTTTGGCCAGCACAACACAATTTATTACTACGAGTTTTACGATCCTGAAACCGACCAGTTTGGCAGCATCTCAGCGTTTGAGTTTGAGCCGCATACCTTCGAAATCACCAGGCGCATTTATGCAATGCAGGCGCACTGGGAACGAAACCTGCAGGAATGGGTCTTTGAAAAAGGATGGCAGCGTTCGTTCCGGGGAGCAGCCATTGAAAACTTTGCGCCATTCAAGCTGCACGAATTTGCCGAGTTAAACGAGCCACCAACGTACTTCAAGAAGGAAGTACTCCAAGCGCATGAGATGAATTACGCGGAACTGAGTAACTACATTCACGACCTCCAACAGAGTGGCTTTGATGTCGTGCGTTTGCGCGTCCAATTGCAAAAGAAATTGGCGTTTCCGTTGATCACGCTGGTGATGGCAGTGCTGGCGGTTCCGTTCGCTCTCTCTGCCGGACGCCGTGGCGCGCTGACCGGAGTGGCGGTGGCGCTGCTGATTGGAATCGTCTATTGGACGACAGCAGGCGTGTTTGAGGCGATGGGAAACGTGAATCAGTTGCCTCCAGCGCTCGCCGCGTGGTCTCCGGATGTGATCTTCTGCCTGGCGGGCGGGTATATGGTGTTGAAGACGCCAAGCTAGGTTACAGGGAACAGGTCACAGGGGACAGGGGCCGAGTGGTAACCTAAATTGCCATAATTGCCACAATTGCCGAAATTGAAAAAGCAAAATCGAATCCACTAAAACAAACAGCCATGTCAGAAACTGACATGGCTGTTGTTTTAAGTCGGAAGCGCGAACTCGCTAGAAGATGAGCTTGATAGCGAGTTGCATGTTGAAGGCTTCGCCGGGACCGATTCCGGGTGCGCCGTTGAAGTCACCGATGGTATCGCTGACCAAACCGAATCCGCTGAAAGTGGGGTCGGTGGTCGCAACACACTTGCCGGTGACAGGATTGGGCTGACACCCACCGGTCGGTACAGATCCTGGTCCGGAAGCCAGATTTACGCGATTGAACAGGTTGAACATATCCGCCCGGAGCTGGACTTTCAGCCGCTCGCGAATAGGGATGTTCTTGAAGATTGAGAGGTCCACGTCTCCATAGCCCGGCCCATAGAACTTGTTGCGAGCCAGGTTGCCAAGAGGAGTTCCGGCTACGATGGGGCCAGTGGGACAGGTTCCAACTCCGGCAGCGCAGAACGCTGTGGGATTAATCCACTGCGTTCCTCCACCTTTCGCCGAGAAGTTGTGTGAGACTCCCGAAAATGGATCTCCCAGCAAGCTCAATCCGGAATGGACTTCATCGTAAGGCTGTCCCGTGTGCCAATTCATGATGCTGCTGATTTGCCAATCATGGGTAAGCCACCTCGGTCCACGAGAGTATCCCGGAATGTCGTAGGTGAGAGTCGTGGTGAAAACGTGCCGCGTGTCATAGTCGCCGTTGCCGTAATCCAGCTTGATGTTGTTAGCATCGTCGGCGATGACTGCTCGATATTCGCTGATCTCATCCAGAGTATGCGACCAGGTATATCCGAAGGTTGAGGACAGGCCGTGCCACGAGCGCACCTTCAAGGTGGTCTGCAGTGCGTTGTAGTTGGATGTCCCTACGCTGTTGAGCTGAAGGATGGAGCCGAAGTTCGGGAACGGGAATATCGTTCCGGTAGCGTTGTCCGGCTGATTAATGTTGGTCACGATGTTCAGCTTGCGGCCCTGGCTGCCCACATATCCCACCTGGAGCACAGCAGACTTGCCCATTCCCTTCTCTACTTGCAGGTTGTAAGTGGTGAAGTGAGGCGTGCGGAAGTTCTGGCTCACCGTGAACAAATTGAATCCGGGAGTGCCAGTGCACAATGGATTCGTGCAGGGAATGACGCCGTTGAAGACTGAGGCTCCTCCTGCAGTAATCGTTTGCCAGTTATACGAGGTCTGACCCAGCCGGTTCGTACTGTAGGTAGAAACCGGGAACGCGCCAAACGGGTTACCCTGGATGCCCGAGGCCGCCGCGATAGGCGGACGGAAGTCGAGGAAGGGGTTCATGTTGATTTGATCGAAGTAGACACCGATTCCGCCGCGTACCACGAAGTCGCCCTTGGCAGTTGGCTGATACGCGAAACCGATTCGTGGCGCGAAGTCGTTCCTGTTGGGCGGAAAGATGGAATCGATCCCGGCGCCTTGTACTACTAATCCCTTTCCCGGGATAAAGACGGCGATGTCTTTGCGATCGCTATGTAGAGGTCCGAAATACTCATAGCGGATGCCCAGGTTTACGTTCAGCTTTCTGGTCACCTGCCACTGATCCTGGAAGTAAAGGTTGTAGGCGTTGACCTGGACGAAACGCTCCGGGTCTCCTACAGCAATCGCCGAGGATGACACATCCCCGGCGAGGAAGTCAGCGAGTGCCTTTGTAGGCGTGTCAACGCCGACGTCATTCGCCCACGGACCCTGAGTACCGTCGAAGACAAATTTTCCAGTCCCACGGCGATGATAGAACTCATTCACGCGAGCCTGGCGGAATTCACCTCCGAACCGCAACTGGTGCTTGCCGACAACGTAGGAAACAATGTCAGTCAGGTGGCCGGTGATGTCATTGCGGCCTTCCGGCGGCGTGAGTCCGATCTGCTCAAAGCCACTGATAGCGATATTCGGAGCACCCAGAATAGGCTTGCCGTTATTGGTTGCATCAGGGCTCAGGAAAAGGCCTAGGGCTTTGGTGTCGAAGCTATTGTTGAAATCGTGAAAGATCTGGTTGAAGTAGTTGACGCCTACGAGCACCTGGTTAGTCAGGCGCGGCGAGAAGGTGGAATTCAGAACCAGCGAGTAGTTGTAAACGTGGATGGGAGCGACCTCAAAGTAATCCTTCAAGTTTGAGCTTGCCGTACCCAAGGCCGGGCTGCCGCCCAGCGGCGCCGTCTGGCTACCCTGCCCGCCGAACCAACGGGCGGAGAGGTGGTGTTTATCAGTCAAGTTAAAGTCCAACTTGATGGTGCCGTTGTAGCTGTAGCCGGTGGAAGCAATGGGGCTGAAGAAATTATTGACTGTTCCCGGCAGCCCGCCGATCAGGCCTCTTGGCCAGAATCCGCTCGGACCAATTAGTTTTGCTGAGAGGAGGCTCTCAGGGATGCCATGGGCAGCGAGTAAAGCCACCGATTTGTTGATCCAGGCATCGGAGGGTTCAGTAGCCAGACCAGACAAGCCGATGATGTACTGCTGCTTCTCAAATGTCAGGAAGTAAAACGCTCTGTCTTTGATGATGGGGCCACCCACGCTGCCGCCGTAGTTCAAGTTGCGCAGCTTGGGAGCGTTGGGTTGTGTTGCCGAGGAAATAAAGAAAGGTGACGCAGCGCTATAGGCCTCGTTCCTCTCATAGAAGTAGGCAGTTCCATGGATTGCGTTGGTGCCAGACTTCGTCACGAGGTTGACGGTTCCGCCGGCATTGCGACCTGCCTCGGCGCCGTTCTGCGTCTGCGAAGAAAATTCGTCAATTGAGTCAATGGGCAGAATAATGCCGGCAATGCCGGAGACGCCACCCTGATTGACGGCCGGAATGTTGTGCCAAAAATCATTGTTGTCCACGCCGTCAATCTGCCAGTTCATCTGATTGGGGCGGGTACCATTCAGCGAACCAAAGCCGCCGACTGAATAGCCGCCGTAACCCGGTGTCTCGGCGATCAACTGAGAAAAATCGCGGCCGTTGAGCGGAATATCCTGGACGACTTGAGATTCAATGGTCTGGGTTTGCGTGGATGTAGTGGTGTCCATGGTAAGGGCCGCAGCCGAAACTTCGACCGTGGTGACCTCTTTGGCCACGGAAAGCTTGACCGGCAGAGTGTAAATCGTGCCGGCAACGACGGGAACTTTGTCCACAGTAATGGTGGCAAATCCGGACGCACTGACTGTGACTTTGTAGGCTCCCACCGGAATATCCTGGAATGCGAACTGACCATCGCTGGTGCTGACGGTATTGTGGTCAAGGTTGGTCGCGACTTCTGTGGCCTTCACCTGCGCATTAGGAACGACCGCTCCAGATGGATCGGTGACCGTCCCGTTGATGCTGCCACGGAAAGTTTGCGCATTCACAGCGATAGCGAAAATCAAAATAGCGAGTACAGCGAGAAACAAACGTTTCATAGCCTCACTCCTGAATCGAATTTGAATGACCCTTCGCCGATCTGAAGCGACGAAGGAGAAGCCATTGCAGCGAGTAGCATAAAACTGTATACCAATTTGCCGCCAAGGGCATAAGAAAAAAGGCTTACAAGTCGGAAAAGCACGGTAACCATCTGGAAACACGGGAACTAACAGCGGATTGAAAGGCGGCTGGGCAAGCATTTTATCGATTCCCGGCAGGCAGTAGAATCATCTATTAAGCTTCATGCACAAGAACCTCAGGCCGCTATACCCCTATCTGTGGAAATACAGAGGAACACTACTGATCGGCACCATTACGGTCTTGCTCACCAATGGAATCTGGGCATTGTTTCCGCAGGTGATCCGGCTGGCGACGGACGCGCTGGAAAATCATGTAAAACAACACAACCTTCTCACTTCTGCTGTGCGGCAGCAGCTCTTAATTTATTGCCTGCTGATGGTTGCCATTGCGTTCAGCAAAGGGATTTTCCAATTCCTGACTCGGTGGCTGGTGATTGGGGTATCGCGCGAAATTGAATACGACCTGCGGAATGATCTGTTTCGCCACCTTGAGGGCCTCTCCTATTCCTACTACCAGAAGACACGCACCGGCGACATCATGGCGCGCGCGACCAACGACCTGAACGCCGTGCGCATGCTGCTGGGGCCGGCGATCATGTATTCGGCGAACACTATTGTCTTTACCGCCGTGGCACTGATTTTCATGTGGCATACCAGCCACAAACTGACACTGTATGCGTTCGCGCCCCTGCCTATAGCCAGCATTCTGATTCAATATATCGGCCGCCGAATTCATGAGCGTTTCGAACGCATCCAGGAACAGTTCTCTGATATTTCCGCACGGGCGCAGGAAAACTTCTCTGGAGCCCGTGTGATTCGCGCTTACGTTCAGGAAGAACCGGAGATTGCGCTGTTCGAGAAATCAAACCAGGAATACGTCACGCGCAGCCTGCCTCTGGCAAGGCTGACGGGAATGCTGTGGCCAACGCTAGAGATCATGCTGGGTCTGGCGATTGTTTTGACGCTCTGGCTGGGCGGACGCGAAGTCCTGCTGAATCGCATGTCTGTCGGGCAGTTCATTGCATTCAATACCTACATGGTGCAGCTTACCTGGCCGATCATTGCCCTGGGCTGGGTCATCAACGTCTTTCAGCGCGGAACGGCATCCATGGGCCGCATCAACGAAATCCTGACCGCCAAACCAGAGATTACGGATGACGGCGTAGCGCCTGATTTTTCAGGCGAGGCTGTCAGGGCCGCGACGACGTTGGCGACAATTACCGGCGAAATTGAACTGCGCGATCTTAACTTCAGTTACGATGGCGTTCCAGTTCTTCGCGATATCAACCTGCATGTGCCTGCGGGCAGCAGTCTCGCGATTGTGGGGCCGACGGGATCAGGCAAGACGAGCCTGGTGAGCCTGATCCCACGCATCTACGATGCTGAGCCCGGATCAGTTTTGCTGGACGGGCGACCCATACGGGAGTATCCGCTGGAAATGTTGCGACGCAACATTGGATTTGTCCCGCAAGAAACTTTCCTGTTCAGTGATACCGTGCGAGGGAACATCGCTTTTGGGACAGAGGGCGCCAGCGAAGAAGAGGTTCGCGCCGCGGCAGAGGCGGCCAGTATTGCGTCGGATATTGAAAGCTTCCCTGCTCAATATGAAACGATTGTGGGCGAACGCGGGATTACGCTATCGGGTGGCCAGAAACAGCGCACAGCAATTGGTCGGGCCATCATTCGCAATCCGCGCCTTTTGATTCTGGACGATGCGCTCTCCAGCGTCGATACCTATACCGAGGAACGCATCCTGAATCATCTGCGCCAGATCATGCGTGGACGCACTACCATCTTCATTTCGCACCGCGTTTCAACAGTGCAGGCCGCGGACAAGATTGCAGTGCTGCATGAGGGCCGGATCGTGGAGGTTGGCACTCACGACGAGTTGCTGGCGCGTAATGGCTACTACACCGATTTGTATAACAAGCAGCTTCTGGAAGAAGAATTGGCGCAAGTTTAGGCCAGAGGCAATAGGCAACAGGCTATAGGAAGAGCAAAGCAAGACGTTTGGTCGCGAATAAACGCGAACCAAGACATTGCCAGAATTGCCAAAATTGCCGAAATTGAAAGAGTTGACATGACCATTGCTGACAATGATAAAAGGATCAGCGGAGATCGGAATTGGTAAGGAAGAAACCAAATCATTTCTTAATGGTTGCGCAAAGCACAAATCATTCATTGTCCAAAGAGTCAGCAGCTACACAATCGAGCCAAGGCCAAAGGCCAAATAGCTAAAGGCGCTTTATGAAACGCGTGGTCATTCCCGAGCTTCTGGACAGCGATGCGGGAACATCGCGGGAGATTGAAGATTCTCTTGCCGACCTCAGGACCATCAACCGCTACTTTGGTGGCGTGCATACGATGACAGAGTTGCTCTGCGACGTGGCGAGCAAGCGACAACTCAGAAAATTGTCCTGGCTGGACGTGGCCGGCGGGAACGGCGAGCTGACGCACCTGGCCAGCGAATCGCTGAGAAGCCAAGGTATTGAGGTTCAGCCGGTCTTGCTGGATCGTATGCCGAGTCACCTCAACGGCCGCTATCCCGCGGTTGCCGGTGATGCGCTGGCACTTCCTTTCCAGAAAAACAGTTTTGATGTTGTAGGTTCCTGTCTCTTTATTCATCATCTTGAGCCGCCGAATGTTGTTCGCTTTGTGAATGAAGCCTTGCGCGTGGCGCGGCATGCCGTCCTGATCAATGACTTGATCCGGCACCGGCTGCATGTAGCGCTGGCCTACACCGGATTTGCTTTGTACCGCAGCCGACTGACGCGTCATGATTCTGTGGCTTCAGTACGTCGGGCCTTCACTGTCGACGAAATCAAAGCAATTCTGCAACAGACAGAAGCTTTCAAAGTAGAAATCAAAACCTTCCTTCCGTTTCGTATGGGAGTAATCGCTTGGAAGCGGCCGAGTACGACCTGATCATTGCGGGAGCGGGTCCCGCCGGCTCAGCCTGTGCAATCACCGCAGCGCGAGCCGGCGCCAAAGTGCTTCTTCTGGAAAAAGAACGGTTCCCACGACACAAAGTGTGCGGGGAATTTGTCTCGCCGGAATCTCTCCAACTCCTCGATTGGCTGCTGGACAAGAACTGTTTTCAAGAGAAACCGGAAATCGGCCGTGCTCGTGTTTTTTCAGAGAGAAAAACAGTATCGCTTCCCATTTCTCCTGCTGCACGAAGCATTCCTCGCTATGAACTGGATGCGGAACTGCTTGCGGCGGCGCGGCGAGCAGGCGCCAAGGTGCACGAGGAAATGGCGGTCCGCCAAGTCGAGGTCGGGACGGCGTTCAAGGCTCATACCAATGGCACAACCTTTGTTGCGCGCGCAATGGTGAATGCCAGCGGACGCTGGTCACAACTCACGCAGCACCGCGAGAGAAAAAGCAAAGACAGGTGGATCGGACTCAAAGGCCATTTTTCAGAATCAGATCCATCGCATTCTGTTGATCTCTATTTTTTTGAGGGCGGCTACTGTGGTGTGCAACCGGTGAGCAAGAACGCGGTCAATGCCTGCGCCATGGTACGCCCGGATGCAGCGCGTTCTTTGGAAGAAGTTTTTTCCAGGCAGCCGGAGCTGTGGCTTCGCAGTCGAAATTGGGAGCCGCTGTTTCCGGCAATCAGCACCTCTCCACTGTATTTTCACCAGCCACAAACTGAGAGCAATGGCACGTTGCTGGCCGGCGACTCAGCGGCGTTCATTGATCCTTTTGCCGGGGACGGCATCTCCCTGGCGCTTCACAGTGGAACTCTGGCAGCCGAATCCCTCGCTCCTTTTTTTCAAGGGCAATGCTCGTTAGAAGAGGCGAAAAGGAAATATCACGCGACTTATCTGGAACAGTTTGCGCCGGCCTTTCGCAACGCCGCCCGCGTTCGGCTGATGCTTTCCACGCCGCGCTTGATTCGGTCGATGCTGGTCAGCATGGTGGGAATGGAGCCATTTGCGAAGGCAATTGTGCGGAGAACAAGGGCTCGCTCATCGGGTCATCCGGTCCTCGGGTCACCGGGTCCTCGGAAGATCGGGTAAGCAAGATATCCGCACGAAAGACAGAGAACTACAAGAGAAAAGCAAGCTGATCTAGCCGTAAATTAAGGCGACTGCAACTCGAATTGCCACAATTGCCATAACTGCCAAAAACGCCGAAATTGAAAAAGCACTTAATTTCCAACCGCTGCTTTGGTTGCGCGGAGGACACGGCGGAGAACCATCAGCAGCTCAGAGGCTTCAAAGGGTTTCATAAAGCAAAGCACGTGCTCGCTATTTACGAAACTGCGTGGACTGGAATCATTGGTCGGCGGAAGCATCAAGATGGTTCGCGTTGCCGTTTGCGGCTGCGCTTCTCGCAGCCATTGAAAGAAACCCTCGCTGCTTAGCTGGCCGGGAGCTTTGCTATCGAGTAAGAGCATGTCGAAGCTCTGCTGTTTCAGGAGGTCGACCGCTTTATCGCGGCAGTTGGCAGTTACGACGTCCAAGCCGGCCGCGCAGAGCACTTCCCGTTCAAAATCGAGCGCGCCCTCGTCATCCACTAAGAGCACACGGCCTTGCAATTTCGATTCACGCCTGGCTACTATTCGTTCACCTTCCGTCATCGGTTTTTCGCCTGCTGTGGCAGGGAGCCGAACCTGAATCAACGCACCACCTCGAGGATGATTGCCGGCAGAAATCTCTCCGCCGTGCTCCTTCACAATTCCATAACAGATGCTCAAGCCAAGTCCGGTGCCCTTGCCCACGCCTTTGGTGGTGTAAAAAGGATCAAACACATGCTTGGGGTCAGTGATGCCGGGGCCGGAATCGTGAAATTCGCAGACCACCTGGCCATTTTCTGCGGCGATTCTGATTTTGAGGATGCCGCCGCGGGCGCTCTCGAGAATGGCGTCAACAGCATTGTTGATGATGTTTAGAAAAACCTGTTCCAATTGGTGAGGATCGGCAACCACAGAAGGCAATGAAGGCGCAAAGTCCCGCTCCAGAACGATGCTGTTGATTTTGAGTTCATAGTCACGCAACGCAATGGTGTCTTCCATTACCTGCCGTAAATCGGCGTAGACGCGCTGGGGCTTGTGCTGCCGGGCAAAAGAGAGGAGGTTCTGGACAATTCTTTGTGCACGCTCGGTCTGCTTGTACAGTTTGGTAATAAATTCCTGCACATGCGGATCCAACGGCTCGCTCTGCAGCAGCTGAGTGTAGCCGCTGATCGCGGTGAGCGGGTTGTTCAATTCGTGGGCGACTCCAGAAATCAAACGGCCGACAGCGGACATCTTCTCGCTTTGCAAGAGCTGTTCCTGAGTGCGCCGCAGATCTTCGTACGCCTTTCGGGTTTCCTCGTAAAGCTGGATTTTGTCGATGGTGGTGGCAATCTGGCGTCCGACGGCGATCATAATGTTTTCTTCGGCAGGCCCGAACTGGCGGGCGGAACGGCTGCTGGTTCCGAGCACGCCCAGAATTTCTCCTTTTCGCCACAGGATCATCCACAGCAGCGCTTTGAGTCCCTCAGCCTCGATGAATTTCCCAGGGAAAGGCGACGTACTGGTTACCACATCATCTCTGATGATCTCGGTATGGTCAGTCTTGATGCTCTCGACCAATTCAGGCGGCATGACGAATTCGCTATTTCCC
>Ga0126376_10001811_pt1 | contig 11777 bp, 7 predicted proteins | sample PanSoiMetPlot_15_FD_92760 | JGI IMG/M metagenome (GOLD analysis project Ga0126376, IMG submission 92760) | Tropical forest soil microbial communities from Panama - MetaG Plot_15 | ecosystem: Environmental > Terrestrial > Soil > Tropical forest > Bulk soil | place: Panama | collected 2016-02-17
ACGCTGAAGATCGAGGCCACTCAAACCCGGGAGTCGCACGTCGAGCACAAGGCAGCTCGCTGCGTCGGCCCGCTTGGCTTTCAAGAATTCTTGGGGTGTCCTGAACGCCTCCGCCCGGAGGCCCACCGTACCGAGAAGCCTCTTAAGGGCTTCGCACATCGATGGATCATCGTCGACGACGTAGACGATCGAGTCATCGCCGCTCATGGCCGATCCTTCCACGCAGGCAGGACGAACTGAAAGGTTGCTCCGTACCTGGCGCTCGACGTCGCCCACAGCCGCCCTCCATGGGACAGAATGATCGAGCGGCTGATCGACAGCCCCATGCCCAATCCGTCGGGCTTCGTCGTGTACAGGGCCTGGAAGAGACGCTCGACGTGAGCCTGCTCGAACCCAACCCCGGTGTCGTCCACGACGACCCGCACACCGACGCCTGCACCGACCTCGTGTCGATGCGCGCTCACCATCAACTCCCGACTCCGGTCGGCGACGTCGCGCATCGCCTCGATCGCGTTGGTCACCAGATTCAGCACGACCTGCTGCAGCTGAATCCGATCGCCGAGAACCGGTGGCAGATCGTCCGCCAGCGACGTCCCCAGCACAATCCGATGCCGCGCCACCTCCGACTGAACAAGAACCAGCACGTCTCGAATCACTTGCCCGAGGTCCAGCGGAGCTCTCTCGGCGCCGGCTTTCTTCAGAAGTCCGCGCATGTGGGCAACGATCTCCGCCGCCCGGGTGGCATCCCGGATGATACTGGCCACCGCTTTGCGGGTCTCGCCCAGATTCGGCAGATCGGTCGCGAGCAGGCGCAGGCAGGCATCGCCGTTGGTAACGATCGCCGCGAGCGGCTGGGTCACCTCGTGAGCAATCGATGCGGTCAGCTCCCCGAGGGTCATCACACGCGTGACGTGCGCGAGCTCGGCGTGGGCCCGCTGCAGCCCTTCCTCCGAGCGCTTTCGCTCGCTGAGGTCGAGAACGAACGAGACCGAGTGGCCTGGCGTGTCCTCGAACGCGGCGCCTCCGACCAGCGCGCACACGCGGCTGCCATCCTTCCGGATGTACTCGTTTTCGTAAGTCGTACACCGGCCGGTCGACCGGATCTCTGCCGCGGCGCGCGCGGTCGCCGCATGCCACTCGACGGGAGTTATCGTGGTCCATCGCAGCCGTCCCGACGAGAGGTCGTCGCGACTGTAGCCGAGCATGTCGAGAAATGCATCGTTGGCGTCGATGATCGGGCCGTCGAGATCCATGATCACCACCCCGATGATGTTGGCGTCGACCAGCCGCCGGATCTTCGCTTCCCGTTCCTCAAGCTCGCGGTACAGACGGCTGTTGTCGAGCGACATCGCCGCCTCGGACGCCAGCAGCTTCAGGACGGCAATCCTGCCGGGCGTAAAGACGTTCGGGGCGAGGTTGTTTTCCAGATAGAGCAGAGCGACCAGCGCGGCCTGCTTCACGAGGGGCAAGCAGAGCATCGACCGGGCACGCCGGTCACGGATGTAGTCGTCGCTGGAAAATGGATTCGCGGCCGAGGCATCGTCGAGGATCACGTTCTCCTGGGTGCGGGCGGCGTAACGCACAATCGACTCGGGAAGCTCGGCCGCCGACACGGGCGCCTCGCGCAGACGCACTGTCACCGAGGTGCCACTGGTGTTCGCGTCGGCGTGGATCGATAGCTCGCCGCCGCGCGCCAGGACGAGCAGGCCGCGTTCAGCACCGGCGTGTTCGATCGCCGTCCGCAACAGCATCTCGACGAGTTTTTCCAGCACGAGCTCGCCCGACACGGCCTGCGACACGTTGAGCACCGTGACCAGGTCCAGGTGCTCGACGGGCGCCGTGATCGTGCCGGTCGGGCCCCGCGCCGGCTCCTCCTTCCCGAGGTGCGGATGGAGCTCATCGAGTTGGCGCACCTTGCCGTCGGCTCCCCACGTCAGGTAGCAGCGCCGCGCGTTGCGCAGGTAGAGGTGCGCGATCTGCTCGAAGTCGCGCGCAGCGTAGAAGCGCGCGGCGAGCTCGTTGGCGAGGGCCTCGTTGTGGACGAAGCCGTTGGCACGAGCACAACGGATGCCCTGTTCGTACAGGCGCATGGCCTCGACATCGCGGCCTTCGATCCGGGCGATCTCGGCGCCCACCAGCGCGGCGCGGTCTTCGAAATTCTCCGGGCCATTCTCCGCACACAGTTCGAGCCGTCGGTGGTGGGCGGCCAAAGCCTCCCAATGCTGCGGTCTCTCGTTCGAACACGCAGAGTCCCACGACGCCGCGTGGGCGAGAGCGCCATAGAAGTGATACTCCGCCGTTTCGATAGGGTCGAGCACCAGAAATCGTGATGGTGATGTCGCAAACCGGCGGCGCACACTCAACGAGGCATCGACGGCGGAAGCATAGTCGCCGGCAAACACTCGAGCCTGCAGCTTTCGGATCCAATACCAACACTCGGGTTCCGCCAAGCCAGGGTCACTTGCCAGATAGTCCTCGAACCGAAGCTCATCAAATTGGTCGTGATCGAGGAAGCCAAACTTTCGAGTCAGACCGCGAAGGGTTCGGATGAGGCCGAGCTGCGGTCTGATGTGGTCGACGACGCGACCGAACCGAACCCTTTGTACAAACTGGAGGCCACTCTCCGCTTCTCGTTGTACCTCGGCCAGCGGGTCTCCCGCTGCTAACAGGTTTCTGACCAGGCCGTCGCAGCAATAGCCCGCAGAGGTCACGTCACCGATCTTGCTGGCGGCGTCGAAACCGCGGCGCACCAGGTCGCGGCCGGCCCGGACATGTCTCGTCCATGGCAGGGCGCTGTAGCCGAACGCATAATAGGTCCCAGACTGAAAACGCGTCAGCGCGCGTTTATCAACCAGCTCATACCCGAGCCGACCGAAACGGAATCCGGCCTCATAGTTCCCGAAGCGCGGCCCGGCGATGATGGCGAACACGACATAGGCGAAGCACGACCCATCGCTGTTGCCGTGCTCGAGGCTGAGGTTCACCATTCGGCAAATGACGAGTGAAGACAAGGCCTCCCCGTGAAATGTTGCGGTAATCAAGAGCTCGGCTAGGACATCGAGCACGTCGAGGAGGTCCGGGTCGGTCATCAATGGCAAGTCCATGAGGTCCTCGATGCTCCGGTCTCCGAGCTGCGACCAGATTCGATCGTATTCGCGCATGACCTCGTCGCGGGTCGGGTGCGGCGACCAATCAGTGCCGCCGCGGCGGAGGTATTCAAGGCATACCCCCACGGCGCGGTCGATCCGATCCAGGGTCGTGTACAGCATCAGGCGCAGACGTGTGGTGACCGCGAGGTGGTGTGGGCTTCTCGCTCGTTGCGCCAGCATCGACAGCCGATTTTCGGCCGCCGCCATTTGGGCGGTCAGCAATTCGCAGTGGGCGGTCAGATATTCGAGGTCGAAGATGAGCTCGAAATTGCGGTCCCAGCTCTCCTCGGTCAGCAATGCCCGGCCGGCCGCGAGATACGACAGCGCCGAGGCGTACGCGGTCGATACCTTTGCGCGCCGGCCCGCAATGAGATTCAATTCGGCGATACGCGCACACTCCTCGACCGAGGTGACGAGTCCAGAGCCCCGGTTGAGCTGGTTCACGATCTCGAAGATCCTCTCCTCGATCTCCGCGGGGGCAGTCCGAGCCGCGAGGAGGCGGCCGATTCGAAGGTGGGCGGCATCACGCGCGTCTTCAGCGATCAGTGAATAGGCCGCTTCCTGGACGCGGTCGTGGAGAAACCGATAGGCATGTTCCGACCGCAGGAGGAGTTCAGCCTGGACCGCCTCCGCCAGGTCGCCGTGGATGTCCTGGTTCGAATTCTGATAGACGGTTCCCAGCAGGTCGAACTCGGCGCTATTGCCCATACAGGCCAGCTGCTGCAATGCTCTCTGGGTTTCGCCGGGCAGGCGGCTCAACTTCGCCACCATGAGGTCCACCACGTTGTCGGTATAGCCTTTGGCGAGAATGCTGTTCAGGTCCCACGACCATCGCCCTTCGCCGTAGTTGAATGTGAGTAACCCCTCCTCGGCTAGTGCCGAAATGAACTGAATAGCAAAAAATGGATTACCACCCGTCTTGTCGTGCACCAGTTGTGCGAGCAGCGCGGCGTGCTCGACCTCACAGTGAAGAGAATCCGCGAGTAAGTGCTCTAGGTCTTCACAATGCAGCGGCGCAAGCACGATCTCCTGCACAGTCGCGTCCGCTCTGCGGATCGTTTCCAGCCGGCGCATCAGTGGATGAGACGAATCTACTTCGTTGTCTCGGTATGCACCGAGCAACATCAAGTGCCGCACGTCGGGCTGGGTCAGAAGGTCCTCGAGTAGGTCGAGGGTGGCCGCATCGAGCCATTGCAAATCGTCGAGGAAGAGAGCAAGCGGATGCTCCGGTCGTGCGAATACTCCGATGAATCGCCGAAACACCAGCTGGAAGCGGCGCTGCGCGTCCTGTGGCGGAAGATCGGGAACCGGAGACTGGTCTCCTATGATGAGCCTCAGCTCAGGGACGAGCTCTACCATGAGCAATCCGTTCAGTCCTAACGCCTCACGAAAGGCGTGGCGCCAGATGCCGAGCTCTGCTTCGCTCTTGCTCAGAAGCGAACGAACGAGGCTCCGAAAGGCTTGCGCCAGAGTCGCATAGGGAATGTCACGCTTGTATTGGTCGAACTTGCCGGAGGCAAAGAGGCCGCGCGGCGGAACGAGCGGCTTGTGGAGTTCATTGACGACGGACGACTTCCCGATACCGGAATACCCGGAAACGAGGACCAGCGCCGTCGCGCCGCTCTGTACGACGCGATCAAAGCAACTGAGCAATGTCTCGATTTCCCGTTCGCGGCCGTAGAGTCTCTCCGGAATCAAGAGCCGGTCCGGTGTGTCGTGCTGGCCAAGCGAAAACCCGTCGATCCGGCGGTGACGATCCCATTCGGTAAGACAGCGCTGCAGATCGCTCTCAACGCCGGCGGCCGTCTGGTAGCGCTCCTCGGCGGTTTTGGCCAGCAGCTTCATGATGATGACTGAGACGGCGGCCGGGACATTCTTCACCCGCTCGTCGGGCGGCACCGGTTTTCTCGCGGTATGGCAGTGAACCCACTCCATGGCATCGGAAGCCGTGAATGGAAGAATGCCCGTCAGCATTTGGTAGAGCGTGATCCCGAGTGAGTAGAGGTCGCTCCGGGAGTCGACCGAGCGGTTCATCCGCCCGGTCTGCTCGGGCGCCATGTAAGCGAGGGTTCCGGCGATGAACTCGGGCGGGTCAGGTGACTGACGTCCCCGGCGAAGTCGCGACGCAATTCCGAAGCCGGTGAGCCAGATGTCGCCAGTCGCCGCCTCGACCAGGACGTTGGCGGGCTTGATGTCCTTGTGGATCAGCCCGGCCGCATGGAGGCTGCCGATGGTGCGCGAGATGCTGACCGCCAGGCGGAGAAACGCGTCGACCTCCATCGGTGTGCCGAGTAGCCGAACGAGCGGCTCGCCGCCAGGATCCTCGAGGACGAGGACGGCGCGGCCCCGGTAGCGGTCGAGCCCGACCGGCCGAACGGCCCATCGCCGATCGAGTTCGGCCGCCAGAGCGTACTCGTGCTCGAGACGAGCCAGAGTTGCGGCCGAAACGTACTCGGCCGCCGGCCCTACGACCAGCACACTGGACGTGATCCCGTCCGCCGGGCTCGCATGCACGGCTCGGTAGAGGATGAGCTCTCCATCTTCATGGAGCGGCTGTAGCGTGCAGTCCAAAAGATCCATCATCCCGCCGCTAGTCACCGACCACGTGCGCGAAAGCCCACCGAGCTACTCAGCCTCGAAGAAGACGCCGAAAAGGCTGTGGAAGGTCCGCCCGCACAGCGGCACGAGGCCCTGCGGAGCGGCGACCGCGATGATGGCCATCGCGATGCCGAGCGCCAGGATGCGATAGAGGTCGAAGGCACGGAGCAACTCGGTCAGGAACGTGAGGGCGGCGGTCCCGACGATCGGGCCGGCGAAGGTCCCCCAGCCACCGAGAACGATCATGACGAGCAGGTTGATCATCACTCCGAAGTCGAACAGCGAGGTCGATGCCGAGCCGTTGTAGTGCGCGGAAAATCCTCCAGCCAGGCCGGTGAAGAAGGCGCTGAAGGCGAATAGGAACAGCTTGAAGCGGAAGGGATCCACGCCGTGGCTGACGGCGTAATCCTCGGAGTCGCGCAGCGCCGTGAAGGCCAGCCCGATCGGCGAGTTCAGGATGCGCCAGATCGCATAGGTCGTCAGCCCGAAAAGCACCAGCCCCGTGTAGTAGTAGAGGACCTTCTCGTACTGCGGCCCGAGGACGTGCTCGAAACCGAGCCTTGGCACGAGGGGAAGGCCGAAGCCTCCTGCGCTGATCCACTGGGGGCCCGTGGTGATCCAGTTGCGCAGGAGTTCGTGAAAGGCCAGTGTGAGCAGCACCACGTAGATGCCGCGCAGGCGCAGCGTGGGCAGCCCGATGACGAGCGATGAGAGTACGGCCATGACCGGCGCCGCCCAGATGCTCAGCCACGGACTCAGGCCGACCGAGAACGACAGCACGCCCGTCGTGAAGGCGCCTACTTGGAACAGGGCCAGCTGACCGAACGAATAGATCCCGGAGACGCCCATGATGAGGTTCCAGCACTGGGCCACGATTCCCCACACGAAGAACGTGATGATGAGGTGAGTGATGTAGTTGCCGCCGTCGACAAGCGTGAGTCCCCAGGGAAGCAGGAGCATCATCAGGCTGACGATGCCGATGCCGAGCCAGTTCGTCTCGGCCCAGGGAAGCGTCGCCGGCAGCAGCCTGGCCGGCGCGCGCGGGCCGGTGGTCGGCACCGGCCAAGGGCGCGGATTCTCCGCCTGTTGCCCGATCACAGACGCCGCGCCTCTCCCAGGCCGAACAGCCCGTTGGGCCGAATCACGAGCATCAGGACCATGAAGAGGAAGATCCCGGACACCGCCCAGCTCGGCCCCACGAAGACCGCCACGAACGATTCCATCAGCCCGATGATGTACGCGGCCCAGATCGTGCCGGTGACGCTGCCGAGGCCCCCGAAAATCGTGACGACCATCGCCATCAGCATCGGTGTGAATCCGGCCGCCGGTGTGAAGAACAGGATCGACCCCAGGAGCACGCCCGCGAGGCCGGCCAGCGCGGAGCTGATCACCATGACCACGACGAAGGTCGGGACGATTGGAATACCCATCAGCCGGGCGGCGTCCATGTTCTGCGAGATCGCGCGGATCGCCAAACCTCGGCGCGAGACGCGAAGGAAGACGGTCATCAGGAAGAGGCACACGACGGCAGTGCCGATCACCACCAGACCCTGATAGCTCATCAGGGTCGTCCCGACCTTGAAGCCGCCGTCGAGCAGCGGCGGCAGCTGCTTGGTCTGCCCGCCGAAGACCAGCAGGATCGCGCTCTGGATCACGATAGACGCGGCGAGAGTGGCGATCAGCGAGGCGCTGTCGCGGCCGGGATTTTCCAGGATCGGGTTGATCAGGGCGAGCTGGATGACCAGGCCGATGAGAGCCGCGCCGCCGACAGCGAGAACGAACGTGACCGGCACGGGCCAGGCCAGGGCACTCAGCAGTCCGTAGGCGATGTAGGCCCCGGCGACGTAGACGGCACCGTGCGCGAGATTGAGCATGCGGAACGAGCCCCAGATGAGTGTGAGCCCGCTCGCCATGAGGCCGTAGACGGACCCGTTGAGGACGCCGCTATAGAGCGCCTGCAGGAGAGCGTCGAGCACGTCACGGATCTCCATTCACCCCAGATAAGTGGCCAGCAGCGCCTGGTCACGGAGGAGAACGTCCGCGGCACCTTCCCTCACGAGCACACCGGCTTCGAGCAGATACATCCGATCGGCCAACCCGTCGACATGCTCGGCGTTCTCGTCCACGAGGAGGATCGACAGGCCCGCGCGCTTGATCGCGTGGATGGCCGCGTACACCTGCTCGATGACGACGGGCGACAGGCCGAGAGACGGCTCGTCGATCATCAGCAGGCGCGCGGTGCTCATGAGGCCGCGGCCGAGGGCCAGCATACGTCGCTCTCCGCCCGAGAGGCTGCGCGCGAGGTGCCGCTGCCGGTTGGCCAGCCGCGGAAACAACTCGAAGACCCGCTCGAGACGCTCAGAGCGCGCGCGCCAGGCGTCGGAACGATACGCGCCGATGAGGAGGTTCTCCAGAACGGTCATCTCGGGGAACGGCAGGTCGCCCTGCGGAATGTGCACCACGCCGGCGGCGACGATCTGCTCGGTCGGGACCATGGTCAGGTCCATCGCGTCGAACTCGACGCGGCCTGCCCGCGGCCGGATCAGGCCCGAGATTGCGCGCAGAAGAGTCGTCTTGCCGTGCCCATTGGGGCCGAGCACGACGACCGTCTCTCCGTCGCCCACGCGGAGTGAGAGCGAGTGCAGGACCTGGGAGCCACCGTACCCGGCCTCGAGGTCCTCAACTTTCAGCACGAGCTCAGCCTCGTATCAGGGGCGGGGCCGTGCGCTCCTCGCGTCCCCAGATATACCGACACCACGCGCTCGTCACTCAGCACGTCGGCCGGCGGGCCCTCGGCGATCTTCGCACCGTGGTCGAGCACGAGCACCCGGCTGGACAGCGCCTGCACAGCCTTCATGACGTGCTCGATCAGGAGCACCGTCACACCGTTGCGATTGATCTTGCGGACCAGATCGATCATCTCGTCGCGCTCCACACGGCTCAGTCCCCCGACCGGCTCGTCCAGCAGCAGCAGCTTGGCCTGACCGGCCAGCGCCGTGGCCAGCATGAGGCGCTTGCGCTCGAAGACCGAGAGCGTCGAGGCGACCGCGCTCTGCTTGTCGAGGAGCCCGCAGAACCCGAGCGCATCGAGGGCGCCGTCGACGGCCTCGGTGCGGAACTGGAGCGTGGGGATGCTTCCGCCGAGGCGTCCGAAGATACTGCCGACCAGCGCGTTGGCGAGCGTGGTCTGGCTGCCGAAGACCGTCGTCGTCTGGAAGGTGCGGGCGATCCCGACCTGGCAGATCTGATGCGGCCGCAGACGTTGGATCTCTCGGCCCTCGAACCGGATGACGCCCCTCGTAGCCGGCGAGATGCCTGAGATCGAGTCGAACAGCGTCGTCTTGCCGGCGCCATTGGGTCCGACGATGGCGAACACTTCGCCCGGCGGGATGGTGAAGGTGAGGTCGCGAACGGCGACGAGGCCTCCGTATGCCTTCGTCACCGCTTCGCAGCTCAACATCTCATCCTCCGCCGCCTGCCCGAGATGAAGCGCCGCCGGTTTACGCCTTCAGCCACGGCGGCAACTGGAAGTCACCGTCCGACCACGGGCTCGGCGAGACCACCCTCTGCTCGTTGTTCTGGATCTGGACGATGAGGTGGGGCTGACCGAGCGACGGGTCGTTCGTCTCACCCGGGAACGCGACGCCGGCGTGATTGACCATTCGCACGCTGCCGGTGACCCCGCGGTGGATAAGCCGCTCCGAGGCCTGGGCCACTCGCCTGTAGTCCGTCGCGCTGCCCGCCAGGGCCACCGACTTCGCCCAGAACCAGGTGGTGTCGTAGTTGCCGGGAGCATTGGACCAGCCGGCGTCGGCGCCAAACTTCGCCTTGTACTTCGCCATCCAGTCCTTCGTGATCTGGTCCGGTACCCGTCCGCCCACGGTCGACCAGATGATGCCGTTGGCTGCGGGGCCGGCCAGGTTCATGTACTCCGGCACCGCCGGCCCGTATTGTTGATAGAGCAAGGTCGGGATCGGGTTCGCTGCGAACTGCTTCGCCATCGAAGCATCCTCTGCCGCGAGGGCATCGGTGGTGAAGAGGATACCCGGCGGATCGCGCCGCGCCTTGGAAAGGAGCGGCCCCCAGTCGGCGACCTTGCCGACTGGGAAGCTCTCCTTGGCCGTGATCTCCCAGCCCAGCTCCTTGATCCTCTCCTCGAAGTTCTTGGCAATCCACGCATCGTACGGATCGTCTCCGCCGAGGATGACGGCCGTCTTCTTCCGGGGCTTGTACTTTCCCGACTTCACGAGGTTGTCGAGCCACAGCGCGAAGCCCTTGCCGTACGTCGACTCGGTCGGGTCGGTCTGGAAGATCGACCAGTACCTGGCGGGGTCCTTCGTGTAGCGATCCACCCAGCGCTGCTGCGTGTTGAGGTTGTAGTACAACCGGCCGGCGTTGGCGACGATGTCGAACTCCGGCCCCGAGGCGACGTGATAACCCGAGATGATGACGTCGGGCTTCTCGACATCGACCGCGCGGTTGAAGGCGGTGGGAATGTCCTCGGCCAGCGAGTCCTTGTCGTCTACCTCGACGTAGGTGACCTGCTTGCCGAGCAGGCCGCCCATCTCGTTGATCTCGTCGATCGCCATCACGGTGCCGTTCCGCATCTCCTTGCCGTCGGCAGCGACGAACCCCGTCAGCGGAAAGATGCCCACCACCTTGATCGTTCCGCTGCTTCCGGCGCCGCCGACGGTGGGCGCAGCGGAGCGGGTCCCCGCCTTGGCTGCGGCGTAACCGGCACCAGCCCCCATCACCACGCCCCCGACACCGACGGCCACTGACGTCCGCATCAACTGTCGGCGCGTGATCCCTCGTCCCGATCCCGGCGTCTGCTGTGCCATGGCGTTCCTCCCCGGCCGGGTCCGCCCGGCTACTCGTTCCGGACCGGCACCGGCCGGCCGGCTTTCTCCGCGGACTCCTCGATCTCGAACGCGATCGCCACTGCGGGAGAACACGAACGCAAACAACGCGCAAAAGAGCAGGGCAAGCGACTTCTCATAGGGTCGCTTGCGAGCGCGCGTCGAGTCCAAAATCGCGTTGGACGCCTTCGTACCAGGCATCGTCGTCGGCAGCGCCCCAATCGATCCACTGCTCATCGGTCATCGACGCGCGCCACTCGATGAATGGCTGGGCGTCCGGACCGATGGGATGCCTCAGTGTCCAGGTATCACTCTCGAGGATCTCGCGGACCTTCTGTCCCACCAGCAACGGCGGGACCGGTTTCTGCAGCGACGCGGCGAACAGGCCGGTCGTCCGGCGGAGGTGCGGATAGATGGAAACGCCGACCGTGTCGAGCACTCCGCGAGCCATTGGCGTGTCGATGATGCCGGGCTCGACGATGGCCACTCGCACATTGAACATCTTCGCTTCCTGCGCGAGCGCCTCGCTGAGCGCTTCCAGCGCAAACTTCGATGCCGCGTAAGGAGCGAACGGCGAGGCCGATATACGCCCCGAAATCGAGGTGATATTGATGATGCACCCGCTGCGGCATTCGCGCATTGCGGGCAACACGGCCTGAATGCAGCGCAAGGCGCCGAAATAGTTCGTTTCCATTACTTCGCGGAACGCGGAGATGCTCAATTCTTCGACCGAGCCTCTCCGCTCGATTCCAGCATTGTTGACGAGAGCATCGATTGGGCCCTGTTGCGCCTGGATCGCGTCGACGGTTTTCTTGACCGATGCGTCCGAATCCACATCCATCGTCAAGACACTGATAGCCAGGTTCTCCCGTTCTGCGTTTCGCGCAAGGTCCGGACAACGACTCGGACTGCGCATGGTGGCATACACCTTGTGCCCCGCGCGTCCCAAGACCAAAGCTGTCGCCATGCCGATCCCTTTGCTGCTGCCGGTAATCAGTACTGATGCCATATGTTCCCCTTGCGATGCGCTCTGTCTGCCCGACCCTAGCTGGGCCAACCTGAGAGCCGCTAGATCGACCTTCGTCAGCGACATTAGCCCTTGGGAGGGGAGGCTGATGCCAAGGGGGGGAGAAGACTAAGCCTTTCCGCGATCCTCACTAGCTCGGCGACT